>Ga0256405_10002016_pt1 | contig 50082 bp, 43 predicted proteins | sample RumenRJG_02DNA_FD_189096 | JGI IMG/M metagenome (GOLD analysis project Ga0256405, IMG submission 189096) | Bovine rumen microbial communities from Lethbridge, Alberta, Canada - RJG_02 | ecosystem: Host-associated > Mammals > Digestive system > Stomach > Rumen | place: Canada: Alberta...
TGTGCTATACTGTTCATGGAGAAAAACTTTCACCCTTTCGTTATGTGTTTTTGTGGTTATTAACATCATAACATATTTTTGAAAGTTTTTCTCTATTTTTTGTAACATATCTATTGTATCATAACATTTTCAGATATTAAATATCAGTTATTCCTTTTCTGCTCCGGATCCGCTGTAAATTGGGCTCAGATCACTTTGTAAAATATTTTACAGCGTTGTTGTAACTGATATCCTTCACTATCTGTCCCACAGTCTCGATATCGTTGGGATATTCGCCGTTCTCGATAAGAGTTCCGAACATGTCGCAGAGTATTCTTCTGAAATACTCGTGGCGTGTGTAGGAGAGGAAGCTTCTGCTGTCGGTGAGCATACCCACGAACTTCGATACAAGACCGAGCTGTGAAAGCGCAGTGAGCTGTTTCTGCATACCGTCCTTCTGATCGTTGAACCACCATGCGGAGCCGAACTGCATCTTTCCTACGATACCGCCCTGCTGGAAGCAGTTCATTATCGTAGCTATGACCTCGTTGTCACGGGGATTGAGGCAGTAGAGAATGGTCTTGGGAAGCTCGTCGGTGCTGTCAAGAGTATCAAGCAGCATGGAAAGCTCTTTTGCGAATGTCTGATCTTCGATAGCGTCGAAACCTGTGTCCGGTCCCAGCAGACCCATATATCTGCGGGAGTTGTTGCGCAGCGCACCTATATGGTACTGCTGTACCCAGTGCAGACGGGAATACTGCTTTCCGAGATGTACGAGGATATAGCCCTTGTACTGTCTGATCTCGTCGGGAGTGAGGTCATCGCCGGCGAGAGCCTTCTTTACGATCTTATCGACCTTGTCCCTGTCGGCAGGCTTGAACATTACCACATCGAGAGCGTGATCGGAGCATACGCAGCCTACGCTGTCGAAATACTCGATACGCTTGGTGAGCGCTTCGCAAAGGCTGTCGATTCCGTCGATACGAACGTCTGCGGCATCGGCAAGCTTCGCAATATAAGGAACGTAAGTCGGAAGCTCGATATTGATCGCCTTGTCGGGACGGAATGCGGGATATACTTCCACATCAAATGTCCTGTCCTCTTTGAGAAGCTTGTGGAAATGCAGATCATCAATAGGATCGTCGGTAGTGAAAAGCTTCTTTACGTTGCTCATAGTGATGAGCTTTCTTGCGGTGAGTGTTTCAAGCTTTTTGTTGCACTTGTCGAAAATGTCCTTCGCCGTCGCGGGAGAGAGGATATCGTAGATATCGAAGTAGCGCTGGAGTTCAAGATGCGTCCAGTGGAATATCGGGTTTCCGATAGCGTAGGGCATTACTTCCGCATACTTCATAAACTTTTCAAAGTCACCCTTGTCGCCGGTTATATAGCTTTCGTCAACGCCCATTTCGCGCATAAGACGCCACTTGTAATGGTCGCCGCCCAGCCAGCATTCGGTTATCGAACCGAACTTTCTGTCATTGTAGATCTCCTCAACCGGAAGGTGGCAGTGAAAGTCGAATATCGGCATATCCTTCGCGTAATTCTCGTAAAGAGTTACCGCTGTCTCATTGCTTAGGACAAAGTCCTTGTCAAGAAATTTCTTCATATTATATGCTCCTTGTTCTTATAATGTTACGCCCGTCTTGAAAAGGGCGATATCGCGCGAATTATAGCGTTCGTTGACTGTTTGCTGTCCGTTTGCGACTGAGACAACAAGGTCGGTCAGCTCTTCAAGCTTGCTTTCAAATGACGCACCCGCGGCAATTCCGCCGGCATCGAAATCTATCCAGTTCGGCTTTCTTCCCGCAAGATCGGAATTTGTGGAGATCTTTACCGTCGGCACAAATCCGCCGAACGGCGTTCCGCGTCCGGTTGTGAACAGCACCAGATGACAGCCCGCACAGCCGAGATTCGTTACCGCCACCATATCGTTTCCGGGTCCGTTCAGCAGGTTCAGCCCGTGTGAAGTCAGCGTATCGCCATCGAACAGCACATCGCATACTTCGCCGGAACCGGATTTCTGCGTACAGCCGAGGGATTTGTCCTCAAGAGTGGTGATGCCGCCTGCCTTGTTTCCGGGCGAGGGGTTTTCATACACAGGCTGGTCATGCTTCTGATAGTATTCCTTGAATCCGTTGACAAGCTTCACGATCTTACCGAATGTGGCTTCGTCTTTCGCTCTGTCCATAAGCAGCTGCTCCGCGCCGAACATTTCCGGCACCTCGGTAAGCACCGTAGTACCGCCTGCCGCCGCAATATAATCGGAGAACCGCCCCACAAGCGGGTTTGCGGTAATTCCGGAAAGACCGTCGGAACCTCCGCATTTCAGCCCGACTTTAAGGCAGGAGATGTCCTTTGGTACACGCTTGTCGTCCTTTGCACGTTCGTACAGCTTTTCAAGCAGTTTCACGCCTTCCGCGATCTCGTCCTGTACTTCCTGCGCAACAAGAAATTCAGTGCGATCCGTGTCGTAATTACCGAGAGTCTCCCGGAAAACGTCCATTCGGTTGTTCTCACAGCCGAGTCCCAGCACCAGCACTCCCCCGCAGTTCGGGTGCTTCACCATTCTCTGGAGAAGCAGCTTGGTGCGCTCGTGATCCTCGCCAATCTGCGAACAGCCGTAGGGGTGCGTGAAAGTATAGCAGCCGTCGATGCCGGGCAGGTCGCCGTGCTTCTTTGTGAATGCGGCGACGATAGCTCTCGCCTGTGCGTTGACACAGCCTACAGTCGGTATCACCCACAGTTCGTTGCGTATGCCGACTTCGCCGTTCTTACGCTCATAGACGCTGACGGTGCGCGGCTTTACTTCCTTTGCGGGAGCAGGTCCCTTGCGATTGTATGTGTATTCGAGGGTGCCGTCAAGACATGTCGCCATATTGTGACTGTGGATATGCTCGCCGGGCGCTATATCGGCAGTTGCCTGTCCGATTACCTCGCCGTACTTTATCACTCTTTCGCCTTTTTTTATCGGACGCAGCGCGAATTTATGCCCCTTTACGATATCTTCCGCAAGCGTCACGCCCTCGGCTGACTCGCCCTTTTTCAGCGCAGTAAGAGCAACTCCCACCGAATCGGAGGGTGAGATAACAATTGTCTTTTTCATCTCATTCACCCAGAAATTCCTTTAATGCAGCCATTTCGCCGTTTTCGGTGATGTTCTTTATATACCCGGCAACGAGACTGAGATCATCATCAACGTCGAGATTCTGTCCCCAGAGCTCGGCTGCCGACATGGCTTTCTTTGCTGTCTCCCGGATATCGGTGAGCTTCCATACCTCTTTCCAGAAATCAAGGTAAGCGGCATCGTCCTTAACCGGGATATCCTCATCTCCGCGTTTTCCGCGATAGAACACCGCAAGCGATGCGAATGCAAACAGGATATGTTTCGGAGACCTGCCGAACTTTGCGCGGTAGTCATTGTATGTGGGCAGCAGACGAGCCTTGAATTTAGACACGGAGTTCAGTGATATCGAGATAAGCTCGTGACGGATAAACGGGTTCATGAAGCGCTCCATGACTGCGGAAGCGAATGCGTTCAGCTCGTCCTCCGGCAGGTCTATCGTCGGCTTTATTTCCTCGTTCGCAAGCTCTCTCACGAAACGTCCGACATACTCATCGGTAACAGCTTCACGGACAGTGTCTATGCCGCTTAAATATGCAACCGGCATCATCGCCGTGTGCGAGCCGTTGAGGATCTTGACCTTGCGCTGTTTGTAGGGAGTGATGTCATCGGCATAGATCACGTTAAGACCAGCCTTGTCAGCGGGAAGACGCTCCTGCACGAACGGCTCCTTCTGGAGCACCCAGAGGTGGAAAACTTCGCCCTTTACTATGCTTGTGTCGATGTAGCCCTGCTCCTCGCAGATCTGTTCAGCCTTGTCCTTCGGGTAACCGGGAACTATGCGGTCAACGAGGGTGTTGGTGAAGTGGTTTGCGGTGTTGAGCCAGTCTATGAACTCCGCGCTCATTCCGTTGATCTTCGCAAGTTCGTTCAGCACCCGTTTAAGCTCCTCGCCGTTGTGGTCGATAAGCTCACAGGGAACGATCGCAAGTCCTTTTGACAGCTCTCCGCCGAAATGATCGAATCTTGCTTTCAGAAATGCAAGCAGCTTTCCCGGAAAGCTTTTCGGGCATACGGAAAAATCGGTGTCCGTAGTATCGAGGGCGATGCCGGCTTCGGTGGTGTTGGAGACGATTACCTCAAGATCATCGCTTCCCGCATATCCGAGGTATTTGCCGTACTCGGTGTAGGGATCAATGAAATCACGAAGCACATCTATCACATCACGGCTCTGCACTTTCTCGCCGCCTTCTATTCCCTCGAGGCATACGGTGTACAGACCGTCCTGAGCCGCGAGATCCTTCACGCGTCCGCGGGGTGTGGGCTGGACAACAGCGACATCGGCATTCATCACACCGCTCTTGTCGAGATTCCAGATTATCCAGTCAACAAACGCCCTTAAGAAATTGCCCTCTCCGAACTGGAGCACCTTTATCGGTCTCCCGGCGGAAGGAAAATTTGTTCTGTTCAGTTCTTTCATAATACTGCCACCTGTTCTGAATTACTGCGGAAATACCGTACAAAGCCCGTCGGGACATTGTGCGGTATTGCCATTTTATTATTCAAATGATTTTGTCTTTATGCGCTTTTCGGTCTCTTTGTCGAAAAGATAAACGCTCTCATACGGTATTGCAAATTCAAAGCTTGAACCAACACTCGGAGAATTATGGGGATCGACTTTCAGAATGCTGTTGAAGCCGTCAAAGTTGACATAGACGTTGGTGTTATCGCCGAGAAGCTCAACAAGGTTCACGAAGCACTTTACCCTGTATCCGCTCTTTACGCGTTCGCCGATAACAGGGTGTACGCATTCCGGACGGAAGCCGAAAACTATCTCCCTGCCCTCGTACTTGTCGAGCACGTCCTGCTCCGCGACTGCGCGGAGTTCGATCTGATTGTCGCTGAGCACAAGATTTCCGTTCTTCACCTTGCAATCTACAAAGTTCATCGGAGGCTCGCCTATAAATCCTGCAACGAACATATTGACAGGGTTGAAATAAAGATCGTAGGGAGTACCGACCTGCTGAATATATCCGTCCTTCATAACGACGATCCTGTCTGCCATTGTCATAGCTTCGGTCTGGTCATGAGTTACATAGATAGTGGTCGCACCCGTCTCGCGGTGAAGCTGGGTGATCTCCGAGCGCATCGTTACTCTCTGCTTTGCGTCGAGGTTGGAGAGCGGTTCGTCCATAAGGAAGATGTCAACCTTGCGGATTATCGCACGTCCTACCGCAACTCTCTGTCTCTGACCGCCGGAAAGCTCTCTCGGAAGTCTTTCGAGATAATCGGTAAGTCCGAGGATCCGGGCGGTATTGTTTACCCTCTCCTCGATAACGTCATCGTCAACGCCCTGGAGCGTAAGTCCGAATGCGAGATTATCATAGACCGTCATGTGCGGATAAAGCGCGTAGCTCTGGAATACCATTGCAACACCGCGCTCGCGGGGTCCCATCTCATTCGCTCTGACGCCGTCGATGTAGAACTCGCCCTTGCTGATATTCTCAAGTCCCGCGATCATTCGGAGCGTCGTGGACTTTCCGCAGCCCGACGAACCTACGAAAACTATGAATTCGCCCTTTTCGATCTCAAGGTTGAAGTCATGCACGGCGTGGAAGCCGTTCGGGTAGATCTTGTTGATCCCTCGTAATGTCAGATATGCCATAGCTTTACCCACACTTTCATTCTTATTTGAGGCGATGAAGCCTGTTATTATCTAAGATCAAGATTGTTGATGTTGTCCATGTCGTCGTATGTCTGGTTCTCACCGCACATTCCCCAGATAAATGTGTAGTTGCTGGTAGCGGTGCCGCAGTGGATAGACCAGCTCGGGCTGATGACCGCCTGCTCGTTGTGCATGATGATGTGGCGTGTCTCCTGGGGCTGTCCCATCATGTGGAATACAACGTTGTCGTCTTCCAGCTCGAAATAGAAGTAAACTTCCATTCTTCTCTCGTGAGTATGAGCCGGCATCGTGTTCCACGAATTGCACTTGTCAAGCTCGGTCATTCCCATCTGAAGTGAGCAGGATTCGCATACTGCCGGGTGAATGTACTGGTTGACAACGCGCTTGTTCATATTCTCGCCGCTTCCGAGAGGACGGTGGTTAGCCTTGTCCTTGGTGATATAAACGGTGGGGTATGTCTTGTGCGCGGGGCTTGAGTTGATGTAGAACTTTGCGGGAGAGGCAGAGTTTTCCGAGCGGAATGCTATCTCCTTCGTACCCATTCCGATGTAAAGTCCGTCCTTGAAATCAAGTGCGTATTCTTTGCCGTCAAGCACTACCGTACCCTTGCCGCCGACATTGATGATGCCCATTTCGCGTCTTTCGAGGAAGTAGTCGGTGCCAAGTTCCTTTGTACTTCCGAGCTTTAGTTCGGTGTTCACAGGCATTGCACCGCCAGCGATCATTCTGTCCTGATGAGAGTATGTGAGCGAGATCTCGTCCGCTTCAAACACGTTGTCAATAAGGTAATTTCTGCGGAGTTTCTCGGTATCGTAGTACTTTGAATCCTCCGGGTGGTTGCTGTATCTTATATCCAGTTTCATATTGCATTAAACTCCTTGATCTTATATTCGTTCTTTGAGGTGCTGTACCGCAGGAACAATATCCTCGCCTGTTGTGCCTTCAAACACAAGGTTCGCGTCGGGGCAGACTTTCTTAATCTCACCGAGAATACGTCCGTAGTCGAAGATGCCCTTCCCGACACCGCACTGTTTCAGCGTTCCGTCCTCGTTTACCGTGCAGTCCTTGATATGGAAAACACATATCCTGTCTCCGAAAGTCTGGAGACCTTCTTCGAGAATATCGTACATCTGCCGGACATTCGACCCGTCGAGATAGTTGTACAGGTCAAATATTATTCTGATATTCCCCGCGCCGATAGTCTTTACCGCCCGTTCGAGGGTCTTTACGTTCCAGCAGACATGCCCGAACGCACCTTCCATTCCCACATTCACTCCGCAGTCCTGTGCATATTCACACAGACCGGCGAATGTGCGTATCACCCGTTCCAGTGCTTCTTCTGTACGGTTCTGCGGATTGTATGTCCACTTGTCGCCGTTGTAAGAGCCGGTCTCCGAACCGACGATATTCCCGCCGAATTCCTTGGCGAGGGAAAGGTAGTCCCTGAATACCTCGATGCCTTTGGTGATCTTACCGCCGTCCGGGTGGACCGGGTTGAAGTAAGCACCGATAAGCGGGATCGTCTTCCCTGCTTTCTCAAACACTGTCCGGAACTTTTCGGCACGTTCCTTTGTCACGGCTGCGGGAATATACGGAACATCATCGAGACACTTGTACGCTACAAGCTGAACACCGTCCAGACCCAGCTCGTCAAGCCGCGCAGCAATGTTCTCTTCGCCCTTGACGCCGAGGTCATGAGCGCGTATAAAAAGCTTCATCATCTCTGTACGCGTCCGGAAGCGTCGCCGCCTGCAAGAGTCTCAACTTCTTCGCGGGTAACGAGGTTGAAGTCGCCGGGGATCGTGTGCTTAAGAGCGGAAGCCGCTACCGCGAATTCAAGCGCAGCCTTGAAATCCTTGCCGTCGTTGAGACCGCAGATAAGTCCGCCTGCGAATGAATCTCCGCCGCCTACACGATCAACGATAGGGTTGATGTTGTACTTTCTGGAGTGGTAGAATTCCCTTGTAGCACCGTCCATGATGCACGCAGACCAGTCATTGTTGGAAGCGGAGTGACTCTCACGGAGAGAGGATACAACGTACTTGAAGCCGAACTGGTCAATCATTCTTCCGAAGATATCAACATATCCGGCAAGTTCGAGATCGCCCTTTGTAACGTCGGTGTTGCCGGGTTTGAAGCCGAGAACCTTTTCAGCGTCCTCTTCGTTTCCGATGCAGACGTCAACGTACTTCATAAGGTTGGTCATAACCTTCTGAGCCTTCTCCGATGACCAGAGCTTCTTGCGGAAGTTAAGGTCACAGGAAACTGTAACATTGTGCTTCTTTGCAGCTTTCAGCGCAACCTCGGTAACTTCCGCAGCAAGATCCGATACAGCGGGAGTGATTCCGGTGAAATGGAACCAGTCAGCATCCGCAAATATCTCGTCAAAGTCAAACTTTGAAGCGTCTGCCGTGGATATTGAGGAATGCGCTCTGTCATATACAACGTTCGATGCTCTCATCGAAGCGCCTGTTTCGAGGAAGTAGATTCCGAGTCTCTCGCCGCACTTTGCGATGTGCTTTGTCTCAACGCCGTACTTGCGGAGAGCAGCGATCGCGCACTTTCCGATCGGGTTGTCCGGAACTGCGGTGATAAATTCGGCGTCGTGGCCGTAGTTTGCCAGCGATACTGCAACATTCGCTTCGCCGCCGCCGTAGTTGATGTCAAATTCGTCTGCCTGAATGAACTTCTCGTTGTTGGGTGTGGAAAGTCTGAGCATGATCTCGCCCATTGTTACTATCTTTGCCATAATGTCATATTCTCCTTGTCGTTATTCCGATACCGCTTTGCACGGTCACTTTCTCTCTGTAAGATGAACTGCGAATCCACCGAATTCGTCTTTCAGATATACTACTGTCATTCTTCCGTCCGCATCGTACTTTGCGCTGGACATATCCACTTCGATGCCCTGGTGTTTAAGCTGATATACCGCTCTGCGCACGCTGTTTGTAGCGACTGCGATATGACCGTTCTTTCCCTTGAACGGCGATTTCATGCATTCGATCTGCGAGCCGGAGAAGATGCTGCTGTTGCCGACTTTCTGCTCCCAGCCGAACATATTGAAGAACTTTGATGCAACATCTGAAGCCTCCGCCTCGTTCTCGCAGTTGAGACCGATGTGCGCGATATCGAAGCCCAGCATCTTGTTCACAGCCGAACGGCAGAGCGCGGTGATCTCTTCCCACTTGCCTGCCTTAACAAGCTTATCGGGAACTATCCAGCTTCCGCCGCAGCATACGATTTTTTTGAATGCGAGGTATGTATTGAGATTGTTCTCGTTGACACCGCCGGTAGGCATGAATTTCATTGAAGCATAGGGTGCGGATATCGCCTTGATATAGGGCAGTCCGCCTGCCTGCTCTGCCGGGAAGAACTTGACAAAATCAAGTCCCAGCTCCATCGCCTGCTCAATCTGCGAACCGTTGGCAACGCCGGGTGTAAACGGGATACCTTTCTTTAAGCAGTGCTCTACGACTTTCGGATTGAGACCCGGAGCGACGCAGAACTTTGCGCCCGCTTCGACAGCCCTGTCGCACTGCTCTGTGGTGAGAACGGTACCTGCGCCTACCAGCATATCCGGATAAGCCTTGACCATATCCGAGATGACCTTGTCGGCTCCTTCTGCGCGGAATGTTACCTCCGCACAGTGAATGCCGCCGTCGTAAAGTGCCTTGGCAAGATTTACAGCATCGGCTGTGTTTTCAAGCTTTATGACCGGAACAATGCCGGTGCATTCAAGCTGTTCGAGAAATTTTTTGTTGTCCATTGTCTATTTGATCCTCCTGAGTTATTAACAAATCCGCTCTTCAGCGTGCAAGCCAGCCGCCGTCAACAGCAAGTGTAAATCCGTTTACATAATCGCTTGCGGAAGAAGCAAGAAATACCGCAGCGCCCATAAGATCGTCCGGTGTTCCCCACCTTCCTGCCGGGATCCTCTCAAGTATCGCTTCGCTTCTGTCTGCATCGGCACGCAGCGCAGCGGTGTTGTTTGTAGCCATATAACCCGGAGCGATCGCATTTACGTTGATGCCGTACTTTGCCCACTCGTTCGCCAGCGTCATTGTAAGACCCTTGACAGCAGACTTGCTCGCCGTGTAGCTCGGAACTCTTATGCCGCCCTGGTATGAGAGCATACTTGCAACGGATATGATCTTGCCGCCGCTGTTCTGCTTAACGAACTGTCTTGCTGCAGCCTGTGAAAGGAAGAAGAGAGTGCGCAGGTTGACATTCATTACCAGATCCCAGTTCTCAACCGAGAAATCGATGCTGTCCTCGCGCTTGATTATTCCGGCATTGTTCACAAGGATATCCAGTCTGCCGTACTTTTCGAGCGCTGTGTTTATTATCGTATCAACAGGTTCGATAGAGGACAGATCGGCAGTGATGTAGCTGAAATTCTCTTCGCCGAGCATCTCCTGTGTCGCCGTGCTTGCCGATCTCGAAACGCCGAGCACCTTTGCTCCTGCTTCTACCAGAGCCTTTGAGATACCCTGACCGAGTCCGGTATCGCTTCCGGTCACTATCGCGGTCTTACCGCTGAGACTGAACATATCCAGGATCATAAATGTTACCTCCGTAATCATTGAAATATTATTCCGGCAGTGCCGCAAATCTTTCGCACCGCCTGTATTTATTGTAAACCCGACAGCGTTTAAAAGCGATAACCTGACCGTCGGATTTTATGGACAAAACGGATATTCTTATCAGAAAATTCCGAGCATAACAAGAGCCGTTACAATAACGAAGATCGTTACCGTACTGACAAGGCTGGTCCAGACGACAAGCTGTCCTGCGAGTTCATCATCAGCTCCCATTTCCTTCGCCATGATCGCAGAAGATACCGCCACAGGCGTTGCAAAAACTCCGACATAAGCGGCAAAATGCTCACCCGAAAGTGCGAATACATCTTTCAGCAGATATGCTATCGAAAGTCCGAATACCGGAACCGCAACAGTCCGCATGACCGTACCGAAAATGATCTCATTTTTTAGCTTCGGTACAGCGGAAAACTCGAACTTTCCGCCAAGCACGATCAGCGCAAACGGCGTACATATCGACTTCACATTCTCCAGTGATTTATACAGGATAGTTATGTCGCTCAGCCGGAATCCTATGTTTCCCGCGACAAACAGCTCGCGCAGAACAAGGCATACAAGCCCGGCGAAAGTGCCGATAATAAGCGGGTTCTTAACTACACCCAGCAGCACCTTCTTCACATCGATGCTGCGCTTTTCGGAACTTCCGTTGAAGATCGTGAGCGTTATCACCGCGAGTATGTTGAACAGCGGCACACAGAATGCCGACATAACTCCTGCCGCCGCACCTCCCTTGTCGCCGAAAAGCGACGCAGCAAGGGGAATGCCGATAATAGCATAGTTCGAGCGGAATACCGCCTGTATCAGCGTACCGCGTTTTGCGCTGTCCTTTGTGAATGCGCAGCATACCGCAGCCGCGATAAGGAATACCGCAAAAACTCCGACAACGCCGTACAGTACGAACACAAGATTAATGTCCGTTATACGGTCTATGCTGTAAACGTTGCAGAACAGCATCACCGGAAGCAGCACCCGGAACGTGAGCTTGTTGCCCACATCAAGGAACTCCTTTGTCAGCAGCTTTGCCCGTTTCAGCACATATCCCAGCGCGATGAGAATGATTATCGGCAGGACGGAATTCGCTGCGAATAAGAATGCGTCTCCCACTCAGAAAAGCCTCTCCATAGGATAATAGTCTTTAAGATATTTTTCGGTAGCAGCCGCCATTTTCCTGAACAGATCTCTCGCATCTGCAAGCGAAAGAGTGCTGCAGAGCGGCTGATTTATGAACGCCTCGAAAATACGGTCAAAATCGCGTTCCTTTATGCCGTAGTATGTATTTTCAATGTTTATTGCGTTTCGCAGTACCAATGCATTCACGTCGCCCGGCAGCCTTTTCGCGGTTATAGGTTTAAGGCTGTTCTGCGCAAACACACAGTTCGTTTCCACCACCGAGCCAAGCGGCATATCCGGCATCTGCCCCACATTCACCACGTTCGCGTTGGATACCTTTGCGGGTATCATTCCGAGCAGGGCTTTCATCAGTTCCACAACTTCCTCGTCGCTGCGCGTCGGCGTTATCTTCTCGCTGCCTTCGGCAATTCGGCGGGATAGATTTATCTTCTCAGCCTGATCTTTTCTGCGGTAATCGACGGTGGTCAGATGATACAGCCAGCGTTCGGCATCTGCCTTATCCCTGATGTACCAGCTGCTGTTCATGAACTCAACAAGATGCCTGTCACCTGCGGCGGCAAGCACTCCGAACCGCCGGAAAAGATCCATCTTGACCTTGTTGCCGTACAGGAACGGATTGTCGTGAAATCCGTCCGGATCGGCTGTCTGTTCGCAGTAGCCTTTATCGTAGAATTTGTCAATGAATGAGGGCAGAAGCTTTAACAGGTCTGTACCCTTATAGCTTGCTTCAGTGATCCATGTGAAGTGGTTCACTCCGCAGGCATCTGTCAGTATGTCATGCCGTGTCGGGCGTTCGATACCGAGCTCCTCTTGCGCCACGCAGCACAGGAATTCCTGCGCATGGAAAACCTCGTGGCAGCACCCGAATGCCTTTATCTCCGGGAATACATCGTACAGCGTCTTTGTACAAGCAGTCATCGGATTTGTAAGATTCAGCACCCATGCGTCCGGGCAGTGCGCCTTTATCTCACGGGCAAATCCCTCGTATATCGGCACAGTCCTCATCGCACGCAGCACACCGCCGGGTCCTACCGTATCGCCTACCGACTGGTAAATGCCATACTGTTCCAGCAGATGCACATCACCCGCCATTTCGTCGAAGGTGCCGGGAAGTATGGAGCAAATAACGAAATCCGCTCCGTCAAGTGCGCTTCCGATATTGTCGTAAACTCTGTAATCCCATTTCGACACAGTGACCGGATCATTGTTGATATATCCGCCGATCCTGCGGTTTATATCCGCGGCGGCAGTGTCGATATCATAAAGCGCGATCTCTCCGGCAAGCCCGTCAGCGAATGCAAGATCGTTCATAAATACCCTTGCCCACATCTTCGAGCCGCCGCCGATATACGCTATCTTTATATTCTTCAAATTTATCGTCCCCTTTCGGTCAGGACTGTCCGGAAACGATCATTCTCTTTACTTCGGTATAGCACAGCACGAACGGTGCAACACCCTTCGCGTCATTCTCCACCACCGGTTCGGAGATATAGTATTCAAAGCTTCCGTCGCGCCTCCTGTCCCCGTCGGGTCCGAGACCTGCCATGAGGCAGATGCCGCCGAGGTTAAGTTCACCATTATCGTCGAATTTAAGGTACTTTTCACAGATCCCGTCAAAGGTCTTTCTGCCCTGCTGCGCATACTTCTTATCCAGCACGCCGAGTCTTGCGCCTTTCATCATAGCGTAGGCGATCATGCTGCTTCCGCTCGTTTCGAGGTAATTTCCCTCTCTTCCGCCCTGATCCACTACCTGCCAGTACATTCCCGTTTCCGGATCTGCATACTGCTCGATACCGGCGATAACTTCGCGGAAAATACCGCTGATCTCATCACGGTCAGCACCGTCATCGAGATACCCGATGATATCCGCAAGCGCTACCGTGAACCAGCCTATCGCACGGAGCCAGAAGCTTGACGAAAGACCGGTCTTCTTATCAGCCCAGAAGATGCTCTTTGAGCAGTCGAGACCGTGATACAGCAGCTTCTTTTCCTCATCGAACATATACTGCCTTACGTTGCGTATCTGATGCATGGTATCGGTGATGCTTCCGCCGCCGAATGTCTGCTGGAACCGCACATAGAACACCTGCGCCATATAGATGCCGTCAAGCCATACCTGATGCGGGTATATCTTCTTGTGCCAGAAGCTGCCGGTAATGGTGCGGGGCTGTTTTTCGAGCTGCTCACGGAGCAAAAGGATCGCGTTCTTGTACTTTTCCTTGCCTGTCGCACCGTAAAGATCGAAGAGCACACGCCCCTCGTTTATATCGTCAAGGTTGAAATTGTCTATCGTATATCCGCGTATCGAACCGTCGTCTCCTATATAATAATTGATGAACTTTTCGGCGAAATCCGAGTATTTCTTATCGCCGGTTATCTCCGCAGCACTGAGCAGCGCGGTTATCATACAGCCGTCGATATAGTTCCATGCCGGAGGTTTTCCGAGTTTTATCTTCTCAATATTCCAGAGCGGTCTGTCCGGTGCGGAACCGTCAATCAGACGCTCAATAAAACTTTCTATCTTTTCGTACATAGTTACTCCCTTATAAGCTCACCGACATTGTGAACGATGAGTTCGTCGCCGTCGCAGCCTTCAACACGCACATTTCTGACCGTAAGTTTTCCTACGTTGTCAAAATACATTCCGGCTTTGCGCATCAGCACGTTGTTGTTTCTCATAGCCGGGAATCCCTCTTTTGCATCGGGATCGTAGGTAAATACGAGGTTCTCCGCCGTGATCTCGCTTATGGGCATTTCCGGCAGACCGTCGCAGTAGCACGCCGCAACGTGGCAGTTTACGCATTCCATATTCCGGAACGTGAACTTTCCGAGGTAAGGCGTTCTGTCGTCAACCGGCAGCTTCTCACGGGTGGTATTGTACTCCGAATACCTGTCGGGATCGCAGCAGTTATACCACATATTCATAACGATAGGTGTGAGAACACCGTCCATTTTCACATTTTCAAACACAACGCCGTCAATGATCGCGTCTTTTCCTCTGCCGCGGCGGGTCTTGATGCGGATACCGCGGTCAGTGCGGAAGAATACACACCGCTCCACCGTAAGGTCTTTCACTCCGCCCGCCATTTCGCTTCCGAGCGTTATAGCGCCGTGACCGAACTGCATTATGCAGTTCCTTATCGTATGACGGCTCGCCGGTCTCTTGAATTTTCTGCCGATCTCGATCTTTCCGGATTTTATTGCGATACAGTCGTCTCCGACGCTGAACCGGCAGCCGATTATATTCACGATATCGCAGGCTTCCGGGTCAAGCGCATCTGTATTCGGGCTGTCTTTAGGCGCGTTGACTGCAAGATCAAGGAAATCCAGCTTTTCCGAGAAATATGGGTGGAGCTGCCAAGACGCGGCATTCTGTGCCGTTATACCGTGGACCGTGATATCCCTGCATCTGTTGAAGAACAGCAGTCTCGGACGCGGTACTTTCTGCTCCTTGACATTCACCCACCATTCGCTGTTCTGGGCGTTGCCGTCAACCGTGCCTCTGCCGACGATCCTTATATCCTCGGCATATTCCGCAAACAGAAGTGACTGGTGCATGGGAACGGCATTGCCTTCCCATGTTCCGAAATGAACGGACTCACCTGTGTTAATGTCTGTGATCTCGCCCGGTATCAGCGGATAGCGCGCTGTATCGGTATTTCCGAGCAACACCGCCTTTTCCGAAAGCTCTATGGTGATGTGGCTCTTCAGATTTATCGGAGCGGTGTAGTACACGCCCTCCGGGAAATAAAGCCGTCCGCCTGCGGGAAGGCAGTTCACAGCGGTCTGTATGCTGAGAGTATCGTCAGCAATGCCGTCTCCGACCGCACCGAAATCCTTTACGCTGACTGCGCACGTTTCTTTAGCCGTGGTGAATTCAAGTGTTCCCTGACCTTCCGCTTCTACCGTGTATGCGGTGTCAGGCTTAAGGTCAAACAGCGAGAACACGTTTGTATCGGCTGTGAACATTTCTTTTCCGTTGAGTTTTACCGTGTACTTCTCTTTGCTGTAATATGGGAGCGTGTTTTCAAGCTCGAAGCACGCACTTACCGTTCCTGTATATAATGCTTTTATCATCTTTGCTCCTGTTGTCATTTCCGTGATCCCGCAGCCTTTTCACGGGCATCGCGGAATATATTTATCAGCGTTCTCTTCACGAATATGAAGAGAATGTCAAATCCCAAGTAAAGCAGTCCGAACAGTATCGGCTCGACTCCGAGCATTCCTTCCTCCTGCGTTGAGTCCACGTTAGGATTCACGCCCATAAGCACGTTCGCGGTGTAGTAAGTCTGGAACACGCAGTACAGCAGGACTGCCGCATACAGCACATTCAGGAATACCGACCAGAACTTCCGTACCGTCACCATCATCCACTTGTCATTCTCGCCCTTCTCCGTCTCGAAATTGCGGAGGAACCTGTTGACCATAAGATCGGTGACAAGTCCGAGCCCTATCGCAAGTACCAGCATAAGGTCAAGTCCATGCAGGTAAATTCCGAGTCCCCACAGAAAAAAATAGCAGACCGCACCCGCAAACCAGAACTTCACCAACACGATCTTCAGCCACATCGGCAGCTTGAACTTGCGCTTCGCCGTATATTCCCTTATCTCCTTATCGGAGACTTCGGGAGCGTCCTTTGCGTTTACAAGTCGTTCTACCGCGTCGGTTTTGAGGTTATAGTAGCTTGCAGCCGATCTGTCTTCATTTTTTTGCTTCTTTTCAGCCATATATCAATCTACCCTTTGTATTGAAAGCGGCAGGGGTCTCCTGCCGCTCTGCGTATCGGGAAAGTCAGCGGCAATGCACTTTCGCACACTGCCCTGCACAGATCCGTAACACATATTCACAGACTGTCTGCATCAGTCCTCATCGTCAGAGACATCGATAACGTCCATATTCTCGTTGCCTTCAACCTCGATAGATGTGTTGATCTTCCGTATAAGCTTAGAATAAACCGGAAGAAGTGCAAGCAGTACAACTGTTATGCAGACAAACACGATATGAAGCGTTACAACTGTCTGTGCCGTGTTTATGAAAGTTGACTGCGCATCAACAACTATCGGATTTTCCGCACGCGTCAATGCGTTTACTATACGCGTGATATATACAAAATCAACAAATATCAGCAGCGCCAGCATTCCGAACAGAAGTCCGAGCATTATCTTGTTTGCAGGCTTGCGCTTCGGGAATGTTCTGAGGAATACGACGAACGCAAGTATCGAGAAAAGCATTGCGACAAATTCGCACTGACCCATATTCGCTCCGTTGATCCTTGCTGTAGTGTTCGCTATCGACGAAAGATTAAGCGAGAAGATGAGGAATCCCACTATCAGGAACACCATGGGGATAGACTGCGGCGAACGCTTGAGCGAGACCAGTGATTTACGAATGACCTCTTTGATACCGCGTCCCTGTTTTTTCGCGGTTTTCTTATTTGCCATCTGCCGTTATCCTCCTTTACGCTCTGATAGCATTGGTGGTTTCCTTGTCGAAGAAATGCTTCTTGTTGAAGGATACCTTCACCGTATCGCCGTATTTATACGAGCACCAGTCGCGGAACTTGCAGGTTATCTTGTGCTTGCCCACAGTACCGTTGACCAGCGTGTTCTGTCCGAGATTTTCATTTGAAATGACCTGCACCGTGATATCTCCGCCGGGAACCGCATTCTCCGGACGAACACCCATTGTAACAGTCCTGCCCTCGTATCCGGCAAGCATATCCTTCTCATGCGCGGTAAGCTCTGCCGTGAACTCGGCGCATACCGCCTTGCCGTCTCTTATCTCAACATCGAACAGGTTCATGGGCGGCAGTCCGATAAATCCAGCTACAAACAGATTTGCTGGCGTATCGTAAAGCTCCAGCGGAGTTCCGATCTGCTGAACATGACCCATTGACATACACACTATCCTGTCCGCAAGAGTCAGCGCCTCGGTCTGATCGTGTGTAACGTAGAGCATCGTGGCATTCAGTCTCTTATGCAGAAGCAGTATCTCACGGCGCGTCGAGCTTCTCAGCTTTGCGTCAAGGTTTGACAGCGGTTCGTCAAACAGGAATACTTTCGGAGTACGCACGATAGCGCGTCCCATTGCAACTCTCTGTCTCTGACCGCCGGAAAGCTGTGCAGGTTTCTTATTGAGCTGTGATGTAAGGTCAAGTATCTCCGCCGCGGCAAGTACCTTCTGGTGGATCTCATTCTTGTTCTCCTTGCGGAGCATAAGCGAGAATGCCATATTCTCATATACCGTCATGTGACCGTAAAGAGCATAGTTCTGGAAAACCATTGCTATATCGCGGTCTTTCGGCGGCATCTGTGTAACGTCTCTGCCGTCGATTATCAGCTTGCCGCTTGAGATATCCTCAAGTCCCGCAACCATTCGCAGAGTCGTTGACTTTCCGCAGCCCGACGGACCTACGAGCACTATAAGCTCGCCGTCGTGTACATCAAGGTTGAAGTCATAGACAGCCTTTACATTGTTGTCATAGACCTTTTCAAGATGCTGTAATTTAAGATCACTCATCTTCAGTTTCCTCTTATTGCTTTTTCTCGAGTTCCGCCTTGTAGTTGTTAAGGGTGGTGGTCTTCATTATGCCCACGATACCGGCGCATACAAGAAGCACAGCCGATAAACACAGGCAGACAGTGACATATGTGAACTGCTCGCCCGACATGACCATTTCATTCTCAGATCCTACCATGGGATTCGGGGTATTATGCGCTTCCGCCGGCAGGTAGAAGATACGCGCGATCTGAAGGATACCCAGCACGATCGAAACATACGCATAGCTCATCTTGTAGTTCTTGACGCCTTCCGATGTAAGGAACGCGACAAGCATGAAAATGAGATTATACAGTACCGACGCACCTATTGTTATATTGTAGTAATAGGTTCCGACGTCAGTGCGGTAGATGCTCACAAAGTACAGCGCATTTACAACGATCGCAAGGATTATCAGGGTCGAGGACATCTTGTTTTTGGTGAACCTCAGACGATCCTTTTTAATAAGAGCTTCTTTGTTTTCAGCCATTTGCCTCACCCTTTCCGTTTGCGAGAGCTTCCTGCTCGCCCTTCATCACTGTCATTTTAAGGATAAGATTCACTATCAGCAGACACGATGTCAGCAGAAGTATGCCGAATATCACATAGCAGATGTCAAACCAGAATGTGTCATCGGGACCTGTATAGAGCGTTCCCCAGTCCTTTGCGAAGGCTTCAAGAGCTTCAAAATCAACGTTGTTCAGGTACTTGTGCTTGTACCCCATTATCTGAGGTATGCACCATACCGCTGTCACTATCTGTGCAGCAACAACTATACCTGTAGATATGAAATTGCCTATGTAGTATTTGCGGCGGGAATGGGTATTGGTAATAAACAGGAGGAGTGTAAGGATCAGAAGGACGATCGAAACCACAGTAAAGGCGGAATTGAATTCAAAGGTTTCATAATAGATCATTGCACCCGGAACCTTCTCATATTCCCATTCCGTTCCCGGATAATCGACAGCCTTGCTCATTCCGTCGTACAGATCGGTCGCAAATCCCAGAGAGCCGACGAATACAAGCACCGCCGCTATCAAGGCAGCCATACATACGATCTTCTGAAATATCATTTGTTTCTTGTACATAATAACCTTCCTTTATAGTGGAATTGGTCGGTCGGAAATCTCCGCGGCTATTAGCCGGAGAAGGATATCCTTTATTAATGTCTGCTCATCAGCCAACAAATTGCTTCATAGCGCAGCTTGAAGCAATTTGTTCGTCCGAAGGACGAAATGAGCTTGACATCAAGGAATGTGTCCGTTGTTTAAATGCACCGCAGGCGCATTTAAACATCATCTGAAAATCTGTTTTGCGGATTTTCAGCCAATAACTGCCAAAAGGCAGTTATTGAGGACACATTTATTATTACCCCACCAATTAATTCCTGTCATGCTGATCTGATCCAACAGATTTTGTTATAATTCAGGCTCCTGCGCCTGCACCCGACACCTGTCGGTGCAAAGCCCCGCCGAGGCGTGACTTTGCGTTGACCGGTATCGTTCAGAGGTCTTGGAGAAAGAACATCGGGAGTTAATTGGTGGAGCAATAATATCCGCCTTCCGCACCGCCTTCCCCCCGGCTGTTGCCGGGGACGGCGGTGCAGCGGATCATATCACTCGGAAGTGATATCAATTAGCCGTTGATAGAGTTGTAGAATGTGATGAGTCTGTGCCATGCTTCGTTTCTTCTGGCAAGGTATGTGGAGCAGCCCCAGCCGCCGTCTGCAACGGACTTGGATACTGTATCGGCTGTTGTCGCAGCGTCAGCACCGGTCTCACCTGTGAAGCCCTTTGCGATGATGTCAACGAAGAGGTTTACCTGCTTCTTGCCGGAACCGAAGTTGCCGGAAGCACTGAGGTTTGTGAGTTCGTTGATAGCGTTTGTTTCAGCAACTTCCTGAGGAAGAACTGTAGGAACTGATGTGTACCAGGAGTTCTCTGCAAGAGCAAGCTCGGGGTGCTTGATAGTGCCGAGTGCGATAGCCTTGGAGATGTAGCCTGCGCCTTCCTTACCAACTTCGTGTGTGCACTGGTATTCAAATGCCTGGCTCTTTACGAAGCTGAGTGTGGAACCAATGTAGTAACGAGCATAGTTGGTGTAGTTACCGTTCTGGAGCTTCCAGAGGTCAGCGTAGGAAGCGTCGGAGATAACCGGCCATTCCTTGCCGTTGAATGTGAACGTTACGACCTTGTCTCCGTCATGCTTTACGAAAGCATCGGGACCGTAGGACATCATTACCTGACCCTCGGGGCTGTATGCGTAGTCGATGAGCTTGAGGCAAGCATTGAGCTTGTCGGTATTGCCTGCAACACCTGCAGCGGAGATTCCCCAACCGTCTGTCTTGACAGAACGCCAGGACTCTGTGAATCTCATGTACTTTTCGGAACCGTCATTCCATTTTGCAACAGGAACCATAACTGCCATGTACTTCTCGCCGGAAGCATTGTCAAGTGCAGTTGCGTTGTAAGCTGTCTGTGTCTGGTTATAGTCGTAGTGCATGAAGCCGCTGTCGTCGGAGAGGTACTTTTCGGTGTTAACATCTTCTTCGTTTACAAATGCGCTGGAGATGAGACCCTCTGTTACCATGTCATGCATCTTTGCAAGTGCGTCATAGACTGCAACTTCTTCACGAGCGTCGTGGAGTTCGCCGTCTGTACCTACATAGAGGTAGTCAAGTCTGGATTCCATACCGCGGATACCGAAGAGAGTACCTGCGAAACGGAACATATCAACACGTCTCTGGTTGTTGGAATCTTCACGGGTGTGGAGACCCTGAACGCTGTCAGTGCCGTTGAGTGTCTGAGGGTTAGCTACTACGCAGCGGAGGAGAGCAACGAGTTCGTCAACGTCCCAAGCCGCATTCTGACCGATGAAGAGGTCTGCACGGTTTTCGCCGTAGTATCCGTTGTATGTCTTGTCGATGTATTCACGGAGCATGTTGACTGCTGTAACACCGTCGATAGAGCCGGCAGCATTCATCTTGTCAACGATGTTGCCGTATGCGCCGTAGTCCTTGCTTATTGTCTCGACAGCGGAGCCGTCCTTCTTTACAACGTCAACATCAACCTTGCCGGAAGTAGGCATATAAGGTGTGTAAACGGGAGCAGCGGTATTGTTGCTCTTGTCTGCTGTGAATTCGCCGGAGCCGTTGAGAAGCTTCTCTACCCAGTCGGTTCTCATAAGAGGCATACGCTCGATATCGTTGACACCGTCGAAGTAAGGCGAGAAGTAGATAGCGCCGGAGTTAGGACCTGCAGCAGCACCTGTGATAGAGAGGCGAACGATGGGGTTCTCTTCGAGGTAAGCCTTGAAGTTAGGCATTTCGTTGAGGTGTTCTGCGAGGTTTACAAGCTTGCCCTTCTGTCCGTTCTCGGAAAGGAGCGTAGCCGTACCGCTGAGCATATCTACCTGATCAAGCTGTGCGTCCCAGTACTGATACTCATCTGTTGCGGAGTTGCCCTGGTACTTATCCTCGATCTTGATCTTGAGGAGCTCCTGAACTGCCTGCCATGTAGGCTTTAAGTCGCCGGAGTTGTAGGTCTTGCCGTCTGCGAGGGTAATGCCTTCGCCGGCGAGGTCTGCTGTGAAGCTCATACCGGTCTTGTCGCTGTTGTAGCCGCAAGCCATACGGAGAACTGTTCCGTCAGCGTAGGTAAGCTCAGCAGCGGGTGCAGCTGCGGTTTCTGCGGGAGCTGCTGTATCATTGCTTCCGCCGTTGTTTGCAGCTGTTGTGGCAGCAGGTGTGTTGTTTGCAGCAGTCGTGCCTGCATTACTGTCGGAACCGGTGCCGGTACTTGTGCTTCCGCCGCAGCCCGAGAGTACGGAAGTAGCTGCGAGAGCCGCTGTGAGCAGTAATGCTGTAAGTTTTGATTTCTTCATTTTTATCCTCCTTTTAGGATAGTTTTCAGTTTGCTTTTCCTCTGAAACTATATATCACCGCATATTGCGGCAGATATCTGTTGAAGCCGGGCATTATTCCTTTACGCCGCCCATGTTCACGCCCTTTGCGAAGTATTTCTGGATAAACGGATAGATAACAAGGAGCGGAATGATCGAGCATACGATCAGTGCGTAGATGACCGAATCCGGCGCGTAGCTGTGACTCAATTGCCAGTTGGTCGTCAGTTCTGGGTCGGAGTATTCCTCCAATCGCAGTCGCAGATAAACCTGGAGGGGCTGTTCGTTTGTGCTGGAGATCATCTGTCTTGCCCAGAAGTATCCGTTCCAGCGCGATATTCCGAAGAACAGCGCGACAGTAGCGATTATGGACTTGCTCATCGGGAGATATACTCTCCACAGTACCTGCATCTCAGTAGCGCCGTCAACTATCGCAGCTTCCTCTATCTCGGAGGGAACGCCCTCGAAGGAGTTGCGAAGCAGGATTATGTTCATAGCCTGCATACCCATTGCGATAACTACCAGCCACTTGTCGTCCATGATGCCGACGTCCTGGAAAACGCGCTTTGTAGCAAGGTAGTTGAGGTACTGAGGTACCATACCTGCACTGAACCACATTGTGAAAACGAGGAAGAAGTTGAAGCCCTTGCGGAACAGCAGGCGCTTCTTTGAAAGCGCGTATGCACCGAATACCGACAGCATCATTTCCCAGATCGTGCCATAGAAGGTAAGGAACAAGGTGTTTGTATATGCGTTCCAGAATACGTTGTCATTGAACACGTCCTTGAACGCGTCGAACTGTACGTTCTTCGGGAAGAGGATTATCGTGGAATCCCTTACTTCCACATATCCGCTTATCGCCGACGATATCGTGTAGATGAACGGATAAAGACAGCCGACAGCGAACATTGTAAGCAGCAGATAGCTTATCACCTTGAAAATAAGCTCTGATATTTCAAGTTTTCTTTTCATGCGGCAACCTCTTTAATAAAGTGATGTATCGGACGCCTTTTTCGCGATCGTATTCGCGCCGATGACCAGCAGCATCCCTATTACATTGTTCATCATTTCCGCCGCCGAGACGAGACCCTTCAGCGATCCGGCAATACCGTTTCTTTGCGCGAAGGTGGAAACAACGTCCGCGGTGACGTAGGTGTTGGGATTATAGAGCAGCAGTACCTTTTCGTATCCGATGTTGAGCAGTGAGCCTATTCTCGTTATGAGCATGATGACTATGGTGGACAGGATAAACGGAAGAACGACATATCTCATCTGCGCCATCTTGCCCGCGCCGTCGATCTGCGCCGCCTCATAGCTCGTAGGCGAGATCGCGATTATCGCAGCGAAGAATACTATGCTGTCGTAGCCGGCGCTCTCCCAGATACCGCTTATCTGGTAGATCGCGCGGAAGAATGTCGGATTGTTAAGCATACCGGAGTACGCCGTTTCGCTGGATATAAGCCCCATGTGCTCAAGCAGCTGGGATATAACGCCCGGCTGCATTCCGGAAGTATCGGAGCCCTGCTTTACAAGCATTATCACCAGCGACGTCATAACAACAGTGGACATGAACTTCGGGAGGTATGTAAGCACCTGGTAGATGCTGCGTGCGATGTTGGACCGGATCTCGTTGAAGAACAGCGCGATGATGATCGGAACCGGGAATCCGAACACAAGTCCGTAGAAGCTCAGCAGAAATGTGTTGCGGAAGGCTCTCCAGAACTGGATCGAAAGCTCGGTGTTCCCAAGTCCCGTAAGAAGCGTTCTGAAATACGAGAATCCGGAGTAGTACTGCTCCGCGACAGTCTTTGCATCCTCGGTGAGCTTGAAGCTTCCCAGCAGTTCGTACATCGGGAAGTAGCGCCAGAGCAGGAATACAAGGATCATCGGAACAAGCATCAGATACAGTCTCCAGTCCTTGAGCACCGTGCGCAGTACGTTAAGCCAGTAATGCTTTTCAACGTCGTCGCGCACTGCCTGTTCGGGATTTTCGATGTATGTGCCGCTTTCCTTGTCAAAGATAAGATAGTCGGCAGCGTTGACTTTCATCTTATACACCCTCCTTGATCAGTGGTTTATATTAGTATTGCTGTATTCGTTTCACGGTTCGTCGCCGTATTCGGTATCACCGTAATCCTCTGTCTGTTCCTTCATGCGCTCTGCCTGTGTGCGGAGGAGGTAAGCTACCTGGTCTTCGAAGAGACCGTCTATCCTCCGTGCGATCAGCACCGTCAGCACCGCAAATATCAGCGAAAGGGAGTCTGTGGTCACAAGTCTCACGATATCCGAGATGCTTCCGCCGAGTACCAGTCCCACAAGCCAGCGTCCGATCTGCACCCCGCAGAAAGCTGTCACAGCAAAGAGGATCGTAAGCGGGATCTTCGTCCGTACTGTTTTCTTGTCCCACTTTTTAAAGATGAGCAGGGCTGTGAGTGCGAAGCAGTTTCCTATGCAGTACACAGCGTACTGTCCGATCTCAGCACCGGACACGATGCACAGCGCAAGACCGCCGCCCACCGCATGAACTGCGGCGTAAGGTCCCCAGCGCATCATCACGATGCATACTATCGCGGTCATCGGCGACAGCACATAAGCCTCCAGCGGGAACCATACCCTTGCGGCGATATTTATCACCACTTCAGCCGTGACCAGCATAGCCAGCATTATTGCGAGGTCTATGTTCCTGTACTGCTTCAACGACAATCCACTCAACCCATTTCTCTTATATATGTATCGCATTCCGGCATTTTACCGAAGTTTCTGCCCGGATACGCATTCAAAATGCAATAAAAATAATCAACCCGGTATATTTCTTTTATTAATTTTAACCTAAAACGTACTTGTGTTACAAGGCTAATAACAGACTATTTATGTACAATCCGGACATTTTAGTAAAAAACAGCACAAAAACGCACTTAACATAAATACACAAATACATAAATAATCGCGTTTTTCTTTTGTCTGATTTGTCAAAAAATAATCAATCTTTCCGCGAAAATACCAGTTTCGAGGTCATATTACCCGATTTCTGCAATATGCACAAAAATGACATTCGCCGATTGTACACTTTTAAACCTGTTCTGACCAAAACGGATTTCTGACAAAGCACTTTGGTCTGCGCTTACGCGCTGTGTCCTCCGCGGACGGCGCCAGCCTACGCGGCTGGATCGCGCCAGCGTGACGCTGGACCCGATAACCGTAACACGGAACCTGTCAAATCTCTGCACAGACCGTTAAGCTTTTCTATACAAAAGCTCCCGCTGAAACTAATAATCTCAGCGGGATTGTATTTTGATTCCATGAAGCAACTTTTAAAGTTCGGATCTATTTAGGGGCTTTCGTATCCGGGCAGCGCCCGAGTCTCAGGCGAAACGGATTCTCCCCCCATCTGAAACGCCATCAGTCGTCCAGACTGCGTAGGTACTCGTCCATAGTCTCGGCAACCTGTTTGGAGTAGTTGACCGCTTCAACCACCGTCCGTGCGCCGAGAACAACGTCTCCTGCAGCAAATATGCCGTCTCGGGTAGTTTTTCCGAACGTGTTCGTGACAAGAAGTCCGCGTTCCGTAACATCTATGCCTGTCGTTGTGGAGACGATCCTGTCGCGGGGTCCCTGCGATACCGCAATTATCGTCGATGTGGCAGGATACAGCTTCTCCGAGCCCTCTATGCGGTGCTTTACTCCGTCGCTGTCGCGCTCTACCTTTATAAATATAGTTCCTTCATCGGTGATCTCCACCGGCTCGACTCCGGTGACGAACTCAACGCCGTCGTATTTAGCATACTCGACTTCGGTAACACTCGCAGCCAGGCGGTCAGAGCGGGCAAATACCGTTACCTTTCTGCAGCCGTGACGGAGCGCAGTACGCGCAACGTCCATAGCGGAGTTGCCTGCGCCTATAATGTTCAGGCTTTCTCCAAGTGTGAACACGTCGGGATTTGTCAGATAATTGATCGCGAAATGCACATTTCCGAGGCTCTCGCCCTTTATGCCGAGGGTATTCGGCTTCCAGACGCCGGTTCCGATGAATATCGCCCTGTAACCGTCACGGAACATATCGTCAACCGTTATCGTCGTGCCGATCGATGTATTCGGGCGTATCTTGATGCCGAGGGAGATCATAAGCTTCTTATAGCGCTCGATATTTTCCTTAGGCAGTCTGAACTCCGGTATTCCGTAGCGCAGTACGCCGCCGATCTTTTCACGAGATTCAAATATCGTTATGTCATAACCCCGGCGCGCAAGCAGGATCGCAATGGTGATGCCGGCAGGACCACCGCCGATAACCCCCACACGCTTGCCGGTCTTTTTAACGTCGCCGAGATCAAGCTTGTCGAAATAGCTGTCGCTTATGTAATGTTCGATGTTGCTGAAATGCACCGGAGCGCCCTTGCGGCCGAGAACGCAGTGACCCTCGCACTGGTTTTCGTGGTTGCAGATAAGCGAGCAGATCATGCTCAGAGGGTTGTTCTCAAAGAGCATATCCCCTGCCTTGTCTATATCGCCGGCAAGAAATGTGCTGATGACCTCCGGGATAGGCGTGCTTATCGGGCAGCCTTTCCTGCACTGAGGATTCTTGCAGTTCAGACAGCGTCTTGCCTCATTGATAATATTGAATGCCATTTAAGCGTCCCCTTTCCCGCGTGTTGCCGCATATTTCTTCGGCGAGCAGCCGAAATTCTTCTTGAACACCCTTGAAAAGTAGAGAGAATCAGAATAGCCGCAGGTGAATGCTATCTCGGAAATGTTCAGTTCATCGCTTCCGTATGAACACAATAGCTTTTCTGCCATCTGCACACGAAGATTAGTGAGGTAGTTGTGCGGAGTCATGCCCATTTCGCTCTTGAACAGCTTACGCAGATAATCGTAGCTGAACGGGATCGAGTGCAGGTACTTGTCCAGCTCATAGTCGCAGTCGGTGAAGTTCTGCATTATATCGCTCTTGATCTCGTCCACGATACTGCGAAGCGGTTTTTTCACGGAAGGCTATCACATAGTTCACAATAAGATTGCCGAATGCGTCCGTTACAAGCTGCTTGCTTTCGATCTCGCTGTTGAAGAAGTAGAAAGCATCACGGAATGCGTTAAGGATATGCCCGTCACTGTCGTCCGAAAGTATGAGCGGCTCTTTGAACGGAAATGTGGCATCGATTATGTTCATATGTATGTTTGTGAAGCCCTCTTCACTGTTGTTCGTATGCAGAACTTTAGGCGGGATTATAACGATATCCCCTGCCCCGTAGCTGAGCGTCATATTCTCAAACTCAAACTGACCCTGTCCGCCGGTGCAGTAAACCAGCTCCCAATCGTCATGATAGTGCTGTTTTGTTGTGAATGTTATCAGGTGTCTGCCTACATATACGATACTGTTCATAGTTTTAACCTCGTGTGAAATGCCATACCGGATAAACTGAAAACCAAATCTTATCTGAAATCCGTGAGCAGTTTTTCCTTGTCCTCCCCGGAAAGCCTCTGGCTCCAAGGCACCCTGCCCTCCGGAATGTTATCGCCGTACTCATAGAAGCGCGCGGTCTTGTCCCGTTCGGTATCGTTCCACTTATCGAAGCCTTCCGGGGAAATATGTCTGCCGTAGGTGCAGTCGATGAAGCTGCACTTCCCGTAGTCCCGCCACGGACGGGCAAGGTATATTGAGCCGTCCGCAACCCTGTCCTCACAGGTGAAACTGCATCTGCTGAAAACGAACCCTGTATCCTGTTCTGCGGTATGAGCCGGAGCGGCAGTGTAACCGTGACCGCGCACATCGTAAACCGAGCGTATCTCGCAGTCTTCAAACAGCGCGTCTCCGCAGCCGAATATAAAATCCACATTGCCTGCTATCATGCAGTTCCGAAAGATCTGCCGCATTTTCCCGCCTTTGCGGAGCTCGTCCTTGAGAAATCCGTCATAGCGTTCAACGAGATCGGGCGGGAGAGGTCCGCAGAAAACCGTATCCTGTGTTGAAATGAAGCTGCAGTTCTCGGCAATAAAACCGTCCGCGCACACGCTGAGCGCTACTTCCTGACCTTTTATTTCCGGGGAAAGTGCATCGTTTTCGACTGTAAGATCCCGGAATGTCACATTCGGGGCGAGGACGGCAACTGTGTAAGTACGGAATGTATTGAATTCCTTGCCGTCGGCATGTATCTTCTGCGCGTAGTCGTCCCAGACTATGCGGGTATTATCCGCGCCGCTTCCGACAAGTTCGACGTCCGGAACGTGTATCTCCGTTTTCCCGCGGTATGTTCCGGGAGACAGCATGAAGCGCGTCCCGGGTTCAGCTGTCCGGAGAAGTTCATCAAGATCCGTATCCTGTGTTGCATTGACTGTTTTCATACCATCACCCGCCGTTTATATAACTTATCTATACTTATATTTTAGCGCTAAAGTATAAATTTTAAAAGTACAATACCGTTAAATTTATGTACAATTCGGATATTATATTTGTTATTTTTTAATCATATCCCGCTTGTCAGAATGTTATAAAAGCACCGTTAAACCCGCTTATAATCATAGTTTCAGCATTTTGAAGCGACCATAGAGCTGACTTTGACAAATATATATCAAATCAGACACATTCGGCACAAGTGATCCCTTAAAGCTTTTTTGCGTTATTTTCCATTTACAAATTTTTCCTGACATGATATAATAAATTATATATATCTGCATTTACGGCTGAAAATGTCCGGAGTCTTATATATTCACGGAGGAATTCAAAATGAAACAGGCTTTCAGAAAGCTCGGCGTACAGATAATCGTCATCGTTATCATCATACTCGCCGTTTCCCTTTCCGCGGTAAACATAATAACATTGAGGCTGCTCCACGGCTTCACCGACAATATCCTGCTCAACCGTGCCCATGTCGGCATGGAGGTGCTGGAGGACACACTGAAAGATGAGATAAAGAGACTCGAAGACGATTTCGCTATCTTCGAGGGAGATTTCGGATTCGTAAGCGCTGCCGCCCTCGGCGATACCGAGACAGCGTCCGCGTCCTATAACAGCAGATTCGGCAGTGACCCGAATATGTTCATGATCGTCGGAGATACCTCCAACAACATTCTCTTCAAGAGCAATAACTGCCCTATCACAACCGTTGACCTCGCCGCAATCGCAAACGGCAAGACTATCGACGGCATTCTCGAACGTGACGGCGAGCTTGTCGCAATGTACGCGACACAGTTCAAATACGGCGGTACTTCTTACGGCGCAATGATCGGTTTCTCTATGGAAGCTACCGACTGGATGCAGACAGTGAAGAGCCTTGTTGATTGTGAAGTGACCATAATCCACGGCAACGTAAGATACACTACAACGCTCGACAGCAGCATCATCGGCACAACTATCCCCGTCGATATCGAGAATACTGTTGTAAAGCAGGGCAAAAACTACTCCAACAGGCAGACCATAAACGGCAGACAGTATTACGTTTCATACGAGCCGATGACCGACTGGGAAGGTAATATCGTAGGCGCGTATTTTGCCGGCTCGGAAGCGACTGAAGCCGACAGCGAGTTCTCCGCAGTCGTTATGATCGCCGTTTTCACCACTATCGGCATAGCCCTTGTGAGCGGTATAATCTTCTTCATCTACTCCCGCCGAAAGATCGTCGAGCCGATCAAGCAGGTAACTGCCCTTGCCCATGAGATGCAGGAAGGCTGCCTCGGTACGACACAGGTTACCTACAGCTTCTCCGACAACGAGATCGGTGAATTCGCAAAGGTACTCAAGCAGACGAAGAACGAGCTGCACCAGGTTGTTGACGACGCGTCCGTTATCCTCAACTCCATGGCAGACGGCGATTTCACCGAGACTCCGAACGTTGAATATCCCGGAGACTTCGACTCTATAAAGAGAAGCCTGCTCAAGATCGAGGACGATCTTGGCGTAACGCTTAACAATATGAACATTTCCTCCGACGAGGTCATGAACGGCTCCTCGCAGATGGCAGAAGGCTCACAGTCTCTTGCCGACGGTACCACGAAACAGGCTTCCGCTATCGAAGAGATCTCGGCAACCGTCGCTGAAGTTTCCACGCAGATCGCAAATACCGCCCGGAATGCCGCGGAAGCCGGCGAACTTTCAAGGCAGACACAGGACAAGGTCAACATGCAGGATACCGAGATCCAGAACATGGTTGCCGCTATGAACGAGATCAGCGAAACTTCAAAGGAGATCGGTAAGATCATCAAGACTATCGAAGATATATCATTCCAGACAAATATCCTCGCTCTCAATGCCGCCGTCGAAGCGGCAAGAGCCGGTGATGCCGGCAAGGGATTCGCGGTTGTAGCAGATGAAGTCCGCAACCTTGCGACAAAATCCGCCGAAGCCGCAAAGAGCACATCTTCCCTCATCACCGCTTCTATCAGCGCGGTTGACAAGGGTTCAAAGATCGCATTCGCTACCGCGGATTCGATGAAGGAAGTCAAGGATATGTCCGGTCAGACTGCCGCTCTCATCACCGAGATCGCAGCGGCAAGCGCAGAGCAGAATGATTCTGTCCGTCAGATAACCACCGGTATAGATCAGATCTCACAGGTAATACAGATGAACTCCGCGACAGCCGAGGAGACCGCCGCTTCCTGCGAGGAGCTTTCCGGTCAGTCCAAACTGCTCAAGGATCAGGTTGCCCGCTTCAGAATAAAATAACGATCGCAGCAGGAAAAACACCCGCTCGCCACGGAAAGGCAAGCGGGTGTTTTGTTATTAAGGTATTATACCGGAACAAGCATTTCTACTTGAGGAATTTGCTCTTCATCAGTATGAATGTTGCAAGACCGGCGAGCACAAGTGCCAGCGCTATCGCTACCCAGGTGTACGCGAACGGCAGATCCACGGTATTGATGCCGTAAAAAGCAAAGATGATGTTCGGTATCTCAAGCACGATCGTTATGATAGTCAGCGCTTTCATAACGCGGTTCATATTGTTGGAAATGATGTTGGAATACGCGTCCATCGTGTTGGACAGGATATTCGAGTAGATATTCGACATCTCGATAGCCTGCTTGATCTCGACGAGTACGTCCTCCAGCAGTTCCTGGTCTTCATCGTAAAGCTTGATGACGCGTCCGCGGAGCAGCTTTTCAAGCACTGTTTCCGTAGATTTCAGCGATGTGGAGAAGTAAATAAGTGATTTCTGCAGTCCGAGCAGCTGGATAAGATGTTCGTCCTTCATAGACGTGTGAAGCTGCTTCTGAACGTAGTTGAAGATCTTTTCGATCTGTTTCAGGTATTGCAGGTACTTCGCTGCGATGCGAAGCAAAATGCAGAACACGAACTGGGTCTTGAAGCCGGTGTTCACATTCTTAACCACGCCTTTTGCGAAGTCGTCGATTATCGCGTTCTGGGACAGGCTTACCGAGATCACGTTCTTATCGGTAAGGATAATGCCCATTGGCAGTGTGGAATACGAGAATGTCTCGTCGTCATTTTTCTCCGCTACAGGATAGTCAAGGACTATAAGAGTCTGTCCTTCGCCGCTTTCAATACGGGAGGACTCCTCTTCGTCGAGCGCCGAGCGTATGAAGTCGCGGTCAACAGAAAGCTCGGATTCGAGCTTTGAGATCTCAGCTTCCGTGGGCGCAACGGCGGAAATCCAGCAGCCGGGATCGAATTCCTCTACCTCGGTCATAGCTGTACCCGAGGACTTGTAGGTGTTTATCATTGCGATCTCTCCTTAGTGCGGAGACCGCAGCGCATCATAATGACACGCGGACGCTCCCCGCGGCAGTATTATTCCGTTTTCGCCCGCAAGGGTCTGCTGTCATTACGATCACCTCGATATGATAGAATTTTTAATGTAATTATTTTACCACAAAAGTTATCATTTTGCAATATGAAATTAAAATTTTTTCAAACATTATGCACATCGTCTCATTTTGTATTGACATACAACTCTTTTTCTGTTATAATTCAAGGCAGGGAGAAACTTTATGACAGACAAGAAAGGAAAAGAATATGAAAAAATGTTTAAACTGCGGCGCTGAGAATAAAGATGAAAACACATTCTGCAGCACCTGCGGAGGTTCCGCATTTTCGGATATCATCGTTCAGGAGCCCGGAGCTGTACCGCCTGTACCTCCCGTTCCTCCTGCGCCGGGTCAGGCACCTGTTCCGCCCGTACCGCCTCCGCCTTACATAAGACCACAGCCGGTAAAGAAGCCCTTCGGCATCTTCGACGTACTGACGATACTCGGCTTTGTATCATCGCTTGTCGGACTTTTCAGCATCTGGGTAGTGCTGGAACCGCTTGCTGTTCTTGCATCGGTTGTCGGCTTTTTCAAGGGTGGACGTTTCAAAGGACTTGCAGCTGCCGGAATAGTCATCTCGATCATTGCTTTCATCATCATTCTGTTCCAGACGCTCTATGACGGAAACATCATAGGAAAGTGGGCAATCGAAGGCGCTCTTAATCGCTGAGCGGGGCGCAGAGCCTGCGCTCGCAGCGCATAGCGGCACTCTTCTTTCGCCGGGTGTGCCGTCGCGATTAGTTATTCTCATCCGAATACAAGAAAAGACTGCTGAAATTTATCAGTTTCAGCAGTCTTTCGTTTTGTTCCGAAAAACCTCTCCATTAACTGCGAAGCGATTAAAAGTCTTTGGAAAGGGGTTTGGGGAAGAACCTTTCTTCAGAAAGGTTTTCCCCAAGTCTCTGAAAAACTCTGGACAGTCTCTCAGTTCTGCTTGTTCTTAGCAGCTTCGATATCTGCGAGAGCAGCCTTTCTTGAAAGACCGATCTTGCCCTGGTTGTCGATCTTGATGATCTTTACGATGATCTGATCGCCGATGTTGCAAACATCTTCAACCTTCTCAACGCGTCTGTTCTCAAGCTCGGAGATGTGGACCATGCCCTCCTTGCCGGGAGCGAATTCAACGAATGCGCCGAATTCCTTCACACGGACAACCTTGCCCTTGTAGATAGCGCCGATCTCGGGATCGGTAACGATCGACCTGATCGTATCCATGCACGCGTTAGCCTTGTCAAGATCGCTGCCGCAGATAAATACGTTGCCGTCATCGTCGATGTCAACCTTGACTTCAAAGTCAGCGCAGAGCTTCTGGATAACCTTTCCGCCTGTACCGATAACTTCTCTGATCTTGTCGGTGGGTATCTTCATGCCCATCATCTTCGGTGCATACTTGTTTACAGTCTCTCTCGGAGCAGGTATAGCCTTGAGAATGATCTCGTCAATTATATAGTCACGAGCCTTGTGCGTCTTTGCAAATGCGTCCTTGATGATCTCGGGAGTAAGTCCGTCGATCTTAAGATCCATCTGGATCGCTGTAATACCCTTGTGAGTACCGCCTACCTTGAAGTCCATATCGCCGTAGAAGTCCTCAAGACCCTGGATATCTACCATTGTCATCCAGCGGTCGCCCTCGGTGATAAGTCCGCAGGAGATACCCGCAACAGGCGCCTTGATCGGAACACCGGCATCCATAAGTGCAAGTGTGGAACCGCAGATAGAAGCCTGCGATGTGGAACCGTTGGAAGAAAGGACCTCGGATACAAGTCTGATAGCATACGGGAACTCGTCAACGCTCGGAAGAACAGGCTCAAGAGCTCTCTGTGCAAGTGCGCCGTGACCGATCTCACGTCTTCCGGGACCTCTGCTTGCCTTTGTCTCACCTACGGAGTAAGCGGGGAAGTTGTAGTGGTGCATATATCTCTTTGTGTCCTCGTCGTCAAGACCCTCAAGCTTCTGGGAGTCGCTTACGGGACCGAGTGTAGCAACTGTGAGTACCTGTGTCTGACCTCTTGTGAAGAGACCTGAACCGTGTACACGAGGGAGAAGGTTTACTTCTGCGGCAAGAGGACGCATCTGATCCATCTTTCTGCCGTCAACACGCTTCTGCTCGTCGAGGAGCCAGCGGCGAACGATAACCTTCTGGAGCTTGTATATAGCCTCGTCGATCATGGAAGCCTGATCGGGGTAAACGGGATCGAATTCCTCATGGATAGCGTCCTTGATCGGCTGGAGACGAGCTTCGCGGATATTCTTGTCGTCTGTGTCAAGAGCAAACTTAACCTTATCGCCGTACTCTTCGAGGAGCTTGTCGAGGAAGTCGTGGTCTATTTCCATAGACGGGAAGCTGAACTTCGGCTTGCCGATCTGTGCCTGGATATCCTTGATGAAGGGAATGAGGGACTTGTTGATCTCCTCGTGACCTGCCATGATAGCCTTGAGCATCGTATCATCGTCAACTTCGTTTGCGCCTGCTTCGATCATTACGACCTTCTTCTCGCTGGAAGCAACGGTAAGCTGGAGATCGGACTTAGCGCGCTGATCCGCATCGGGCATCAGTACGATCTCGCCGTCAACGAGACCAACGGAGATACCGCCGATAGGTCCGTTCCACGGGATATCGGAAATGGAAACTGCGATAGAAGCGCCGATCATCGAAAGGATCTCGGGCTGTGTATCGGGATCAACTGCAAGAACCGTCATTGTGATCGCAACGTCGTTTCTCATATCCTTCGGGAAGAGCGGACGCATAGGACGGTCAACAACACGGGAAGTGAGTATAGCCTTTTCGCTGGGTCTGCCCTCTCTCTTGAGGTAGCCTCCGGGGATCTTTCCTACCGCGTAGAGCTTCTCCTCGTAATCAACGGAAAGCGGGAAGAAGTCAACACCCTCTCTGGGCTTGGGGCTTGCCGCAACGTTTACCATTACGACTGTTTCGCCGTAGTGGATCCAGCAGGAACCGTTCGCGAGCCCGCATACCTTTCCGGTCTCGACCATAAGCTCTCTGCCGGCAAATGTGGTCTTGAACGTTCTGTAGTTTTCAAACATCTGTATTTCTCCTTTTCATCGTTATTTTAAAGAGGTACAGATTTAGCAATAAAATTCAGCGCGGACAACATCTGCGCTCAATTTTAATGCTATACTGTACGCTCTTGTTTTCTGTGATTTGCAAACGGGCAGAGCATAAATGCCCCGCCCATACGCACTGGTCTTACTTACGAATGCCGAGCTTCGCTATGATAGCACGGTAACGCTCGATGTCCTTCTTCTGAAGGTAGTTGAGAAGATTACGTCTTCTGCCGACCATTTTGAAAAGACCGCGTCTGGAATGATGATCCTGCTTGTGGTTCTTCAGATGTTCGGTAAGATCCGCAATTCTCTTGGTAAGGATAGCTATCTGGACTTCAGGAGAACCTGTGTCATTTTCGCTGAGACGGTTAGCCTCGATGATAGCTGTCTTTTCTTCCTTGAGCATCATGATAAATACACCCCTTTATAATTTATTTACGCGCGCCGGCACAGCCAAGGGCAGGTATTTTCTCCGCAGGAGCTTAAACCGCAAAGCCGTGACGGGTGCTTTTCCGCCGCTAAAATACGACAGTGCATTTATTATAGCACAGTTCCGTCGATTTGTAAATACCTTTTTGAAATTTTTTATTATAACCAAAAGACTCCCGCAGACTTTTCGTCTGCGGGAAGACATTTTTACGGCAGGATTTGCTTATCAGCTGCAAAGCTCGATCACTGCGGATATGCGGTGAAGCTCGGTGTAGTCACCGAATCCGTCCGCTTCCGGTATTCCCGAAAGTTCTTCCGGGACGGCTGCTTCTCCGCTTTCGTCAGCCGCGATACGGACTTTTTCGCTGACGATCAGCCTGTTCAGCATGTTGACTGCGCTTTCCGACCAACCGTACCACGTTACGAGATTGTCCCCTGCTGCAATATAGCACTCGCCGCGGTAGATGTACCCGATCTTGTCGAACAGAGCCTCGATTTCGGCAAAATCAGCCTTTCCGCCGTTCTTTGCGAGGTGATCGAGAAGCGCTGCTGCCGCATAGGATTCGGAAACCGATGTGATCACGGGCGCAGAGTCGCTGCTGTACACCGTGCCGTAGCCGGGTACCGACGCATACATTTCAGCCGTTGAATAGCGGTCTGTTCCGATGTATGACGGAGCCGGTACGTTCTGCTGTATGCTCTGACCTGTCGGAGCTGTGGGTATCGTTCCCTGCTGCTGTCCCGCTTCGCCTGTCGGAGCTGTGGGCATCGTTCCCTGCTGCTGTCCTGCTTCGCCTGTCGGAGCTGTCGGAGCCGTGGGCATCGTTCCCTGCTGCTGTCCCGCTTCGCCCGTCGGAGCCGTGGGCATCGTTCCCTGCTGCTGTCCTGCTTCGCCTGTCGGAGCTGTGGGTATCGTTCCCTGCTGCTGTCCGCTCTGACCTGTCGGAGCTGTGGGCATCGTTCCCTGCTGCTGTCCTGCTTCGCCTGTCGGAGCTGTGGGCATCGTTCCCTGCTGCTGTCCTGCTTCGCCTGCCGGAGCTGTAGGCATCGTTCCCTGCTGCTGTCCGCTCTGACCTGTCGGAGCCGTGGGCATCGTTCCCTGCTGCTGCCCTGTCTGACCTGTCGGAGCTGTGGGCATCGTTCCCTGCTGCTGTCCTGCTTCGCCCGTCGGAGCAGTAGGCATCGTTCCCTGCTGCTGCCCTGCTTCGCCTGCCGGAGCCGTAGGCATCGTTCCCTGCTGCTGTCCTGTCTGACCTGTCGGAGCCGTGGGCATCGTTCCCTGCTGTCCGCCCATATCTCCGGGCATCTGACCGGGCTGTCCGCCCATTCCGCCGCCCATAGCGCCGGTTGAGCCGTTGCCTTCGGAAGCGGAGACTGTAGCTGCGCTGCTGCCGTTTATGTAAAGGGTATATGACTTGCCGGATTCAAGTTCATCGGTCGCAAACACTATGCTGTCCGCGCTCTTGACCGCGGTAGTCGAAAATACCGTATTACCATCGCTGTCCTTTATCTCTATCACCGCACCTGCGGATATTCCTAATCCGGAAGCCGTCTGCTGACCGAATCCGCCCATTGTGCCGGACATCTGACCGGGCTGACCCGGCTGACCGCCCATTCCGCCTCCCATTCCGGAAGAACCGAACTGAACGTAAGTGCCGCTTGACGGAACAATAGACATTCCGCTCATGCCTATACCCGCAATACTGCCGCCGGTGATGTTGAGTTTATTGTTGTTGTCGCCTACATCAAGCGCGGCATTGCCGTTATCCGCAGCGCCGAATACAGTAGTCTCGCCGCCGCTTACATTGATATCTCCGTTGGAATCGAGTCCGTCACCGTCAGCATTGATATACCACACGCCGCCGGAAATGTTCATCTGATAGCTGTAGTCCGTAAGATCGCTGTTGGCGGCATTGATACCGTCGTCGGAGGATCTTACCGTGCCTGTGCCGGAATAAAGGTTCACAGTCGCGCCCTCAAGTCCTTCAACAGAGTTGGTGATGTTTATGTCCGGACCCTCGTCGCTGCCCTCGGTGCCGATGTTAAGAGTATAGTCGGAATGGATACCGTCGTCACCGGAAGCAATAGTGATGCTGCCGTTCGCAATGGTGATCGCTTCGTCACCGGTGGTGCCGTTGAGATGAATTCCGTCGTCGGCAGAGTCGATAGTTATATCACCGTCCGCGATAAGGATATAGCTGTCGGATTTGATGCCCTTGGCGCTGGTGTCCTCGTCAAGGTTTGAGGCATTTGCCGCACCGCCGCCTGCCACGATATTCAGAGTACCGCCGTTCATCGTGAAGCCGCCGTCTGCCTGCACGCCGTCCTCTGCGCTCTCTATGTTTATCGTGCCGTTATTGACAGTGACCGTACCCTCGGAAGCGGTATCGTCCTCGTCGGGGGAAGATTTGAGACCGTCGCCGTCGGATATGATATTTACAGTTCCGCCGTTTACCACAACGCTGCCGTCGCTTGAAACACCGTTGTTAGCTGCGGAAACAGTGAGTGTGAAGCTGTCGCTCTCGTCCTCGCCGATAGTGAGTGTGGCTTCGGAAGCGCCCTTTATACCGTTCTTGCCCTCAGAAGCGTCAGCGGTAAGCTCACCTGTACCGGTCACTGTAACGGAAGCACCGCTCTTGATCTTGATGACCGCGCCGTCCTCGTTGGTATTTGTGAGCGTGTTTTCGCCCTCGATCACGATCTCGGTATCCGAGTTCTTACCGACAGTTACAGTACCCTCTTCGGCGGAAGTAAGCGTGAGATTCTCAAATATCAGCGTAACGCCGTCACTGTTCTTCTCAACGGTGATGCTTCCGTCCTCGCTGCTGCCGGTAACGACATAAGTTCCGGCACCCGCTATAGATATTACCGTTCCGTCTATCGAGTAAGATGCGGTTTCGGCTGCACCGTCAGCGTCCGTATCTGCGGAAACAGAATCATTGTCATAGGTAAAAAGGTAGTCGTAATTTCCGTCGTAAGCGAATACGGTTGTGCCTGCAACCGAACCGGCGAGTATAGCAGCAAGAGCCGAACCGAACGTTTTGGCTGTAATTATCTTTTTCATGGTGATTTCCTCCTCGGTGTATCATAGTGAAGTATGTGAGCGTCTGCCGCAGGGTAGCTTTCGCGTCTTTGTCCGGAGTTTTCCTCCGGTTTACATTTCCAATTATAGCCGGACAACTTAAACCGGACTTAAAGTCGGAGTTAAAATTTACTTAAAATTTACAGACTGACGCGTGTATTGACAAAAGCGGATTTGTGTATTATAATAGTCCTGTTCGTTTTTGAAATATGTATTATAAAGAGGCAACATGGTATTTTCAAGTCTTGTATTCATCTTCCTGTTTCTGACAGGAACGCTTATCATATACTACATCGCACCTAAAAAGCTGAAAAACACAGTCATACTGCTGAGCGGTCTGATCTTCTATACATGGGGCGAGCCGGTGTATGTGGTGGTAATGATAATCTCCACGCTCATCGATTACTTTGCCGGGCTTGTGATATGGAAAAAAGGCGATAACAAGGTAATACGGCGGATATGCCTTATCGTGTCGATCGTTATGAACCTTTCGCTCCTGTTCATCTTCAAGTACAGCGGTTTCTTCGCAGACAACGTGAACGCGATCGCCGGACAGACCCTTATCGACATAGAAAAGACTTACTTCCTCGGTCTTGACTTCCTGCCGGTGAACATTCTCCCGATAGGCATAAGCTTCTTCACCTTCCAGTCCATGTCATACACGATAGATATGTACCGCGGAGACATCAAGGTGCAGAAGAACCCGATAAACTTTGCGGCATTCGTTACGCTTTTCTCACAGCTCGTTGCGGGTCCTATCGTCCGCTATTCCGACATTGCAGCCGAACTTGACAGCCGCACCGTTGACATCGACAAGATCTATGACGGTGTGAAGCGCTTCATTACCGGTATGGGAAAGAAAGTGCTTATAGCAAACAGCGTGGGCGCTCTTTGGGACACGGTGCTTGCAGATGTACAGGCAGGGGTTCCCGTTCCCGCCGCAACAGCATGGCTCGGCATAATCGCCTATACCCTCCAGATCTACTTCGACTTTTCCGGCTACTCGGATATGGCGATCGGTCTCGGTAAGATGATGGGATTCACATTCCCCGAAAACTTCAACTATCCCTACCTCTCAAAGAGCATCAGCGAATTCTGGCGGCGCTGGCATATCACCCTCGGCGCATGGTTCAGAAGCTATGTCTATATCCCGCTGGGCGGCAACCGCAAAGGTATGAAGCGCACGGTGTTCAACCTTGCTGTGGTATGGCTCCTTACGGGCATCTGGCACGGCGCGGACTGGACATTCATACTGTGGGGCGTGCTGTACGGCGTGTTCATTATAGCGGAACGGCTTTTCCTCGGAAAGATATTGGACAGGCTCCCGGACTGGATCTGCTGGCTTTATACAATGATCCTCGTCGTATTCGGCTGGGTGCTGTTCGCTTCCCCGAATCTTGCGGCAGCGGGAGCGTATTTCGGAGCTATGTTCGGTTCCTCCGGCACTGTATTCAGCGACAGCACGCTGTATCTGCTGATGAACTACGGAGCGGTGCTGGTGCTCGGCGTGTTTGCTTCCACAGACGCATGGAAGATCATCGTGGAGCAGACGGAAAAACGGCTGCCGGCTCTCGTTCACGGACTTATGCCGGTATGCACGACGGGAGTTTTCGTGCTCTGCACAGCTTATCTCGTTGACGCGACATATAACCCGTTCCTCTACTTTAACTTCTGATCACAGGTACAGATATGAAAAAGAAAACAAAAGCTTACAAAATAATAACCGTGGCGCTGTTTGCGGCAATGCTCATATTGCTGCCGGTGCTTACGTTCGTGACCATGCCCTCCGATCCCATGCCTTTCTCGGAGAACGAGAACAGGCTTCTTTCGGCGTTCCCCACCGTGTCATTCGAGACATTCCGGAACGAAAAGCTTATGAAGGGCATCGAGGACTGGTTCTCCGACCGCTTTTTCGGGCGTGAGCAGTGGATAAAGCTGCGCAACGCCTCCGAACGTCTTGAGGGCAAGACCTGCATAAACGGCGTATTCACCAAGAACGACCGCATGATCGAGATATGGAGCGGATTCAGCGAGGAGTATGTCGGCAAGAACCTCAAAGCTATGAACAGTTTTGCGCTGAAATACCCGGATATCTCGATGTATTTCCTGCTTGCTCCCACTTCACAGGGCGTATATTCCGATATGTTCCCTGCCGGCGCTCCAATCGGAAGCCAGGCGGCAATGCTCGATTTCTGCCGCGAAAACCTGCCGGATATACAGACGATCAACGTCATACCGACAATGAAGATGCACGCGGACGAGTACATCTACTACCGCACCGACCACCACTGGGCAAGCTACGGCGCATACCTCGCTTACTACGACGCAGCCAAGGCAATGGGATTCAAGCCCAGCGAGATCGGCGAGTTCGACATCGAACACGCCTCCGACAGCTTCCGCGGGACACTCTACTCGAAGACACTGGACGACTCCGTAACGCCGGACATTATGGATTACTACCACCGGCGGAGGGACAAGGGCATAGAGCTTACCGTAAACAACGGCGACAAGGTGACCACAAGCGACAGCCTTTACTTCCGCGAGTACCTTGAGGTAAAGGATAAGTACAGCTCCTTCCTCGGACCGAACGCGCCGTACATCGACATAAAGACCGGAGTTGACGGTCCGCAGCTCCTTATCTTCAAGGACAGCTACGCCCATGCTCTAATACCGTTCCTCACATCGCATTTCAGCAGGATAACGGTGCTCGATATGAGATACATCAACAACGGCTGCTCGCAGTATGTGAATGTGAAGGATTACGACAGCGTGCTGTTCGTTTACAATGCTATCACATTCTCGGAGGACAGAAATATCAGAAAGCTCAACCAGGGCTGACGGAGGACATTATGGGAACAAGAGTCGCAGTGATCGGGATAATCGTGGAAGATCAGGATTCCGCCGAAAAAGTCAACGCTGTACTGCACGACCACAGCAGTGCGATAATCGGACGAATGGGAATACCCTACCGCGAAAAGAAAATAAGCATCATCAGCGTGGCTGTAGATGCGTCACAGGACGAGATATCCGCGCTCTGCGGCAAGCTCGGACGTATAAACGGCGTAAGCGTAAAGGCAGCTTATGCCAAAAGTTACTGATTGGTAAAATGCACATTTATCCCTGCAAAGCGCAGGGATAATTTTGTACCCGGGCTGGGATAATTACTATTGATAAATATTACATTTTATGGTATAATATATCATATAACAATTCATTACAGGAGGAACCGCAATGGAGAAAAAGGTAAAGGCTCCGGTGGACAGCGTTCCCGCTCTTGAAGCGGAGCTGAAGCTCATCAGAGAAGCTCAGAAGAAATACTCGCTTTTCACGCAGGAGCAGGTGGACAAGATCTTCCTTGCAGCAGCATCAGCCGCAAACAAGGCAAGAGTTCCGCTGGCAAAAATGGCAGTCGAAGAGACAGGAATGGGCGTAGTAGAGGATAAGGTAATAAAGAACAACTACGCTGCCGAGTACATCTACAACGCGTACAAGAATACAAAGACCTGCGGCGTTATCGAGGAGGATACCTCATACGGCATTCAGAAGATCGCCGAGCCGATAGGCGTTATCGCAGCAGTAATTCCTACCACCAATCCGACCTCTACTGCAATATTCAAGGCGCTTATTGCCCTCAAGACCCGCAACGGCATAATCTTCAGCCCTCACCCGAGAGCAAAGAAGTCAACCATCGAAGCTGCAAGAATAGTAAGAGACGCGGCAGTAAAGGCTGGCGCTCCCGAAAATATCATCTCCTGGATAGACGCTCCCAGCCTCGATATGACAACGCTTGTAATGAAGGAAGCGGATATAATCCTCGCTACAGGCGGTCCCGGAATGGTAAAGGCAGCATACTCCAGCGGCAAGCCCGCTCTCGGCGTAGGTGCCGGCAATACCCCCGCTATCATCGACAAGTCCGCGGATATCGTCCTCGCAGTAAACTCGATAATCCACTCAAAGACCTTCGATAACGGTATGATCTGCGCGTCCGAGCAGTCTGTCATCGTGCTTGACGAGATATACGACAAGGTAAAGACCGAGTTCGCGGAAAGAGGCTGCTACTTTCTCTCGCCCTCCGAAACGGACAAGGTTCGTCACACAATTATCATCAACGGTGCGCTCAACGCTAAGATCGTAGGTCAGAAAGCTCACACCATAGCGGCACTCGCCGGAGTTGACGTTCCGGAAGGCACAAAGATCCTCATCGGCGAAGTAACAAGCGTCGATATAAGCGAGGAGTTCGCTCACGAGAAACTCTCGCCGGTACTCGCGATGTACCGCGCAAAGGATATCCATGACGCATTCGACAAGGCTGAACATCTCATTGCGGACGGCGGTTACGGACATACTTCCTCCATATACCTCAACGAGCAGACCGAGAAGGATATACTGAACGAATTCACTTCGAGAATGAAGACCGGACGTATCCTCATAAACACACCTTCCTCTCACGGCGGTATCGGCGATCTCTACAACTTCAAGATGCCCCCTTCCCTCACACTGGGCTGCGGCTCATGGGGCGGAAACAGCGTCAGCGAGAATGTAGGAGTAAAGCATCTGCTTAACATCAAGACCGTTGCGGCAAGGAGAGAGAATATGCTTTGGTTCAGAGCACCCGAAAAGGTGTATATAAAGAAGGGCTGCCTCCCCGTTGCGCTTGACGAGCTCGGAACAGTCATGGGCAAGAAGAGAGCATTCATCGTCACCGACAGCTTCCTGTACGGCGCAGGCTTCACAAAGCCTATCACCGACAAGCTCGATTCAATGGGCATTGCTCACACCACATTCTTCGATGTTGCCCCCGATCCGACTCTCGCAAGCGCACAGGCAGGCGCTGCGCAGATGGCTTCCTTCAAGCCGGACGTTATCATCGCTCTCGGCGGCGGTTCCGCTATGGACGCTGGCAAGATCATGTGGGTACTCTATGAGCACCCCGATGCAGACTTCAAGGATATGGCGATGAGATTCATCGATATCCGCAAGCGTGTATATACATTCCCGAAAATGGGCGAGAAGGCATACTTCGTTGCAATACCCACTTCCGCCGGCACAGGCTCGGAAGTAACTCCTTTCGCGGTAATAACCGACCAGGAGGACGGCTGCAAGTATCCGCTGGCAGACTACGAACTGCTCCCGGATATGGCGATCATCGACACCGATATGCACATGACCGCTCCCAAGGGACTTACAGCGGCTTCCGGCATAGATGCCGTAACTCATGCGCTTGAGGCTTACGCTTCGGTAATGGCTACCGATTACACCGACGGACTTGCTCTCAAGGCGCTCAAGACTATATTCGAGTACCTCCCCCGTGCTTACGACAACGGAAACGATGTTGAAGCAAGAGAGAAAATGGCGAACGCTGCTACAATGGCTGGTATGGCATTCGCAAACGCTTTCCTCGGCATCTCCCACTCCCTCGCGCATAAGCTCGGCGCTTACCACCATATCGCACACGGTATCGCAAACGCACTTGTTATCTGCGATGTAATGAGATTCAACGCTTCTGAGACTCCCGTTAAAATGGGTACATTCTCGCAGTACGATCACCCCCATACCCTCGCAAGATATGCTGAAATTGCCGATTACCTCGGTGTAGGCGGCAAGACAGACAGCGAAAAGCTCGAAAAGCTTATCGAAGCAATAGAAGCACTCAAAAAGCGCATCGGCATCAAGAAGACTATCAAGGATTACGGCGTTTCCGAGGAAGACTTCCTCGCTACTCTCGACGAGATGACGGAAGCCGCATTCGATGACCAATGCACCGGCGCCAACCCGAGATACCCGCTCATGAGCGAGCTTAAGCAGATGTATATGAACGCTTACTACGGCGGCACATTCAAGGAAGTTGATATGCCGGACGGAGAGACCGCGAAGAAGAACGCGCGTTCCAAGGCTCCTGCAGCAAATACCGCAAAAACAGCCAAGGCTGCTCCCGCAAAGCGCGGAAAAAAGACAAAGGCTGATGCGGCACCCGCAAACGATACAGTGACCGAAGCTCCGAAAAAGCGCGGAAGAAAGCCGAAGACCGCGGAAGAGACTCCCGCACCCAAAAAGCGCGGCAGAGCAAAGAAGCAGTAAGGGAGGCTTAAGATACAATGAAACTCGATAATGTGATAGCTGTACGCAAGGACAAGACAATATACCGCGACGGCGACGCTATGCTGAAAGTGTTCAATCCCGAATGCCCGAAGCACGGCATACTCAATGAAGCACTCAACCAGGCAAGAGTTGAGCTTACCGGACTCAATATCCCAAAGGTACGGGAAGTAATAACCATAGACGGCAAGTGGACAATAGTTTCCGACTTCATTGAGGGCGAGACCCTTACCGCGCTTTCACTGAAATACCCGGAAAAACAGGAAGAGTATATGAACCTGTTCGTTGACCTGCAGATAGAAGTGCTCTCCCACAAGTGCCAGCTCCTCGGCAGACTCAAGGACAAGATGCACGCGAAGATATCCGCGTCGGATTTCCCGGCTACGGTAAGATATGACCTGCACACGACGCTTGAATCAATGCCCAAGCACTTGAAGCTCTGCCACGGCGACTTCAACCCGTCCAACATCATCATCACCCCCGACGGCACGCCCTACATCATCGACTGGGCGCATGCAACACAGGGCAACGCTTCCGCAGACGCAGCAAGAACGTACCTCGTGTTCTGCCTCGCCGGAAAGACCGATATCGCTAAGCAGTACCTCGATCTGTTCTGCAAAAAGACCGATACGGCGCTCCAGTACGTTCAGAAGTGGATGCCGATAGTTGCGGCTTCCCAGTCCGTAAAGGGCAACGAGAAGGAACGGGAATTCCTCGCTTCGTGGGTAAACGTAGTAGATTATACCTGATAAACCGAAATTTCAGCCAGCAGTATATTGTTCTTTACAGAAGGGAAGATAAAAATTGTTTAAAGAATTCGAGCCTGAATGGGAAGGCTTCAAACCCGGCAAATGGAGCTCCGCGGGAGTAAATGTCCGCGACTTCATCGAACTTAACTTCACCCCATACGACGGAGACGAAAGCTTCCTCGAAGGTCCCACCGAAGCTACGAAAAAGCTGTGGGAGCAGGTAATGGATCTCTCGCGCCAGGAACGTGAAGCAGGCGGCGTGCTCGATATGGACACAAAGATAATCTCCACAATAACATCACACGGTCCCGGCTACCTCAACAAGGATCTTGAAAAGATCGTCGGTCTCCAGACCGATAAGCCTTTCAAGCGCGCACTCCAGCCTTTCGGCGGCATAAGAATGGCTCAGCAGGCATGCAAGGAATACGGCTATGAAGTCGATCCGGAGGTAGTGAAGATATTCACGAAGTACAGAAAGACCCATAACCAGGGCGTTTTCGACGCATATACCCCGGAAATGAGGCTCGCAAGAAAATCCGCTATCCTCACAGGTCTCCCGGACGCTTACGGACGCGGACGCATCATCGGTGACTACCGCAGAGTAGCGCTCTACGGAACGGATAATCTGCTGCTCGATAAGGGTCATCAGAAAGAAACACATTTCGTCAGAATGACATCGAAGAACATTCGTCTGCGCGAGGAGCTTTCCGAGCAGATACGCGCACTCGAAGAGCTCAGGGAGCTTGGCGCTATGTACGGCTGCGATATTTCCCGCCCCGCAAAGAACGCGAGAGAAGCTGTACAGTGGCTCTACTTCGGCTATCTTGCCGCTGTCAAGGAGCAGAACGGCGCCGCAATGAGCCTCGGAAGGACTTCCACATTCCTCGATATATACATCAAACGTGATCTCGACAAGGGCATACTTACCGAATCCGAGGCACAGGAGCTTATCGACCAGTTCATAATGAAGCTGCGTATCGTGAAGTTCGCAAGAACTCCCGAGTACAACGCCCTGTTCTCCGGCGATCCCACATGGGTGACCGAGTCTATCGGCGGTGTTACCGTTGACGGTCAGCACATGGTCACCAAGAACTCCTACCGCTACCTCAACACACTCAATAACCTCGGCACCGCTCCGGAGCCGAACATGACCGTCCTCTGGTCAAAGAGACTTCCCCAGAATTTCAAGCGCTTCTGCGCAAAGATGTCCATAAAGACTTCCTCGATACAGTACGAGAACGATGACCTCATGCGCGTTATCCACGGCGATGACTACGCTATCGCCTGCTGTGTATCCTCGATGCGCGTAGGAAAGGAAATGCAGTTCTTCGGCGCAAGAGCAAACCTCGCAAAGTGTCTGCTGTATGCGATAAACGGCGGCGTTGACGAAGTAATGAAGGTCCAGGTAGGACCCAAGTACCGCCCCGTTGTGGGAGATTACCTCGACTACGACGACGTTATGGACAAGTACGATCAGATGATGGAATGGCTCGCTGAACTCTATGTAAATACTCTGAACATCATTCACTACATGCACGACAAGTACAGCTATGAGAAGCTCCAGATGGCGCTGCATGACCGCGATGTAAAGAGATACTTTGCAACCGGCATCGCAGGACTTTCGGTAGTTGCCGACTCATTAAGCGCGATAAAGTATGCGAAGGTAAAGTGCATACGCGACGAGAACGGGATAGTGGTAGACTACGAGACAGAGGGCGATTTCCCGAAGTACGGAAATGACGATGACAGAGTAGATCAGATAGCTGTTGATATCGTAAGAATGTTCATGGACAAGATCCGCAAGCACCACACCTACCGCGAGAGTATCCCGACAATGAGCATACTTACTATCACTTCCAACGTCGTTTACGGCAAGAAGACCGGAAATACTCCCGACGGCAGAAAGCACGGCGTTCCGCTTGCCCCCGGCGCAAACCCGATGCACGGACGCGATACCCACGGCGCAGTCGCTTCGCTGTCCTCGGTATCTAAGCTTCCGTTCAAACACGCACAGGACGGTATTTCCAACACATTCTCGATAATACCGGACGCCCTCGGAAAAGATACGAAGATATTCTCCGGCGACCTCGATCTCGATGCACTCAGAGAGGAAGCTGACAATGAATGAGAAGAAGGATCCCGCAATACCCGTGCAGGATATGGACGCTGACGAGCTCGTAACACTGATAGACGAGCTTATGGCTTCCGGCACCCAGCATGTGAACCTCGATGCGGGAGATATCACACGAGTTACGACAGTCAACAGCACAGAGTGCGGAAAGAACGGACCCTGCGCAGTCCCGAACTTCGACAGCGAAGATGCGGACGAAGCGCTGTATGACGAAGAAGACAAGATCTGAAAGGAGATCATATTATGGCAAACGAACAGCAGATAGATAACCTTGTAGAGCTTATCGACGGTTACGCAGAAAAGGGCGGTCATCACCTCAACGTAAATGTTTTTACCCGTGATACCCTTCTTGATGCCCAGGCTCACCCCGAGAAATACCCCCAGCTCACAGTCCGTGTTTCCGGCTACGCCGTGAACTTCATCAAGCTCACCAAAGAACAGCAGGACGACGTTATCTCAAGAACATTCCACGACCACATCTGATGACAAATCGCAATTGACGGTTATGTCGATGATTTGTGAATTCAATTAAATCGTTAGCAAGCATATCCCCTGCCAAAAAAGGCGGGGGATATCGTGATAAGCGAGGTAAGCGCAATGAACGGGTTTATACATTCAACCGAATCTTTCGGGACAGTTGACGGTCCGGGAGTCCGCTTTGTCGTGTTCTTTCAGGGCTGCCCGATGCGCTGTCTTTACTGCCACAATCCCGATACATGGCAGCTTCACTGCGGCACGGAAGTGGCTGTGGACGAGCTTATAACCGCATTTGAGAAGAACCGTCCTTTCTACAAGAACGGCGGTATCACCTGCACCGGCGGTGAGCCGATGATGCAGCCGCAGTTCCTTACGGAGCTTTTCACTGCCGCTCATGAGCACGGCATTCACACCTGTCTCGACACTTCCGGCATCTGCTTCGACCCGGATAATACCGGAACAGCGGACAGGATACTTGACGTTACCGACCTTGTGATGCTCGATATAAAGCACATTGACGACGATATGCACCGTAAGCTTACCGGTCATTCCAACGCCGGCATTCTCGCATTCGCGCAGCATATTGCCCGACGCGGCGTTCCGCTCTGGATCCGGCATGTCATAGTTCCGGGCTGGACGGACAGCGAAGATGAGCAGGAGCGTCTCGGGTTCTTTATCGGAGGGCTTGCGTCGCTCAAAGGGCTTGATGTGCTGCCGTATCACGACATGGGAAAGCGGAAGTATGAGGAACTGGGGATACCCTACCCTCTTGCTGACACAAAGCCGGTTTCCAAAGAGACTGCCGCGGCTGCCCGTGAGCAGATAATGCGCGGTATAAAAAAACGTCTGCACAGCAAAATTGACTAAGTGCAGACAAAATATTGACAAACCTGCGGAAATGTGATATAATACCATTGTTTATTGGTAAGCCGCTGTGGTGGAATAGGCAGACACAAGGGACTTAAAATCCCTCGGAGTAAAATCCGTACCGGTTCGACCCCGGTCAGCGGCACCAGGCGCGGAGTCCGCGCTGACAACCCGCCTATGGTTATCCGTAGGCGGGTTATTTTTTCGCCCGTATCACCAGAGTTATCAAAAAATCTAAAGCGTTCGGCAGAGACATTTCCTTGTCCCCGGAAGCGCCTGAAACAGGCACTTTCGGGGCATTGCTATTTTGGGCGTAAATGCTTTGGTCGTTATTTGGACGTTGTTTTGAATTACGATACCTTTAACGACGTGTTTTCACCGGCATCTGACTTCGGACTGAACGACAATGCACTTGCAACTGCCTCGGACGCTGCCGCCTGAGCAGACTGAAAGGTATGCAAATATACCTTCATCGTGGTTGTCGGACTGGAATGCCCTAAACAAGTCTGAACAGTTTTCACATCAACACCGGCATTGATCAAAAGTGTGGCGTTCAAATGACGCATTGAATGGCACGATACATAACGCATACCCGTTCTCTTGCAGAATGTTATAAAGTATCTTCTCGGACAATCCCGGTGCATCGGCTCGCCGTTCCATTTAGTGAACACTCTGTCGGCGTCTGTCCACTTATCGCCCGTCATCTCTCGCTGCTCATTCTGAAGTCTTTTCCACTTTTTCAGGATATCAATGACTACTTCCGGAACTTTCAGGCTGCGCAGACTCTGCGCTGTCTTCGGAGTCTCGGTGTACATTCCGCCCATGCTTTTGTTGTAAATGCTTGTTCTTCGTACCGATACGACTCTTTTATCAAAGTCGATATCCTTCCATTCAAAGGTCGCTCTCAGCTATAAGATACTTATTTTCAGCTTTGAACGCACGGAGCTGTCCGGAGCATTTGCCTGGATAAAAAAGCAAATGCAACACATCCTGACGGATACGGTATTCAGTGATACCCTCGATCAGATGTGCCGCCTCGCCTATGGTCAGCATTCTTCTTTTGGTTAATTCCATAGAAACCTCCTCGATATTCATACTTCTACACGGTCAGACCGTGACATACAGCGTTTGTATGTATGCACAGGCGGGCTTTTGTTATGCTTTCAGTTATGTCTTTCACGCCATAATACGACAGAATTAGACATTACGGAAAATCGGCATATTCGGTTGTCAAGGAGCCGGCACGAACAGCAGTGCGCTCAAAAATGCACACATTGAGTTCGTGCTTATCAAATAGTATAACATCACAGAACGCAAAAGTCAATAGATTTTGGAAAATTTGTTGCATTTTTGGGACGATTATTTTATTGCACTATTATTGCCATTTTTGCTCAACAGGGGGATAATAACCTTACATCGTAACCGCCAACCACACCCAGCACTCGCGAAAAAGAAAAAAGTATGATAAAATAGACTCCGAAGGTTAAAACGAGGAGGAGTCGGAGCGTGGGCAAAATCGAAGAAGTCAAAAAAGAAGTACGGC
>Ga0256405_10002017_pt1 | contig 50053 bp, 37 predicted proteins | sample RumenRJG_02DNA_FD_189096 | JGI IMG/M metagenome (GOLD analysis project Ga0256405, IMG submission 189096) | Bovine rumen microbial communities from Lethbridge, Alberta, Canada - RJG_02 | ecosystem: Host-associated > Mammals > Digestive system > Stomach > Rumen | place: Canada: Alberta...
TGTGCCCATTACAAACACCAGCTTTGGTGAAGTGACCAATGGTATCTATTCCGTACAGCCGGGTACTGAAGGCGTTGCTGACATCAACCCTGAGGATATTGAGTCGATTTCCGTACTCAGTGGTCCTGCTGCTGCAGCCCTCTATGGTTCAGCCGCTGCCCAGGGTGTCATCATGATTACCACGAAGAAAGGTAAGGAAGGCAAAGTCAGCGTGACAGTGTCTAACAGCACGCAGTTCTCAAAGGCTTTCATCATGCCTGAATTCCAGAACTCTTACATCAACCGTCCGAACGAAGTAATGTCTTGGGGCGAGAGAGCTGAGAGTGCTTACGGCAAGTATGAGCCGAAGAACTTCTTCAACACCGGAACGAATATCCAGAACAACGTTTCGTTGACAACGGGTACCGACAAGAACCAGACCTATCTCTCTGTCGGTTCTACCAATGCGAAGGGTATCATTACCAATAGCGGCTACGACCGTTACAACTTCACATTCCGAAACACGACATCGTTCCTGGATGACAAGATGACCCTCGATTTCGGTCTTAACTACATCAAGGAAAAGGACAAGAACCTCATGGCTCAGGGACAGTATTTCAACCCGCTGACAGCACTCTATCTCTTCCCGCGCGGCGAGAGCTTCGATGCTGTGCGTACCTTTGAGGTTTGGGACCCTGCACGCGGCATCTATGTGCAGAACTGGAACTTTGGTGATGCGCTCAACATGCAGAATCCGTACTGGATTGCCAAGCGCATGAACCGCATCAACAAGAAAGACCGTTACATGGTGACCGCATCGCTCCGTTATCAGGTACTCGACTGGCTCGAACTCGCCGGACGTGTTCGCTACGACGATGCACACACCAAGCAGGAAGACATGCGTTATGCTTCTACCATCGACCTGTTTGCACACTCACAGTATGGATTCTATGGATACGACAAGATTGACGACCGTACGTTCTACGGCGACTTGATGGCAAACATCAACAAGACCTTCGGCGACTTCTCGCTCTCGTCAAACATTGGTGTTTCCATGCAGCGCACGAAGTATGACGTCGGTGGTTTCCAAGGCGGACTGAAAGCTCCGGCAAACGTGTTCTCTCCGAATGCTATCGACTATGGAACACCGACCAACGACAACCGTCCTATCTACAACCTGACACGTCACTACATCAACTCGCTGTTTGCCAACGTCGAACTCGGTTGGAAGAGCATGCTCTACTTGACAGTGACAGGACGTAACGACTGGGATTCAGCACTCGACGGAACCGACAACGAGTCGTTCTTCTATCCGTCAGTAGGTCTGTCTGCCATCATCTCACAGATGACAGAGCTGCCGAAATTCATCAACTACCTGAAGGTTCGCGGTTCGTACGCTTCTGTCGGTTCTGCCATCTCGCCGAACATCACGACACCGTGGCGTTATACCTATAACCCGGCATCGCAATCGTACAGCACAGTGACCTATAAGTTCCCGAAGACGTTCTATCCTGAGCGCACCAACTCCTGGGAAGTGGGTCTCACTGCACGTTTCTTCAACAACGATTTGACATTCGACCTGACGCTCTATCAGAGCAACACACGCAAGCAGACCTTCCTCCGTCCCATCACGGCAGGTGAAGGATACAATGCAGAGTATGTACAGACAGGTAACATCCGCAACCGCGGTATCGAGCTTGCCATCGGTTACCAGCATCGCTGGGGCGACTTCGCATGGAGCACCAACTTCACTTGGAGTGCTAACCAGAATAAGATTATCGAACTCTATGAGGACAATCCTGATGAGGTCATCTCAAAGGGCGGTTTCAATGGCGCTTCGATTATGCTGAAGAAAGGCGGCACGATGGGTGATGTCTATGTGAGCACCGATTTCAAACGCGACAACGAAGGCAATATCGCACTCGACAATAATGGTAACGTGCAGCGTGTGACGCTCACCAACCCGCTGTATCGCGGTTCTGTTCTTCCGAAGGGAAATCTCGGATTCTCCAACGACTTCACATGGAAGGGCATCAATTTGGGCTTCCTGCTTACTGCACGTCTCGGAGGCATCGTGTTGTCACAGACACAGGCTTACCTCGACGAGTGGGGCGTTTCAAAGGTTTCTGCCGACTGGCGCGACAAGGGTGGCATACCTATCAATACCGGTATGATTGAGGCAGAGAAATATTATAGTGTAGTCGGTGGTAACAACCCGATTTGGTCTGATTATATCTACAGTGCAACCAACGTCCGCCTGCAGGAACTCCATATCGGTTATACTCTGCCGAAGCAGGTACTTGGTTTCGCAACCATGTCTGTCGGTCTGACCGCACACAACCTCTGGATGATTTACAACAAGGCTCCGTTCGATCCTGAATCAGTGGCTTCTACTGGCACTTACTATCAGGGCTTTGACTTCTTCATGCAGCCCAGCCAGCGTTCACTTGGCTTCAACGTGCGTCTGAACTTCTAATGTTACACATTATTTATATATATAAGGAATATGAATATGAAAACGAATAAAATAAAGGGAGGTCTTTCGCTCATCGCTTTTTCAGCGCTGACAATTCTCGCATCTTGTACGGCAGGCTTCGAGGATGCCAACCGTCCGGGCGGAAACCTGAGTCGGGAAGACCTTAAAAAGGACAACTATGCTACAGGTTCGTTTATGATTCAGTTGCAGAACGAGGCATTCCCCGAGCAGGAGAACACCTATCAGATGAACGTGGACCTGATTGGAAACTATCTGGGACGTTATATGACGTATGCCAACAATGGTTTCTCCAACAACAACTTTGTGATGATGAACGCGCCTACGGGATGGGCAAACTATCCTTTCAAGGACTGTACGCCGAAGGTGGTTTCTGCTTTTAAGGAAGTGTATGATTATACTGATGGTGAAGGCATCAACTACGCATGGGCACTGATTCTCCGTGCACAGGCATTCCTTCGTCTGACCGATATCTACGGACCTTATCCTATCGGTGCAGAGAGCGATCCGAACGCTTACTCTTCACAGGAGAAAGTATATAAGGAACTCATTCTCGACCTCGATTCAGCTACGAACATTCTCGCTCCGATGGTGGCAGCCGACCCGAACCTGACGGTCAGCGCTGACTACGACCATGTGTATGGCGGCAAGTTTGCCAAGTGGTTGAAGTTCGCTAACTCGTTGAAGCTCCGTATGGCTATCCGCATGCGCTTTGCCGACCCGGCTTATGCCCGTCAGGTGGGAGAGGCTGCAGTGGCTGGCGGCGTGATTACCTCTAACGATGACAACTTGGAGATTACATACGTGCCGAACGGTCAGTACAAGACATCAGTAGAGTGGGGCGACAGCCGTGCTTGTGCCGATATCGAGTGCTACATGAACGGTTATAAGGACCCGCGTATTACGAAATACTTCAAGGCAACTGAGACGGCGGGCGACCGCGCGGTCATCGGATGTCTGGCTGGTGCTGCTATTGGTAACAAGGCAACCGCTATGTCAGTTTATTCAGCTGCCAATATCGAGCAAAACTCACGCGGTGTGTGGATGACTGCTGCCGAGATAACATTCTGTCGCGCTGAAGGCGCACTCGCAGGATGGAGCGGCATGGGCGGAAGCGTTGAAGAACTCTACAACCAGGCTATCCGTCTGTCGTTCGAGCAGTGGGGTGCCGGTGGCGTAGAGGCTTATCTGCAAGACGCGACCTCTACTCCTGCAGCATACGTAGATGCTGAGGGCGGTTTCGGAAAAGCCATGCCGGCAGCAAGCACCATCACCATCAAGTGGGATGAAAGTGCTTCTAACGAGGTGAAACTCGAGCGTCTGATTACCCAGAAGTGGATTGCAGGCTTCCCCAACGGTGATGAAGGTTGGGCAGAGCTCCGCCGCACGGGTTATCCGAAGGTGTTCGACGTAGCACGAAACACGACTATCAAGGTAGCCAACCGCGTGCCGTTCTGTACGGAAGAGCCAATCAACAACAAGGACAACTATGAGAAAGCTGTTCAGTTGCTCGGTGGTGCAGACAATTACACAACCAAACTGTGGTGGCAGAGATAATCAATTAGCAGTTAAACATAAAGAATCAATAAGAAATGAAAACAATATTGAAATCATTCCTGATGTTCTTAGGCGTGACAATCGCGTTCTCATCATGCAGCGACTGGACAGAAACGGAGATCAAAGATCCCGAGAATCTGACCGATGCGCAGAAGACGGAAGAATACTATGAGAACCTGCGCGCTTATAAAAAGACTGACCATCCCGTTGCATTCGGATGGTTCGGTGAATGGGTAGGAAGCGGTGCTTCACTTGAGCACTCCCTTCGCGGACTCCCCGACAGTGTGGACTTTGTCTCCATCTGGGGTAACTGGAAGAATCTTGATGAAGCACGCATTGCTGACAAGAAATATGTGAAAGAAGTGAAAGGCACCCGTGCACTGGTTTGTTTCATCGTGGACAACTATGGAACACAGCTGACTCCAGAGGGTGAAACTCCTGCTGACTTCTGGCTCTTTGGGCAGACGTATGGCGAGGGCGTCGATTTGGACTCCGTGCGCGTGGCTAACTATGCCAATGCTATCTGCGACACGATTGACAAGTACGACTATGACGGTTTCGACTATGACTACGAGCCGAACTTCGGACACAGCGGAAACATTTCTAAGAGTGCTTTCTCACAGAAGAAGTATGAGCGCATCTTCGTTCGCACGCTGGCTAAGCGCTTAGGCCCGCTCTCAGGAACAGACAAGTTGCTGGTGATGGACGGTGAGCCGCAGACGATTGCCGGCGACCTCGGCGAGTGCTTCGACTACTTCATCGTTCAGGCATACGCTTGCACCAGTGCTTCGAACCTTGACAACCGTATCGCTGCAGCCATCTCGAACCTGACGCAGCCGGCAGAGGGAACCAGCAAATATCTCTCGCCCGACAGTCCGTTCTATCCCAGCCGTTATCTCACGGCAGAGGAGATTGCCCGGAAGTATATCGTGACCGAGAACTTCGAAAGCTATGCGGCTACAGGCGGTGTGACATTCTCAGACCGCAATGGTAACGTGATGCGGAGCCTCGAAGGAATGGCACGCTGGCAGCCTATCATCAACGGACGTACCGTGCAGAAGGGCGGTATCGGAACCTATCGTATGCAGCTCGAATATAAGGTTTCTGGCTTTGACGAGACCTATCCGTATCTGCGCAAGGGCATTCATATCATGAATCCTGTGATTAAATAAATCGAAACTAAAAACGATAAGAATATGAAACGCAATCAAATCAAATTCATATTGGGCGGAATGGTCGTAGCATTGACCATGCTTACGGCTTGTGGCAACGACCACGAATACTCCGTCAAGGAAAATCAGGCTTACATTGCGCAGACTAACACCAACGGCAATGCTTCGCAGAAGCTCACCGTGGACGATGAGCCTGTGTCTGTCAGTCTCAACGTGCGCCTGTCGTCACCTACTTCTGAGGATTGCTCATTCGAGGTGGTTGCCGACGAGTCTGTACTGACTGAATATAACAACCTGAACGTGACCAGCTATCGCATGTTGCCGGAAGACTTCTTCTCATTCTCTTCGGATGTCATCACGGTAGAGAAAGACAACTCGCTCTCTTCTCCAATCAATGTTGACGTAAGCCCGATGAGTGAGGAGCTGAAGGCTACAGGTCAGAAATATGCCATCGGTATCCGTCTCGTAAGCAAGGACGGAAAGAAGGACGTGCTCGCTTCTGGAAGCAAATACGTCATCGTGCTCGACCAAGTGCCCAAGCAGGCAGTGCCGCTGTTCAACCGTAACCTCATGTCTGTCCTCCCCGTTCCACAGCTGACACTGACGGAATACACCGTGGAGATGTGTGTGAACATGGACATCTTGGGAACACGTATCGGACAGTACAATAACCAAGCTCTTTTCTATGCAGGCGGTAATGGTGAGATCTACCTCCGTTTCGGTGATGCACCGATTGAAGGAAACCGCTTCCAAGTGAAGACGATGGGTACGCAGATGAACAGTAACATGCTTTTCAATGCCAATACATGGTATCACATCGCCGTTGTCTGCACGGGAAGCAACCTCTATTTCTATTTCAATGGTGTACTTGACAACTCTTTGGATTTGCCGAATAACCCGATGACGCTCGGTCCTGACTTCAGCATTATAAGCAGCGGCAGTTATTTCGTTGCACAGAAAGCTAAGATGTGTCAGCTGCGCTTCTGGAGCAAAGCCCGCAGTCAGATGGAGATTGCCAACAATATGTACAACGTCGATCCCAACTCTGCCGGCCTCGAAGGCTACTGGAAGATGGACGAGGGCGAAGGAAACGTGTTCAAGGATTCTTCTCCTCACGGTCGTGACGCTTATCTGAACAATTCAGGATTAAACGTGACTTGGGAACCCGATGTGCGTATCGACGGCAAGTAAACATGAAAATGATAAAACTTAAAAAGAAAAAACATGAAAAAGATAATCAATAAAACCTTGTTGGCAATGCTGCCTTTCCTGGCAGCCTGCCAGTCAGACCCTGACGTAGGCACACCGCTCTATCCCGTAGAAGAAGAGGATGTGACTCCGAAAGTCTATGTATATAATGGCACAATAGAGGGTAATGAGATGGCATCAACACTGGTAAACACACCCGCCGGACTGGTTATCCCGGAGGATACGCTCCGTTTCCATGTACGCATGTCACGCCCCGCAAGCAGTGATGTGAAAGTCAGCGTTGCACTCGACAATACCGCGGCAGAGGAGTATGATGCTACTGCCGAATTGCTGAGCACAGACGTATTAAAGTTGCTGACGGATGAAGTGACGATTCCTGCCGGTCAAATCATCTCAAGCGAGGAGATTGTCATTGCCATCAACGATGAGTCGGCAGCTGTCGAGGCATTGGAGAAGTATGCCGTGGCGGCAGTCGTACTGAATGCTTCCGGTGCCGGAGTGGCTCAAGAGTATAACACCTACATCTGGAAACTCTACAAAGAGACGCTCAATGTCTATGCCGAGCTCAACACCGGAGCCGTCATCGAAGGCATGACAGAGATACCGAAGAGCGACTGGACATTCAGCACTACAAATACAAATTATGGTAATGAAATCACTGACGGGGATATTAGCGCATGGAACTATGGTATGGTGAGCACTCCCGGCGGCACGATGACCTTCGAGTTCAGCTCTCCGCGTAAGGTGAGCGCCTTCGCATGTATCACGCCGCAATATGCCTCTTATTACCGCTACGGTGTAGGAGCTCTCAAGGTGGAAACCAGCGACGACGGCGAAACATGGACCGGACACGGAACGGTCACGCTGCAACAGCTTACAGGTAACGGCGTTTGGACAGTAGCCAAGTTCTATGAGCCCGTGACAGCGAAGTACTTCCGTTATAGTCCGCAGACCCGTGCCAACGGTTCTACAGGATATGCATACGTAGGCGAAGTGAAGATTTACGAGTAAAACGTAGATTCTGAATAACTTATTAAAAAACGGGGTTGTGACCGCAGGGTTGCAACCCCGTTTTTCGGTAGAATAAATATACGGCGAAAGCGTATAAATATACCCGTTGAACTTTCGCTTTTCAAAAGTTCAACTTTTAGCTTGCAAAAGTTCCCCTTTTAGCTCCTAAAAGTTCCCCTTTTGGAGTGCAAAAGTTCCCCTTTTGAAACGGGTTTTTCAACTGTTTGAATATCAATAAGTTGCGAAGACACTTTTCCGTCTTGCCCGTTTGCATAAATATTCATTTCCACCATTGAGGATGAAACGTCATTGTCAGCAAAATTCTTTTCATTGTTTTTGGCGACGAAAAGTCGGGTCGTTATCTTGATTCTCGGAAATGAAAAGAAAAACAAACTTTTCTTTTGCATTTCTCTCACTTATTCGTAACTTTAAATAAGTTACTCACGCTCGAAAAAACTCAAATAGAATTTGGTTTTTCGCTCGCTTAATCGTAACTTTTCATAAATTACTTACGCTCGACAATAAAAAAGAATGCGATTCTTTTTGTATTGTCCTCGCTTAATCGTAACTTTGCAACATCAACGAAGCGACACGTTAGTATGAACAAGAGAGCGACAGGGAAGGCGTTGCGCAAGAACCCGTTTTTTGAAAAATATCAGACACCCCATGAGGTCATTCCTTTCAACCTGATACGGTTGGAAGACTACGAGGAAGCGTTCATGGAAGGCATGCGCCGTGAGAAGGAGCAGATAGAGAAGATTGTGACCAATCCGGCAAAACCGACTTTCGACAATACCATCATCGATACCGACGAGGACAAGGACGGCTACTACGACCTGCTCTCACGCGTGTCTGCCGCATTCTTCAACCTGATGGGAGCGGAGACGAGCGACGAGATGGATGCCCTGGCTCAGAAAATGCAGCCGCTGCTGACCAAACATGCCAACGACATACAGTTGGACAAACGACTGTTTGAGCGCGTCAGAGCCGTTCACCTGCATCATCGACGCTTGACTCCGGAGGAGAAAATGCTGCTCGATAACTGCTATTCGGGCTTCGTGAGAAGCGGTGCGCTGCTGAGTGATGCCGACAAAGAGAAACTGCGCAAGCTCTCAGAGGAAATGGGCATGCTCTCACTCCAGTTCTCACAAAATCTGTTGAAAGAGCGAAAAGCCTATACACTGCACATCACCAGGAAAGACCAGCTCGGCGGACTGCCCGAGACGGCGGTGGAGGCAGCTGCACAGGCAGCCAAGGAACGGAAACTGAAAGGATGGGTCTTCACGCTCGACGCTCCGAGCATGGGACCGTTCATGCAACATTCCACACAGCGCGAATTGCGCAAACAGATGTATATGGCGTACAACACGCTCTGCACACACGACAATACGGAAAACAATGTGGACATCTGCAAGCGACTGATCAATCTCCGTCGCGAGACAGCGCAGCTGCTGGGATATAAGACGTTTGCCGACTATGTGCTGAAAAAGCGCATGGCATCCAATAAGCGGAACGTGTATCAGTTGTTTGACGACCTCATCAAGGCGTATAAACCGACCGCACTCAAAGAGCGCGAGGAGGTCATCAGACTTGCCAAAAAGATGGAAGGGAAAGACTTCGAACTGAAACCCTGGGACGGTGCGTTCTACTCGCATAAGCTGCAAATGAAGAAATTCAACATCGACTCGGAGATGCTCCGCCCGTATTTCGAGCTGTCGAAAGTGATTGAGGGCGTGTTCGGACTTGCCCGTCGGCTGTATGGCATCACGTTCAAGGAGAATAAGAAGATTCCGGTGTATCACCGTGACGTGAAGGCATACGAGGTGTTCGACAAGGACGGCAGCTATCTGGCGGTGTTCTACGCCGACTTCCACCCGCGCAAAGGCAAGCAGGGCGGGGCGTGGATGACCGAGTTCCAGGGGCAGTGGATAGACAAGAAAGGGGAAAATGTGCGTCCGCACGTGAGCGTCGTCATGAACCTGACCAAGCCGACCGCCAAGAAGCCTGCACTGCTGACACTGGACGAGGTGACCACTTTCCTCCATGAGTTCGGACATTCGCTGCACGGCATGTTTGCCAACACACGCTTCGAAAGCCTTTCGGGAACAAATGTGTGGTGGGATTTCGTGGAGTTGCCGTCGCAGTTCATGGAAAACTATGCGATAGAAAAGGAATTCCTTCGCACTTTCGCTTTCCACTACGAGACAGGCGAACCGCTTCCCGAAGAACTCATCAACCGCATTGTCAGAAGCCGCAACTTCATGGCAGCTACCGCTTGTCTGCGCCAAGTCAGTTTCGGAATGCTCGACATGGCGTATTACACACAGAAGGATGTTTTCGACGAAGACCTCCTGAAGTTTGAGAAACAGGCATGGCGGAAAGCCATCATCTCCAAACAGTTGGAGAATACCTGCATGACGGTGCAGTTCTCGCACATCATGGCAGGCGGATATGCCGCAGGCTATTACAGCTATAAATGGGCGGAAGTGCTCGAGGCAGACGCTTTCAGCGTGTTCAAGAAAGAAGGCATCTTCAATGAAAGCACCGCACAGCGGTTCCGCGACCATGTGCTCTCACGCGGCGGGACGGAACACCCCATGACGCTCTACAAGCGTTTCCGAGGTGGAGAGCCCACCATCGACGCCCTGCTGAAGCGTAACGGAATCAAAGTAAATGCGACAAAGAAAGCATAGACCAATGAGTAGTAATAAGGATAAACAACGGGAACTGGACCTGCGCTATCTGCGCATGGCGCGTATCTGGGCAGAAAACAGTTATTGTCAGCGTCGCAAGGTGGGAGCACTGGTGGTCAAGGAAAAGATGATTATCAGCGACGGCTATAACGGTACGCCCAGCGGTTTTGAGAATGTGTGTGAGGACGAGGGCAATGTGACGAAGCCTTACGTGCTTCACGCCGAAGCCAACGCCATCACCAAACTGGCACGCTCGTCGAACAATAGTGACGGTGCCACGCTCTATGTGACGGCTTCACCATGTATCGAATGTGCCAAGCTCATCATACAGGCAGGCATCAGACGGGTGGTCTATGGAGAGCAGTATCGGATGGAAGACGGCATCAATCTCCTGAAAAGAGCCAATATTGAAGTGATATATATAAATGTAGAAGAGCATGAATCTGAATAAGTCAAACCGCTTTGCTCCGATATTACTGGCATTGTGCGTGATTATTGGAATCTTGATTGGCACGTTCTATACCAAGCATTTTTCCGGTAACCGACTCAGTATTATCAATTCGGGCAGCAACCGCCTCAATAATCTGCTGCGGATTATTGACGACCAGTATGTGGATACGGTGAATATCGACAGTCTTGTAGAGAAGGCCATGCCGCAGATACTCTCAGAACTGGATCCCCATTCGGTCTATATCAGTGCGAAAGACGTGCAGGCAGTAGCCGATGATTTGAAAGGCTCGTTCTCAGGAGTAGGCATTGAGTTCACGATTCGTGAAGATACAATCCATATTCAGAATGTCATAGCCGGCGGTCCGGCAGAGTCGGCAGGACTTCTTGCCGGTGACAAAATCGTGGCGGTGGATGGCAAGAACTTTACAGGTAAGCAGGTGACGAACAGCGAAGCCATGCGTCGTCTGAAAGGTCCGAAGAACACGAAAGTGAAACTGGGCATCCTCCGCTACGGTCAGAAGGAAGTGAAAAACTTTGTCGTCACACGCGATGATATAGAAACAAAGAGCATTGCAGCGGCTTATATGATTGACGAGGAAGTAGGGTACATACGCATAAAAAGTTTCGGGGAGAAAACATATTATGAATTCCTCACGGCGCTGGCACAATTATCTCAGGAGGGTTTCTCAAATTTAGTGATTGACCTGCGCGACAATGTTGGCGGTCTGATGTCGTCGGCGATAAGAATAGCCAATGAGTTTCTTCCAGCCAAACGGATGATTGTCTATACCGAAGGCAGGAAGATGAAGCGCGAGGAGTATCTCAGTGACGGTCGCGGCAGTTATCAGAAGATTCCGTTGGTGGTTCTTATCAACGAGGGCTCGGCATCGGCATCGGAGATATTTGCCGGAGCAATGCAAGACAACGACAGGGCAACGATTATCGGGCGCCGCTCGTTCGGTAAGGGACTTGTCCAGCAGCAGATAGAGTTTTCAGACCATAGCATGATTCGTCTGACGATAGCCCGCTACTACACACCTTCAGGCAGGTGTATTCAGAAGCCTTATGTGGATGGCAAGGACAAGAGTTATGAAGAGGATCTGGTGCAGCGCTATCTGCATGGAGAATTCTTCTCCCAGGACAGCATTCAGCATAAAGGTCCCGCATTCCATACCTCCATCGGACGAACGGTTTATGGAGGAGGTGGCATCACGCCAGACATCTTCATACCCGAGGATACGTTGAACATGACATCATACTATAAAGAGGCGGTGATGAGCGGATTGGTGATGCAGTATGCTTTCCAATATACGGATGACAACCGCCAGCTGCTGAAGGAATATGATAGCTTGGCTTCGTTGCAGGCTTACCTGAAGCGGCAAGGGCTTGTAGAGCGTTTTGTGACATACGCCAACCAACATGGTTTACAGCGCCGCAACCTGATGATTCAGAAGTCGTATCGCTTACTGGACCGCTTCTTGACAAGCCGCATAGTCTATAATATCCTTAATGAGGAAGCATGGGCAGAGTATATCAATCAAGACGACCCCGTGATTAAATCAGCACTGGAAGTCATGCGGAAGAAAGAGGCTTTCCCCAAGAAGCCACAGGCGAAGAAAGGGAAGAAGGTGGCAGTTGCTAACAAGAAGTCATGGAAGAAAAATCGTGTATAAGAAAGGAGATTCGGCGTCGGAAACGGTTGTTTGCGGCGGATGAGTTGGCTGCCCAGTCGCGGCAGTTGATGGAGCGTCTGTTGGCGCATCCCCGCATTTTGTCGGCTCGTGTGGTCCTGATGTATCATGCTTTGCCCGATGAGGTTGACACGGCTGATGCTTTGGAAACGCTTATAGGGATGGGGAAGAAGGTGCTCCTGCCGACAGTGGTCAGCGATGAAGATATGGAACTCTGTGAGTATGAGGGGCGGGAGCAGTTGCATGAGGGTGCCTTTCACATCATGGAGTCGGGAGGCAACTGTTTTAAGGATTATGATTCTATTGATGTTGCTGTCGTTCCCGGCATGGCTTTCGATATGAAAAACAATCGTTTGGGGCGCGGAAAAGGATATTATGACCGTTTCCTTGCAAAGATTCCGTCAGCCTACAAACTGGGTGTTTGTTTTGGTTTTCAGTTTTTAGAGTCACTCCCGACGGGCGCTTTCGATATTGTGATGGACGAAGTGTTGACAGGTAATGACACTTCTATTCGTTCGTTGTAAAATACGCCTCCAGTTCTTGTCTTGCTGACTCGTGATTGTTATCCATATCGCGAATAATATTTCCGTGTTCGAGCAGCGCGATGCGTGAGCTGATATCAACGGTATGTGTGAGGTTATGACTTGAAATGAGTATTGTTGCCTGCGTCTGTTGGTTGTAGTTGGTGAGGATTTTTTTCAGTGAGTTTTGGCTTGATGGGTCTAAGAAGTTGAAGGGCTCATCGAGGATGAGAACCTGCGGTTGATGCATCATAGCCGCTATGATACCCACTTTTTGCTTGTTTCCTGCGGAAAGGTCTCTGATGAGTTTTTTGTGCCCGAGTATTTCTCCGTTCATGAATGCGTTGAATTCCTGGAGACGCTCGTTCATTTGTGTCTCATCGATTTGATGGGTTTTCGCAATGAACGTGAAATATTCCTCCGGTGTGAGGAAATCGATGAGGAATCCTTCGTCGATGTATGCTCCGGTAAAGGTTTTCCATTCCTCGCTCTTTGCAGGATTGATGTCTGTTGACGTTGAAATCAGGATTTCTCCTTGGTCGGCTTTAATGAGGTCGAGCATGAGTCGGAATAGCGTGGTCTTTCCTGCTCCGTTATTGCCTACGAGTCCGAGAATTTCACCACTGTTGATGGTGAATTCCTGGATGTTGCAGGCGACTGTTTCTCCGTATTGCTTTTTTAGGTTGGAGATAGTAATCATAGGCATTGTCTTTTATGAGCGAGGAGAGTCTCCTTGTTCTGTTACTGTTTAACTGATACCTTTTCCGTGGCAGTTCTTGAATTTTTTGCCGCTTCCGCACGGGCATGGGTCGTTTCTGCCGGGCATCTTGTCTTTGACGATTGGGGTGCGGTTGATTTGTTGTGCGCTTTCCCGTGTGTCGTGTGCTGCAGCTGCCTGCTGTGCGGGGTCGTGCAGTTCTTCCTTTTGTTCGTTGTATCGTTGTGAACGTTGTTCAGGTGCTGCTTCTTTGATGTCTTCGTGCTGCATCTCGGGTATCTGTCCTCTCATGAGTATGGATGCGATTCGGTTGTTCATGCCGTCGATCATGTTGTCCCATATCTTGACACTTTCGAGTTTGAAGATGAGCAGCGGGTCTTTTTGTTCGTATGAAGCGTTTTGCACGCTGTGTTTGAGTTCGTCGAGTTCTCTGAGGTTTTCCTTCCAGCAGTCGTCGATGATGTGGAGCATGATGGTTTTCTCGAATTGTTTGACGACAGATTTACATTCTGTGTCGTATGCTTCTTTGAGGTCGCATGGAATGTTGTAAACCCTTTTCCCGTCGGTGATAGGTACCATGATGCGTTCGTATTGCTGTCCTTGGTTTTCGTAAACCTGCTTGATGATGGGCAATGCAATATCTTTGATTCGTTCGGTTTTCCGTCTGAAGGTCTCGATAGCTTGTTGGAAGGTTCTTTCCTGTATTTCCTCCCGTTTGTTGGTGATGAATTCTTCTTCGGTGAACGGTGTCTCTATGGCGAGCGTCTTGAGGAGTTGTTCTTTGGCATTTTGATAGTCGTTATTATCAATAATGTTGATGACTCTGTCCCAGATGACGTTGGTGATGTCCATTCCGATTCGTTCTCCGATGAGTGCATGGTGACGTTTTTCGTAGATGACAGTTCGTTGTTTGTTCATCACGTCGTCATATTCGAGGAGGCGTTTTCTGATGCCGAAGTTGTTTTCTTCTACTTTCTTTTGTGCCCGTTCGATGCTCTTGTTAATCATGGGTGCTTCGATTCTTTCCCCTTCCTTGAATCCGAGTCTGTCCATGACGGCAGCGATTCTTTCGGATGCGAAGAGTCGCATGAGTTTGTCTTCCAGTGACACGTAGAATACGGATGAGCCAGGGTCGCCTTGTCGTCCTGCACGTCCTCTGAGCTGCCTGTCAACGCGTCGGCTTTCGTGTCGTTCGGTGCCGATGATGGCAAGTCCTCCGGCTGCCTTCACCTCTGGCGAGAGCTTGATGTCGGTACCACGTCCAGCCATGTTGGTTGCGATGGTGACAGCTCCCAGTCCGTCGGTTGATTTTCCTGCTTCGGCAACGATGTCAGCCTCTTTCTGGTGGAGTTTGGCGTTGAGGACATTGTGCGGTATGTTTCTCATCTTGAGCATTCTGGAGAGGAGTTCAGATATTTCGACGGATGTCGTTCCGACGAGTGTCGGTCTGCCGCTTTCTCTCATGCTGATGATTTCTTCGATGACGGCATTATACTTTTCGCGTGCCGTTTTATAGACGCGGTCGTTCATGTCGTTGCGGATGACAGGCTTGTTTGTCGGGATTTCAACGACGTCCAGTTTGTAGATATCCCAGAATTCTCCCGCTTCGGTTGATGCAGTACCCGTCATACCCGCGAGTTTGTGGTACATGCGGAAGTAGTTCTGCAGTGTGATGGTTGCGAATGTCTGTGTCGCTGCTTCCACTTTGACATGCTCTTTTGCCTCAACAGCCTGATGCAGTCCGTCGCTCCATCGGCGACCTTCCATGATACGGCCCGTCTGTTCGTCAACGATTTTCACTTCGCCGTCGATAACGACATATTCGTCATCCTTGTTGAACATAGTGTATGCCTTGAGCAGTTGTTGCAGTGTGTGTACACGTTCCGACTGCAGCGCATAGTAGTTCATGAGTTCATCTTTCCGGTCGATACGCTCCTGGTCGGAGATTTGTGTTTGCGCTTCCAGTTCAGAAAGTTGTGAAGTGATGTCAGGCAAGACGAAGAGTTCTTTGTCGTTCACTTGTTTTGCGAGCCATTCCGTTCCTTTGTCGGTAAGGTCGCAGGAATTCAGTTTTTCATCGACCACAAAAAAGAGTGGTTCTATGGCTTTCGGCATTTCACGGTTATTGTTTGCCATGTAGAACTCTTCAGTCTTGAGCATTCCCGCTTTGATACCTTCCTCGGAAAGGTATTTGATGAGAGGTTTGTTCTTGGGCAAGGCTTTGAACGAGCGGTATAGCGCAACGAATCCTTCTTCCGTCAGTTTCTGGTCGTTTTGCTGTTGTCCCTGAGTGATTTTCTGTTTGGCTTCGGCGAGCAGTTGTGTGGCAAGTTGCCTTTGTACACCGACCAGTCTTTCCACAAGAGGCTGGTATTCTTCGAACATTTGGTCGTCACCCTTAGGAACCGGTCCTGAGATGATGAGTGGTGTACGCGCATCGTCGATAAGTACGGAGTCCACCTCGTCCACAATGGCGTAGTTATGTTTTCTCTGCACAAGATCGGCAGGAGAGATTGCCATGTTGTCCCTCAAATAGTCGAAGCCGAACTCGTTGTTCGTTCCGAAAGTGATGTCAGCCTGATATGCTTTTCGCCTCTCCGGAGAGTTGGGCTTGTGTTTGTCGATACAATCGACCGACAGTCCGTTGAACATATAGAGCGGTCCCATCCACTCAGAGTCACGTTTTGCCAGATAGTCGTTGACGGTGACCACGTGAACGCCGTTCCCGGTGAGTGCATTGAGGAATACGGGCAGTGTGGCTACGAGCGTCTTACCTTCACCTGTAGCCATCTCGGCGATTTTTCCCTGATGCAGCACGACTCCTCCGAACAGCTGGACGTCATAGTGTATCATCTCCCACTTGAGCAGGTTTCCTCCAGCCGTCCACTCGTTGTGATAAACAGCCTTGTCGCCCTCAATCGAGATGAAGTCGTTTGCCGGGTTTGCCGCGAGTTCGCGGTCAAATTCAGTTGCAGTGACAATCGTCTGTTCGTTTTCAGCAAATCGGCGTGCCGTCTCTTTGATGATAGAAAAAGCCACAGGCATCACTTCGTCAAGGGCATCCTCATATTTGTCGAGTGCTTCCTTTTCCAGTTTGTCTATGCGGTGGAAAATTTCCTCACGCTGCTCGATGGGCGTGTCCTCGATGGTTGCTTTGAGGGTCTCTATTTCTTCCCGTTCTTTGGCTGCGGCGTTTTGTACGAAAGACTGTATTTCCTTTGTTTTTGCGCGCAGGCTGTCGTTGTCGAGTTCCTCAATCTGTTCGTATGCTGATTTCACTTTGTCCACGTATGGCTGAATGAGTTTCATGTCTCTCGAGGACTTGTTTCCGAACATGCTTTGAAGTATGTTGATAATTCCCATATATCTTTTGTTTTTTAGATAGGTTTAACGTGTACTTTCCAAAAGTACGTGCAAAGTTACGAAAAAATCGGGTAAGTGAGCAAAAGGATGGTGTTTTTTTAAGGTCATTTATAGTTTGTCTTGTCGTTTTTTAGCAGTTGCACGTAACAAAGTCGGTGCAAGACGAGAGCAGAACAAAGAAAGCTGGCTTTCTTTGTATGCCGAGCGCAGCCCGACTTGTCACACCTTTTTTGGGGGTGCGCTCGGCTCTGCCGAGTAAGAAAAAAAGGTGTGACAAAGTGCTCTTACGAGTATTGTTGCTGCGATGAAGAAGATGGGGATGGGGTATGTCTGTATGACTGCTCCGCAGAGGCATGCGATGGTCATTGCTGCCCAGAGCGTCCATATCCGTTTGACGAATTTTGTTTTGCGTCCTCGTATGGTTTGCCAGAGGATGGTTGCTGGTATGGGATTGAGCATGAGCAGTAGGAGGTTGAGTGTGGTGGTAGGATGTTCGGAGAATGCGAACAGTATGAGTATGAGCGACGCGACGGTTGTGGTGATGATGAGTAGTGAGTCAAAGACGGCGGCAGCCCGGGAGTGGCGTGATTTGCAGAATGTTGGGATGCTGACGGATATGGCGATGATGAGTAGGATGATGCTGGCAATGAGGGGTGTGATTATGGTGGTTGTCTCTGCGTGGTTGTCTCTGCGTGGTTGTCTCTGCGTGGTTGTCGCCGTGAGTTTTGAGTCTTGCACTGCGTTCATGAGCTCGATGGGCAGGAAGAGTTGTTGTTCGGGAGTGAGTGTTTTGTCGGCTTTGACTCCGAGAATGAGGTTGATTCCGAACTGTAGCCACGGATAGGGTTGTGTGTATTGATTGATGAGGCTTCGGATGGTAGTGTTTGAGGTTTGAGGTTTGAGGTTTGAGGTTTGAGGTTTGAGGTTTGGGGTTTGAGATTTGAGGTTGTTCCAAATCACGTCTTTTGCGAGTGTGGTGCAGTTTTTATAGAATATGTTGTAGCGATAGGTGTTGTTGGGTGGTGTGAGGTTGTTGTTGAGTGTATCGATAATGTTTGCTGTTTCTTCGGGTGTGAGTCGGATGACTTGTTCGTGTATGTTGCGTCCTTCGTGGCGGTATGTTTGGCAGAATGTGTCGTAGGTTGTGGCTCCTGCGTAGTAGTCGGTTTTTCCGAGTATGAAGTTGATAATGAAGTTGGGTGCGTGTGGGTCGAAGAGTCCGTAGTTGACTACGATGTCGATATTCTTTTCCGGGTCTTGCACTCTGATGGCTGTATGTCCGAAGAGGGTATAGACTTCCTCTTTGCCTGGTTCGCATGTGAGTAGGCTGATGGTTTGCGCCTGACTGATTGACAATTGACAAATGATGAAAGATAGATAGATGATGAGTGCTATGCGTTTCATATTGTTGTTGATGGGTAAATAGGGTTATTGTTATTCGCCTGCGAAGTTATTGTTTTTTTTTGTTTTTAGGTTGATTGTTGTGTGTTTTTTTGCTTTTTTTGTATCTTTGCGGTAAATTGGCGATGGAGTTATGAAGCGTTATCTGTTTGCTTTTATATTGTTGGCATGTGTCTTTGATGGTGCGTTGGCTCGTGTGGCGCACCTGTTGCCTGTGCCTAAGGTCGTGAGGACTCTGGACGGGAGCGGTTTCCGGCTTCGCGGTGCCGTTGCCGTGGATGATGATTTCGGCTGTGCTGTCTTGCGGGGATGGGTTTCGGAATGGGGACACGTGCGGACGGATGCGAAGCGGCGGGTCGTGGTGAAGCCCAGCCTCATTTCTTTTTCTAAAGAAAAGGAGCGTCCTTCGGATGAATGGTATCGGCTGCGTGTGGAGAAAGACAGCATCGTGATTGAGGCGGTGAGTGCTGTTGGTGTCATCCGGGCGGTGGCGTCGCTTCGTCAGTTGGCGATGGATTGTGGGGGACGGTTGGAGTCGGTTGAGATGATGGACTATCCCAGTTTTGCCGTGCGTGGATGGATGCACGATGTGGGGCGCTCTTTTGTCTCGATGGAGGAGTTGAAGCGTGAGATTCGCTTGTTGAGCCAGTTCAAAGTGAATCTTTTGCACCTGCATCTGACTGAAAATCAGGCATGGCGGTTCGAAGTGAAGGGCTATCCGCAATTGACCGACGCCAGTTCCATGTCGCGCGACAAAGGGAAATACTACACCCAAGAGGAATGCCTGGAGCTGTCAGCGTATGCACGCAAATACGGCGTGACCATCATGCCCGAGATTGACATGCCCGGACATAGTGATGCCTTCCGACGGGCATTGGGGTTCGACATGCAGACGGAAGCGGGGAAAAGTGTGCTGAAAGAGGCATTGAACCAGTTGGCTGGTGCTTTTCCTTATTCTCCTTATCTCCACATCGGAGCTGACGAGGTGCAAATACACGATAAAACCTTCATCAGTGAGATGATACACCATGTTCACCAACTCAACCGAAAGGTAGCATTGTGGATTCCTGCCGGAGGCAATCCTGAGGGTGCAGACCTCACTACGTTATGGAGTACGGCAGGCAGGGTGACAGGAGGGATTCCGGCTATTGACAGCCGTTACAACTATATCAATCATTTTGATGTGTTTGCCGACGTTGTTGGCATCTATCGCAGCAATGTCTATTACCGCTCGCAGGGCGACTCAGTGGTGCTGGGCAGTATGGCTGCCGTGTGGAATGACCATGCGTTGGAGAGTGAAAAGGATATTGTGCGCCAGAACAACCTCTATGCGAGTGTGATTGCTTCTGCCTGTCGGGCATGGACGGGCGGTGGCGACGGCTATATTGAGGAGTTGGGCACTCAGTTGCCGTATGAAGGCGAGGGGCTCGAAGAGTTTGTGGAATGGGAGAATCGTTTTCTCTACCACAAGCAGTGGTCGCTCCGTGAAGCGGACATCCCGTACGTGCGACAGGGTAATGTGTGTTGGATGGTTTCGCAGCCATTCCCGAACGGAGGTTCGAAAGACAGCGCGTTCGCCCCTGAGGATGATGAGTTTAAGGGGATGGGAGCGGGCAGCGATATGGGCTATGAGACCTACCGGGTGCGAGGTGCCGGAATTTATCTGCGCCACACTTGGGGAAAGATTGTTCCCACCTTGTTCGGTCATGTCGGCATCAATCATACCGCTTACGCATGGACGAACGTCTATTCTCCGAAAGAGCAGGATGCCGGTGCACTGATTGAGTTCCAGAACTACAGCCGGTCGGAAAACGACATTGTTCCGGAGGCTGGCTGTTGGGACAGGAAAGGCTCCCGAATATGGTTGAACGGAAAGGAATTGAAGGGACCTGACTGGAATAGGGCGGGTGAGCGCTTAGCCCGTGAAACACCTCTCACGGACGAAAACCTGACGGGGCGGACTCCTGTGCGCATCCACCTCCGAAAGGGGTGGAACCGTGTTTTCCTGAAATTGCCATACGTGGATAGCGGCATCAGGCTGAACAAGTGGATGTTTACTTTCGTCATCACCGACACGACGGGGCGGGATGCTCTGCCCGGAATAGAATATCATGCCGAGGCACCGTCTTCAAATCTCAAACCTCAAACCTCAAACCTCAAATCTCAAATCTCAAATCTCAAACCTCAAACCAAAAAGACTGCAGCAATAAAATATAACTTTTTACGTTTTCAATAGAAAAAACATCAACCCTCAAATCTGAAAACCAAAAAGATGAATCGCGTATGAGAATATTGACACTGACCAGTATGTTTTGTTATTCCGTCCTTGCTCTTGCACAGGTGGACGACAACGTGGCGAAACCGTCTTTCGCGACGGGCTTGTCGTACAAAGTGGAGGCTGAGGGCTCCTTTTCGAGCGAAATCACCCCGCTGTGGCTGCAAGCCAATAAGCACGGACTCTCTTCCTTCGAAGGAAGCAACGGCTATCTTCGCGCCGGCATCTCCCGCGACTTGAGCGTCGATGAGGGACACCGCTGGGGAATAGGGTTCGGTGTTGACCTTGTGGGTGCGCTCAACTATACGAGCAAGGTGGTTGTGCAGCAGGCATACGTCGAAGGGCGATGGCTGCACGGTGTCCTGACCGTTGGAAGCAAGGAACAGCCGATGGAACTCAAAAACAACCAGCTGAGCAGCGGTTCGCAGACGCTCGGCATCAATGCCCGTCCCGTTCCTCAAGTTCGTATCTCACTCCCCGAATATTGGGTGATTCCATACACCAACGGCTGGCTGCGGCTGAAAGGACATATCGCATACGGAAAGATGACCGACGACAACTGGCAGCACACATTCACCAATCAGGTTCACAACTACGCAGACGACGTGCTCTATCACAGCAAAGCCGGATATCTCAAAATCGGAAACGAAGACCGGTTCTTCCCGTGGTCGCTCGAACTCGGACTTGAGATGGCAGCCACCTTCGGAGGAACAGCCTATCAGCGGCAAGGCGACGGCACCATGCTGCCCATGAAAGGGGAAGGTGGACTGAAAGGCATGTGGAACGCGTTCATTCCCGGAGGCTCCGACGTCGGCGAGACCACCTATCAGAACGTCTCCGGAAACCAAGTCGGCAGTTGGGTGGCGCGACTCAACTACGACGGCGACACATGGCGCTGGGGACTCTACATCGACAAATACTTCGAAGACCACTCCGCCCTTTTCCTGATGGACTATGACGGATACGGAGAAGGAGAAGAATGGCAGGTGAAAAAGAAGCGCCGCTATCTCGTTTACGACTTCAAGGACATGCTGCTCGGCATGGAACTCAACTTCAAGTACAACCGATGGATACGCGATATCGTCTTCGAATATATGTACACCAAATACCAGAGCGGTCCGATTTATCACGACCACACGCAGACCATAGCCGACCACATCGGAGGTGTGGACAACTACTACAACCACTACATCTACACGGGATGGCAACATTGGGGACAGGTCATCGGCAACCCGCTCTATCGCTCTCCGCTCTACAACAATGACGGCATCATCGACGTCCGCAACAACCGCTTCATGGCATTCCACCTCGGCATCAGCGGCACGCCGTCAGAAGCGTTCAAATATCGCGCTCTGGCAACCTACCAGGAAGGGTTCGGTACATACGCCACACCCTATACCAAGAAACACCATAACGTCAGTTTCATGCTCGAAGGCATCTATAGTTTCCAGAAAGGACTGCTGCGCGGATTCAACGTGCGGGGAGCCTACGGCATGGACTTCGGACACATACTCGGACATAACCGCGGATTCCAACTCACCATCTCGAAGACAGGACTCTTCAAGAACCATTAGCTTCCGGTGAGAGCAGGGCGAACTTGCTCGTCCTGCCGAGCGTGAAAATGGTCGAATGATATTCAACAAATAAACACAAACAAGCAGCATGAAAAAAACAACAGCATATATCGCAATCCTGGCAGTGACGCTCATCGCCGTCACATCCTGCGAATTAGAGACATCAGGAAACGGAAAACTCGACGGGTTCTGGCACCTTGAACAGATAGATACCATCGCCACGGGCGGCATCACCGACCTCTCAGAAAGCAACGTGTTCTGGGCATTCCAGCACAAACTGTTGGAACTGACCGGCAATACCACGTGCCTTTGCCGCTTCTCCCACGCTGATAAGTCGCTGGTCATCAACAACCCCTATCGGTTTGACCGAGAGAATGGAGACGAGCCCCTTACCGACACCGAGTTGCTCACGCCCTACGGAATCAACGCCCTCGAAGAGCATTTCACCGTAGAGACGCTTACAAGTTCCAAGATGGTGCTCTCAACAGACAGGCTCCGGCTGTCGTTCACTAAGTTTTAGAAACATCATAGTGGAACTTCTGAAAAACAATTTCAGTGAATTTACTCATCAAATTCACTGAAATTGGTCACCAAATTCACTGAATTTGGTTTCTGAAAGTATCCCTTTCAGTTTTCGGTAGCTTGTGTTTTTGTTAATCCTCGCGTGGCTTTCCGTCTCTTATAAAGCTGTTGATGACGAGATGGAAAGCGATATAGACTATCACATCGATGAGGACGATGAAGGTCGTTGGCAGGAAGTAGTCGAGTATGTTGTTGAGCAGGACGAACGACAGGGCGAGGAGAAGGATGGTGATGAGTGCCTGTCGCTGATTACATCCGGCTCTGAGCAGTTTGTGGTGGATGTGGTTTTTGTCGGCTTGGAATATGGGCTTTCGTTCCCGCAGTCTCTTGAATACGACGCGGACGACGTCGAAGCATGGCACGATGAGGAGTGTGTAGGATAGCAGGAGGCTGTCTTTCCGGAAGGGCATGACGTAGGGGTTGTCCATGGTGAATTTGACGAAGAGGAATCCGAGTATGAATCCGAGTGTGAGGCTTCCTGAGTCGCCCATGAAGATTTTTCGGTTTTTGCTTTCTTCTCCCCAGATGTTGAAGTAGAGATAGGGTATGAGCACACCCATGAGTCCGGCTATGAGTATGCCGTATGTCCATACTCCTTCGCGCATGAAGCAGATCAGGAATCCGCCGAGTGCGATGAGTGAGAGTGAGGCTGCGAGCCCGTCGATGCCGTCGATGAGGTTGATGGCATTGGTGATGAATACGATGATGAAGACGGTGAGTGGTGCGCCTATCCAGAAAGGTATTTCGTAGATGCCGAAGAGTCCGTAGAAGTTGTTGATGTAGAGTTTTGAGATGGGCATGAGGCATGCTGCGAGGATCTGTACGGTGAATTTCGTTCTGGCTCCGAGTCCTATGAGGTCGTCGATGATTCCGATGGCGTATATCATGATGAGGCTGATGACGAACATGGTGGTCCACATGCTGAGTGTGATGTGCTGGTCGGAGAGGAACGAGTGGACGCTGACGGCGAGCAGGAGTGTGAGCATCATGCTTGGCAGGAATGTGATGCCTCCGAGTCTGGGTATGGCGTTGTTGTGTATTTTTCGTGAGTTAGGTATGTCGTAGAGGTTTTTCTTCTCGCAATAGTTGAGTATTTGCGGAATCATGATGAATCCGCAGACGGCGCTGAACGCAAATGCTATGATGATGATGGTAGTGATGCCCATGTGTCTTGTTTTTTTATAATATAACTCGCAAGCTGTTTGAATATTGTTTAGGGGTGAAAATATTTGTGGCGGATTTATTGGTGTGGTTGTATTTGGTATGTATTGATAAAAGAAATATTCGGATGAAATATAATATGTGGTGTTGTGATGCGTTATATTAAAAAAAAGTATTTTGAAGGTTTCTGTCATAACGGTTACTTATAATTGTGGCTCTACGTTGAGGGACACGATAAAGTCTGTTTTGTCACAGACTTACAAGGATATTGAATATTTGATCATAGATGGCGGTTCAACGGATCAAACCCTTGATGTGATAAAAGAATATGAGCCGATGTTTGGAGGAAAATTGTATTGGCTTTCAGAAAAGGATGGGGGAATATATGATGCGATGAATAAGGGGATAAGCAGGGCGACGGGTGATATTGTGGGTTTTTTGAACAGTGATGACTTCTATACTTCTGATGATGTCCTGCAACGTGTTGTGTCTGCATTTAGAAGTACCCCTCAGTTGGAAGCCGTATATGGTGATGTTCATTTTATTCGTGATGCGCAGCCCGAGAAGGTTGTGCGCTACTACAGTTCCAAGCCTTTCCATCCCCTTTGGCTCCGCTTTGGTTTCATGCCGGCTCATCCTTCCTTTTATTGCCGTCGTAGCGTCTATGACAAGGCTGGACTATACAAGACGGACTATGCCATCGGCAGCGATTACGAGATGATGGTTCGTCTTTTCATGGTGCATAAGATTAATGCCAGCTATCTGCCTATGGATTTCGTAACCATGCGGACGGGTGGTGTCAGTACCAGGAATGCCAGGAGCCGGATGCAACTTATCAAGGATGATGTCCGTGGCTGTCGTGAGAATGGAATCTATACCAATCCGTTGATGATCAGCATGAAGTATCTTTATAAGATATTCGAGTTTAAATTGTAGGGAGGATAATATCTTTGTAAGATTGCAGGCAGTCGGTGCGCGGTTGTTTTCTATGTCTTATTACGAATGAGGTCTGCAATTTTTGCTGCCTGTACATCAGGATTGCGACTCTCCATGATGAATTTTTCGGCTGCTTTGCCAAAATCGCTGCGTTCTTCGTTGGACTGACTGCACACGCTTACGATTGTATCACGCAGTGATTGCACGGTCTGTTCCGGAATAAAGTGTATGTGTTTGTCATACTCTTCGGAAAGGCAGTCGAGCCGATACATTATGGTGGGTGTTCCTGATGCGAGATATTCCATGGTTTTTGAAGGGAAGAAGTAGCGTGTGAATGTTTGTGTCGGCCGTATGGGATTTACGAGTACGGTTGCTTTTCTTTCAAATTGCAGGAGTTCGGTTCTGCTCATTGGTGGCAGAAGGGTTATCCGTGGGTCGTCCTTTATGCGCTCACGTGCATTGTTCAGGTATTCTTTCTTGTTTCCATAGATTCTTATCCACAGTCTGTAGTTCGGGTCGTCGATTTGCCTGAAGGCTTCAATGAGGTCGTAGATTCCTGTGCGTTCTTCGGCTTTTCCGATATATAGTACGGTCTTATGTTTCTCTTTTGGCGTAGAAAGGATGTTATGAGGGGTTCCTCCATAGATGCCGTCCACGACGACGGCTTGTTTTCCTTCTATTGGCAACATCTCTGCCATGTGTGGACTGAGCAGCACGAATGAATCCATGCGTTTGAGGAAGTGGTTGATGATACGACGGTCAATGGCTTTGGCGAATCTGTACAGTGGGTTGCTTTTTCCTGTCATGAATTGGGGCAGGTCAGGGACTATGATGCAGGTTTTTTCTACATGTTTTCTCATGGTCAGGACTGCTAACAGGAACGGGGTGTGAAGTCCATAGGACAGGATAATGTTATGCTCACCGTTCCTGATGGATTTTCTTATTTCGGACCGCACGCGTAGGAATCGTGACAGCAATGCGACTAATGGAAAATTAAGTAATCCCACATATACGTCCTCTGTTGTGTTGTCGCCGCGGTGTGAGAACGGTTGTTTGCTGAAATGCCATTTCTTTATCTTGGGAAAGGCTGAAACGGGTGCAGCGGAAATGACCCTGGTTTGGGGAAATTCCTTGTCAAGCCCTTTTAACAGTGCTGTCTGAAAGTTATGGGCTGGGAAGTCTATGTAGGACTTCAGGTGAATGAGTTCCTGTAATAATGTGTCGGGGTACAGGTATCCTATGTATATGAGATTCATGATTTATATCTTCTAAAGGTGATTTTGTAATAGAGTGACGGACAATATACGACCATGTTTCTGAACAGCCAGACGAAGGGGTAGCGCCAAGGTGTTATGCGCCTGATTAATGTCAGGTAGTCCTTGTTGGAGTGAAGCGGATGGCTGAAATAAGCCTTACGCTCCTGAAGGGTCATCTTGACGATGTTTTCCTTGTCGTCAGCCTTTGTCCAGTGGTCAAAATCACAATGTCCGCAGATTCCTGAAGTCACGAGAACGGGAAATCCTGCTCTTCTTGTCATTACCGAGTAGTCCGAGTCTGCGCAACCGTGCTGGTAAGGATAGAAAACGCCTATACTCCGGAATATGCTGTTGGGTACAAACATGATGTTTGCATTGAGCAGGTCACACGGTTGTGGTTTGCCCGACGGAGTCAGGCGTTGCAGCTTGGCAGTGAACCTTGTCAGGAAGATTTCGCCACCATAGGTCACCTCGCTGCGTTTTTCCTTAGATGCAATGATTCCTGCTACCAAAGCCTCTTTCCCATGACGTGTGCAGGCATATTCTTCCGCCTCGAATAGTTGGTTGAAACAATCTGCGGTCATGTCTGTATCGTCGTTAAGCAGCAGATAGTAGTCCCATTCCCGGTCTTTGGCTGCCACCTGCCATGAACAGTTCATACCACCTGCCCAGTACAGGTTCCCGTCACCTTGCTGTATATGTATTTCCTTGTCGGGAAAAGCATTTCGTACAGCCTCGGATGTGCCGTCGGTGCAGCCGTCGTCGGTCATATACACCACGATGTTCAGCTTCTCTTCCGATGTGGAATCGTAGCGTTCCTTGGCAGCATACAAGTGTCGTAAGGAAGAAATGGTTTTCTCCTTGCGGTTATGACACGTAATAATTGTAGCAATATGCTTCATTTACTTTTGTTTTAAATATATTTTACCGTCACAGTCATTGTCTGCCTCCATGTTCCCTCTGTAGAAATAAGGTGCTTTGTTATTTGGGTCACTCTCTTTTCCTTGACTGCTGAACTGGATGCAGTAGGAGGTAGGCGTATTGCGCACTTTGTTGCCATATACATGACAGTTGTTCGCACCGTCGTCCATATATATCCCTCTGTAATCCCATATCCCGATATAGTCGTGGATGTAGTTGTTTCTAATCACCGTCTTGTGATTCTGGGTCGAGACGTATATGGCACCACTGTCAATCAGTGTTCGTTTCTCGATGTTATCCAAGGTGATGTCAGTATAATACAATTCATTTTCCTCTATGATGCCTGAACACTTATATGTCATTTCATGACCCCAGAAAACACCACTGTTCAGACCTGAATATCCAAAGTCCGACAGTACATTCCCCTTGACCAGAAAATCAGTTCCAATCGTCTGGACGAGAGGAATGTTGGTCATACCCGTCCCGCATTGCTCGAAGCGGTTGTTCACTACGTTGCTGTTCTTGCAGTCGTTGTTGGAACGCACAATTCCCGACGAGCAGAATATAGCCTTGTTCTCTTGGAACGTAAAATTATCCGTAGCAGTCACACACACAGCCAGGCTTTTCATGTATCTGAACAAATTGCCGGTGATGTTCAAACCCTTCGTAAACTTACAGTCCGACGCCTCTATCAGATACTTGTTCCAGTTGTTCGCATTGCCGTTAAAGCATATACCATCAATATTAAAGGCCCTCAACTTGCATCCCTCCAATGAAACAAACGTGGTGTTGCGGCATTCATGCAGCCTGTCCTTTTCGGACTTTATGCGCCCGTCAGCGATAGAGTTAGGAGCAGACAACGTATTGCACAGTCTGAAACGTGGCATCTGTATGCGGACACGACAATGCTTCGTATAGGCATAGTCAAGATTCACATTATACGTCTTCAGCCAGTTATCGTCGTTCAAGTCCGTGCACTCAAAGAAGACACCCTCATCCGTTATCGCCGACACCTTGTAGATACTGCTCGTAAACCACATAGTCACCAATACATAAGTGTATCTGCACAACTCACCCGACTGAGGCTCCAAGCCTCGATATGGAATGAAACATCTTCCGCCGCTCCGGTCAACAACACGTATCGTATCATCAGCAATCATACTCTCGCTCCATATCGACAATTCCTGCAAATGATCATCCAGAAACGTATTCTGATGGTTAAAGGCATAACAGTACCGGTCCCCTCGCGAATATCCCATACCATCCGAATAGACGACAGTACCCCTTTCACCGGAAATTGTAACAGAAGACTTCGGATAAACAAGGTCCTTTAAGTATATATGATTCTCCGAGAATTTAAATCTCCCAGCAGCCAGTCTTACATGTATATCCCTTTCGCCACTCTCCAGTTGGCGAGTGATGATGGACGTCAGAGAATCAAACTGACTCTGCGACCATACATCAATCACCCGTCGCGAATAAGCATCAGTACAGACGGCACACGCCATAAAGCACACAACCAAATAGCCTATATTTCCACACATTCTCATAAGCCGATGATTTCAAGATAATTCTCACAGATATTCTCCCAGTCATATCTGGGATGCCGCTGAGTGAAAGAAAGAATATTCCTGTGCATCTGCTCACGCCTGTCAGGATGCACTATCAGCTCAGAGAGACACCGCGCCAACGACCGCGCGTCTCCCGTCGGGAACAACATGCCAACATCAGGAGTGATAATCTCCCTGAAACCCTCCAGGTCAGAAGCAACAATCGGAGTCCCAAACGGAAAAGCAGTCTGAGGGATACCACTTTGCGACATGCTCAAGTAAGGACAAACCACAGCATACGCTCGCTTAATCAAACCAACCAACTCACCATTACGGATAAAACGAGAAATTAACACATACCGGTCGTCCCCCCTCATCTCCTCTAAAACACCATCATTACCCTGCCCGCCAACCACAATCTTATAGCCATCTAAAGCCTCACCCATCAACCTTACAGCCTCATGCAAAACACCCAGACCCTTATATCGTCTGATATAGCCAAAAAACAGAAAATACCTCTCAGGAAGCCCCTCCCGCATCTCCAATTCAGGCAACGAAGCAAAAGACTCAAACAGACCGAAAGGATTCACACTCACCAAGTCCATGTCAACACCAGCAATCCGCCCAATGTCACCCTTAGAATGATCCGAAAACAACACAATCCTACAACCCTTGCGTATCACCTCAGCCAACAACCTCGACGGCTTCACACAAGGCTTGCCATGATTCCACACCTCATGCAACGAAACAACCACATTGCCACCCAAGTAACGAAGCAAGTCAGCCATATACCCCATGTCATAGTTGCATATCACGTTAATCGCATCATAACACCGCCCGTTTATCACCCGCGCAGCACCATAAGCCTGACACCTCATAACCAGCCCCATAACACTACGCACCACAGGAACAGAACCCAGCGGCCTAACCTGCGAAAACACATAAATCCGCAGATTATCATTACCAACATACCTGCTGATACCACCATACACCTCCCTCGGAACAACATTCACCCCATAACGCTCCGCACGATAGTCCAGCACGCAAGCCTCAGGCTCATGTATCACCCTCTTGTAATAATACAAATCAACCTCGTAGCCCCTTAGACACAACTGACGAATCAAAGGCAGCGTACTACCCATGAAACCCTCCGTAATAAAAGCAATCCTCCTCACCATAAATCTCAAACCTTAAAAGACTTGACAAATTGAATCAATACCTCCCGAACCGTAACACCATAGTGCTTCCTGTTTCTCAGCCAGAACAACACATTACATCTACACATACGCAAGTCCTTACGAATCATGTCATTAATATGCAACCTGAAATGCCTCGGCATCATCACCTTCAGCAGCCCTATCGTGACCAACTCCTGCCGCGTGGCAGACACATACCCACCTAAATAAGACTCAAACCACTCCCACTGCAACAACAGCGCGTCAGCCTTACCCCTGAAATGACCATCCGACGAAATCGAAAAACGATTCTTACGATACTCGAAGCAAACCCTCTCCGTATTCGCAATACCACACGGCGTAGCAGCCATCACAGCAGAAATATCATCACTGCCCCAAGCAAAAGGCAAAACGAAAAAACCACCACGCTCCACGAGAGGCACCCTCTTATAGCAAAAGTCACCCACAAACTGCTGACGACCCATACCAGCCCATCTATAATAAATCAGCTCCAACGCAGACTCATGCTCATGGCGCGGCTCCAGCAACTCACACACATCACCACACTCGTCAATAATCACAGTCTGACCATGCAAAACATCCACCTGAGGATACTTCTCAATCAAACGCCTGTACTCATCCAGACAACAAGGAGCAAGCCTGTCATCATCACCCATGCAAATCACATAATCACCAGAACAAAACTTCAGGCAACCATTCCAGTTCTCACACAGATGCTCAGCACCCAAATTGCGCTCATTCACAAAATACCTTATCCGGGAGTCACTCAGGCGAGGACCAACCACCCCACCCAGATCCTCCGGCGAGCAGTCGTTCACCACAATCAGCTCCCAATCACCGCAAGTCTGAGCAATGACACTGTCAATAGCCTCACCCAAATAACGCCCTTTATATGATGGAATTACTACGGAAAACAACATATGCGACATTATTTTTATACAAGTTCTTTCTCCATGACAAGCTCTTTCCTGTCATCAACATACAGAGAACATATATATATCATACATATCCAGTTGAATGTCTCGATACGGTTTCTATAAGGGAAGATAAATATGGAAATCACTCCCGAACAGATAATAAACAGCTTGATATACAGCGGAATCTTGTGCCTGTATGTAACCATTATCCGGTAAATCACGTAGAAATAAGCCAGAGCCCACACCCAGCCAAAATAAATCGATTCACCGAAAAAACCAATGTCAGAAGGATGATATAACCTATGCTGAAGTTCAGAAAACCAAGGCTTGCTGGTGCCATGACCAAATAACACACCTATAGGATCCGTCAGATTGTAATCCATGATGTACCCGATAAACTCAAAACGTATGGCATGCGAGAAATTGTCGTCCTTGCTGTCTTGAATCAGTTCGCCAAACAACTCATCCCAGAAAATCCCTAATGCCACAAGGCAAACACCACCCAGCAAACATGCCAGGATTTTTACCCTCCGTCCTTTAATCATAAAAAAAGAAATCCCTAACGTAAATAACGTAGATGCCAAAATCTGCTTGGTCAGATAGAGATATAAAGAAACAACAAGCAACGCCGACAGAATTGCCCAGTGCAGGCGAAACGTCTTCAGCAACCTGCTCCAGAAAAAACACATTATAAGCATCTGGACATGATAACTTCCAACAAAGAAACGTACCAAACCATTCCTCTTCTCAGCAAAGACCACATCACGCAAATCCTCAGGGTCACCACCGAATATGGCAAACAAAGGATCTATCTGTTGAGCTAACTGAATTCCTACCGTTATCAATGCATACAGCCCCAGAATCCATAGAATCATCTTTTCGCTGAACTTGAAATGATAGAAGATGAAAAAGAATGCACCTACATATGTCCATGAAAGAATTTGAGAAAACTCCTCAATCAGGATGCCACCCTGCAAAAACGATGACAAAACAATGCAAAACGGCCATATCGTAATAAAAGCAGCATAGTATTTGAATGTGATAGGCTGATTTACATCTTGAATAAAATACAGAGTCGCCACAGCAATGCATACCATGCCCATCAGCAGATAATATCGCACCTGTACAATGTAAGCCCAACCAATCAGATTGAACCCGTTGCCCAGAATCACAGCTAATACAAACACAGCCAAGACCATCATGATATTCTTAGCAAGCATCATGACACCAAGTCTGTCTGTTGTCGTATTACCCGTTATCATACGTCTGTCGTTATATCCGTAACTTCTCTATAAGCCCCATCGCTACAGGAGACTTTATATAATATTTCTGAATCACTATTGTAAACAACAGCACCACCGAACCTGTCGTCAGCAGTATTATCAGGTCATTTGTAGCCATTGTCCTGCGCATCAGATAAAGAACCAAAGCCAAAGGCGCATAGCATATCATGTAGCGTCCTATAGTCCGTAACGGCAATGTATAACGGGTCTTCCTGCAGACAAAAAGCAATGTTGCCGTCAGAACAGCCAATTCAGACGAAAGCCACACAATGGCAGAGCCTGTCGCACCATACATCTTTACAATCAGAAAGTTTGCCAATACAGCCAGTGAAGCACCTATTACGGAATTTCGCAAGACAATCCTGTCATAGTTGCGAGGGATAAGAATCTGTAAAACCAGAATCTGTTCATAGCCGATAATAAATACCAACGGAGCAATAATGCGGAATGGCAGATAAGCCCCTTCAAAACCATTTCCCAGCAGGAAATGCAGAATGTTGGGCGCAAATATGATGGAAAATACCGTTACAGGGAAAGAAAAACAAGCCAAAGCCTCGACCGAAAGCCTTATCTTCTTCCAGAATTCCTCTTCATTGCCTAAGGCATGCAGGGCCGACAGCCTGGGTAACATGACGCCCGTAAAAGCAGTAAACACAGATATGATAATCGTATACAGCTTCGTCGCAGATGTGTAGTAACCCACTTGGTCGGTGTCAGTAACAAACCCCAGCCACGTCACATTCATAGTAGTATAGATAGACGTGATAATTTTGTATAAACCCATTGAGAAAAACGTTGCCAGCAGCGGTTTTATTGATACATCCTTTAGGGAGAACGTAACAAATTTTCGGGTATAAATCATATTCCAACCAGCATTCAGCACAATTGCCGCAACCGTAAGGATATAATACGTGGAATAATCCTCAGGCTTTCTAATGAAGACAAATACTGCTACTACATATATTAGTTTGACAGCAATGGTGCGCTTCGTGATGTAAGCAAAGTTCTCCATTCCTGTATAGAACCACTCTATCAGAAATATGTTTGCAATCAGTTTTAGGACACCAATATACAGCAATTTGCGATATTGAGCCAATGCGGGCACAGTGTACATTGCAGTCAGCAATATGACCAATACAATGGCAGTGCTGATAATATTAAGCAAAAGTATGCTGTAGAATATTTTTGAGCGTCTTTCCCGATCATCCTTGTGCACGGCAATTTCACGTATTCCACACGTGGCAATACCCATCATGGAGAATAAGATGAAATAGTTGATGATACTGTCAACGAAATCGCATATGCCAATGCCACTCACCCCAAGAATGCGTGACACGTAAGGGTAGGTCAGCAGTGGAAAGACATATCCGCTTGCCGTTAAAATAAAGCTATATGCAAAATTCCTTTTAATGCTCATCGTATCTCATGTGCACCTTGTTGTCAGCGTGCAGCAAATGCCTTCTTGAATTCGGACCTCCCGACATACAGCGTAGTGCATACCGTTGCCAGGAACAGCATTGCAATGACAAATATCATGCGTCTGGGCCCCGCTGGTCTTATCGGAACCGTGCTGCATTGTAGGATGGTAAATACCGGAGTGCGCTCCTGCAGTTTAGCCTTGGCAGCCTGCAGTTGAGTCTGCATGGTCTGGTATGTAGAGAAGCACATCGACATCTCATTCTCCAGCTTGTCGCGCTCGGATGCATAGACCTGTAGAACCGTACTCTCATGGGTATCACAGAAGTGGCTGTATTTCACAACTGAGCGGTCATAGTCAGCCTTTGCCTTCTCGGTAAGCTTTGTATAATACTCGACATCCATACGCGCTTTACTTGTCCTGTAGTCTGTTATAACAGCCTGTAATCGCTGACAGACACTATCTGCCAAAGTAGCTGATACCAGTGGGTCCTGGGAACGTATCGAAATCGTTACCACATCTGTCTTTTTATTCACCGAGCAACGTATCATGCCCTCCAATGCCTTGGTCAACAACATGTCCTGCTCGCTCAAGATAAACGGATCTATCTTTCCATCGGCTTTACCTACTGGCTTGTCGGAATTCTTCCATTCGCTTATTTTCTCAATCAGCCATGTTTTGGGATAATTGTAGAAAGCATCCTTCTGGTGCTCCAGTAGATAGGTATGTAGGTCACACTCAACCTTGCCGTCTAATGTCTTGACCTTAACATCAAACAGCGAAACCAGGAATTGCTTGGAACCAATAAGATCGGGATACAGTTCGGGGTATATGGCATCCTTGCTCATGCCAATACCTAAGTTTACACCGAAATTACTTGCCAAAGCCCCAAGTCCGCCACTTGACGAAAGATCTACTATTTCTGGCGCCAGAACCTCGCTCGCATCATAATATCTGGGCTGAGGAAATATATATATACAAGCAAGGATAAACGTTACTACCCAAACTTTTAACAACAACATTTTCCTGCTCCAAAGATCCTTGAAGATCTTTCCGAAATCTATGGTCTGTCTATTGTTTTCCATACTTGAGAATTGTAGCTAATGTCCGAAATCCAAATCCTTTCATCCTATTTCACAATATTTGCTATTGTCGCAATCATCGCGGCGATGCTGCTGACGCTTGAGCCGATGGTGAGCCATTCTGTCAGTGAGCGTCCGCTGTTCTTGGGCTTGCTCGGAACGATGATTTCACAGCCGGGTTGCACTTTGGCATTGTGACCGACTTTTGCCACCTTGCCGTTCATATAGATGATGTAGGTGTTACTCTTCTTCGCGCGGTTACCCCATCCACCGGCTTGGTCGATGTAGTATGACGGGCGCTTGCCTTTCTCGTAGGTCACGGTGTTCGGATACATCACGTCGCCCGAAATCTTAACCGTACCGTTGTATTCGGGAACGAAAATGCGGTCGCCTTCCCGCAGCACGATGTCCTCGTCGCAACCGGGATTCTTCAGTGCTTTCTCGAAATCGACACCTACGGGATAGGTGTCGCCTAGTTCCAGCAAGGCTATGTTCAAGGTGTCTTTCTGTCCTGCCTGTGCCTGCAACATCCTCAGTACGGTTTGCATCCGCAAGCGCTCGTCCTCGTTCGTGCGGCGTTCAAGGCGTGCTCCGCGGATATATGCGAGGTCGTTCAGACCGCCTGCTTTCTTGATGATGTCTGATATGCGCTCGTTCTTGCTTGAGAGGGTATAGACACCGGCAAACATGACGTTGCCTTCCACGCGGACATTCTTTTGGGTGTTGAATCCCGGGCTTTGACGGACGTAAATCTCGTCGTATGGCATCAGGACGAAGCCCGGCTCACCGTCGATGACGAAGCCGTCTTTGAGTGCGAGCGTGAAGGTTTGTGAGATAATGCTGTCAGGGCTGGTTGCCTTGGGATTGTTTATGCGGCGGGCGATATCCACTTTCACCGTTGAAGCGGTCTCTTTCAGACCACCTGCCTGGAGAATCAGGTCTTCCACCGTCTCGTTGGCTGCATATTTATAGATGCCGGGGTAGTGCACCTCGCCATGGATGGTGAGCGTGCGTTCCTGCATCATCTCTTGTTTGGTCGGGATGAAGAGCACATCGTTTGCCTGCAGGGGGATATCTACCACTCTGCCGTCCAAGATACCTTGCACATCTACGGGTATCACTTCCAGTGTGCGGTCGGCTCTCATGCGGTGCATCACGGCGTGGTCGGTAAATGCTTCTTCGCGCACACCTTCGGCATGTTCAATCAGTGTGCGCACGCTGTTGATGTCGTTGCCCACCTCGTACATTCCCGGGCGGAAAACGGCTCCCTTCACCTCCACGCTGTTCTCGAAGCGTGCGATGATTGAATCTACGCTTACCGAGTCCTCGTCGGATACATGGAATGAACTGAGGTCAAATTCCTCGATGTTGTGGATGGAATATTGTCTGCCGGTCTTGCGGATGAGGCGAACCGACTTTGTATAGGCATCGCCCGTAAATCCACCGGCATATTTCAGCAAGGTAGCGACACTCTCGTTCTTCTTCATCTCGTAATACATAGGGCGTTTTACCTTACCCGTGATATTTACCAGACAGTCGTAGGTGCCCACATAAATCACGTCGTTGTCAGCCAGATGTATGTTGACCGACTTTCCGTTCAGGATATGGTCATACACGTCGATTGCTGCAATCATTCTTCCGTTGCGATAGACCTTGATGTTGCGCAGCGTTCCCACATCATTGATGCCGCCTGCCATATAGAGCGCGTTGAGTGGGGTGGAGAAGGCGGAGAGCGTATAGGTGCCGGGTACGTTCACTTCGCCATATACGTTTACTGTCACGCTGCGTGTCTGACCGACACTCAGGCGTATGCGGCTGCTGCTGTATCGTGCTCCGAGTGTCGAACGCAGTTGGGCATTGGCTTGCGAAACGGTCAGTCCGCCCACCTGGACGGGTCCGAAGCCTTCGATAGTCACCGTTCCTTCGGGCGACACGACGCCTTGAACGGTTTTTTGCGAGGCACCATAGACGTCAATGAACACGGCATCACCAGGTCCCAGGACGTAGTCTCGCGGGGTGGCAATATTCATGGCTGGCGCAAACGACAGGTTCTTGTTGTTGAAGATGTCGCGTCCCCAGACTTTCTTCTTGTTGCGTTTCTGCTGTTCCAACAGGCGTTTATACATTGTTGCGGTGTCCGTCGGCAGCAAGTCGTCCATCGCGCCTTGCATTTCCGTGAACTCCTTGTCGTTCTCGTCGAAGGTGTAGAGTTGCGGATTATAGCCGCTGTTGCCGATTCGCTGTGACGAACCTTCCGCCGTTTCTTTCTGAACGTTGTTCGTGCGTGTCCGGTCGTCGTTGGTCTTGCCGATGCTTGCGTCCGACACGGCACCCAGTCCCTTGTCCTGTGCGATGCGCTCATACTTCTTCTGTACACGGCGAATCTGGCTGATGTCCACACCGTTCTGTATCAATTTCGTTACAATCTGTCCACGTGAGCTGCCAGCCTTATACTCTTTTGCTATAAAGTTCATCACTTGGTCGTCTGTCATCGACGACTGACCAAGCACACTCAGTGGAAGCAGCACTGCTGTCAATATTACCAACAATTTTCTTTTCATATCTCAGTATAATTCTCTGTTTTCTGTTTTTTATGCTAAACTCTTTGTCTTTGCGGGAACTGATGTGTCTTTTCAGAACTCTTTCCCGCTCAGCAGACTGAATATCGTGTTTACGACAATCTTGAAGTCCATCCACAGCGAGCGGTTCTCCAAGTAGCGGATATCCATTTCCAGACGCTTCAGCATCTTCTCCATCGTGTCGGTATAGCCGTTGTACAGCGTCGCCTCCGATGTGAGTCCCGGGCGCATCTCGTAGATTAACTCGTAATCATTCGTGTGCTCCATGATTTTCTCGATGAAGTAGCGACGCTCGGGACGCGGACCCACCAGCGACATGTCGCCTTTCAGCACGTTCCACAGCTGCGGCAGTTCGTCCAGATGGTGTTTGCGGATGAAACGTTCCACGTGCGTGCTCTGTGCGGCATCGGGCATTGAGATGAGTTGAGGACCCTCGTCCTCGACCACGCTGCTCATCGTCCGGAACTTGTATATGTTGAACGGTTTGCCGCCATAGCCGATGCGTTCTTGCGAGAAGAACACCCGACCGTCGCGCTGACACTTCAGTAACACTGCTATCACGATATAGACAGGAGAGAGCAAAACCAGTCCCAATGCCGCACAGACAATATCTGTCATGCGCTTGATCGAACGTTCTGCAGCCCCCATTGCGTCGTGGCTATAATTCAGGCATGAAGCCTTTTTCGAGTATATGTTTTCCAAATGCGTTTCTTCTTTAATTAATATAATAACTGAAAAAAGTGCAAAATGTTGTAGCAAAACCCATTTTTCTTTGAAAGAATGTGGCGTTTTCATGAAAAAATCGTAACTTTGCCGGCACAAAGATGCAGAAAATACCGCTGATAATCGTCGATTAACAGCCTGATTGAAAAGGGGTTGACTGGATTTGACGGCAAGATGAGATGGTATGTAAGCACGCGGAGACTCGTTGGCTTTCTCCTAAAACAAAGTGAACAGACAATTAATTGGCAACAATAAGTATGCTCTCGCTGCTTAATCGAAGCACAGTAGATTATTAGCTTAATCCAGTCACCAGGTGACAGGACGAGACGTCACTCCGAGGGTAATGTTCCGAATCTGAAGATCAAGTGGCGCACGTAAAATCGGAAATAGCACAGGTATGCCTCGATGCAGGTGTGAAATTTTAGAGGATAAGGCATCAGTTGGTGGTCCAGGTCTTGCTGCTGCTCGAAAACCAAAGGCTGGAATAAGCGTGTAGAAAGCATATGGTTTCCTTGTTCGGACGAGGGTTCGAATCCCTCCAGCTCCACCCGAAAGAGCCCGAAAAAAAGGCAGTACGCATAAGGGGGGACTTCAGATTGATGTCCTCCTTTTTTGTAAAAAAAAGACCAATGCAACCATAAGAAAAACGAAAAACTATGAAGAGAATCATCATAATTATTACGCTTCTCTGCGTCATGGCATCAATATCGGCGCAGCGGACGGGTTTTGAAGACGCCGTGAACAACCTTGTCTATACCCGCGAATCGCGTGAGGATGTGCAGGAACGTCTTCAGCAAATAGCGGAACAGATGGCGTCGAGAGAGGCAAAAGTCGAGACCGTTCGCTTGTCCGACGACGAAGAAGGAAATGCTTTCTGGACCGATGGCAGGGTCTGCTATTACCTGCATTCCTCGCACGATGGAAAGCGCGGGGCGAAAGTGGTTCTCGAACCGTTCGATACGGAAATAGGGCATACGCTCGTGTTCACTCCCAACCGTCAGGGAACGCTTCTCCTGCAAGGGAAAGGATACAGCCTGCAATGTGCGCGGGCAGGGAAGTGGCAGATGCTCATCGTGCGCAATCAGCAGGGGCGTGCCGTAGAACTGTACACAAAGAGTGAGGCACAAAGGGATTTCTACCGTTTTCCGCTCACCGACACACGGCGGGATATGCATGATGCGTATGACGGCCTCTACCAGACAGCAACGGGAAATTACGTCGTTTTCGGACCGGGCGAGTGTTATGATGTCAAGACTTACGACAGAGACCCGGGGTGTTTTTTCGGTGTACCTGTAGGGACTGAAGACAATAACTACACCGACAGAATCTCATACGGCGGCGGACGAATCAGCCGAGGCAACCCTTCTTCCGAAAAATACCAGATGGACATGCCCGGTGGCGGCGGTGCAGGAGCTATCATGCACGCAATGGTGTGGGCACTGAGACCCACGGCGGAGGGCGTGGATGTGAAGGTCGTATATGATGAGCCGTTCGTCGATCATTCTCCGCGACTGAACGAGACGGAATCGCTCAGGCATGTTGCGTCGCCATACGGCGAGACGGTGCCCGGGCAATGGGCATTCGCATCGGTAAGACCCGTTTCGCGAGGAATGCTCTATCGCTTCTCAAAAAGCATTCTCCGACTGATGCGCAACGAAATATACGCCCGTCACGGACACCGGTTCCCGACCGCCCCTGACCTCCAACAGCACTTTGATGCACAGGCGTGGTATCAGCCCCGGAAGACGCCGACACCTCTCACGGCGATTGAGCAGCTGAATGTGCAAATCATACAGGCGGAAGAAGCCGACAGACAGAAACTGCCCACTTATCTCTGACTGCAAGCGGCTATAAAGGCGTTCTTTTATGTTCGTTTGGGTTGAGGGTATGCTGAAATCACAGAATTGTTTTTTGACGGCAGCAAAGAGTAGGGGGAATTCTTTCGTTTTTCTTGACAATTTTCGAGTGGTGTTTTAGGTTTCTTTACAAAAATTAACGCGCCACAAGGCTGTATATTTCAGTCGGTGGACTGTCGGAAGGGCGGAAGCGTTTTGTGCGCTCCTGCGAAAAGTTTTCTGAAAATCAATGGGTTAGAAAGTGAAAATTCGGGGTTTATACGAAATTTATGCGAGGTCGCGTTGTGAAAGTTGGACTTTCACCTTCTCAAAGTGCAACTTTTAGCAGTTAAAAGTTATGCTTTTGCAGTCTAAAAATTCAACTTTTGGAAGTCGTTTTCATACTTTTTCGAGGAAAATCGTGCCCGTTTTGCATAATTATTCGGAAAGTTCCGTATATTCATTCAGAAACTTTCGTCTTTCGTGTAAGTATTTTTCGGGTGAAATCTTTACATTTTAACAATTAAAAAAACGACTAATTCCCGCCCACGTCGTCACAGAAAATTGCTCGAGCGGAGAAGTTTTCCGTCACCCCTCCCTTGCCATCGACAACAAATATCAAAGTACAACTACTAAAAAAGCGAAGCCGTTTGGCCTCGCTTTTTGCTCTTCTATAAATTGGAATTTACTTTCTTATCTCATCCATCCTTCAACACGATAGATCTTTTCCATGAGCTTGCTTTCTTTATTAGTCTTGGAACTTTTAAACCATACTTCTATACGGGCTGCATAATAATCATCCCAATCACCTTCATAGATAGTAAATGACTGCTTATTCACAACCTTCCCAAAATGCTTTTGGGGAGAAATTTTCACTCGGCTTTGTTCTATAATCCTGTCTTCTGAAAGAGGTGTGTTACTTGTGACTTCGTAACAACGGAGGAACACTTCACCGGATTCTAAACTGGTATAATAAAAGTCATATTTATACATACCACCTTGAAAATCGTTCCAAATCTGCAAATATGTATTTTTGTCCAGACTATCTACAACTTCAATCTTATCAGATTCTAAAGATAATGGCAAGTTCAATTCCAGTCCTTCAGGAATGGGATGATCCTTACCAAATCCATCAGGACCTGACATCGCACTAAAAATAAGAGGTAACCATAGAATGCAAACCACAACAGCGGATGCTATAAAAGATAAAAAGACCTTTAACCACTGTTTGTTAATAAGCAAGAACACCCATGAAGTAAATAATGCAATAACTACCAAAAGGAGTAAGACTCCAATAATAGTTTCTAATATGGATGGTGCCTTAGTAAATAATACAATTAGCGCAAGCATTGACAATGCCAACAGAAGTGGAAACATCCACCAATATTTTACTAAAAGCCTTTTAATTATTATAACCATATAAATTCCGATTTGTCCGTCTGCAAAGGTACTCATTTTTCACGAGATACTTTCCCATTGCTGTGTTAAATTCTGTCTTTTCATCCCACTTGTTCCATCTAGATCTTATAATGCTAAAAATCGGCAATCCTTTTTTGTTGCAGGAATTACCGATTTTTTTAATGTTGGGTGCCCGGTGGGATTGCTCACAAAAAAGACATTGCTTTTCAGCGATGTCTCTTTTGCTCGTTTGGGTCTGTTCACAAAAAAAAGACATTGCTTTTCAGCGATGTCTCTTTGTTCGCTTGGGATTGCTCACAAAAAAGAGACATTGCTTTTCAGCGATGTCTCTTTTGTTCGTTTGGGTTTACTCACAAAAAAAAGACATTGCTTTTCAGCGATGTCTCTTTGTTCGCTTGGGGCTGCTCACAAAAAAGAGACATTGCTTTTCAGCGATGTCTCTTTTGGGTGCCCGATGGGACTCGAACCCATGACATTCAGAACCACAATCTGACGCTCTAACCAACTGAACTACGGGCACCGTGTTCACGCTTCCGTGATGGAAAGCGGATGCAAAGGTACGTGTTTTATTTCAAATCACCAAATTTTTGGAATGATTTGTTACGCGGCAGTGTCCGATGGGGCAGGATTTGTGCCCATCGGATTTCTGCCGTTTGTTTGCCTGTTATTGTGCAGCGGGTGCCTGAGCAGGAGTCTCTGCGGCTGGTGCAGCAGGTGTGGCAGGTGTTTCTTGCGCCGGTGCTGCTTGTCCTTGACTTGCGCCGAATGGCTGTTGGTTCTTCGGACTTGTCAGCGGATTCTCTGTGGTTTGTTCCATCGCACTCTGTTGAGTGGTGGCAGTGGGTGCTACGTATGCGCAAATCACGCTCAGCACGACCATGGCGATAGCCAGTCCCCACGTGATTTTTTCAACCAGGTCGGTTGTCTTTCTTACGCCGGCAAGTGAGTTGGCACCTGCAAAATTGGAGGAAAGTCCTCCTCCTTTAGACTCTTGAATCAGCACGATGAATATCATCAGGAGTGCTGCAATGACAATGAAAATTACGAATAGTGTGTACATTGTTTTGTTGTTATTTGTTTTTATTATTGATAATCAATTTCTCCAAAAATCGGATTTGGTCTGCAAAGTAAGCATTTTTTTTTGGATAATTCAAATTTAATCGCTGAATAATTTCCAATGCTTTCTCAAATCGTCCTTGTTTGATGTAGATTCTGGCGAGTGTCTCGGTGAACAGTCCTTCTTGCTGACTGCTGTTCCCTTCTTCGAGTTCGGGCAGGTATTCGGGTGTCTCCTTGAGGTCGATTTTCCCGTTTTTCTGGTTGATGAAGTTGTCGATGAGTGGTTGCCCGATGAGTGGTTGTGCCTTTTCTTTCTCTTCGTCTTCTTGTGCGAGGAGGTAGGCAACGTAGTCGATGGTTGCATCGGCGGCGTTCGGTTTCCTCTTTGCCGGTTGTACCGGTTCGTCTTTCTCGGGCAGTGAGTTGAGGAAATCGTCGATGAGTGAGATGGAGCGACTGCCTTTTTCTTCTTTGTTTTCAGCCTGTGCCTGTGTGTCGCTGTTCTTGAAGGCATAGTGGCTGGCTTCCACGAGGTTGAAGATGATGCGCCTGTCGGTGATATAGACGGCTGCCCTTCGCAGTTCTTCGTCGAATGATGAGTCGTGCAGCAGGTAAAGGTTCTGCAGCATGAGCAACCGTGCCGTCTGGTAATATGGATATTGTGCCGTGAGCTCTCTCAGCTGGTAGAGAGTTTCTTTGCTCATGGTTTCTGGGTGTTTGATGAGTGTCGTTATATCCATATCTTGGCTTTTCGGTTGTGGTGTGAGCGCTCGTTTACCAGTTGGCTACGGTAGCGTTGAATATCTGGTCGGTGATTTCTTTGACCATCTGCGTGACGAGTTCTTCCTGTACGGAGGTGAGCGAGACGGTTGTCTCGTATGTCGCTGCTGCGGTGAACTGCCGTTCGAAATCTTCGTTGTGGTTGACGTTGTTGGTGAATCGCACGTTGACCGTCATCGACAGCTCTGTCTGCGCGGAGTATCCTTCGCTGGAAACGCTTTTGTTGCGTTGTTGGTACTGCGTGATTTCGCCTTCAATTTTCAGGTCTCCGTTGCGCTTCACTTGTTGCAGCCGTGTGTGGTTGGCAAATACATCTTTGAGTTCGTTGTTGAAGATGGCTTGCATGGGTCCCCAAACGTAGCTTGAACGAATAGGGAAGTCGGCTATCTGTATGGTTTTTGTTTTATTGTAGTCGATGCTGGCGCCGTTGAATTTATATCCTTCGAATGCGCAGGCGGTAAGCATGCAGATGGTGAGCACGGCTGCGGCGAGCAAGGTGTAGGGTCGGCGCCATGCTTGATGTGTTTGCTTGTTTGTGTATGTCTTTTTGTTTTCCATCGCTGCTCTTTCTTTTTAATCTTCGTTCAGCCCATACGCTTTCAGCTTTCTGTAGAGTGTACGGTCGGAGATGCCGAGTTCCTGTGCGGCTTTTTTCCGGTTCCATCCGTTGCGCTCGAGTGCTTTTTCAACCATCTGCCGTCCGAGTTCGTTGAGGTTGAGTGTCTCAGGTTCTGAGATTTCTTCGGCTTCAGCCACTTCGTAGGCATTGTTTTCCGGGCGCACTTTCTCTACGGGCAGTTGTGCATTGATTTCCGCTACTTTTGCATTGAGCGTCCTGGCATCGTCGAGTTGTTTCCTGAGCGAGTTCATGTCGCGTCTCAGGTCTGACACGTTTCCGCGCAGTTCATACAATATTTTATATAGTATCTCCCGTTCGCTTTCGTAGGAATGCTGTCCGTCGGGCGAGCTGATGAGCGTGAGTTGTGTGCTCTCCGGGTCTTGCGGGATGAATTTCTGCAGTGTTTCCTTGTTGATTTCGCGGTTTTCGCTCAGCACAGACATCTGCTCGGTGATGTTCTTCAGTTGTCTGACGTTGCCCGGCCACTTGTAGCGCAGGAGGAGTTGCTTGGCATCCTCGGTCAGTGTGATTTTCGGTGTGCGGTACTTTTCTGCCATTTGCAGTGCGAAGAGGCGGAACAGCAGCACGATGTCTTCTCCCCGTTCGCGCAGAGACGGCATCTGTATGGGGATGGTGTTGAGCCTGTAGTACAGGTCTTCGCGGAACCGTCCGGCACTGATTGCCTTCTGCATGTTGACGTTGGTGGCTGCTACGATGCGGACATCGGTCTTCATGACTTTTGTTCCTCCCACGCGGATATATTCTCCTGTTTCGAGCACGCGCAGCAGTCGGGCTTGTGTGGCGAGCGGCAGTTCGCCCACTTCGTCGAGGAAGATGGTGCCTTTGTTAGCTACGCCGAAGTAGCCTTCGCTCTCGCCGATGGCTCCCGTGAACGACCCCTTCTCGTGTCCGAACAGTTCGCCGTCGATAGTTCCTTCAGGAATAGCCCCGCAGTTGATGGCGAAATATTTCTCCCGTCGGCGTGGCGAGTTGTCGTGTATGACGCGTGGTATGATTTCTTTTCCCACACCGCTTTCGCCAACGATGAGCACGCTGAGGTCGGTAGGCGCTACTTGAAGGGCTACGTCAAGTGCACGGTTCAGCGCATCGCAGTTGCCCACGATGTTGTATCGTTGTTTGATTCTTTGCAGTTCAGACGTATTCATCCGCTCGAAATATTTCTTTGAGGTGACAAAATTACATATTTTATTGGAGATAACTGCAATTTTGGCAGTTTTTTTATGATTTATTGTAATTGTCCTCTTTCGGTCGGGAGCTTGTCTTTTTCCTTTTGTTCGAACTTGATAAGGAGTAATCCGATGAGTGTCCATATCAGTTCACGGATGCGTACGATGAGCGCAACGAAGATGCCGTCGCTCGTGCGGAATCCAAGTGTCGTGATTGACATGAGGAATCCGCCTTCCCGACCGCCGATTTGCAGGGGCATGAAAAAGAGCAGGTTGGCAAACAGGGTGGTAAACGCGAGGATGAGTATGCAGGCGATATAGTTGACGCTGGGATAGAGTACGAGGAGGATAAAGAAGATTTCAAGAGCCGACAAGATGCGGCAGACGAGTTCGGAAGCCAATGCCGTGGCGAATATGTGCGGCTTCTGGCTGTGCAGGGCAGCTATTTGCCGGTCGATGGTGTCGAGTTGCTCCCGTCTTTTTTCGATGAACGGTATCGCCCATCTTTTGACATAAGGGATATGGCGCAACAGGTTCATGGCTCGTTTGGCAAGTCCTTTCCGGTATCCCGACATGAAGAACCAGATGCCGAGCAGGCAGAAGATGGTGCTTGCGGCGAGCAGGCTTCCGATGAGCAGGTTGACGGGCTGTGTGAGCAAATAGAGAATGACGGATATCAGCCAGAACCAGAAGTGGCTGAAAATGTGTGTCATGACGAAAAGGATGACCGACGACGAAGCGCGTTCCGTTCCGATTTTCGGGGCAAGCTGCATGATGCGGTAGGGTTCTCCGCCCATCAGTCCTCCCGGCGTGGCATAGTTGAGCGCAAATCCGGAGACGGTGGTCTTGTATAGCCACCAAAATGAGATGGGTTTGTCGGAGCCGCCACTTTCGGTTGCCGTGGTCTTGATGATGATGTGCCACGTGAAGGTGTTGAAGATATAGAGCCCTGCCCATAATGCCACTACTGCAAAAAACCAGTAGCCGGCACGTTGCAGCCCGTTCCACACTTCCTTGAAGTCAAGCTGTGAAAGCATGACAATAAGCAGCACCAGTCCGAAAAGGAAAAAACCGTTCTGATATTTCTTTTTCATGTCGGGGATGAGTGCGCCTGCACTTTATTCTTCATCTTGCTCAGTCTGTGGCTTCTCTTCTTTTTTCTTGGGGATGGCGAAGCGTACTTTCTCGCTGTCGTCTCTCCGTTCCCGGTAGAGTTTTGGAAGCGGATTGGCTAACGGAAGGTCGTAATTTGTGCGGCTTCTGGCGATGTCAATGGCAAGATAGATGGCTTGGCGCAGAGGATTCTCGTCGGCAGTGTTCTTTCCCGTCGCATCGTATTGTATGTCGATGTTGGGTGCTGTGCGAATCAGGTTCAGTCCTGCAGTGTATATGGTGCCTTCGTTTGCTTCGGCAATGAGTTTGAACGGAATGCGTCCCTGCTCTTCATGCAGTGCGAGGGTGGCGTCAAAACTCTGGTAGGTGTCATTGGTGAAGAACTCGTCGGCAGCGAACGGTCCGAAAGCGTTGATTCGGTTGCCCATGAGTTCGTTCACGGCAGGAGTGATGATGTCCTTTTCTTCGCTTCCGATAAACTGTTTCTCACTTTGTGTGGGGTTCAGTGCGAGTACCGCAATTCTCGGATTGGAAATCTGGAAGTCGCGTTTCAGGCAGCCGGCGAGGGTTGTCGCTTTCTCAACAATGAGTTCTTTCGTGATGTTCCGGCTGACTTCCGCCAATGGTATCCGACTTGTTGCAAAAGCAATTCTGAGGTCATCATATACCAGCATGTTGAGCGCTTTCCTGTCTTGTTGCAGCTGTTTCTCAATGTATTCTGCCTGACCGTTGCACGGGAAGCCTTCTTCCTTCATCTTTTCGATATTGACAGGACAGGTGACAACGGCGTCGATATGTCCGTTTTCATAGTCTTTGACGGCATGCTCCAGTGCGATGCGTGCTGCTTTTGCCGCCTCCGTTGAAGGAATTCCTATTTCCACTTTCACCTCCTCGTCGAAAGTGGTCAGGATGTTGAGCTTGTTATCGTGCGCATCACTGGGGTGACCGATGATGTTGAATCCTGTTTGCAGGTCAAGCGCTTTGCGGTGATAGGCAGCCACTTTGGGCGAGCCGTAGATGATAGGCGTGCAGAGTTCCAGCATGGCGGGCTCTGAGAAAACTTTGAATATCAGTTCATATCCAATTCCGTTGGTATCGCCGTGAGTGATGGCGATGCGAATCTTTCTTTCTTCCATATTGTTCTATTGTTTTAGTTCTATATTCTTCTATTTCTTTTTCGTAGCATCTTTCAGTGAGAGCATGGCAGTCTCCAACTGTCTGATGTGATTTCTCTTTTTTATGTTTGGTGCATAGACAAATCCCAACACCGTCAGATTGCCGCTCTTCAGCATGACGAAAGGTCCGCCCATCGCGTCGCCTTTCATCGCCCACAATCCTTCTGTCATGGGGGGGTGCTGCTCTTTCATCGGCTGCTGCTCAATCAGCGTCATGTACATCTCATCCGTCTCGCCTTTGATATTGGCTTGGAGGATGCTGTCAATGTTTTCGCCTTTGAACAGACAAACGTTGCGCATGACACTCGTCCCGTCGTCTGATATCCACAGAAAATCCTTTCCGCGTTTGAGATGCGTCATGTCAGCCGGGATGCTGATGTCCACGCCAAACATCTCTCTTGCTGCCTTTTCAGGCTCTGGGGCGTATGCCTTCTGAAGGTTCTGCATCTCGTTCTTTCGTTCTTGGGCATGGAGCAGTTGTCTGAGTTCCCTGCCTATGGTTTTTCTCTTCTCCCTGATGGCTCTCGCATTCGGTGCCTTCACGGAGATGATGATTTGCGGAGAGGCGTATGTGTCGTGCTCATATTCTATCGCAACAGTCTCATGCTTGTTGGCTGCCGTGTCGATGATGACCACGTTTCTTGCCTGCTTCATGTTCCATCTGAAATGATTCTTGTCGGTAGTCGAAACGTCAAATGCAGGCTCCGGCTGCGGGAGGAAGTCGATAGTTGCAGACAATTCCTCGGAAAAGGTGCTGTCAATATCATCCACAAGCACCACCTCGTAGGCTCTTCCTGCACTTTTCGTCTGCCATGAGCCGCCCGACTGACATGCTGTGCAAAGCACGACAAACAGCAAGCTAACCACCCACGCCCTTACGATATTTATCATTTGCCAATCATCAATTTGTTATTTAGCGATGCGCTTCCCCGCAAGCATTCCACATGCAGCCTCGATGTCTTGCCCACGCGATGCTCTTATCGTCGTGAAAAAGCCATGGGCAGTCAGATAGTCGCGCAGACGCAGCATCCCTTCTTCGTCACTTGACGGGAGCTCCACTCCCGGAATCTCATGAAAACGAATGAGGTTGATGCGGCAGTCCAATCCTGATAAGAGCTTCACAATCTCCTTGGCATGCATCCGACTGTCATTCAGTCCCTTGAAGACAATGTATTCAAACGAGAGGCGGCGCTGATGAGAGAAATCATATTCACGCAGCGTCTCAACCACTTCGTCTATCGTCATCGCCCCTTCGGCAGGCATCATGTTGAGCCGTTGCTCATGGATGGGGGAGTGCAGACTCACAGCCAGATGGCAGTCGCACCCGTCCAGGAACTTGCGCAGTCCTTTCCTCAGCCCCACAGTGCTTACCGTGATACGCTTTGGACTCCATCCATATCCCCATGATGCGGTCATCACCTCAATGGCAGCCAGCACATTCTCCACATTGTCCATCGGCTCACCCTGACCCATCATCACAATATTGGTCAGTTGTTCCCTTTCGGGCAAGGCATAGATTTGATTCAAAATGTCGCCGGCAGTCAGGTTTCCGTCGAATCCCTGCTTGCCCGTCTGACAAAAGGCGCAGCCCATCTTGCATCCCACTTGCGACGACACACACAGCGTTGCGCGGTCGCCATCGGGAATGAATACCGTTTCGACAAACTTCCCGTCCGTCGTAGGGAAGAGATACTTGATGGTTCCGTCTTTCGATGTCCGGCAGTCAATCGGTGCGCGGCAGCCAATCTCATATTCTGCTGCCAGACGTTCTCTGTTCGCTTTCGACAAATCCGTCATCTCGCTGATGTCGGTCGCATGGCGTACATAAAGCCATTTTGCTATCTGTCCGCCCGCAAACTTAGGCATGCCTAACGACAGCACAATCTCACGTAATTGCGCCAGCGAAAGACCAATCAACTGCTTCTTCATACCTTCCATCAACTTTCGGGAATCAATCAGATTATACTTCTCAGACTGCAAAGTTACGATTAAGTGAGTGAAAAACCAAATTTTATCTGAGTTTTTCCGAGCGTGAGTAGCTTGGGCAACAGCCAGAGTTACGATTAAGTGAGTGAAAAACCAAATTTTATTTGAGTTTTTCCGAACGTGAGTAGCTTGGGCATCAGCCAAAGTTACGATTAAGTGAGTGAAAAAAGCAAACATTATTTTAGCGTGAGTCCGATATAAGAGGCATGTTTTGGTGGTTATTTCCATCGAATTCATGTCATTTTACTTACATTGTTTTTCGGAAATATGGTCTAAGTTGGATGCGTGTTTTGTGTAGCAATGAAGGTGTATGTTGGTGGTGTGAACTGGATATGGGAAATAAAAGTACCCGTTTCTTTTTGTCATTTCTTAACTATTTTGTATTTTTGTGGTGATTTTTGCGGGCATGTTATTATTTCCCTCTTTTTTGCGGGATGTTTTTATGTGGATAATCGCTGATTAAAAAGGAATGATGATGCCCTTTAAATGTATTTGTAATGAAGAAGATAGATTGTTTTTTAGCTTGCGGCGACCTGGATGCGACCTTGTCAACGGTTGCGGCGTTGCGGTCGTCGTACTACGTAAATCGTATATTCTTGCTGACTTCTTCGGAACTTTCTTCAAAGGAGGAGGCTCCGGAGGGTTGCTCGTTCCTGGAGGCGGAAGGACTCACGTCGTCTGATGCTCTCCGGCAGATGAGCGAACATGCGCAGTCGGCTTATGTGATGTTGTGTCTGAAGTCCGCTCCCTATCGTTTTGGTCAGCATGCTGTCAGCCGTTTTCTTCAGGTGTTGGAAAGGACTGCTGCGGAATTGGTTTACAGCGATTATTATGAAGAGCGCCATGAAGGGACAGGGGGCAACGTCGCGAAACATCCAGTCATCGATTATCAGTTGGGCAGCGTGCGTGACGACTTCGATTTCGGTTCGGTGCTGATGTTCCGTTCGTCTTCGCTTCATGACTATGTGGCTGGCGGGATAGCCGACTATCACTTTGCGGCGTTGTATGACTTTCGGCTTTTCCTGAGCCGACGCGGCAGGATATTCCATCTTGACGAGTATCTATACACGGAGCAGGAGTTCGATTTGCGCCAGAGTGGAGAGCGCCAGTTCGACTATGTCAATCCCCGTAACCGCGAGGTTCAGATAGAGATGGAGGCAGCAGCCACC
>Ga0256405_10002018_pt1 | contig 50039 bp, 46 predicted proteins | sample RumenRJG_02DNA_FD_189096 | JGI IMG/M metagenome (GOLD analysis project Ga0256405, IMG submission 189096) | Bovine rumen microbial communities from Lethbridge, Alberta, Canada - RJG_02 | ecosystem: Host-associated > Mammals > Digestive system > Stomach > Rumen | place: Canada: Alberta...
CAATCCTGTGAAGCTGATGGACTTCATAAATGAGATTGAGACGGCCCTTGGAAAGGAGGCCAGGAAGGTCTTCCTTCCGATGCAGCCGGGGGATGTCTATCAGACCAACGCCGATACCTCCCTTCTCGAAAAGGAGGTCGGTTATCGGCCCCATGTGCTTCTGCATGAGGGTATCGGACACTTCATCGATTGGTATACTTCGGATAAAAATCCTTTGAAATAAACGCCATGCGCTGCGAAGATCGCTTTTATGAAATCTACGGAAGGGATTATGAGGGAATGGCCTTCTGTCCCTACCGAATCTGCCCGATAGGGGCCCATTCAGACCATAATTTCGGAAAAATTACCGGCCTTGCCATCAATAAGGGTATCCATATCGCCTACGCAGCGAAGCAAAACGGCGTCGTGGAACTTACTTCTATCCAGTTCCCGAAGAGGGCGCAGTGGCATATCGGGAGCGTTCCTCCGGAAAAGGTCGGCGACTGGGCGGACTACCTTCGCGGAGCGACCCTTTCCCTTTCGAGGGAACATCGGCTCCGTGTAGGCCTCTGCGGAGTAATCGAGGGATCCCTCCCTATAGGAGGCCTTTCTTCCTCTGCAGCCGTCATCCTCGCTTTCCTCTCCGCCCTTTGCCATGTCAATGACATCCACCTTGAGGATCAGGAGCTTATCGACCTTGCCTATGATGCTGAACTCAACTATGTCGGAGTCTCGGTCGGCAAGCTGGACCAGAGCTGCGAGGTGCTGAGTAAGCAGCATCATCTTCTGTATCTGGATACATTCGACGGGCAGTATGAGCTTATCCCCGAGCATCCGGACATGAAGCCTTACAAGATTGCGATCTTCTTTTCCGGGCTCGAGCATAGCCTTGTAGGATCCAAGTTCAATATGAGGGTCGATGAACTTCGCGCAGGAGTTTATGCCCTTCAGGCCCTCGCAGGGATGGAATATGGTAAGTTCAAAGAAGCAGCAGCTAGGAATGTTCCGAGGGAAGTATATGATGCCTATAAGGATAGGCTTCCGGTTCCATGGCAAAAGCGCTGCGAGCACTGGTATACCGAGTTCGAGCGGGTCCAGCGGGGGGCCGAAGCATGGAGAAGGGGGGACATAGAGACCTATGGACGCCTTTCCTTCGAATCCGGATGGAGCAGCATAAATAATTGGGAATCAGGTGCTCCCGAGCAGATTCGCCTCTTTGAGATAATGACCCGGACAGAGGGTATCTATGGCGGTCGTTTCTCTGGAGCAGGCTTCAAGGGATGCTGCATGGCCCTGATTGATCCTTCAAAGGCTGACGAGATTGCCGACAGCGTGACAAGGGCGTACCTTAAAGATTTCCCTAGACTGACAGATAAATACGGCGTCTATATTTGCGAAAGCGCCGACGGAATGAGAGTATGAAATGTTTGATACTTGCAGCCGGCTATGCAACTAGGCTGTACCCTTTGACTGAAAATTTCCCAAAACCCCTTCTCAAGGTCGGTGAGAAGCCGATTCTCGATTGGCTACTCGACGATATCGACTCTTCCGGAGAGGTCGATGAGTATATAGTTATTTCGAATCATAAGTTTGTTTCCCATTTCGATAAATGGGCTTTAGAAAGAGCATATCGAACGGGAAGAACTATACGGGTTCTTGACGATAGGACGACTTCGAACGAAACTCGTCTTGGGGCCGTCAGGGACATTCAACTAGCGATAGATGAGCTGAAGATAAATGATGATCTCTTTGTAATTGCAGGAGATAACCTTCTGGATTTCAGCTTGTCAGACTTTATACGCTATGCCAAGGAGAAAGGGACTAGCTGCGTGATGCGATACTTCGAGCCTTCTATCGAGAGGCTCCGGAAGACAGGGGTCGCGACAGTTGACGGAGATGGGCTTATTCTCTCTATGGAGGAAAAGCCGGCGGAGCCGAAGAGCCACTGGTGCTGTCCTCCGTTCTATTTCTACAGAAGGAGCGATGTCCCTCTTGTCAAAGTAGGGATCGAGAGCGGCTGCGGAGTCGATGCTCCCGGTAGTTTCATCGCCTGGCTCTCGACAAAGACCCCCGTCCATGCATGGGAAATGCCCGGTCATCGCTATGATATCGGGAGTCTTGAAAGTTATTATGAAGCAATAGAAAAGTTTAAAAAGATATGAAAATAGCAGTTGCCGGAACCGGCTATGTGGGAATGAGCCTTGCGACCCTACTGTCGCAGCACAACGAGGTTGTCGCAGTCGATGTCATAGGGGAGAAGGTAGATAAAATCAACCGGAAGGAGAGTCCTATCCAGGATGAGTACATAGAGAAGTACTTGAAAGAGAAGCCTTTGAACCTTATCGCAACTCTCGATGGGGAGAGTGCCTACCGAGATGCGGAATTCGTTATCATCGCCGCTCCTACCAATTATGACCCGAAGAAGAACTTCTTCGATACCTCCCATGTGGAGGAGGTTATCGACCTCGTACTGAAGGTCAACCCTGAGGCTGTCATGATCATTAAATCCACAGTCCCTGTCGGTTATACCAAGCGCACAAGGGAGAAGTTCAGCTACCGCGAGAGGCTTTCGGACGGGACGATGAAGGTTGTGGTCCCGAAGATTATATTCGCTCCTGAGTTCCTCAGGGAGAGTAAGGCCCTTTACGACAACCTCTATCCTAGCCGAATCATAGTCGGCTGCCCGAAAGACGAGCCGGAGCTTGTAGCGGCAGCGGAGAAGTTCGCAGACCTTCTCAAGGAGGGAGCCATCAAGGAGGATATCCCTACTCTTTTCATGGGGACTACCGAGGCTGAGGCTGTGAAGCTCTTTGCCAATACCTATCTTGCCCTCAGGGTCAGTTTCTTCAATGAACTGGATACATATTCCGAGATAAAAGGACTTGATACAAAGGCGATTATCGACGGAGTCGGACTCGATCCGAGGATCGGGACCCACTATAACAACCCGTCCTTCGGGTACGGCGGCTATTGCCTTCCGAAGGACACCAAGCAGCTTCTGGCCAACTTCCAGGATGTACCCGAGAACCTGATCCAGGCCATTGTAGAAAGCAATAGGACAAGAAAGGATTTCATTGCAGATCAGGTGCTTACAAAGGCCGGATACTATACAGCCTCGAGCGCCTGGGACGCCCGGCAAGAGAAGGATATTACTGTCGGGGTCTACCGTCTCACTATGAAAGCCGGCTCCGACAACTTCCGCCAGAGCGCTATCCAGGGGGTTATGAAAAGAATCAAGGCAAAGGGTGCAAAGGTGATTATCTATGAACCTTCCCTTGAAAACGGCACTAGATTCTTCGGAAGCGAGGTTGTCAACAATCTCGACGAGTTCAAAAAGAGGTCCGACTGCATCATAGCCAACCGTTACGGTGAGGCCCTCGAAGACGTGATGGACAAGGTCTATTCAAGAGATATTTTCAAGAGAGATTAGATGAGCTTTAGCCGGGAAACAGTAGCTAAATCCTTCCTTTGGAAGCTGTTCGAGCGATTCAGCGTACAAATTATCCAATTTGTCGTCACAATCGTCCTGGCCCGGCTCATCGTCCCGTCGGAGTACGGAATAATCTCGCTGATAGCTATTTTCATCCAGCTCTGCGAGGTTATTATCGAGGGAGGGCTCAACACGGCGCTCGTCCAGAAAAAGGATGCTGACAACAAGGATTTCTCGACGATTTTCTTTTTCAGCGTTGGGGTTTCCTTCCTGCTCTACTGGGTGATGTTTTTTGCTGCGATACCAATCGCACGCTTTTACTCCCAGCCCACTCTTGTCCCAGTAATCAGGATACTCAGCGTCAACCTGCTGTTCTATGCCATCAATTCCATCCAGAGGGCTTATGTGTCGAAGCACATGCTGTTTGGAAAGCTTTTCTACAGCAGCTTTTTCTCCGTTATCCTCTCCGGAATTATCGGTATCACAATGGCTTACAAAGGGTTTGGGGTTTATGCTCTGGTGGCGCAGGCGATAAGTAACCAGCTCTTTACGACTATAATCATGGCATTTACCGTGAGGTGGCGGCCGGATTTTGTGTTCTCTGGAGAGAGGTTCAAGCCTCTTTTTGGCTACGGATGGAAAATATTCGGGACGAGTTTTATAATCACCCTCTTCGTGAATGCCCGTAAACTGGTCATTGGCAAGTTCTTCCAGCCGGCCACTCTCGCATTCTATGAAAAGGGCGACCAGCTTCCGTCGCTTGTGATGAGTAATATTTTCACCTCGATCCAGGCGATTCTGTTTCCCGTCTTTTCCGAGGATCAGGATGACCGCCCGAAGATCAAATCGATGATGAAGCGAAGCACAAAGATGAGCTGCCTTGTGATATATCCGCTTTTGATGGGACTTATAGTAGTAGCTGAGCCCCTTGTATCTCTCCTATTGACTGACAAGTGGTTACCTGCGGTTCCATTTATCCGGATACTTTGCATCTCATACTTTTTCATGCCAATCACTCTCTCCAACTGGGAGGCGATCAAGGCGATGGGCTATAGTGATATTACCCTGAAACTCGAGATTCTAAAGAAGGTTATCGACGTCGTAATCCTAGTTGTCAGCGTATTCTATGGGGTATATGCGATAGCTTGGGGAGCAGTGCTCTATAACTTTATCTGCCTATTTATCAATTTATGGCCTAATAAAAAATTGCTAGACTATTCGATAAGGCAGCAGATCTCAGCGGCAGTGCCGTCCCTTCTGATTTCCCTGGTGATGGGCGCCGCGATATATTGGATGCATATTCTTCCTATCTCGAGACTGGCTCTTTTGTCGAGCCAGATAGTTCTCGGTGCGATTGTATATATTTCGATTTGCTATTTGATCAAGGAAGAAAGCTTTATGTATCTTCTTGGCTTATTGAAAAACAACTATAAACGAATACTTTTTAAACGGAGCTAATACTATGAAAGTAAAATCTATCGGTATCGACAAGGTGGTTGCCGGACATATCCTTTCTCTCAAGGAGGATGGCCAGAGTGTCATCGTGGTAAGGGCTCGAAAAGAACTCAGGACCCTTTTCAAGGAGGCTATCCGTAAGCAGATATATGAAAAGACGGATGCTGAGAATCAGTATGATGCAATCTTTGAGTATTTCAAGTCGATGGACGGAGGGGAAGCATTTGACAATGAGGTCTTTAAAACTCTCGAAGGGATTAAATCCTATCTCCATCAGGGGGTAATCTTCTGCATCGACGGGAAGAAGCTCGAGGACTATGTGATGACCAATTGTTCGAGGCTCTGCGCCCTCTTCGTCTCCGGAAAGCTCGGAGGAGAGTTCGTGGACGGGACCGACCTTATGGTCTGCGAGAGCGAGAAGGGAAAGATAGTCATCGACTGGGAAAGGTCTTCCGAGAGGATCAGGACAAAGTGCGGCGAGAGGCCTCTCACTGTTGTTTCCGGAGGATATGCCCGATCCGGAGACGGATATACGACAAAGATCGGAAGGGGAGGGGCTGACCTTATGACAACGGCCATTGGCTCCGTCCTCGGGGCAGAAGTCGTTGAATTCTATACTACTGTCGACGGCATTCTCGGAATTCCCGAGATGACTTATGAAGAAGCCGCTCATCTTTCCTCGTCTGAGAACGGGCCGATCTTCCCTCCGGCAATGTGGCCGGCAATAAAGGCAGATATTCCCATTGTAATAAGAAATATCCTCAATCCTTCCTTCGGAGGGACCCTCGTCTCGTCCAAGCCTGTTTCGAGGCCTGAAGGTACCTTTACAGGCATCGTCTGCTCGAGGGATCTCGGCCTCATCACTGTCTACGGAAGCGGCCTTCTCGGGAGCGTCGGTATCTCTTCTACTCTCTTTACGGCTCTTTCGGAGGCAGGGGTCAATATCCGATTCATCTCCCAATCCTCGGCCGAATACAGCATCTCTATCGCTGTCCGGAAGGAGGATGAACCCAGGGCTATCAATGCGATAAAGGGCATGGTCACATCCGGTCAGTACTTGACTTTCAATGATATATTCTATCTTGCAAAGGATGTTGCGATCATCTCCGTCTGCGGCAGTGCGATGAAAAATGTCCCCGGAGTCTCCGGAAAGATCTACTCCGCCCTTGGCGATGCCGGCATCAGCATCATCGCCGCCTCCCAGGGCGGTGAGGAATTCAGCATCTCCCTCGTCGTCGACAGCGCCGACGCCGACAAGGCCCTTGAGGTGCTGGGGAAGGTGGGGTGCTAAAAATGGCCGCGAGAGATTGGAAGTGTTTCATAACTTTTTTGGAATTAAAAGATAAATAATTTGGTATTTAGAAATCTCTGGAGTATCTTTGCAATGCTTCCCAGGGATTGCGGTGACGCAGCGCTACTGCCACGAACCAAGCTAGATGCAGCAATCTCCGGGATTTTTTTTATTCTTGCCATTTGTTGCATAATAGTCCAGCGGCAGAATGATTTCGCCTTTTTCGAGTACGTCTTTGATGGCAGCAAAGGATGCTGCTTTGATGCGACCCACACCGTGAGATTTATCGGATTGGATACCCTTCTTATCTAGCAGGACTTCACCCCAGGGAGAATGGGCAACGCCGCCTTGAGATTGGAAGAAATGAAGAATTTGCTCTGCGAAAGTTATTCCCTCTTTTGGAAGGAATTCGTTTCCTGTAAGGATGGTGACTGGATTGTCAAAGTCAAACTTTTTCATAGTCTATGTGTTTAGGCGGGCAAGGTAGGGAAAAGAAAGTTTGTGAGCAAACGCAGATGTGATAAAACGGATAAATTGCAAGTAATTGAATATCAGTTGGATTTTTGAAGTCTTCCGCACTTTTTTATTTTCGAGTTGTTTTGTAAGTACTTGCAGGGTAGTGAGTTATAGGCATATGATGCACATAGCCGTTTAAATCTTTGGATTTGTCGATTGTTTTGTTATAGCGAGTAGAATGCTGGTGTGGCTATATGGGGCGGCGGGAAAGGATTGTAATATGGAATAAAAGTAGTACTTTTGTTAAAACTACAGGGGCACATTATGGCCTCAATGAAATATGAGCGTTTACGAAGACAATATCATTCCAATCAAGTTAGCCCATCTGGCGGAGTATGTATCCAGGGTGAAACGTATTTCCTTAGATGATGCGTTGGTGTACATCTATGTCAATCCGATGTACGAGCGCCTGTATGACGAGGAGGCCAAGTGGTGGTATCTGAGTACGGAAGCCCTTTACGAGGAGTTTGAACTCAGGCGCAACAGGCAGAGCATGGAGGTCTCAAAGCCGGTGTTTGAGTTCTATGCCTTCTGCTTGGAGAATTATGCCACCCGTAAGCGCATGAGCGGTATGCAGGCGTGGGTGCTCTTCAAGGAGACTGGAGCTGATGAGTACATCATCGACAACTACGACCTCCTTCACACACAGGGAATGGACTATATCTTGGATGATATCCAGCGGTTTATCAATAGGAGGAGAAAGTAATGCGACTCTATCACGGATCCACAGTGGCTGTTCGTAAGCCGTCGCTCAGGCCCGGCCGTCCGAATGCCGACTTCGGAAAAGGGTTCTATACAACCACCAATCCGGAGCAGGCAGAACGCTGGGCACATATCAAGCAGGAGCGTGAAGACGCGCCCCGTGCCATTGTCAGTGTCTATGAGTTTGACGAGTCGCTCCTTGACAATCCCGAATGGAACATCCGCCATTTCGATGGAGCCGATGAGCCTTGGCTATACTTCGTCACTGACTGCCGCAAATCCCGAAAGCACGACTATGACCTTGTGCTTGGTCCCGTGGCCAATGATAAAGTCTTCACGACGGTCAATCTGTTTGAGAGTGGTGTCCTCTCGGCCGAAGCTGCCATCCTGCAGCTCAAGGCTTACAAAACCTACGACCAGTTGTCATTCCATACAGCGAGGACAATAGGAACGCTGAGGTTTGTAGAGGCGTATGAGGTATAGAGTTCCGCTGAATCCTTTAATCCCTGACCGATTATAGATAAGATTTTCTAAAGTTCTTGAACTTTTGAAGCAGTGAGAGCAGAGACCAAACTTGTTTGGGTATTGCCGAGTCGTGACGAGAGTCGGCCTTGTCAGCAAACCGCCCCCCATTCAACGACTAAGCAGAAAGCATCTGAAACCTGGTAGCTGAGCCCGCCGAAACTTGAAACCAGCGACCAACGTCGCATCTCTCTCCCTTCAGCCTGCTTACTGCCTTACTCCCGAGTAAGGCTAGGGTAAGCCTAATAGGGGCCTGTAAGCAGGGTATAGCTTATTTGATTGATTTGAAAACAGAAACTTGAAGCCAAATATGTCCACTACCACGAAGAAAGAACGGAATGCGGTGAATGCCGTGCGCGACTTTGTCGACGCTGCGGATTGCCTAAGGTCGTATCTCGAAGAGAACGACAAGACACCGCTGTGGGATGGCAGCATCTTCGTGTACGATGGGGAGCCGGATAAGAATCCCAATCTCGTAGGGACGCTACGGTCGCAGATTAAGGGGACGGAAGTTGACGCATTTCAAGACAAAGAGCATTACCGCCTTACTTTTGATGAGTTGAATATCCTTATGAGCGAGGGTGGTCTGTACTTCTTTGTAGTAGAGTTGTTAAAGGATGATTATAACCAAAGGAAGATATTCTACAGGGCATTGTCCCCGCACACTATACAGGCGCTCGTCAAACAGGCCAGACAAAACAATCGTGGAAAAGAATCAAACTCGATGGAGTTTACGCTGCTTCCATTGCCTACCGTTACTCGAATTGTTGAAGACGAGATGGCTAACTTCATTCGAGACGCCAGAAAGCAAACCAGCTTTGTAGGAAAGCCAAGTCTAAGCTTGGAAGAAGCGTTGAAAGGGAACTATCCTTTGAAGATGGAAACATCGTTCCGTTTCCAGAAAGATACTCCTTTGGAACTTCAACTGATTGATCACCCTCTCGTCCTCTATCAGGAAACTCCCTATGCCAGTATTCCTATCAGCGATATTGAAGTCACCGCGAGGGCTACAGCTCATGTTGATGAGCCGGTGAAAGTGGGAGACGTCACCTTCTTCTCTGGCTATACGCGCCGTTATGAGCAAAAGTATGAGGTGATTAATATCGGTGACTGCTTCTTTCTGATAGGGCCTAGAAAGGGGTATGAAAATACCATTCAATCCAGAGCTGAAATCAAATACCCTAGAACTGGCATCATTACAGAGGCTCTTCATAAGATGGAGTTCTTAATGGCACTGATGGATGCAAAGACGCTAACTCTTGGTGAGAATCAGGCTCCAATAGATTTCGGAGGAGAAATGGAGCGCATTACCGAAGAAGTGTCTTCTACCTATGCCATATACAGGGATATTGATGCTTTGTGGAAGCAGATGCAGATACCGGGCACTTTCTCCTTCGATGATTTTGACGAAAAAAGCTTTCAGCAGTACCTAAATGTTGTCCAGCATGTATATCGCTGCGAACCAGGTGTGCCCAATAATGCCCCGAAGGAACCGAGGCCATTCTTCTCAGTCATTCCGGCAGGTAAGCTTTTGTTAATGTTGTTTTTCAATCCTTATCGTGGGCAACTATACAAGTCATACGATGCCTTCTCTTTCCGTTATCACACCGAAGGAGGCAAGCGATATCCGATGCTGAGTCCTGCACTACATTACAGTCAGGATGTTATATTCGACAATGTCCACTATGACGAGCAGTTGGAATGCTATAGAAGATTGCTTTTTGCGAATCCATTATTTGTGGAAGTTGTGAAAAACGATTTAGCAGAACTCAAGAAGCGGATGCTTGTGATAAAAAAAGAAGAGAAACGAGAAAAGGTGGGCGCATTTGTAAAATCGTTACAGGCTATTATTGAATAAATTGACTAATACTATAAGCATATCAAATGACTAAAGGTTCTGAATGGAATATATGGGATTTACACGTCCATACACCAGCATCCATAGTACATCACTATGAAGCTGGTGATGATTGTGATGTGTGGGAGAATTTTATTCGAGACTTGGAGAGTCTACCCAAAGAGGTAAAGGTGTTGGGTATAAATGACTACCTTTTTCTTGATGGCTACAGAAAGGTTTTGGAGTACAAGGAGAGAGGCCGTCTACATAATATCGAACTGCTTTTGCCCGTGGTTGAGTTTCGTCTTGCCCAATTTGGTGGAAATGTTCAGTTTTCGCGTGTCAACTTCCACGTGATTTTCTCAAACCTGGTTAATGCGGATATTATTCAGGCACAGTTTATAAATGCTCTACATACGAAGTATCGCATTTCACCAGAATATGAATCTTTGTCGTGGGGAGGATTGATAACAATTGAGAATCTTGAAAATTTGGGTAGGCAAATCATCGATAGCGTCCCGGAGTCAGAGAGAGCTAAATATGGGTCTCCGTTGGTGGAAGGTTTCAATAATTTAAACTTTAACTACAATGATATAATCGCAGTATTAAGTGGGGCTCCTCAGTATTTTGATGGGAGGTATCTTACTGCAATTGGGAAAACTGAATGGGCAGATATAAAATGGAACGATGGCAGCATTGCAGAAAAAAAGAATATTATCAACTGTGTTGATTTTGTCTTTACGGCAGCAGAAACGGTTGATTCATACAATATAGCATTGAACCAGCTCACAAGGAGCGGAGTTAACAATCGACTCCTTGATTGTAGCGATGCGCATAGAAACTCAGCCTCTACAAACAAAGACCGAATAGGGAATTGTCATTGTTGGATAAAGGCAGAAACGACTTTTGAGGGGTTGCGTCAGGTCTTGTTCGAACCTGAAGAACGAAAGGCCGTTTCTGTTATGAGTCCACAAAGCAAGAATTCATATCAAGTCATTGACCATATCGAGCTTGATGAAGCAGGTTTTTGGAAAGATGTGATACAACTTAATCCTAACCTTAACACTATTATTGGTGGTAGAGCGACGGGCAAATCTACTTTGTTAAAGGCTATAGCATCACAACAAGCTAATATTAAGTTGAAAGACGATGATGGCTTTGTAAGCCATCATCTTGAAGGCGTAAAGGTTATCTGGGCTGATGGCAGCGAGCACCCCGAGAATCAGATAGATTTCTTCCGTCAAAGCTATATGCACGATTTGGCTGAGAGCAAGGAAGACCTTAATAAAGTTCTCAGAAGCATCATTGAGGAGAAGGATGAGCAACACATCCTTTCAAGCTATGAGATTGCAAACAACCAGTTGAAAAGCCAGATTGCACACGATATACTGGCACTGTTCCAAAATAGAGGAAACATCAAGACAACGATCTCTAAAATCCGAGAAAAGGGCAATAAATCTGGTATTTCTTCCGAGATAGCGACTTTGAAGGTTAAACTGTTAGAATTGAGTAAAGGCGCCTCTATGTCTGACGATGAACTGGTTCAGTTTCAAAAACAATCAGACCAAATATCAGAAAAAGAAAAAATTATTTCAATAGCAGCACACGATGTGGATCTTTTAAGGGCTGGAATGCAAATTTCAGTTATTGACGGGGAATACCTTAGATTGTCGGGACTTGAAGGATTGGAGTATGAAGCCACTCTAACCTTAGTGCAATCCCAGTATTCTTCGTTACAGAATAGGACTAACGCTGAATGGAAAGAATTCTTGGGACAGTCGATTAAATCCACACAGGATGCTATTGAAAAGATGAAGGCGGAAATAGTTGCAATAAAGGATTCTGAATTTTTTAAAAAGGGTCTTAAGTTCTATGCAGACAACAAGGAAATAGGTGATTTGAAAAGCAAGATTCAAGAGGAGGAGAAGAAGGTCAATGATATAGAACAACTCGAAAAAGAATTGCAACTACAGAGGAACGAGGAGAATAGGCTTTTTGAGGCAATAATAACATCTCATTTGAAGTACTTCGGCAACACTCAGGAAGTTGTTGACAATCTTAAGTTTGAGACGGATGGATTAGTCATAAGTACCAAGCGCAGGCTGCTTCAAAATGATCTTAATGGCTTCTTGGAGAATGCTTTGAACCAGAAAAGTGGGGAACGTCAACAATATTTGGCCGAATTGGAAAACGGCTACGTAACCAATACCGAATCCACAATCCGAACCTTCTTGAAGAAAGCCCTTGATGAAGAAATTGTCCTTAAGAACTACAATGAGATACAACAGGTCGTAACCAGGGTATTGTCAGAGAACTGGTTTGTTTTAGACTATGAATTGCTCTATCAGAATGATACGTTCGACCAAATGTCTTCAGGAAAACAGGCGTTTGTTATCTTGAAACTTCTGCTTGATTTCAGCGATAAGAAGAATCCTATCTTGATAGACCAGCCAGAGGACAGTCTTGATAACCGTGCGATATATAATGAACTCGTTAGCTACATTGTTCGAAAGAAGAAAGAACGACAGATTATTCTTGTCACACACAATCCAAATGTTGTGGTTAGTTCAGATGCAGAAAATGTCATTGTCGCCAACCAACAAGGCAACGATAGTCAGAATGAAAATGGATGCCGGTTCCAATATACCAATGGGGCACTTGAAAGTACGAGAAAGAAAGACAATTCCTGTCCTTATATCTTGAAATCTCAGGGTATTCGCGAACACGTTTGCGAAATTCTTGAAGGTGGCGAGGCTGCTTTTATTAAACGAGAGCAAAAATATGGGTTTAAGCATTAAGATATGATATTGAGAAAATGGGCTCTTATGGCCGTTGGCGGATGATTGTTGATTTCGTGTCAAGTATGACAGATAAGTATGCTGTAACACTCTATCAACAGTTGTCGGGGACCAAGATTTAGAAAAAAATTATCGTCCTTTCGGCTATTATGCGCAGCCGGAGGCGAGGGGCGGGGAACTGCTGGTCTCTAATAACAAGGTTGACTTGCGTCGAGATAAACCTTCTTGGACAAACCAAGCGGCTATGCAGAGCGCAATAACAGTAGGCCTTGCCCCATATTACAGATACCCATAAAAAACATATATCAATGAAAGGTATAGTATTAGCAGGCGGCAGCGGAACCCGCCTTTACCCGATTACAAAGGGTGTTAGCAAACAGTTGTTGCCCATCTACGACAAGCCGATGGTGAGTGCTTTCACCAGATAAGCTTTTCTGTGTTTTCTGTGTGACGAAACGAAATAAACAATAACGATTATATGAGCATTTTTAAAGACAAGGTATTATTGATTACCGGCGGAACGGGTTCGTTTGGTAATGCAGTATTGAACCGATTCTGAAGCTTAAAGTCATCGGAGTCTTCTTTCGACGCTTGGAGCAGTTTACTGTAACAGGACAAGGATTGATTTATCGGATATTGAGAACAAAGGTACTGACCTTCCCTATGTCTTACTCTCGTAGTTATTATTCTAGAATTCATGATACACTAATAATAATGGACATTTCCAAGTCAGATAACAAACGAATAGCACGTAATACAATACTGCTATATGTGAGGACTATCTTAGTAATGTTGGTCGCCCTTTACACAAGTAGGGTGGTCCTAAATGTGTTAGGAGTAGATGACTACGGTATATATAATGTGGTTGGCGGAGTTGTTGCGATGTTTTCTATTATCTCAGGAGCATTGTCAATTGCTATTAGCCGTTACATAACCTATGAATTAGGAACAGGTAAAAGAGACAGATTAAGGAGTGTTTTCTCAACGAGTGTAATTGTTCAGGTTTGTATTGCAATTGTTGTACTTATCTTGTGTGAAATTATAGGTTTGTGGTTTCTAAAGAACAAGTTGGTAATTCCAGAAGGTCGAATGCTTGCAGCCACGTGGGTTCTTCATTGCTCTTTATTTGCCTTTGTTATTAATCTGATAAGCGTACCTTATAATGCGACAATAATAGCACATGAAAGAATGGATGCCTTTGCATATATAAGTATCTTAGAGGCATTTCTTAAGCTAGGTATTGTATATATGCTTTTTGTGTCTCCGTTCGATAAATTAATTTCTTATGCTGTCCTTACTGTATCTGTCGCCCTGGTAATTCGTTTAACCTATGGCATATACTGTAAAAACAAGTTCGAAGAATGCCGTGGTCGCATTATTTATGATAGAGGGATATTTAAAGAAATGCTTGGGTTTGCGACATGGAATTTCATATCGAATGGAGTATATGTTTTTAACACGCAAGGCGTGAATATGCTCATCAATGTGTTTTTCGGTGTGGCATTAAATGCGGCTAGAGGTCTCGCTACACAAGTAGAGAGTGCGGTAGCAACGTTTGTGAATAACTTTACAACGGCTATTAATCCACAAATAACAAAATCGTATGCTGCAGGTAATTTAGAAAGGATGCACTATTTGGTTTGTAAAGGTGCAAAGTTTTCTTTCTTGCTGTTATTTATGTTTTCATTACCGTTCCTTTTTGAGACAGAGTTTATTTTAAGGGTTTGGCTGAAAGAAGTACCGTCATATGCTGCGCTGTTTACTCGCCTTGCATTCATTCAGGCAATGGCGGGTATATTGGGTAATACATGCTATACTGCGTGTTTGGCTACAGGACGAATCAAAAGATATACCCTTTATGTATCTTTTGTTGCTATTTTTGTTTTTGGCTTTACTTGGGTTGGTTATAAATTAGGAATGCCCGTCGAAACGGTGTATTATGTCTATATTGGTGATTGGATAGTACTTCTATTTGTAAAGCTTTACCAAGCCAAGCAATTGACGGGCTTACTTCTGTCTAAATATTTCAAAGAGGTAATAGTTAGAATCACTGGAGTTTCTGTTTTGTCTCTAATACCTCCATTTGTTATTTGCCACTATATGGAACCTTCGGTTAGCCGTTTTTTTATCTCTTCGATTGCTGCTGTACTATTCTCGTTAGGGATCATTTACGCGCTTGGCCTCACAAAAGGTGAAAGGGCTACAATTAATAGTAAACTATATCAATTATCTGCGTATGTCGGTAAGAAGTTTCATAAATAAACTAGCGATATCATTATTATCGCAGCCAAAGACTCAAGTAAAAGTTCAGGTTTTAAATGCTAATTATAGTAACTGTCTATTAGGAAAAAATATAGCAATCATCGGCGGGTCAAAAGGAATTGGGCGAGAAATAGCGATTAAATTCGCTTCAGAGGGGGCAAAAGTTTTGGTTACTGGTCGAAATGAGAAGTCGTTAGAGAATCTTAAGTTACTCCTCGGCCAGTCTTGTGAAGTTTTTGTGTTTGACAACTTAGACATTGATGGTATTGTGGAGTTGCTGAAGAGTATGCGAGTACATGGCGAAATCGACGGACTCGTTTTGAATGCTGGCATTTCTTTACACGAAGGTAATTTCACAAATGTAACATCAGATGGTTTTACTAAACAATTAGATACCAACCTTAAATCTCATTATTTCTTTTCTCAAAAATATCTTGATTATCTGTTAGCTAATCGACTTAAAGGAAATATTCTTTTTATGTCTTCTGAAACAGCCGGAAAGAATAATGATTTACCGTATGGTCTATCTAAAGTGGCAATTAACAGTCTCGTAGGTGGCTTATCTAGAAGAGTCGTTAATCGCGGTATTCGTATAAATGCAATTGCACCTGGAGTTACGCTCACAGATATGACCAGTAATGGGAAAACAATGGAAGATGATATAGCTAATACAAGTCCGATGGGACGATATATTCTGCCGATAGAGATAGCTAATGTTGCATGTTTCATCATGAGTGATTTTGCAAGTTGCATCAATGGAGAAATTATATATTGCGATGCAGGAAATCATCTCAAAATTAATGGGAACGAAACAAACTATGTACTCTAACAATGAATAGGAGATAATACAATGTCAAAGTTGTTATACGCAAACGAAAAGAATATTTTGATTCTTGTTGCAGCTTTAAAAGCGCATGGAATAAAAAGAGTTATAGCCAGTCCAGGAACTACAAACCTGGCCTTTGTAGCTAGTCTTCAATGCGATTCATTCTTTGAAATGTTCTCGTGTGTTGATGAGCGATCAGCTGCATATATGGCCGTCGGTATGACAGAAGAGTCAGGCGAACCGGTAGTCATTACTTGCACTGGAGCGACGGCTTCTCGTAACTATCTGTCTGCGCTTACTGAGGCTTATTATCGTAAGCTTCCCATATTGGTTGTAACAGGCACAAAAGATATCAACAGAACTGGCCAGTTACATGAGCAGTTCATCGATAGAAGTGTGGCGCAGAAAGATGTTTTGGTATCGAGCTACCTTCTTCCAAGCATACATTATGGTGGAGATGCGATTACGTGTGAATTAAGGGCAAACCAGGCTATCAATGACCTTACAAAGAATGGCGGCGGCCCTGTGCATATTAACCTATCAACCGAATACACGCGCGATTATTCTGTCACAGAATTGCCTAAATTCAGAGTTATAAAGCGGATTGGCTATGACAACATAGACCAGGCACCAGATATGCCAATAGGAAGAATAGGTGTCTTCGTTGGGTCACACGCCACGTTCAGTGATAACTTGACAAAAGCTATAGATAGGTTCTGTGCGTCCCGTGATGCGGTTGTTTTTTGCGACCATACCAGTGGCTACTATGGCAAGTACAAATTAAATCACTCGCTTGTTGCTGTCCAAAGTAATTATTTGTCCGATTTATGCACTCTAGATCTGTGCATACATATAGGTGAGATATCCGGTGAATACGGTTGCCTTAGTGAGAAACTCAAAAAACGGAATGTGTGGAGAGTAAATACTGATGGAGTCATCAGAGACCTTTTCGGAAAAATGTCTTATATGTTTGAAATTACCGAAACGGATTTCTTCAATTATTATACCTTAGAAGAAAATGGGAGTGAACATATTGAGTTTCTGACAGCTTGTAAAAAAGAATATAGCGATATTCTCTCAAAAGCAATCGATATCCCCTTCTCGAATGTGTGGATTGCATCTCAGTTGGCTCATCGCATACCATCAGGCTCATCCGTTCATCTTGGTATCTTGAATAGTTTAAGAACATGGAATTTCTTTACATTTCCAACAGGCGTTAGATCATTCTGTAATGTTGGGGGTTTTGGAATTGATGGGTGTTTGTCTTCTATGCTTGGTGCTTCTTATGTGTTTCCAGATAAGTTGTATTTTGGTATTATCGGTGACCTCTCTTTCTTCTATGATATGAATTCTATAGGCAACCGTCATGTCGGAAATAATGTACGCCTTCTTGTTGTTAATAATGGGAAAGGAACTGAGTTCCGCAATTTTTATCATATAGGAAGTATGTTTGGTGAGGATGCTGATAAATATATTGCTGCTGGTGGACATTTTGGCAATAAGTCCAAATCTCTCCTAAAGCATTATGCTGAAGATTTAGGCTATCGTTACTTTTCTGCATCAAATAAAGAAGAGTTCCTTCAATATGCAGATTCGTTTGTCTCTCCGATAGTTTCCGAGTCTATGATTTTCGAGGTTTTCACCAATAATGAAGATGAGAGCGATGCCATTTATTATATGTGGAATCTAGTGTCGAATAAAAAAGGTGTGGCAGCAAATCAATCTAACAAAATGGAGAAGAAGATTCAGAAAATAATAGGAAAGAAAGGAATCGCTATTCTAAAAATAATATTAGGAAGAAAGCAATGAAAATCAGTATTATTACTTGCCACGACGTATATAATTATGGTGCTTCGCTCCAGGCGTATGCATTGCAAGAGTATATTAAGTCTTTGGGACATGAAGTAACGATCATTGATTATAAACCAAACGGTGATGCTCGCTATGATTTCTGGACAATACCCAATTCTTGTAGAATTTTAGATTTGACACAGAAGTATAAAATTGTAGCTTTTTTATACTGCTTGTACAGAGCACCGGAACGGTTTTATACTATAGGCCGGAAAAAACCGTTTGCGAGATTTAAAAAGGACTTTCTTTCGTGTACGAATTTGTACAAAAATGTTGAGGAACTGCGTCGAGAACCACCTATAGCAGATGTTTATGTCGCAGGAAGTGATCAGATTTGGAACACTGTACTTTCAAATGGGAAAGACCCCGCTTTCTATATGGACTTCGGGGACGAATATGTGAAGCGTATCTCTTATGCTGCAAGCTTTGCTATACCGGCGATACAGACAGAATTTAAGCCTTTCGTAAAGGAAATGCTGAGTCATATAAATTGTATTTCTGTTCGTGAGCGCACAGGGAAGCAAATCGTGAATGACCTCGGTTTTGAAGCTGAAGTGGTTTGTGATCCTGTGTTCCTGAGGAATAAGAGTCAATGGGAAGAGATTATTCACCAGCGGCCTATAGTAAAGAGTCCGTATGTTTTGGTATATGATTTATATAGCAGAGATCCTCAGATTGAAAAAGCTGCCCGGAAGGTCTCTAATCAGCTTGGATTAAAGATTGTATCCGTTAACGCTTTTATTAGGAAGAATTATGCAGATAAGAATATCAACAATGCAGGTCCGTTAGAGTTTCTAAATCTCATTTATTATTCCAAATACATCATTACGGATTCGTTTCACGCGAGTGCGTTTGCAGTTATATTTCATATCCCCTTTGTGGTTTTCCAGATAAAGAAATCCAATAACTCTTCAAGGATTTCAGATTTCCTTGAAGAAATACATTTGGCTGGCCAATTGAACTCGGAGAAGGTAAGTTCTGATCTCAACTTCGATGAGAGTGATGAGCTTTTGAGAGACTATATCGCTTCAAGCAAAAAGTATTTAGAGCACTCATTATAATACTATGGTTAGAAAATTAGTATATTTTGCAATACAACTAGCGGCTATAATTTACGCCTTTCTGGTCCCGGAAGGTGCGGTGATAGCAACGATAATCGTATGGTTATCTATCTTGTTCTATACTGTGAAAGATATGGACAAGCATTTTCCGTTACTATCTTTCGTTCTTTCATTCTTCACCTTTCTATTGGGCGGGTTTGTGTTCGAGACTGGTCATACGATGACACCACGGTTACTATTCCAGTGCCATGCGCTTATTGCTTCATTATTTTTTTTATATGTCGGCTACGCTTTCACTGAAAACAATTCTGCAACCATAAGATTTCAGAATTCTGCGTCTGTTATTACGCACAACTCTCAGAATATTTATTATTCCAAAGTTAGGCGTGTGTCAAAGTTCTTAGTCTATCTCTGTTCTGTTTTTGCTTTGGCGGAGGTGGCTGAACAGATTGTTTTTTTTAGAACATATTCATATATCGAGTTATATTCTGATTATAAAGGTGGAATGCCTTATATAGTATATAAGTTGTCGAATCTCTTTACACTGGCCGCATATATGTATTATGCCACGCTACCGTCAAAAAAAGAAAGTAAGTTTGTTAATATACTGTTTGTGTCAATACCATTACTTTATCTGTTTACTGGAAGGCGTGGAATAGCAATTCTACCTTTGTTGCTTTATGTAACTTATTGTTTTATCCGTAATCATATAACTCCAAATGAAAAATGGATTGGGAGAGGTGGAATATTAACCTTGTTGATTGCATCTCCATTCGTTATAGCCCTCTTATTTGTGATGAGTCAGTACCGTCAAGGAGAGAGTGTGACCAGTTTGAATACGATAGAATCTATTTCTGAGTTTTTTGCGCAAACAGGCAGTAGTATTGACATTCTCGGAATGACTTATGATTTACGAGATCAATTACCGGAGCATCATGCATTCTTGTTGGGCCCGTTATATGATGTCTTTTATGGGAGCGACCTGCATTATTTGTTCGGCAAGAGCGGTTTGTCTCGAAATACAGCTGAATTTGCTATGTCAGGCAATTCTCTCGGTAGTTTCCTCGCATATAATTATATTACGTCCAGTTATTTGGAAGGAGCTGGGGTTGGTTCTTGTTATATAGCCGAGGCATACGCTGACTTAAGTTGGTTTGGTATTATTTTTATAAGTTTTCTTTACGGTATTATCCTACGTAAAATACCCAAATGGTTCAATCGTAATCTGATTTTATCCATTGTATCCTTCTTTATCCTATTTGGTCTTTATAAGGCGCCTCGTGCACAAGCGTTTAGCTTTGTGGCAGACCTCTTGGGGCCAACTAACATTCTTATTGTTTTGATAATTCATTTATGGGCAAAAAGAAAAACAAGAAAAATATGAGATTATTATTTTATATACAGAATATGAGTGGTGGTGGCGCTCAAAGAGTTATGGCTAACCTCCTTAATGAATTGGCCCACAAAAAGTATAGTGTATTCTTAGCATATGATACTCAAGCAGAATGTGCATTTGATTTAACCCCCGAAATCACTGTTTTTAATATGAGGGAGGGTTGCTCGCCAAATGTATTTTGGAAAAAAACACACATATATCGTAAGACAAGGACATTGTATAATATAAGGAAGATTGCAAAGAGAGTTCAGCCAAATATTGCTATTTCATTTATGACGCCTACAAATTGCGATGTCATACTCTCTTTGCTTGGTACCAAAATCCCAGTTGTAGTCTCAGAGCATATTACTTTGACATTAAGAAGAGGAGTGTTTACAAACTTTATTATAAAATGTATATATCCTTTTGCTAGTGCTGTAACCTTACTTACAAGATATGACTATAGATTATTCAAAAATAAAATAAAGAATGGTGTCTATTTACCAAACCCATGCGACCCTTTGTATGAGAGTAAAAATTATGAGAGAGAAAATGTCGTTTTGGCGGCTGGTTCATTAGACAGATGGTATCACAAGGGGTTTGATTCCTTGATTAGAATCTGGTCTAAGTTGCAGGAAGAATTCCCGGAATGGGAATTACATATAGCTGGTAACGGATCGCAAGATTCAATAGCTTATTTAAACTCGGTTATTCAAGACAATAACTGTAACTCATGCAAATTGTTGGGTTTTAGAAAAGATGTAAATGAATTAATGCATAAGGCGAAAGTTTACTGTATGACATCTCGTTATGAAGGCCTCCCAATGGTCTTAATTGAGGCTATGAATGCGGGTTGTTGCTGTATTTCATATGATTGTAAAACTGGCCCATCGGAGATTATAAGAAATGAGTTTAGCGGTCTTTTGATTCCTGATCAAAATGAGATGGAATTTACAGAGAAACTTCGGCAGATTCTAAACAATGATAATTATAGAAAGGAAATTGCGTCAAATTCATATAAAACCGTGATAAGATATCGTTCTGATGAAGTGATAAAGCGGTGGGGTATTCTATTTGATAAACTTAATAAGCATTCATAAAATGGAATTCAAGAAGAAAATATACTATTTTTGGAGGAAATGTGCGCCATATATCAATGATGAACTGTATATAAAAGTTGCATTTAGATTAAACGTGGGTTATTGGCCGAATCTAAGTAATCCTCAAACATATAACGAAAAAATACAGTGGCTGAAACTTCACGATAAGCATGCGGAATATACCCAAATGGTTGATAAGATAGAGGCTAAAAGTTATGTGTCTTCTATTATTGGAAAAGAGTATATTATTCCAACGATTGGAATATGGAATTCTGTTGATGAAATCAACTGGGATTCTCTCCCGAATCGGTTTGTAATTAAAGCGACTAATGACTCTGGAGGAGTAGTAGTTTGTAAGGATAAGTCGCATCTAGATATAAATGAAGCTATGAAAAAACTATCTAAGCTTGGAGGGAGGGATTATACGATTGTTAGTAAAGAGTATCCTTATAAAAATGTTCCACATCGATTTATTGCGGAAGAATATTTAGAAGATGAAAGTGGCTATGAATTAAAGGATTATAAGATATTTTGTTTTAATGGCGAAGCTCGTTTTCTTTTTGTTGCGACGGGCCGACAGCAAAATGATACTCGTTTTGACTTCTTTGACACTGATTTTAACCACTTACCAGTAATAAACGGTCATCCTAATGCTGACGAGCAACCTATTAAACCGAAGAATTTTGAAAAGATGATAGAGGTTGCAAGGAAATTGTCACAGGGTATACCCCATGTTCGCGTAGACTTATACAATGTTAATGGAAAGATTTATTTTGGTGAGATGACTTTCTTCCACTGGAGTGGATTTGCTCCATTTGAACCCGAGGTGTGGGATTATAAGTTTGGTGATTATTTGAAACTACCTAATGCGAAATAGAAGATTGTTTAAGTATAATGTCCAAAGTAGTATTATTCATAAATTCATTGTCTATTGGCGGGGCTGAGCGACAGGCTTGTATACTTGCTGATGGATTGGTTGAGAGGGGATACGATGTTACCTTGACAACCTATGGTGATGTGTCCGATTTTTATACATATAACCCTAAAGTACATCGAAATCAGATCGCGCCGGGAGGAGGGAAATTGCTTAAGATGATTTTCATTTGGAGATACTTTTTAACAGTGAAAACAGATTGGGTGATTTCTTTCACACAGCGTTCATCCAGTTTTTGTCTGAGGCCGCTGATGTTTCGTTCACGAAAAAAGATTCGCGTAATCGCCAGTGAAAGAAATACGACTATAGGTGAGCCTGGGACTATAGAAAAGCAATTGATGAGGAGTCTTTATCATCGTGTAGATTATATTGTCCCTAATAGTTTTACGCAGCGTGAACACATTATAAAAGCGAAACCCCAATATAAGGATAAAACAATTGCGATAACGAATTACACGGACACAAATAAATATAAGCCCACTCCTCTTCCTGGCGGGGATTTGATGAGAATAGGAGTCTTTAGCCGTTATTCTGAACAAAAGAATTGTGTTCGTTTCGTGGAGGTTGTCAAGCAGTTAAAAGATCATACTTCTCAACGATTTGTTATTGACTGGTATGGTGACCGTTATATAAAGGATACGCAACTTAATCCGATGTTCGAAAGAATGTCTCAAAAAATACAAGAATATGGTCTAGATGACTGTATCAAGTTACACGATATGATTCGTGATGTGGTAGGCGAAATGGTAAAGTTTGATGCTTGTTGTTTGCCGTCACTTTATGAAGGTTTTTCGAACTCTATCTCAGAAGCTATTTGTTGCGGCAAACCTTGTATAGTTAGTGATGTCGCAGACAACGGTGTTATGGTGAAGGACGGGGTTAATGGATTCCTCTTTGACCCAGAAATAATAGAATCTATGGTATCTGCATTTACGAGGTTCTTCCATCTCACAAAAGAAGAACGACAAAATATGGGAAAAGAAAGTCGATTGCGTGCCGAACAGTTATTTGACCTTGATGCATTTATTCAAAAATATGTAAACTTGATAGAATCATAACTATATGAGCATTATGAAGTCAGGAAGAGTTCGATGTGTTATTCAAAGATAAACTAAAAGAGACTTTCAAGTTCACAATAGATTTCTTTGAGAAAAACAATTTGCAATGGTGGGCTTGTGGTGGTACGATGTTAGGTGCAATACGTCATAATGATATTATCCCGTGGGATGATGATATCGATATTATGATGCCTCGAGATGACTACAACCGGCTTATCACGCTAAAAGACCAATTCGAAAGTACAAGGTATTCATTGTTGACTCCGCAAGATGATGAGTATTGGATGGCCTCTGCAAAAATTTGTGACTGGGGCACAACCATTGTCGAAACACCTCACGACCCATTCCCTTTAGGCGTATTTGTCGATATATTCCCTTTGGACCAATTCGACTATTCATATGACGATTATAAGCAGAAGTTTGCTAAATATATCAGAGTCGTCAATGCTTTTCGCTGTTCAATGGTTCGTTATTCAATGAAAGAAGCCTACTCCGATATTAAAACCAGGCATTTAGGAGCCCTTTACACTGGGGTGAAAAGTCTCTTTTATCCATATAGCAGACGAGATATCTATAAGCGTCGTTTCCTAAATATTGAACAGATGTTTAATGATAGAGTTGGTAAATACATTGCATCCCCAACAGGCGCATATGGTACTCGTGAATTTTTCGAAAGTATATGGTTTGCAGAAACTATTGAAGTGCCATTTGGTGATTTTATGGTTAAGGTTCCTAAAGATTACGATAAGTATCTGAAAGTGATGTATGGCAATTATTTAGAATTGCCACCCGAAGATAAACGAGTTACCCATCACGGACAATACTATATCAATCTGGAAAAGCATTTAACTTGGGAGGAAATAAGAAAATGAGGAGTCTAATACGTGATTTGTTATTGTTGCTTGGTTATCTGCTCCATCATAATAAAAGGAGTAAAGTTATCTACTATCACGATGTCAACAAAAAATACACGGATATGGGGACACCTTTGTCTGTAATAGAATCTCATATAGAGATGGCTCGACAATCTGGCTTTTCTATAGTCGATAAAATATCGGCAGAAGACAGACAGATTATGATTTGCTTTGATGACGGCTGGAAGGGTCTATATGATAATAAGATGTTTTTTGTTAATTTGGGTGTATTTCCTACTGTTTTCATTGCTGTGGATTTAATAGGTACTGATGGCTATATGTCTATTAGTCAGATAAAAGAGATGATGGATTTGGGATATCACTTCGAGTCCCATGCCTGGTCGCATACGGGATTGCATTTGCATACTGGTAAAGACTTAGCTCATGAACTGTCGGATTCAAAAGAGTGGCTTGAGAAAATCTTCGGGAAACCGTTTGAGGCTATTTGCTTCCCTCAAGGTAACTATACCAACGAAGTTATTAAGGAAAGCATAAAAGCTGGCTATAAGGAGTTGTACTCTTCTACTAACGGTGCTTATAACCAGCTACTCAAATCGGATGATCTTATTTGCAGAAACTTGGTTCAGGATGTAGATAAACGTCAGTTCAAGTATATTATTATGGGTGACTCTCCCGTTGTAAGGAATAAAAGAATAAAGCAACATAATTTTTCCTAAAATGCCAAAGGTTTTATTTGTAAATGCTACTTTGAACTGGGGGTCAACAGGCTGTATTTCGGAACAGATAGCTGAAACTGCAGCAAAACACGGCTGGAGTTGCTTTATGGCGCATGGCGCTCGATATGTAAGGCCAAGTGCTTTCCCTTCAATTCCTGTGGGTAATAAGATAGATGATTATTGTCATGCGCTAAAAAGTAAACTCTTGTGTGCGCATGGACTGGGTTCTTATTTCCCCACAAAAAGGCTGTTAAAGAGTATTGAAAAGATTAATCCTGATATTATTCATCTTCATAACATCCACGGCAATTATCTCAATTATCCCGTCTTGTTTGACTATTTGAAAAAGGCAAATATTCCTGTCGTTTGGACACTGCATGATTGTTGGACAATGACAGGACATTGTACGCATTTTGATGGTATTGGTTGTGATCGATGGAAAACAGGATGTTTTAGTTGCCCGTTGTTGCACAGTGGTTATAGCTCATGGTTTCTTGACCGGTCTACTCAGAACTACAAACTAAAAAAAGAAAAATTCACATCAATAGAGAAGGTGATAATCACGCCTGTATCGAAGTGGTTGGAAAAAGTGGTGAAGGAATCATATTTAAAAAAGTATAAGACGAAGGTTATATATAATGGCATTGATTTAAAGGTATTTGATATCAAAGAATCAACACTTCGAAAAAAATATCATATCGAAAATAAATTTGTTGTCTTAGGAGTGGCAAGGATATGGTCGCCCAGCAAAGGCATAGAGGAATTTATTAAACTTAGCAAGAATCCTTCTTATCAAATAATAATGATTGGAGTAACAGAAGAACTTCAGAAACAATTGCCGGAGAATATTATTTGCGTCAAAAGAACTAGCAATCAGCAAGAAATGGCAGAGTTCTACAGCATATCTGATGTAATGGCTAATCCTACTTACAATGATAGCTTCCCGACAATTAATTTGGAGTCACTTGCCTGCGGAACTCCAGTGGTAACATATCAAACAGGAGGGAGCCCAGAAGCGATAGATGATCAAACAGGCATTGTTGTTCCACAGGGTGATTATGATGCCCTCTATGAAGCTTTAGAGGTAGTCCGCAAGAATGGGAAAGATTATTACCAATCTAACTGTAGAAGAAGAGCGGTTGAGATGTTTGATAAAAACAAACGTTTTGAAGAATACATTGAGGTATATAAAAGTTTACTGGTCTGATTATGGCGAATTGCTTTAAGAGACATATCCTAATAATCTCAGCCGTGTTCCCGCCGGAACAGGTGACGTCGGCATTGATGACATACGACATCGCCAAGGAACTGTCCAAGAACTACAAAGTGACGGTCCTGCGGCCACGTCCCACACGTCCCATCGGTGCTCACTTCGACAACACAGAGCTGACAGGAGAACCGTTTGATGTCGTGACGGTTGATTCATTCACTTGTCCCGAATCCCGTCTCCTCGGTCGAATGAAAGAGAGCCGATCTTTCAGCAAACAGTGTGTGAAATACATCAAGGCGCATAAAGATGATATCGACTTCATCTACAACGGTGCTTGGCAGTTGTTTGGCGTTTATATGGTGGCTAAAGTAGCTGTGAAATACAGTATCCCGTATCTCTTAACGGTACAGGATATCTATCCAGAGAGCCTGCTGACGGGTCATCACTATCCCAAGATTGTTGAGAAATGTGTGAAGACTCTGTTCTTGCCGATGGATATGTTTTATACCTCCAATGCTGTGAAGGTGAGAACCATTTCGGACGAGATGGCCGACTATATGTCGGAATCTAGGCACATCCCCAGAGAGCACTATGAGGTGATGAATAACTGGCAGAACGATGAGGACTTTGAGAACCTGCCCGAAAAGGAAGAAGGAGGGCCTTTCGTTTTTGCTTACGTCGGTAGTATTAATGTTCATGCGAATGTGGATTTGATTATCAGGGCCTTTCACGAAGCAAAGCTGAATGGTGCCGAATTGCACATATACGGAGGCGGAAACAGGAAAGAGCAGTGTATGGCGTTGGCCGAGCAACTGGGAGGCAGTAATATCTCGTTTGGCCTGGTGAGTCGCGAGGAAGTGCCTGCTATTCAGGCTAAAGCAGACGTAACAGTATTGGCGTTGCCTAAAGGAAACGGAGGCATTTGTCTGCCCTCGAAGATGACGAGCTATATGTTGTCAGGCAAGCCTATTCTTGCCAGCATCGACAAAGGGAGTACGGCAGAAAGATTTATACTTGAATCACACTGCGGAGTCGCTGTTGAGCCGGACAACTTGAAGGCCTTGACGGACGGTTTCCGTAAGTTTGGCAAGATGGGGAAAGAACAGCTTGCGCAAATGAGCGAGAACAGCCGGAAGTTTGCTGACGAGAACCTCACGCGAAAGGCGAATTTGCCGAGGGTGATTGATATTATTGAAAGAGCAATAAACTAATCATTATAATGACAAAAGTAATAACCTACGGAACCTACGACCTGCTGCACCAGGGGCATCTGAACCTGCTGCGGCGGGCAAAGGAACTGGGTGACTACCTGATAGTAGGTGTCACCAGCGATAGCTTCGACCAAGGCCGGGGTAAGCTCAACGTGCGTAACAATGTCCTGGAGCGTGTGGAGGCTGTAAAAGCCACAGGGTATGCAGATGAAGTAATCATAGAAGACTACCTTGGGCAGAAGATTGATGACATCCAGAAATACGATGTGGACATCTTTGCCATCGGAAGCGACTGGGAAGGGAAGTTCGACTATCTGAACGAGTACTGCAAGGTGGTCTATCTCCCTCGTACTGAGGGCATATCTTCCACAATGCTACGGGCGGAAAGCCAGGATGTGTTCCGCATCGGTGTCATCGGTAGTGGACGCATCGCGCATCGATTTGTGCCGGAGACAAAAGTCGTGAATGGGGCAGAGGTGGTGGCTGTGCTGAATCCTGAAAAAGAGAAAGCGGACGCGTTTGCGAAGATGCACGGGTTAGAGGCCTTTACTGAGTTTGAAGAGTTCATCCAGAAGGTGGATGTCGTCTATATTGCCTCTCCTCATCTTTCGCACTATGACTATGCCAAGCGGTCATTGCAGGCAGGAAAACACGTGCTCTGTGAGATTCCCTTTGTGCTGTCCAAAGAACAGGCGTTGGAACTTTACCGACTGGCCGAGGAGAAGAACCTGGTGCTGATGGAAGCCAGCAAGACGGCTTACTGCCCAGCATTCGGGCATATCGTGACGCTGGTGAAGAGCGGAATCATTGGTGATGTGGTGGATGTAAAGGCATCGCTCAGTAAGATGGTGCCACCGCCGACACGAGAATTGGATGCTGCACAGGCCGGGGGAGCGATGACTGAACACGCGCCGCTGACCTTGATGGCCATCATCAAGCTACTAGGCATCGACTGGAAGGATGTGAACTTCCATAGCCGGATGGAGAACGGTGTGGATATCTACACCAAGGGTGTTCTGAACTATCCTCACGCTACTTCATCGTTCACGCTGGGTATTGGCGTGAAGACCGAAGGTAACTTGGTGATTTCCGGTACCAAGGGCTATATCTATGTTCCTGCCCCTTGGTGGCTGACTGACTTCTTTGAAGTGCGCTACGAGGATCAGACCAAGAACAAAAAATACTTCTATAGCTACGATGGTGAGGGCCTGCGCTACGAAATCCAGGAGTGGCTGTCTATGATCGTAAACGACAGACGCAGCTGCTATAAACTGCGCAGGCGTGAGAGTGTGGCGATAGCTGAGATAATAGAGAAATACAGAAATAACGAGAACGTAACACAGATATGATACAAAGAATCCTTGTAGTAGGAGGCGCTAACGGGATAGGGCTGGCCATTGCCCACGAAATGGCTAACCGGGAAAGGACAGAGAAAGTATATGTGGTGGACAAAGCGCCATTGATGGAAGAATATGCTCATCCAAAGATCCAGGCCTTTCAGTTCGACCTGACAAGCGAGGACTACTCATTCTTCGACCGTTTTGATGATATTGATGCAATGATGATTACGGCTGGCTTTGGAAAGCTTTCTTTGTTTAAGGATGTGCCGGAGAATTACATTATGAATTCGTTTAACGTCAACACTATTCCAGTGATGAGGTTGGTGCATAAGTTCTACGGAAAGCTGGAGGCAAAGGAGAATTTCTATTGTGGCGTGATGGTGAGTATAGCTGGTTTTATGTCTTCGCCATTCTTTGCCGTGTATGGAGCAACCAAGGCTGCACTGAAGATATTTATCGAGAGTGTGAATGTAGAGCTTTCCAAGGCTGGTACTGCAAACAGGATTTTGAATGTCAGTCCAGGCTCGCTGAAGGGAACATCCTTTTCTAATGGAAAGACTGACTTGAGCATTACTGCGCCTATGGCCAACGTCATCATAGCGCATCTGGAGGCGAAAGACGACCTGTTTATCCCACAATATGAGGAAGTTTTCAAGGAGGTACTGGAACGCTATCACAGGGATTTCAGGGCAGAGGGAGAACATTCATACGATTATAAACTTAACTCTGGAAGAGTAAAATAAACAATGGCAGAAACACAGATGCACGGCTTCAGGGCTCGGTTAGACTACCTCTTGAAGCACAACTATTTCATCAACCGTACTTTCACCTGGACGGCGAGCACGGCTTTGAAGACGATGGGGACTTTCCTTCCCATCGATAAGAAGCTGGTGGTGTTCAGTGCACATAGCAGGAAGTACAACGACAGCCCGAGGGCTTTGTACGAGTATATGATCAGTCATCCGGACTACCAGGGCTATCGGTTCGTGTGGGGATTGGAAGATCCTGAGCACGTGGAACTGCCCGGTCCGGCCATCAAGGTGAAGGCAGATACGCCGGAGTATTTCAGGTACTGTCTGAAGGCCCGCTACTGGATTACCTGCGTGAACATCGAGCGGAGCCTGCATTTCAAGAAGAAGGGATGCCGGTATCTGAACACGTGGCACGGTACGCCTTTCAAGCACGTGGGCAACGATGCGGGCGTGCGGAAAGATTATGACTTCCGGGCTGTGGACCTGTTCTGCTATGCCAGCGATTATGAAAAAGAGATATATAAGCGGGCGTTCAACGTGCGGGAGGAGGCATTGATCCCTACAGGACTGCCGAGGAACGATGCACTGTATAAGGTGGATGAGGAGAAGATCAGAGCCATCAAAGAGCGGCTGGGACTGCCGCTGGACAAGAAGATTATCCTCTATGCTCCGACTTGGCGTGACAGCACGGACAATGGGGCCACCTATGCCATCAAACCGCCTATCGACACGAAGAAGTGGGAGCGGGAGCTGGGAGATGAATATATCGTCCTGTTCCGGACGCACGGTTATACGAATAAGCTGCTGGGGATTGAGTTCAATGAGGCCATCAGGGATTATTCGGCCTATCCGGTCATCAACGATCTGTTCGCCGTGAGCGACATCCTGATTTCCGACTATTCGGCTTCGATGGCGGACTATTCCATCCTGGAGCGTCCAATACTGTGCTTTGCATACGACTATGAGCAGTATCGGGATGAGCGGGGACTGTATCTGGACTATGAGAAGGAGATGCCGAGCGGCATCCTGCGGACGGAGGACGATGTGCTGCGGTACATCAAGACGATGGACTATGAGGAGGAGTGCAAGAAATCGAAAGAGATGATCAAGGACAGGATAACCTATTATGGCGGTCACGCCACCGAGACCTGTCTGGAACGATTATTTGAGCGTTAGAAACTATGGAGAAATTACTTTTTACCGGAGCCTCCGGTTTTCTGGGCTATAACATCCGGCCTCTGCTGGAGAAGCAGTATGATGTGCATACCATCGGCCTGACGGACGACGATGACATCAAGATCAATATGGCCAAGGAGGTGCCGCCCGTCAACGAACACTACGATCTGGTGCTGCACGCAGCAGGAAAGGCGCACACGGTGCCGAAGACGGAGGCGGAGAAGCAGGTGTTCTTTGATGTGAACTATCAGGGTACGGTAAACCTTTGCACGGCGTTGGAGAAGGCGGGTGTGCCGAAGGCGCTGGTGTTTATCAGCACGGTGGCGGTGTATGGCTGCGAGTTTGGTGAACTGATTACCGAGGAGCATCCGCTGGAGGGTGATTCGCCTTATGCCAAGAGCAAGATTATGGCGGAGGAGTACCTGACGGAGTGGTGCGGGAAACACGGTGTGGTGCTGGGCATCCTGCGTCCGTCGCTGCTGGCCGGACATCGGGCTCCGGGGAACCTGGGGGCGATGGTGGAAGGCATCCGCAAGGGCTTCTACCTGAACATCGCCGGTGGAAAGGTGAAGAAGAGTGTACTGATGGCGGAGGACATCGCCCGTCTGCTGCCGCTGCTGGCAGAAAAGGGGGGCGTGTATAATGTATGCGACACGTATCAGCCCACGTTTGGCGAGCTGTCGGCATCGGTGGCTCGTCAGCTGGGCAAGCGCAAGCCTGTCAGCATCCCATACTGGATGGCGTGGTGTATGGCGAAGGTCGGGGATTTGCTGGGGACGAAGGCTCCTATCAATAGCTATAAGCTGGAGAAGATGACGAAGTCGCTGACATTCAGCAACAACAAGGCCCGCCGCGAGCTGGGCTGGGAGCCGCTGGATGTGCTGACGAATTATCAGGTATAGCCACTCGGTCTTTATGAGGAGTTTATTTAAAAGGCTGGGCATAAGCTTGCTTTGGGGCGCATTTATTCTTTGTTCATGCGACGATCTGCCCAAAGGGGTGGAGACTTCGGAAATCCCAGAATATTATTTTGCCGGTCAATATCTGGACCATCGGGCCGCAGCTATCGTTGAGGCAATGTCGGAATGTTCTGGCTATGGTGAGTCTTTTTTCTGGATTACTGATATTCATTGGGAACCGGAATTAAATATGCGCAAATCCCCTCTTTTGATAAAGTATCTTTCCTCGAAAACCGGGATTAATACCGTATTGAATGGAGGGGATACAGGTAATTCGCTGGTAATCTGCAGAAATGCTATTTCACAGCTTCGGAAGGCCATCGGCTCTAATAGGGTAAATACTGTCACCGGGAACCACGAAATTGTTGATGCTACCAGGTATGAGACTCCCTTTGAACGAGTTGCCAACGTACTAAGGGGACATAATACCGACATTGTTTATGGGGATAGGGATAAATCTTACTTCTTTATGGATGACGAAAAGGGGAAGACCCGTTTTATCGGCTTGTCCTCTTTCGGCCTCTTTTTTAATGGACAATGTGAAACTTGCTATACCGAGGAGCAATTGACTTGGTTCAAAGATACGGCTTTGAATGTAGAAACGGGGTGGACAATAGTTGTCTTTACTCACTCTCTATATGCGGTTAATACTTCGGATAAGTTATACAAATCACCAATTGGGGCAGACCGATTCATTGACGCAATCGATCATTACAAAGGTAAAGGTACAATTGCATGCGTCTTGATTGGCCACTCCCATCGTGATAGAATCCATATCGGAAGTTCAAGTGTCCCCTACATCATTTCTGCGTGTGACCGGCTTGCTGCTTATCATGGGGATATCAATGTGGACAGAGCTCCGGGAACTGTCAGCGAACAGCATTTTGAGGTTGTAGTAATGGACAAGGTTAACAGAATTATCAAACTGTTCTCGATAGGAGCACCAGCAAGAGATGGCTATGAGGACGATCCCGGAATGGAAGTTGATGTGAGGATTGTTAATTATTGATTTCGTGAAAAGAATCTTTGTATTGTTCTTAGTTTTATTATGGGTGGCGACTGCGAAGGCTGGCATACCGTACAGGGGGTATATGGATTTCAGCCTTGGTGATGCCTATAATTTTAATACGGCCCAAACTGTTAGTACGAATAATATGCAGTTGTACGGAATGGCTTCCACTACGCACGGCATAGTTTTGAAGAATTGGTTCCTAGGTGCCGGTGTCGGCTATTATCATTCTTTTCGGGACCAAGAGAATATGTTCCCCTTATATCTTGCTGTGCGTAACACTTTAGACAAGGTAAAAGTACATCCATATATTGAAGCACGCGCTGGAATTGTTTATGATCCTTTATGGGAGCGCAAACTACAAGTTTATGGCACATTAGGCGCTGGGGTATCCTTACACAAAACGATTCAGCTTGGGGTAAGATTGTCCGCATTCAGCCGCCCCAGCCGTTATTTTACGGCCAATGCTGCGGTGGCAGTTAGTTACTCCTTTGGGCGCAATAGATAGTCGGAGATGCAATTATGACTACAAAAGAGACGCTTTATAAACTCCTCCGGATAGCTATTGACAACTGCGACGACCTGACGCTACCTGAGGATGTCAGTTTCCTTGATGTGATGGAACTGTCGATGAGGGTTGGCGTTAACGGTTTGATTGTCAGTGGTTTTCAGCGGCTGGTGGATAATGGGTTACGTCTTACGACTGCGTCCAAAGAGGACAAGGTAAGGTTGAAGACGTGGATCGGCCTCTCAATGATACTGGAGCAGAAGTCTATGTTACAGTGGGGAGCTACCCAAAAACTAGTTGACCTGTATGCTGAAAACGGTATCATAACTGTAGGGATGAAGGGGATGTCTGTGGCACAGTGGTATCCGAATCCCATGCACCGTGAGAGTTGTGATTTTGACTGTTTCCTGTTAAAAAAAGAAGCTGATGGAAAGGTGGGTTTTGCCTACGAGGATGGAAACAAGGTTGTTGAAGCGGTCGGAGTAACGGTAGATCGGAATATCTATGTGCATTCGGTGTTCGAGTATGAGGGGCTGATGGTGGAGAATCATCACTATCTGGCAGCGGTGAAACTGAGCAAGCGGCATCGGAAGATGGATGAGCTGCTGCGGTCGCTACTCCTTGTGGAGCCTTTGCAACCCGTGCTGGGGTCGCAGCTGATGATGGGATCTCCAATGTTCAATGCTGTGTTCCTGACGCACCACGCGCACAGGCATTTTCTGAATAAGTATATGCCGTTGAAGCTGCTGACAGACTGGGCGTTGTTCATCAAGAACAACTGCTCGCTCGACTGGGAGAGCTATTGGAGAATTGTAAATGAGTTTGGGATGCTACGGTTCGCACAGTCGATGACACGGCTCTCTTGCAGACTCCTTGGTACATCAGTTCCGTTCGCGTTGCCTGCGGATGATGAGGCGGATTCGCTTTTAGAGGGAAGCATGTGGGATCTTCCTGCCGGTAGTTCGGAAGGTTCTGGCCGTCGGTCGCTCTTTTCCCGCCGTCTCGGTATAATCTCTGATCTGATGCGGGCTAGGAAGAGATACAAGGTCTTTTACGACTGTAGTTCTTTCCAGATGATTGTGGCGTATGTGAAGGGATACTTTTTAGGGGGAGAGGAGTAAGACTATGTAATTAGTAGAAGGGCAGAGGCGATGCCACTGCTGGACGCATCGAAGAAATGGTCAAAGAAGGCCGCTCGTATCATGGCTTTCATCCTGGAGACCGGCAACTTCGGTCACAAACGTGATAACTCATTCCGCCAGAAATCCTTCCTCGTCCGCTCCGCCGTCTCTTCTTGGTGCTACTCCTGCGACATCTTTTGCCATCCCGATAGATTCGCTGAAAGTCTGGGGAAGGATGGTGTGGATGGGGTGAGGGGGAGAGGATGAGTTGAAAGTTGAAAAAAACTGTTGTAAAAAAAGGATGAAAGATAGAGTTGAGATAGAAGATTACTTTTTTGAAAATAAAACGGTGAAGATCTTTGATCAAAAGGAGTCTGTCGCGTTCCTTATCGGAGCCGGCTTCTCTATCCCAATGGGGTATCCAACAGGATCAGACATCAACGCTGCCATACTCAAATTCGACGAACAGCCTGTGTCTTTTTCCCCATCGGGTGAATTGGCTACGAGTAAAGATGGCACTAAGCCGGATTTCGGCTACGATAATATATACGACAAAGGGTTAAGTCTATGTAAGGAACTGATAGCTGCATACAACCAAAAGGTAAGTTGTTTTGATTATGAACAATTTATGGATGTATTACGTTCAAGGGACTTATGCACAGAATATGCGTCAATCTTTGATAAGTATGTTGACGAATTGAATAGTCCATACAGCCTAAAAGGACGTTTGCCAGACATCTATAGTCAGATGGTGGCGCACTTACTGAAAGATTCTGATAACAAATCTTGGTATGAAGGAATGCCTACGCATATTGGGCCTTTTCTTGCAGTACCACGTTCATCATACAATGGCTTTCTACAGTTTGTCTCCAAACTGAAAGAAGATTATTTGGTTAATATCCATACGCTGAATCACGACCTGTTCTTAGAATCGTTCAATCGGTCAGAATATATTAACGGTGATATGTCAGACGGATTTGATGATTTTGGATCAAGGTATTACGGACGGCTTCGCATTGATGGAAGAGATTCCTATCGTTGTAGGTTGGAAAGATACACTGGACGGTATTATGGAAAGCCTATTCGATTATACAAACTTCATGGAAGCTTAAACTATGTAATGATGCATCGGGATAGCGGGTTTGGGCTGGTTGATGATTGTGAGGTGAAGTTCAGATATGGAATGGGACTAATGGACTTGGAAAGGGAACATTCGCGAAAGAATGGATATTTCAATGATTTCTGCTCCTATCATGCAGACTTTTTGACAGGGTCAACAAGTAAGATAGCTTATTATCATCGTTCACGATTTTATAAGAAGATGTTCCGCAAGTTTAGAAATAACATGGTTCGTGCGAAGGCTTTGATCGTGATAGGTTATGGTGGGAAGGATGAAGGGATCAATGACTACCTGTTGAACTTCTTCGATTATCAGAACAAACCTTGCTTTTTTATTGACCCGGGCATTGGACGCAATGCACATTTGTTGGCATTGGCGGATAAGATGAATGCTACGAAGATAGAAAAGGGTATCGGTGATTTTGATGGACACGCGATACGCTTTTAAGCGTAAAGAAGACCATAAAAAAAGAGTATATCAGAATACCAGTAACCTTAACGAAAACAATTACCGCAAAAGATATGGACGCAAACGAAAACATAGTCGTGCGACTGAAGCAATGGATGGAAATTATGGTTCACGATTAATGGTTCATGGTTCACGGTTAATGGTTTCACAGATAGCACAGATAACACAGATAACACAGAATAGTTTTTAGCATTAACAATAACAAACAATGACAGTTGTCAAGGAATGCTTGGCAGGTGAAATAAACAAGATTCGATATAAACCATTATGGTGAAACTATTTATAAGCAGCGTACAGCGGGAGTTTGAGAAGGAGCGTCGGGAGATAGCGGCGTATATCCGGCAGGATGCGGTGATGGGGCGGTTCTTCGAGCCGTTCCTGTTCGAGGAGCTGCCCGCTAAGGATGTGTCTGCTCAGCAGGCGTACCTGACGGAGGTGGCAGAGACAGATGTGTATCTGGGCCTCTTCGGGGTGGACTATGGCTATGAGGATGCTGCGGGTATATCGCCCACTGAGCGGGAATATGACTGCGCTACGGAGAATCATAAGTACAGAATCGTGCTGATAAAGCGGGTGGATGATTGGCACCCGAAGGAGAAGGCGCTGATAAGGAAGGCTGAGCAGGACGTGGTGCGGAATATGTTCGGGTCGCTGGAAGAGTTGAAGAGTGGGGTGTATGCTGCGCTTGTGCATTATCTGGTGCTGAAGGGGTATCTTCACTACGGGCCGTTTGACGCGGCCCTGAATATGAATGCGACCATCGATGACCTTGACAAGGAAAAAATCAGGTGGTGGACGGGTATGGCAAGGGAGAAAAGGAACTTTCCGTTGCTATACAGCGACGAGAATGTGCACAGGATACTGAATAGTCTGCATTTGATTTCGGATGACGGCAGGGTGACGAATGCTGCGCTCCTGCTTTTTGCGAAGGATCCGCAGAAGTGGTTTGTGTCATCGACGGTGAAGTGTGTGCAGTTCTATGGGACTAAGGTGCAGAAGCCACTGGCGAGCCAACAGATATATGGCGGTAGTGTGTTTGAGGTGGTGGATCAGGCTGTGGCCTTCGTGATGTCGCACATTGATGCCAGAGTGGGCGAGCGGACCCAATCGGCACAGGTGGACGTGGAATATGAGTTGCCGGTGCAGGCGGTGACTGAGACCATCGTGAATGCTGTGGTACACCGCGATTATATGAGTACGGGAAGCGTGCAGGTGATGCTGTTCAAGGACAGGTTGGAGGTGTGGAATCCCGGGCGGTTGCCGAAGGGGATGACGGTGGAAAAGCTGGCTGGCGAACACGCTTCGTTGCCGGTGAATCCGTTGTTGGCCAATCCTGTGTATCTGGCAGGGTATATCGAGCAGGTGGGCACTGGTACGAATGATGTGATAGACAGGTGCGTGAAGCAGGGGCTGCGGAAGCCGGAGTTTAGGCAGGATGAGGATTTCACGGTGGTGATGTGGAGGAGGGAAGTGGATGAAGCCGGTAATGAGGAGGTAAATGGCGGATTAAATGGCGGATTAAATGGCGGATTAAATGGCGGATTAAATGAAAGCCAAAAAATGACGCTGGAATATATTCGTCATCACGAAGGATGCCAGGTTAAGCATATATCTGCGGAACTTAATGTGCCAATTGATACCATTGACAAGCATATAAGTGTTTTGCTGAAAATTGGCGTAATTGAACGCCGCGGAAGCAAGAAGACGGGTGGTTATTACGTGAAATAACGAAAAATAAACGAGATATGAATATACTTGTAACTGGATCTGCCGGAATGTTTGGCGGATACGTGGTGAAAGGCCTGATAGAGAAGGGATACTCGGTGATAGGCGTTGACAGGGTCTTGCCCAAGACGGAGAGTTTAGAGTTAAGAGATAAGAGTTTAGAGAAGGGTGCTGGCTGACGTGATGGCACAGCTGGACTATATGGAGAAGCGTGGCAGCGGATTGAAGAAGATCTGCAATGCGACGAAAGAGTTGGAGACGTATAAGGAAGGCCGAGACCCGGTGTTCAAGTCTTCCGTGAGTCAGTTTATGACGGTGATTTACTCGATGGAGTATGAGGCGGGGGAGAGTGGTCAATTAAACGGTCAATTAAATGGTCAATTAACCGGCACATTAATCGGCACATTAAACAGCAAGCAGATGGATGTGCTGGCTTTTATTACTACAACACCCGGGGTTCAAGCCCAAGGAATCATTGATAGACTTTCTATACCACGAGATACGTTGAATAAAATACTAAAAGTCCTAACGGATAGAGACTTGATTGAGCGTCGTGGTAGCAAGAAGACGGGTGGCTATTACGCTAAATAGCAAACAGAAAGGATTATGAATATTTACGTTACATATTTGATTATCGCTGCCATTCTGGTGGCGGCAGAGCTGGTGTATTTCCGCATTGCGGACAGGTTTAACATCATCGACAAGCCGAACGAGCGGAGCTCGCACACGACGATTGTGCTCCGAGGGGGCGGTATTGTCTTTTCGGTGTCGATGATTGTGTGGGCCGTTTTGATGGTGGCGCAGGGGAAGGGTATTGCGGCCTATCTGCCATTTCTTGTCGGCCTGATTCTGATTTCGGGTATTAGTTTCGTGGACGATATTCATTCGCTTCCTGACTCGTTGCGGCTTGTGGTGCAGTTCGTTGCAACGGGGCTGATGTTCTGGAGTATTGTGCTCAGTACGGGAGGACTGTTGGGCCTGCCTTGGTACTGGGTGATTGCTGTCGGCATTGTGGCGCTGATTGTTTTCGTGGGTGCTACGGACGTAATCAATTTCATGGACGGGATCAATGGGATTACGGCAGGTTATGCACTGGCGGTGCTCTTTCCCCTGATGCTGGTGAACCGGAATGAAGGATTCATCGATGAATCGTATTTTATTGTGACCATTATTGGTGTGATAGTATTCAGCATCTTCAATTTCCGGCCGAAAGGTAAGGCGAAGTGCTTTGCCGGGGATGTGGGAAGTATCGGGATCGCGTTTATTATGCTGTTTGCAATCGGCCTGCTGATTGCAAGGACTGGTGATGTAACCTGGCTATTATTCCTGCTGGTATATGGGGTTGACGGCTGCTGCACGATTGTGCATCGGATTATGCTGCACGAGAACCTAGGAGAGGCGCACCGTAAGCATGCATATCAGATTATGGCGAACGAGTTGGGGATGAGTCACGTGGCGGTGTCGCTGATTTATATGGGCCTGCAGCTGGCGATTTCGCTGGGATTCATCTATCTTTGCCCTGCTACAATTCTGGCGCACTGGGTGTATCTGGTTTGTGCCGGTGCACTGCTGGTGGGGGCGTATGTGGTGTTTATGAAGAAGTATTATCATTTGCATGAGGAGTACCTCCAGCAGTTAAAAGTTAAAAATGAAAAGTGAAAAGTTGACATGAAGATTACACAAGCTTTATTGGATAACCTCACGGCCCAGGCGAAGGCTTCGCCCCGCCTTCGAATGAACTTTGACCTTAGAAACTCGGCTGAAGACCAGTCCCAGCGGATGCTGAACGCCATTGAGCCGGGGAGTCCGCTGCCGATTCATCGACATCGGCATAGCTCGGAGACAGTGGTGTGCCTTCGGGGGAGGTTCGTGGAGGATTTCTACGATGAGAAGGGAAATCTCACCGAGTCTATAGAACTCGTTCCTGGCGGGCCGAATTATCTTCTCAATATACCTATCGGCCAGTGGCATACAGTCCGTTCTCTCGAATCCGGCACGGTGCTTCTCGAGTGCAAGGACGGGGCCTATGAGCCGCTTGGGGAAGAGGATGTAATGAAAAATGAATGTAATGAATAGTACAGAAATGACAACGACAGATTTGTTCCAGAATGAGGGAAATACACTCCTCATATTCGGGAACGGTTTAGACTTAGACCTAGAATATCCTACAAGCTATAAGGATTATTTCCTAAGCAATCATTTTCCTTTTGTGAATAATGATCAATCTTGTCATTCCCTTGGACATTTTGTATATGATAAAGGAATACAAGATAAATGGTATAATGTGGAGAATATTCTTGCGGAATATGGTAGCGGAGTGAGATATACAAATGAGAAAGATATACAGGGCGATAAGGAAGATTACCAAAAACTGGTGCAAGGTCTTGCAGATTATCTGAATTCTATAGATTACAAGCGTCCTCGGAAAGATTCTATCGCAGCAAATATCCTTCGCGCAGCGAATGACACACTTCTCCCTCCTACTATCTATACTTTTAACTACACTGATCTTGAGGTAATTTCAGCTGCAATAGGTGCGGAATATACAAATGTACATCATGTTCATGGCAGTCTGAAGAACAATGATATCGTGCTGGGAGTGGGAGAATATGTTAAACTGGGAGAGAATGCGTCTTATTTGCACAAAACGTCAAATCTTGGTTATAATGCGGGAGGGATCCTAAATGCCTTCGACTCCTATGATACCATCATCATCTTTGGATTGTCGTTGTCACAGGTGGACTATCCCTACTTTGAAGACTTCTTCAAAGATGTGGCTTCCAGGAAGTATATGGGTGACAAGAAGAAGTATATCCGCGTGTTCACATCTGATGAGAAATCGAGATTAGAAATACTTGATAATCTGAGAGGGATGAACAGTGGCCTTATAAAGCTGAGAGGTTATTCTGATTTTGACATAATCAGGACGAAAGAAGATATAGATATGCTCAAAGTTCAAGATGTGATTGACCATCTGAAAGTGCGTTGGGAAGTGGACCTATGATAGTATAGAGATTAGAAGAATATAAACAGAAACGAAAACCAGTGTTTGGAGTATGTCTGGCAAAAATATCCATAAAGAGCCCTTCAACGATGGGACTATCACAAAACTAGAAATCTTCCAGCGATACGCCCGTGAATGGCTTCCAACGTTCGTCATGTCGCAGAGAAGGGAAGCATATATCTTTGACTTCTTTGCCGGCACTGGGTATGACGTTAAAGGCGTGCCCGGTAGTCCTATCCGCATCCTTCAGGAGATAAAAGGTCAGATTGGTCACATCAAGGAAAACGGCACAATGATACATGTCTTCCTGAATGAATTTGACAAGAAAAAATACGACCAATTGAAAGAAGCGGTTAAGGCCTATCTGGATTCAAATCCGGAAATAAACTGTTCTGAGCAAATCAGAATCCATCTTTACAACGAAGATTTTGGAACATTGTACGAAAAGCTAGAGCCCAGTATCGGCCAGCAGCCATCGTTGGTTTATTTAGACCAGAATGGTATCAAGTTCATAGCGGACAAATACTTCATGAGTATCGTTAACAAGCCGCAGACAGACTTTTTGTACTATCTTTCGTCTTCATTCTTCATTCGTTTTTGGAATACTCCGGAGTTTAAAACCATTGTTCCTCAGGCAACGATGGAAGAAATCAAAGAGAAACCGTACAAGTATATCCACAACGAGATACTGAACTACCTGAAAAGCAAGCTTCCGCAGGGAAGTGAGGTGAGGATGTTTCCCTTTACTATTAAGAAGGGCTCTGGTGTTTATGGTATCATATTTGGAGCCAGTCACATACGTGCGGCAGACAAGTTCCTGCGCTTAGTATGGAAGATGAATGAAGTGAATGGTGCTGCGAACTTTGATATAGATGATGATGCACAAAAAGATCAGTTGGAACTCTGGGGCCCGCAGCCTATCAAGAAGGTAGATGCATTTAAGCGAGATCTGCGCGGGAAAATACTTAGAGGCGAGATAACAAATAACAAGGATGCATTTGACTTTGTTATAGACCGGGGGCATATTGGGACTCATGCAAAGGAGGAGATTTATGAAATGAAAAAGAAGAAACTGATAACATATGAAGGGGCAGCACCTAAGGTGAACTACGAGGCTATTTATCAAAGAAATGAAATTGTGGAATACAAGATAATCAAGAAACCATGAGCATAACAAGGATAGAATGGACTGACGCTACGTGGAATCCGGTGACGGGTTGCACAAAGACTTCGGCAGGATGCCTGCACTGCTATGCGGAAACGATGAGCCGCAGGCTGCAAGCAATGGGTACATTCAAATACTCAAATGGATTTCAGGTAACGCTGCACGAAGAGGCTTTGGACGAGCCCAGAAAATGGCGCAAGCCGAGAACAATATTCGTATGCTCAATGAGCGACTTGTTCCACAAAGACGTACCGTTTGAATTCGTGGACAAAGTGATGGCTGTGATCCGCGAGACACCCCGTCATAGGTATCAACTGTTGACCAAGCGAGCAGAGAGGATGGAAGAATACTTCAACACCCGTCCAGTGCCAAAAAATGTGTGGATAGGGGTGACAGTGGAGGTGATGGCGTCCAAACATCGCATAGAGAATCTTAGGGCTATAGAGAATGCACCCATTCGTTTCCTGTCGTGTGAGCCTCTGCTTGAGGATCTGGGCGAATTGGACTTGACGGGGGTTGACTGGATAATCGTTGGAGGAGAGAGCGGACTGCAAGCCAGACCGATGAAAGAAGAATGGGCCCTGAACATCAAACAGCAGGTTGATGCTGCAGGAAAGGCTTTCTTTTTCAAACAATGGGGAACGTGGGGTAGCGACGGTGTGAAGCGAGATAAACATAAGAACGGCAAGAAGCTTGACGGCAAGATTTGTCAGGCGATGCCGGAGGTATAATGGCCATTAGTAAAACAAGTAGAAATAGCAATGGATACGGAGAAAGAGTTGACTAAGAAGTTGATAGAAATACTTGCAAAGAAGGATGCAACTCCAGAAGAAAAGAAGGTACAAGCCCTCATTAAGTCTGCACTTCTTAGCGATAACTTATTCAGTTTCATAAAAGAGGTCGAACTTGCTTCTAAAGGGATTGGAAAGATTCGTGCAGAGACAGTGAAGGGGGTGGTGGAATATGCAAGAGCCCATAATGAATCGCAGATTAGAACTTTATATGGCGGAAATGACAGGGTTGAATCAATCGTTGAGCAAGAGAATAACCGTTTGACCCAGGTGGATATTTGGGTCCGTGGAACATTGTCTCTTTTAGGCTTGCTGCAGGAGTAAATTTGATGAGATGCATAAATACAGCTTTCTTCACCACCACACAAAATCAACTACCAACAGAAATCAATCAAGCTTGTTTGAATTGCTGAGGCGAGGAGCAGGAGGACGAAGTAGGAACTGCTTTGACGTGCGAAGCGTCTTTGCCGTGTAGTTCTGGATGCCGGAAACTTCGGCCACAACAAAGACAATTCGTATCGATCCCGGTATCCTTTGCTCGTGGAGAAGAGCATCACTTTTTTCCGCCGTCTCGTGGAGTACGTGCGTCTGTTCTCGATATTTCCGGCAGATGCCCCGCGGTTTTTTGTGACGTACGTGGGGAGGATGGTGAAGGCGGTGGTGGGTGATTGATGCAGATGCATGATGCTGGATGGGTAGTCAGGTGGCATATGGCGCAATCTAATTAAAGTACTAAATAACAAATTGTTATGATTAAACCCAAGGCTTACTTTGTCAATGGTACAGCTGTCGCTGAGTATGGAGAACATGTTTTTAAAGATGTTATTTGTGGGTATGGCGGCGATATCAATACTTTGAAGAGAAAGGCAGATATAATAGAGCTATTCCCAAATGAGGATGGGCTATATTTTCTTGATAGGGAAGGATGTGGCTTAGATTCTGGGGCTGGCTATCTATTTGCTTCATTTGGCGTAGCGGTTGGGGGAATTAAAGGTCAGGATGGTTCCGTTAGTATTACTCTCTCCCCAGTGCGTAGCTTTATTGAATATGAGGAAAATATTCAAGCGATTAAAGATTTATTGGAAATTAGGTTGGAAGATAGATTATATCAGAAACTACTTCGCACTCTATTTGTCGCTGTATGTGGAGAAATGGAAGGCTATCTGTCAAGTACTCTAATAGCGCTTATTCAAGGAGTAAGGGATGTTTTCTTGTCCATTCGATATCTTAATGATTTCCAGTTTCAGGTTACGAAGGAGAATGAATTACGTGAAGCTATCGTAAATCGAATAAATGATTGCTATCAGTTTCAGCACATTCGAGATAGAAACAGTAAAGAGAGGATAATCTATGAAAAGTTGTTAGGGGAAAAAATAATAATCAGCCAAAACCTTATTGACTTTATAGAGTGGAGGAATAAGTTGGCTCATAGAGTAACTTTCTTTTCACAACCATCATATCCGACAAAGCAAGATGTATTATTGTTTATTGAGCAAACCAATCATCTAGTTGATTTTATAGATTTTCATGTTTTACCATATAAACAACATTGGCTTCCTGAGTTTTAGCAGGCTTTTTGTATAGCGGTACTATAGGGAGGTTGCTAATGAAGTTAGGTCATTTCAGAATATGGCTTCTTAGAAGGAGAGTGATGGAGAGAGTAATCATGAGGGCGAGAGAGTTGTATGTAAGAAGTAACAATGATGAAGGATAACGTAACAATTGACGGGGAGCTATTCTATACGGATTACGAGATTCCTAAAGATGATGCGGTAATCTGGCGATTTCTTGACTTAGCGAAGTTTATTTCTTTGCTGAAGGAGAAGGCTCTTTTTATGACTCGGGCTGACAAGTTTGAAGATCAGTTTGAGGGGGCAGTTTGCTCTCTAAAGGATTCGGAAAAATATGACGAAGCTTTAATGGACTATTATTCCGAATGTTTTGAAGGTAAGCCTGTTAGTGAACAGTTGATTCAGAATGAGCATCATGCAATCCAGATGATCAGGAAGAACTCTTTCTTGAATTGTTGATTTGAAGGTTTATATGAATCTGTCGCGATGTGGAAGTTATATGCCTCTGGAGGGGATGTGAAGGGTGTTGCCATCAAAACGACAGTCGGTCGGCTCAAGAAAGCTATAGGCCGCATTGCTGAGATTGGTAGAATATCATATATTGACTATTCCAAGGAGTGGCCAAACGCCAATGAGGCTTTGTGGAGAAAAAGGCTGTCGTTTGAATACGAACACGAGGTGAGAGTCAGGGTTATCACTGATGGTGGTTTATCCCCGACGCCACCAGAGTTTATGTTGCTCCCCGTTGATTTGGACGAATTGATAGAATCGGTGTTTGTGTCGCCCATGGCAGAATCGTGGTTCAAGGAACTGGTTGTGGACGTGCTGCAGAAGTATGGGCTCAATAAGGAAGTCTTTCATTCTGCTTTGGACGATAAGGCGTTGTATTGAAAGGGTATGTTATGGAAGACTTGTTGTTGCCGGCATATCAGAAATTGTTTGCAGCTTTGCAAAACCTTGAACGGTTCAATAAAGAGCAGGATCTTTTTGAGAATATAGCTTGTTTAGATTCTTTCTTGTCGGAATTCCGAAATGTTACGTTTGTCCTGCAAAAGTCATTGGCGCATACGGATCACTTCGGAGAATATGAAGCATTAAGAGAACAACATTTGAAGAACGATGATTGCTCATGGTTGGTTGCGAAGAGAAATGAAGTCCTGAAAGAAAAGCCATTTAACCTGGAGAAGATATTGAGGCTGACGCTTTATCATCCAAATGGTGCTGGCGTGTTTTCAACGGATTCCTACACTATTGCTGACGAGGTTGGCTATTCCTCTCTTATTGAAATGATAAAGGGTGTGATTGAGAAGATACCGGCCATCGAAGTTTTCTTTTCTGTAGAATTTATTTATAGAGAGGTCGGATCTGAAAGAAACATCTTTACGACTATAGACAAGGGCATTGACTCGGTGTTGGGGTTGCTAGATAATCTGAGCAAAACGATCAGAAGTGAATCATCCGCGGCAAGAGAAAAGGTCTTACAGAAGATAAAGGGATTGCATTTTCATAATGGTCCAAAGGATTTTTGGTTCATTGATGATTATGTTTTTTATAGCAAAAACCGAGTCTTTGAGAAGGGTGAAAGATTCGAATTGATAACACCTTTCAAAGTGGCTGTTCCCTACACTACTTTGTGCAAAATGCTCCAAGTAGAGAAACGAGGAGATTTTATCGATGAGACATTTGAGGCCTTTGAGAAGATGCATTGTTTCGCATTCCACCAACAAAGGGAGATAGCTCCTACACTTTTATCCTTGAGAAAAGATGGTACATTATCGATGGTGATGTATTACGCAAGTATCAAAACTACAACTTATAGGAAAATACAAGAGATAGCTGAAGAGATTAAAAGTGGTGTACCGATTATTGCGGTATTCTATGTGGGTGAGATGTTGATTTATGATGACCCAGAGATCCTCAATCAAGATTATTCGTATAGGAGAAAAAGTGTACATTCTGAACTGCTTTCATTCGAAAAAGTGACGAAGGATGGTGCTGAAAACTATTGCATCAGTAGTGAGGCTGTTTTGGAAGGAAAGAAGGATTGCCGGTTTCCAAACCTGATGAAAGTTGAGACGGATGATACGATATCATTTATGAATCCGTTGGTTGAGGCATTACAGCGTATAGAATGACCAATGTGCTGTTAAGAAAGCATAATTCTTGTAAAGGAATGCAATAAAGTTGAAGAAGATTCGTTAATTTTGTAGGTGTCGATATATTTGATTAAAGAGACTTAAGAAAAGCCACTACATTATTATTTCCGATAGTTTTAGATGAAAGAAAACCAGACATACGATAAAAAGTCTATAATGGCCGTATCTGGTAAGACGGCAGATTTTGATGAGATTGCAAAGGATTGTGTTGCTTTTGCAAATAGGGATGGTGGGCATTTGGCTATAGGTATAGAAGATGACCAGGAACTGCCTGATCCGTCTCAAATTATATCGGACCTGCTAAAAGAGACCGTTGTCAGGAGAATCAACGAGCGCACTATCAATGTGGCACTTGTGCCGAGCATTGTTCAGGCAGAGAATGGGGGAGAATATCTTGATATAGAGGTGTTGCGTTCGGCTGTGTCGATAGCTTCTACTACGAAGGGTGGCTATTTTATTCGTGACAATGACAAGAGTAAGCCTATTGCTCCCGATGAGTTACTGCGTGCAATTACTGACAAGCCGTCTTATTCTTGGGAAACAAAGGTTTCATTGAAGTATAAGGTTGGCAATTGCGATAAGGAAAAACTGCAAACCCTAATAGGAAAGATAAGATCATCAGATAGGGTGTCCTCTTTTGTCAAAGGAATGACAATAGAGGAGACATTGGAATACTACTCTCTTGTCGATGAAAAGGGAAACCTTACTAATCTTGGGGTGCTGTGGCTTGGTACGCAACCTCAGAGAGCACGTCTGTTGTACAGTCCAACCGTACAATTTATAAAGTATGACGCAGATGGAAACAAGGTATTCAAGCAAGTGTGGGATGATTATTCTCTTAATCCAGACGAGTTACTGACAGCGATATGGAATAGCGTTCCTGATTGGAAAGAGAGTAATGAGGTGTCGGATGGACTATGGAGAAAGGATATCCCTGCTTATGACGAGAAGGTTGTGAGAGAAACACTTTGCAATGCTATTGCCCATAGACCCTATACGACTCGTGGTGACGTGTTTATCAATATTCATCCCGACAGGATGGAGGTGGTAAATCCCGGCCGTTTGCCTTTAGGTGTTACGCCAGCAAATATTCTTAGGACCAGTGTAAAAAGAAACAAAGATCTTTCACGTCTGTTTTATGCGTTGCATATTATGGAAGGTGAGGGTTCCGGTTACGACTTGATGTACGAAACCCAGTTGTCTTTAGGCAAGAGTATTCCTATCGTAAAAGAGGGGGAAGATTCCGTTTCTGTAACTATTGAGCGGAAAATAATATCAAAAGAAGCCTCCCGAGTATACGATTATTTGCAGTATGCTTACCCAGAGGTGTTCCGTCACCAGAAGTCAATGATTGCGTTCGGTATGATTCTCCAGGAAGAGATTGTCTCGTCGGAAACGCTGTCAAAACGGCTTCAGTTGCCGGAGACAGACCGGTTGCGTTCATATGTGGACATATTGTGTGCGAAGAATATTGTTTTGACACGAGGCCGTGGTAAGGGGACGAAGTATTATGTGAACCCTGATATCATTTCAAATTCCAGGGCAAACATCCGGACTACCCTTAAAACTATAGAGCCTTATAGATTGAAGGAGTTGATATTGCAAGATTTGAAATATCATCCCAAGAGTCTTGTCTCTGAAATGAGTGAACGGTTACCGGATGTGCCTTTTACGGAGTTGCAGAAGCAAGTTCGGAGAATGGCGACAATAGGTGAACTATCGTATTTTGGAGGCAGGAAGTTCAGACGTTATAGTTTGCCCTAGTCTTTTCTTTCAATTATTGGCAGAAAAAAGATAGTTCTTAAAGGTGATACGGATAGGTGTTTTTGTAAATGATTGATAATTAGCTAGTTCTTTTCTTGATGTATGGCGAATAAAGAAAGAAAAAGAATGAGATAATTCCTGTAGTGAATAAGTTCCGGTCGATGAGGATTCAATCTCAAACTTATAGCACTGATAACACAGAAAGGGTCACCTTCAGCTTAAAATCATTCGAAAATCGGATTGAAATCTGCAGAAGGACTTGGTTGGCGTGCTTTCATTCAACGGCAATAAGATGATCACGACCTCCGGCGGCGGTGCGCTGATTACGGAGGATGAGGACCATTGGCGCGAGATTATGATGTATGCCACACAGTACCGCGAGAGCTATCCGTACTACCAGCACGAGAAGATCGGGTACAACTACCGGATGTCTAATATTTGCGCCGGAATCGGCCGCGGACAGATGACGGTGGTGGAGCAGCATTTGGCGCATCATAAGCATGTGCAGAAGCTATACGAGGAACTGCTGAAGGACGTCCCGGGAGTGCATGTTCATTCCCAGCCCGCTGGCGGCGATTATGATTCTAACTACTGGCTATGCACGATTACCATCGACCCGGAGGTGCGCATCAAGGGGCAGGAGAATGCATATAAGACGATCGTCAAGGGTGCCGTGGGAGGTGCTGCGGGTGTGATCCATATGGCTTCGTCAGCGGTCACTGATTGCCAGCCCAACGACAATGTGGAGGCCCTGCGTGTAGTGATGGATCAGGCCCAGATCGAGGCCCGTCCCGTGTGGAAGCCGATGCATAAGCAGCCGTGCTACAAGGGCGTGCCCTGTTATCTGAACGGTGTCAGCGAGGCGTTGTTTAAAGTTGGCATGTGCCTTCCTGCCGGTCCGTATGTGAGCGATGAGGATGTGAGGTATATCGTGGAGACCATTAAATCAGCTATTCAGTAATGGTTATCGACCAAAGTATTTTGGATAACCTCACCGCCCAGGCGAAGGCCTCGCCGCGGCTTCGAATGAACTTTGACCTTAGGAACTCGGTGGAGGATCAGTCCCAGCGGATGCTCAATGCCATCGAGCCGGGGAGTCCGCTGCCGATTCACCGGCACCGTTCGAGTTCCGAGACGGTAGTGTGCCTTCGGGGAAGGTTCGTGGAGGATTTCTATGACGATATGGGGAATCTCACCGAGTCGATAGAACTCGTTCCGGGCGGGCCGAATTATCTTCTCAATATCCCTATCGGCCAGTGGCATACCGTCCGTTCTCTCGAATCCGGCACGGTGCTTCTCGAGTGCAAGGACGGGGCCTATGAGCCGCTTGGGGAGGAGGATGTGATGGAAATAAAGCCGCTTGCCTAAACCCTCGGCAGCATCTGTTTCTTCCGGGTCAGGATGGCCTGCGCCAGATAAAGCGGGCGCAAAGGTACAAATGTTTTTGTTTTTTGGAAAGCATGAAAAAAGTTCACGAAGCCGGTATGTCCATCCGCCTCGCTTCTGCCTCCGACATCTCGGATATCATGACCGTCTTGGAGTCGGCTAGGGGGATTATGCGATCGGACGGCAATCTCGAGCAGTGGGCTAACGGATATCCTTCGGAGGACGTCATCAGACATGATATCGATGCCGCCTTTGGCCATGTGCTGGTGGAGGATGGCCGGATTGTAGGGTACTTCGCCTTTGTGCCTTCGCCAGAGCCGACATATGTCGAAATCTTCGGCGGGAAGTGGCTCGATGACGAGACTCCCTACCATGTAATACACCGCATCGGAAGCTTTCTCGAGGTACATGGGGTGTTCTCCGCCATCATGGATTTTGCTTTCTCCCATGACAGGAACATTCGCATCGACACCCACAGGGACAACCGAATCATGCAGCACAACATTCTCAAACACGGTTTCTCCTACTGCGGAATCATCTTTCTGGAATCCGGCGATGAACGGCTGGCTTATCAAAGAATTCTGCCATGAGAGTCGGATACAAACTTATTCTCTGGGACTTGGACGGGACCTTGATTGATACAATTGAAGACCTCTCGTCGGCGGTGAATCATGCCCTGTCTATGCGTGGACTGCCGCTGCATTCGCCGGCTGAATATCGCGGCATGGTTGGGCATGGGGTCCGGAACCTTGTGAAGCGGGCACTGGAGTCTTCCTTGGGAGATGTGCCGGATGAGGCTCTTATAGATGCGGCCCTTTCAGACTTCAAGGCATATTATACCGCCCACATAGATATACATTCCCATCCATATCCCGGCACTCCGGACCTTCTTCGGGACCTGCACGCGGCCGGAGTGAAGATGGCGGTGGCTTCAAACAAGTTCCAGGCTGGGACAGAGCATCTGATACGTGAATTCTTCCCGTCGATACCTTTTGTATCTATCCTTGGGAATCGT
>Ga0256405_10002019_pt1 | contig 50036 bp, 85 predicted proteins | sample RumenRJG_02DNA_FD_189096 | JGI IMG/M metagenome (GOLD analysis project Ga0256405, IMG submission 189096) | Bovine rumen microbial communities from Lethbridge, Alberta, Canada - RJG_02 | ecosystem: Host-associated > Mammals > Digestive system > Stomach > Rumen | place: Canada: Alberta...
TTTGCCGCCATAAGCAGTAGTAAAGCCTTTTTCAAACAACACCTCAATCCTAAAATAACCACTGGAATTTACCGTCACTGGAAGAAGTCTTACACCATCCTTTTGAGTGTTCCATCTGTTATCTACGCCAGTCGTAGGTGCTCCTAATGTAACATTTGCTGACCACAAATCAGTCGGAAGTAAGTTGTACCCCGAATGAAACACGGCTTTGGATTTAATTTCACCTTCTGCAATCGGATTTTCAAACTCTACAAAACCTGCTTCGGCAAGTTTGATAATACCGCTACCGCCGCCACTACCACCGCCTGTACCATCATCTCCGTCTGTGATGTAGTACGTTGTGCCGTTCATCTTTTCTTCGTAGGAAAGTGCATCATACTGTGCTTGTGTGAGTTCAACGGAGTTATCACCGACTACTTCCCATGAAGCTTCAAGCGTATGATCTCCCACAAGCTTGTAGTGCTTCTCATCTTCCTGACAGAACACAATCATGCCCTGATACGGATATTCCATAGTCAGAAGGTCGGCTTTTGTCGGGACTTCTAAGCGTCCGTCAAGGTTCGCCGATGCTTCTACTTCCAGATTGCCGCCTAAACGGTAACTTCCTTTTTGTCTTGCCATATCTATACCTCCATCGAAGGGGCAGAGGTTTATCCCCTGCCCCTACAGGTTAATTTAACTCCAACGAACTTTGATCGTTCTCGAACCTGCCGCATATCCACGGCTGTCGGTGTAACGCTTGTAGGCAACATCCACGTTCGCCGCATTCGGGTGAACCACATCGGATGCCACAAACTCGTCACACGGCTCGAACTTACCAGACATATCGTTCAGCACTTCCACCGCAAGCACAGACCATGCCGCTGGCACCTCAAAGATTTCCGGGTTCGCAACCGTACACGGAGGGAATACAAAGGTCTTTTCCCCAACAGAACGCTTCACAAGCGGCTCTTTCGCAATCGTATTGATGTTAGCCGCATTGGAATAAATCGGGTCTACGAACTCATACACGAGCGCAGAAGTGGTAAGGCTTCCTGCTTCTTTCGCTTCACCGTAGTTTTCTCCCTCATCATCCTTCGGTTGCTGACCTGCCGCATACTTGACCGTACCTGTGAACGAAGCATTTGACTCGCTGACCACTTCAGAGAAGGTGTTCTCCACCTGCTCACCGCCACCGCTCAGGCTGTATGCGGTTGCTTCGCCTACTCTGTAACCATCCGTGCCATAAGCAGGGGAGATCGAACCACGATTAAGTGTAAGCGTGATCGTCACGTTCTGTGTTGCACCAGTCTCAAGCAGTTTGTTTCCAGAACCGCTGATGCTGACAGTCGGTTCGGTGATCGTAGGAACGTTCTTCTTCGTCAGCATATTGATGATGATGTCTTCAAGGCTCGTGTCCTTCAGAATGACATCGCCGACTTTGTACTTGCCCTGCGCTTCTTTCACGGTCAAGGCTTCTTCCAGATAGTCAGCAGTCTCGGACTTGTCTCCCTTCGGGAGTAACCGCGCATCGACCTTGTGTACGGTCTCTGTGATGATCTCCGCTTCGGTTTCATCAATATCAGCCGCATCGGGATTCGAGAGCGTCAGCGCATTGCCGACATATTCAATCGTGACGTTCTTCCCTTCGACCTCAATGACGACTTTCCCTGTGTCATCGACAACGCCCTGATAGGTCTGTGTTCCATCGGAACTCTTGATCTTGACAACCTCATCCTTCACCAACGGACGGTCATCCCCAATGGCTACCGTTTCCGTTGCCGTTTCGATGTACCCGACCGCTCTCTGTGCGATCTCGGCTTCAAGGACAGACGTGTCGATGTCCGCACCGACCTGCACCCAGTTTTCGGGGTCAGTGTTCGGAAGCTGTTTCAAGATATACATCTTGGCTTCTTCCTCGACAACGACCTTCATCCCCTTAAAGGGATAGTCCCATGTATTCGCCGCTGTCAGATCAGCTTTCAGCTTGACCTGCTCGTTTGCGCTTAACGGTGCCGCCGCATTCAGTTCAATATTGTTACCTAACTTTGTGCTACCTTTTTGTCTTGCCATGATATTGTCCTCCGTTTACCATGTGAATCTAAGTTTACGTTCGCCTGCTCTGTATCCACGGTTGTCCGTGTACTTCCAGTAGGTTTTGCCATCAAGTGTGATCTGCTCCTCTAAAAACTCCCACGACACATCTTCCCATTCCTTTTCGAGCGCATCCCATGTCTCGATCTTCGTTGCCTTTGCAGGAAATGCGATAGCCGCCTCGTTCGGGTGATCTTCGTTTGCAAGCTCGATCTCTGTCGGAGATGCGTTGTACTGGTCAATCGGCATACGCTCAAAAGCACCGCTCTTATTCGAGTAAATGTACGCTTTGCGTTCAAACGTGATGCTGTCTGACGTAGTCCCTGCCGCTAACGGCTGACCGTAGTCCTCGCCTATACTATTCTTCGGCTGTTCTCCCTTGTTGTAAGCGACTGTTCCTGTGATAACCATTTGTCTCTCTCCGTTCGGCATCTTCTCGTCCATGTTGATGTTGACCGTCTGACCAGACTGTCCGTCAATCGTGTAGGATGAAGCTGTCCCCGATCTCTTACCGCTTGTTCCGTAAGCAGGTGTGATCTTGCCCTGATCAAAGGTAAGGTCAAACTTCAGCGACCCGATGGGTTCATCCATGCCAAAGATGGTTCTTGCGGCATTACTGGTCAGCCTTGCGCTCGGCGCTGTAAATGTCGGGTTCGCAACAGGGTTCAGCAGTTCACGTAAGATCGTTTCGATGCTGTCACCCTTGTTGTACTTCTTCCCAGACTTGATACCTCCCACATTTACGGATGCCGTAAGGTCATCGGATAATGTGGTGTCAATCTGTAAATCAGAGCTTGTCTTGTTGCCCTTTAACTCGACACCGTTGATTGACGGAAGGTTCTTCAGCAGGTTGTAGTTCGTTGTGCCACCGCCTCCGCCGCCGCCAGAATCAATCAGAGCTTTCAGCAGGGCTTCTTCTCTTGTGACAGGCACAATATCTTCTCCTGCCAGGATTTTTTCTTTCCTCGTTACGGGGGTTATATCAGCCATCTTCTTCCTCCTTACTTCCTAAACTGTTTATCGCTTCTGATCTGTTCGACCTCCTGCGCGTACTTCTCGTCAAACGCTTCCTTGATCTGTGTCTTTAACTTCTTTGCTTCTGCTCTAAGCTTCTCGACCTCCGCCTTAATGGATTCCTTTGACATTCCCTTCATGCGCTTGCGCAATTCCTTAATTTTTGCGGATACCTGTTCCGTAACAGCCTTATATTGGGCTTTTCGTTCTTCCATAAGAGCTTCTTTCACCATTTTTGCGGCAGCCTTCCCTCTCTCGCTAAGCCCTTTTGTAGAGCTTCGTTTCTTTCTAAGCCCCTTTTTTCTGTAGTTCATGTAATACTCATGAGCCTTTACGGGGTCATAGTATTTGCTCGCATAAGCCATGTTATCCCTCCAATTCCGCAAGAATTGAATCAAGCTCGTTGTCTATTCCGTCGTCCTCTTCATCGTCATCAAGGCCTTCGAGCCGATCAAAATCATCTTCCCTCATAAGACCTAACATTTCCTCTGCCTTATCTCCGTCGCCCAGAAGGTCAAGAATCTTTCTGGTGACGTATTCATCATCCAGATACGTTCCACCTTGTATGATCGTCTGCACCTGTTCCTGTACGTTAATCATCCTCGATCTCGTAAAGGTCGGTTCATTCTCTTTCCCTGCCACGGCCAACAGGCCTTTGATGAATTCGATCACACAATACTCAAACTCGTTCGTCTTGGCATCCAATGCCTCGTAAGATGCCTGTATCTGTGTTGCGGTGATATTCCCCCCTGCAATGTTCTTTGTATCCAAGGCCATGGCACTATCAAAGATGTCATTCCGCAGTCTGTCAAGGAGTCTCTCCCTCGCCTCGTGCGGAACTTCCTGTGCGTGGCTCTCTGCTTTTACATCATCGTCAAGGTTTGCCGCATGGACCGTTTTCATGCGCTCGATAAACACCGCAAGGTCAAGATCATCCATTCCCCCGGCATTGGTCAGCGTCCAATAGACATACGATGCCTCGTCTACCGTGTTGCAGAACCCCGATTTGATCAGGTCGTAGCCGTCGATCTGTTCTCTTAACCCGATGATCTCGCTTTGTCTTTCTGGATTGCCCCATAACGGAACAATCGGGAATGTCGGATAGTTCTGCAAATCGAATATCTCTGTCCCGTCAACCTCGGATGTCCTTACGATCTGCTGATATGCAACCTTTCCTGTTCCCTCAAGGATTTCACCCTTTCCATCCTTCCAGATGTAGTTCGTGTAACCATCTTCTTCGTACAGGGTCGCTCTCATTGGCTTGTTCTTGTCGATCTGCCAGAACCTCACCCCTGCTCTCAACGCACCGTTTTCTTCGTCGTACAACGGGGCAAATTCTGTCACATCGAACACGTCCAAATGGTCAAGGTTCCAGAACCCGAAACTCACGCCGCCCCAAAGTGATTTCTTTGCAGCATCTTGCAATTTCGTGTCAAAGTCCTCTCCCAACGGTTCATCCTCTCCACTCCACGACACACCGTTGCTCAACAGATACTGGTATGCCTGTGTGATGATGTACTTGAAGAATCCACAGGCCATCTTGTAGTTTGCGGAGAAATTGTCAGGAACGGCTTTCCCGGAAACTGTATACAACAGCTTCTGGAAGCTCATGATCGTCGTGTTCTTCTTCTGCGAGTAATCCTTTCCCACCATGGCAGTCTTATACAGATCAGACCGCTTGTGTTCTTGGATGACCTGATTGATAAACTCAATTCGGTCGCTGTCGCTGTTGTTTACTTCGAGCAAATCGTTATATGTGGTCATTTTCGCCCTCCGTTAGTTCCATAGAGGCTTGTAATCACTGTTGTCACGCTTTTTCTTGTATATCCTCGCGATGCTTGCCAAACTATCCGGGCAATCATCATGACCTGCATCTTCGTAGTAGTCCGTGATCTGCTTTATGTACTCCTCATCAGTCCCGTCTACAAAAACAACGTCTTTCCATACTTCAAGAAGATACGTCACTATCTTCAGGTGCTTGTTCATGTTCTCGTGGTACTTGTTCGCCTTTATTCCCCTGTTCCTCAAGGCCTTGTTCAAATACCCTTTATCGCCGTTGTCCTCATCGTACACCTTCCCGCACTTGAACTCCTTGTAATACTCCTCAATCTCGTCCATGTGCCTGTCTACGTGATCTTGCCAGCACTTCCCAAAAACATATATCTTTCCATCTCTTCTGTTGGCAACCGTCACAGCCGTATAGTCATTCCCACCATAAGCCGCATCTATGTGCATAATTCCCTGATCAACAAGTCCACGGTCGCCACCAGTGACAGGATTCAGGAAGATCACATCCTCTGATGCAATAATCCTTAGCTCATAGTTACAGGCAAACAGCGAAGGGAGCATCTTGTTCCGCAACTCTTCCAGTTCTTTGTCGCTCAATATCCCGGTCGCATAGCAGTCGTGTTTCTCCGGGCTCGGCATGATAGAGAAACAGTCCTCCTCATGCCATGGCGTCCCTGTGTTGTATATCCGCCCGTCCTTGTTCTTTATGTTCTGCAACTCCATGTAAACAATCTTGGTGCGCTCTCTCTCCGCTTTGGAGATTCTGTCATCGATGTTTACAATGTCATCTGTAAATATCCTGTCAAAGTGCTTACCTGTCAGTGATGACTTTGTTCCCATCCCTATCAACTGGGATGTTCCCCTTACATCAACAGACAGGTTTGTATTCAGCTCCGTTGTTGAACTGGTAGTTAGAACCAGATTCACACCGTATATCGTCTGTACCAGATACTGCGTTCTCGCGTCTTTCAGTATCTTCTCAACCTGACGGATGACCTCCTTCACGTCAGAGTCCGTCTTTCTCATGAACATCGTCCTCATCCTCGGAAGCAAAATCATTACTTCAGCCAGGACGATACTCACACAAGTCGTTTTGTAACTGATTCGATGAGATTGGAGTGTTTTATCTCCCTTCCCCGTCAGCATGTCCCTCATCCACCCGTTATGCAGATCACCCAGCTTATCAAACCCAAGCAGATGAGCAAACTTAACAGGCCTCTCGACCAGAAACTTAATCGCCTGCTGTCTCGTCATAATTCATACGCCCATCTATAGCCGTACGCAGACTTCCTATCCCCTCTTGCACACCTCGCTATGTTGTGCCTATTTACCCCGTTTTCCTCTGCGGCAATCACGCAGTTATCCCACCTTCCAAGCACTTTGCCATCCATCGACATCTTTATCACAGGCTTTGAGCTTGGATGCTCTGCGCCGTGAACCCCGTACATACCATTTAGCTCTCCCTTTGTTGCCCTTGCCAGCCCCATCCTGACCGCATGCCTTGTGTTATCAGAGTACGTGCACCATTCCAGATTCTCAGCCCTGTTATCTTCCTTCACTCCATTTTTATGGTTCACGCATTGCGGATTTTCATTCTTCTCTAAAAATGCTTCCGCAACCATTCTGTGAATCTTCATTGACCTTGATCGAGACCTTTTCCACAAATTGACATACAGATACCCATTGTGCCCGGCCCTCTGAACAAGAATATGCTCTCTCCTGTTCCCATTCTTGTCTGACAGGCTCCTTATTCTCCCAAGATCAGAAACCTCATACTTGCCCTCATAACCATCAATCGGTTTCCAGTTCTCCATCTTCTCCAAGCACTGCATTCTCCACCTCGCTAATAACGGTCTCATCCACTTCAGACACCATGATTTTTTGAACAGGGTCTTGTCCGACTGTAGATCGGAGAGTCTCGAACGCTTTCACATTGCCCTTCATCCCCTGCTCAAACAGCTTCGCACACAGAGCCTCTGCCCCGGAAACGGTCTTTCCGTTCTTATCCGTGTAGTCTGTTTCCAGCAGGATTTCAATGCATCTGCGAAGGTCTCTCTTCTCCCTTCTTGCCCTGCCGGAATTGATGCCTCCTTTGCTCTGCTGTTTCTTTGCCTCAATAGGGTCTTTATCGGCAAATGTATTCCCTAACAGGTTCTGTTCGTTTGCCATTCTGCCTCCCACTTCTTTCGCACTTTTCCCCCGCTTTGGGTTACTCTACTCCACTCTTAAACCATTGATCATAAATATCACTTGCTATGTGAGCCATCATTACCGGGGGAACACTCATGCCGCATACATAAACCACATCACTCTTCAGGAAGTTGTAGTCCTGTGGGAATGTCTGTATGGTGATCACATCTTTGTCTGACGTTAATCCCGGAACATCAAACCTCGTATGCCTGCATGATTCCGTCTGTGTGCTTGCAACTCCCTCCAGCTTTATGTATCTTTGAGAAAAGCAACTTACTTTGCCATACTCTCTGTCTTTTACCGTGTCACCAAGAGCATTGTCTTTGGATGATCTTTGTTGCCATCTTTTGTAATGCGCTGTTCCCTTGTTCAGCGGGATATAATCTTCATCTGCAAACTCTCCGTATAGTATCGGCTCCTCTTCATACTTCAGAGTCAGCTTCGGGAATCCCATGTCTTTCCTCTGTGCTATGAAGAATACTCTTTCCCTTTTCTGCGGAACTCCCATAAGCGCGGCATTCAGGAGAAATATCTGGCACGTGTATCCTGCATCATCGAGATGCTTTATGATCTCCCTGACATACCCCCTTGCTTTACCGGCTATCAGACCCTTCACGTTCTCCGCTACAATCACTTTCGGTTGCAGTCTCTCGGCCACCTTTATGAACTCGAAGAACAGGTCATCAAGCGTCTGCTTCTTCTGTCCTTCCCGGAACTTCTTTTCTTTGCCCCAACCGGCTTCTCTTGCGCCGCACATGGAGAACGTGCTGCATGGAGGTGAACCGTCCAGAATGTCCAGATCAAACAGTTCTTCCGGTAAGTCAGTAGTAGCAAAATCCCGGATGTCCATAAGGAAGTTATGTTTCGGGTGATTGTTCTCCACATAGATTTCATTCATTTCCGGGTCAATCTCTAAGTTTCCGATAACTTCATACCCTGCCAGCTTATATCCCATTGAGGACCCGCCACCGCATGAAAAACAGGAAAACACCTTCCTCCCATTCTTCTCAACGTTCTTTAAGTCGTCCAGACTATAGATGTAATTAAACTTATGCATTGAACCTGAACCCGCAATCAGGACACTCATACTCAAACTTGTCGTCCGCAAATTCCTCTGTATCAAATTCCGTATTTGAGAAAGACATCTCCCCTCCCAGATCGGAGTCAAACCCATACCCGGTAAGGTCGATGTCCATGTTGCTCAGTTCAGCCATGAGAAGGTCAAAATCAAAGCCTGTGTCCATGGTCAGCTTATTATGGACTATGGCGTATGCCCTTCTCTGCTCGTCTGTAAGCCCATCTAAGCGGATGATAGGCACTTTATCCATCCCAAGCTCTAAGGCTGCTATAAGGCGGCCGTGGCCCTCCACAACCTCATTTCCGCGCCACACGGCTATGGGGTCATTAAATCCAAACTGCTCAATGCTGTTTTTGATCTGCTCAATCTGCTCTGCCGGATGCAGTTTTGCATTTCCTCCATATGCGACCAGATCAGTTGGCTTCACCTTCTCGATCTTCAGCATCACTTCACCCTCTTCCCGCATCTCGGGCAATATACGTTCTTGCAGATATGCCCCACATCGGAGTCAGATTCCCGGACCGCATCCTCCGCGCTCACAGAAATGCCATAAATCGTCATATCGACTCCTTCAATCATCTCCAGTTCCCTGTTCAAAACATCCACGTCAAAGCCGCTGTTCATCGTGAGCTTATTGTGTACGAGTGTATACGCCCTTCTCTCCTCATCGCTCAACCTGTCCAGCCGGATGATCGGCACCTCGGTCATTCCAAGCTCCTGACACGCTATATATCTCCCATGACCCTCGATAATCTCGTTGTCCTTCCAGACAGCAATAGGGTCATTAAAGCCAAAGTCCCGGATGCTCTGCTTAATCTGCTCGATCTGTTCCGCAGGGTGAATCTTGGCGTTGCCGCCATACGTGTTTAGCTTTTCTATGCTGATATACTCAATTTTCAAGTTCTCTCTCCTTTTCATCCTTTTCATTGTCTCAAAAAAGCATGAAAAAGTTAGAGACAAAATTTTGACCCCAAATAGAAACACCCTGCTTATCCAGCAAGGTGTCTTTCAAAAAAACTCACCGCTTCATCAATACTGTCGCACGGACTTCCTGCGCCTCCAGTTTTATAATCCCATCCGCACGATATGAACCTAACTCCCTCTCTTTCCCTGCAACTGTATCTTGAGTAGTGAATTGTATATCTTTGCTTTCCCTTCTTACACACCCATCCAAACAGATCATCAACGTAGCTGAATATCAGACCTGTTTTGTCGGATATGATCTGTACCATTGTCTTTTCTTCCAGTTGTTCCAGATCAGTCGGTTTTATCAGATCAAAAATTGTCATCTGTCCTGTCACTTCTTCCTCCTTTCCAAAATCCACAGCACAATCAAAACCAGCAGACTCACCCATGCCATGCCAAGCAGTATCCATCCACAGGCATAAGCCAGTAGGCAGAGTGAGTAAAAGAATTTCCACAGGCTCATTGTTTATCGTCCCTCGTTCGTAACCACAAGATCAAAATCGGCACCCACACGGGCGCAAAAATGACAGCCCATGCCGCGATCAGTTTGATGATGGATGCGTATATCCAGTAAGTCGTATACAGCATCTGCCACGGTTCAAGTCCCATCGCCGCCCTCATTCTCCATGGGCATTCCAAGCTCCGCGGATTCTGTGCCATATAGTTTTCTCCAAACATCACACATCAGACACAGCCACTGGATATTATCAATTTCATTGTCGTTTCTGATGTGATTGAAAAGCTCATACTCAATAAACTCCGCAAGTTCTCTTGCGTCTGCTTCACGCAGTTCAAGTGTCACCATCTTTGCCATCTTTGCCATCTTCTTTGTCCTTTACGCTTGCTTGCCATACGCCGATCAGCCAACCTAAACTAATACACAGGATTGTGTACACGATCAGCACCGCAAGTCCCTCTATTGTTCCGTAAAGCGAATTACTCACCATTTGCCACTCCATCTGCCAGTATTGACAGGATTGCTATGTACGGTATCAGCCACAGTATCCATTCGTACCACTTCACCATTGCCCCTTTCTCTTCCGCTTTGTCCTCTCTCTGAAACTCGCGTACAGACTTTCCTTTTCGCGGAAGCCTCGGAGAGACATCTTGCGCCGTTCATTCTGTCGATGAAATTCTGCGTATATCTCGCAGGTTGCGTGACAGGCGGGTCGGCGGTTTTCACAGTCTTTACAGGTCATCGTTTGTTTCCTTTCCGATGGTCACGCTTACGCCTAACGCCTTGAACACCTTGTCTGCATTTTCAAGCGTTATTCCGTTTCGTCCTTGCTCCCAACCCCTTATGTTTTTTATACTTATTCCAGACACTTCTGCCAGTGTCTTTTGCGTAATCCCTTTCTTCTTTCTCTCTTCTCCTATGAGCGCAATTAAATTTTGCATTTGACAAACATCCTTTCGTGTGCTAATCTATATCTTGTACTGATATATCAGTACACCGCAGCATTTTGTGGTTGGCGTGAAAGGGGGAACGGAGGGAGCTGCCAAATTTTCAAGAAAGGAGGGCAAACCCATGCAACGAGAAGCTGTGTCTTCAAGTCGCATCCGTTCCATCGGCTGGGAGCCGGAAATGATGGAAGTGGAATTTCACGATGGCGCTGTGTATCAGTACTTCTGCGTAACAAACACTGACTACGCCACGTTCATGTCCGCTCCATCGCTCGGCTCTGAACTGTCGAGATTCGACAAGGTTCATCCTTACCGTCGAGTCAGGTAAACGGAACAGACATACCATCCTCTACAACGCGCACTCGTTCATGGTCAATGACGATCTGCGCGAGAGGATGGTATTCTTTTTCTAACCATTCCCTTACAGGTTCGCACAGTGTTTTCAGCTCGTTCATCCGTTCTTCTACGTTTCTTGTGTCCATCATTCCTCCTCCTCATACTCACACTCCCACGCTTCGCACCCCGTATGTCCGTCTTTGGTGACGTAGTGGATGCAGGTGGAGCAGGGTCTTGTGTTTTTCTTCTGTGCTTCTTCCACAGCACAATCAATGATTGCGTCTATAGCTGATTTCGGCAAAATCGATTTTATTATCTCAGTACCATCTTCTCGAACTTCCAGCGTTTTGTAGCATTTCCTATACACTTCTTCTCTTGTCATCCTGTTCACTCCTTTGCATATCCGCTCCACAATTCGGGCAGAAGTTTGATTTATGTGGTTGCTTTGCCTTGCACACAGAACAACCCCACCTGCCGTATGCTATTCCGTGTGCTTTTTTTATCGTCATTTTCTTATCGCGCCAAGTCCCTTTTTTTACAGCATCAATCATCGGGATACTGTTACGATCTTCATCTTCAAAGTGCCACTCGTCACCATTTACTGTTACAATCCCAAGTTTATTTAGTTTTCTGCAAGCAAGTTCGCAGAAAGCGCCATCAAGTTCGTTGTATTCGTTTTGCCACTCAAATATCCATTTCGCTACCCACAAGCAAAATTCATGTTCAGTCATTCCTGTTCACCTTCCCTTTCGCTTTCTCTCCACACTTCCCTTAATTCAGCACCACAATAACAAGGTCTACGGTCTATAATACTCACAGTTAGTCTACATTTCACATCTTCAATAACATCGTTTTCAAAGATTGTGTCGGTATTCAGTTTTCCTCTTATTCTTTCTTCCATCAGCGCATCTGCTAACACATCTGGTGTAAGAGGTATAATATCAGCGTCAATTAACCTGCCGTGTTCTTTTATTATCTTCACATCTGAAAAAATGTTCTTTGCTGTTTTAATACAGTCCTCAATTTCTTCTTCGGTCAATTCATCTTCTGGTATGTTAATCACTAATTTCATGTTCATCTCCTTTCATTTAATCGAGCGGGTAAGGATTTGCACCTTACATGACATGAAATGTTGCACCGGCACTGTCAGGAATCGAACCTTCAAGTCGTGGGAGTCGAACCCAATGTTCATTCATGCCTCTGTCCATACATAGCGTCTACCTATTCCGCCACCGAACGATTATTTATTCCTTATCACTCCCTTGTAGTGCTAAAACATTTTCTTTGATTGACAACGCAACGCCCTTTGCCTTCGTTCCGAAATCTAAGGCGTCGTTTTCCTTATCTATGATCTCTAACACCTCCAGCGTCCTGATCTCCTTGCCCTCTTCCATGCCAAGGTTATATATCTCTGACACTACAGGGTCTCTTAGGTCTACTCGCATCCTTCATCCTCCTTCAAAGCAAAAACATCACGCGCAATCCGAGAAATCATTGTATTGTACTCCTTTGCTGTCAACGCTCCGCTCGGTATATCTGACATATATTCTTCTAAAATCTTCAACACCGCGTTTATTGCTTTTCGGAATCCAATTTCCATCATGGCCATGTCTTCTGCAACCGGGCTTTTATGCTGCAACGCCAGCAGCTTATTTGCTGTTTTCTCGTTCATAAATGCCGTTCCATATTGATTAAAGATAATCTGATCATCTGCTGGCGGTAGTACTTTCATAGGGTCTGATTGCGTCAGGATTATTTCGTCTGTTATAGGGGCGTCATATCCTGTTGGTTTATACTCTTCCAAAAAGCGGTTAAGTTCTTTCCCCATGGGAACTGCAATGTTTTCACTCATGTCTTGTCCTCCCCAAACTCCATGTAATCCAAGTGCTGAAGAATTGCTTCCGTCTGATGCACTCGCTCCTGACCGTAGTTCATTTCATCCGTTCCCTGCTTCTTTTCCACTTCGATAAGGGATTCGCAATACTTCCTCATATCTCCTATCGCCGCTTTATATCCTGCCCACCGGCCTTTGTCCCAGACGGTCATGTCTTTACAGTGCGGTTTCAGTACAGTGTCTGCCGGTAGTCCCATTATTTGGCTCATATCCGCCCCTCCGCCATCGCATCAACTACCGTCCTGATTCTCGCCTTTGTGTAGGTCGTAAAAATCCCGACCGTATCAGGCACACCGAAGTACTGTATTCTGTCATCTCGTGTCATTCCTTCCACCGCAAGTGCAAGTTCAACAGTCGATATTGTGTCCTTTTCGTATTCGCTCATATCACTTCCTCGCTTTCCATCTTCTGTGAATGTCTGACATACACAGAACAACGTATTCTATAACGTATTCCTTGATCGGAGATTCCGTGTACTTCTCGCATAATCTGTTTGACGAGTCATACAATTTCATCCACCAATCATCGGCATCCTTCGCCTCGTAGTTCTTTTTAAACCACGTCCAGACATCCGCGGATGCTTTCTTGTAGTCCTCAATCAAAGGGACACTCATATTCGCTCATTTCCGTAAATGTCATGTGCGCTCCGTCAAAGTGCAACTCCGTTCTTGCTGTCGTTCCGTTTCTCGCCTTCTCGATCTTGATCATTTTCTTCGACCTGTCCTCTTCGTGGTTCCATAGCATCAAGATCACGCTCGCATCCTGCTCGAGGTCTCCAGATTCTCTTAGGTCTGCCATCTTCGGCTCATGATTCTTGGTCATCTCGCTTTCTCTGTTCAGCTGACACATGGCAATCACAGGGATGTGATTGTCCTGTGCTATGGCCTTGATTCCTCTCGATATGTCCCCCACCTCCGCATAGCGGTTTCCGCCTCTTCTTCCGTCTGGCTTTAAGAGTTGCAGATAGTCAATCACCACAACGTCAAACCCTTCTGTGTCAATGTCATGAACGCCAAACGACCCGGAAAACACCGTGATATTCTCGTATCTCTTCATCGAGTCGTTTGCTCTGTCAAACCGCTCTTTCTCGTCGTTCAGAAACCCTGTTCCGAGTCTGATTCTGTTCAACGCCAACCCCGACTCTGCTGCCAAGAACCGCTCGTAAATCTGACGCTCAAGCATTTCAAGGTTGTAGTACGCGATCTTCTTTCCGTCCATGGCCATCCGTTTCATGATCTGCAGGGCGAATGCTGACTTTCCCACCGCCGGTCTTGCTGCTACCAGAACCATGTCTCCACCGTCTATTCCACCGATGGCTTTGTCCAGTTCATAGAACCCAAGATTGAACTTTGGCTTTGCATTCGGTTTGAAGTACCCTCCTGCGCTCTCCTGTGCGATCTGAGCGATGTTTTTCTCCTGCCTAACACTTTCCCTCGTCAATTCCCCTAAACGCCCTATCACGCCTCGTATGGCTGCGTCAGCGGTATCTCCTGTCGGATTGGTGAGGATGCTTTTCATTTTCCGCATCTTCCAGTCCTCGATCACGGCTCTTGCGTTCTGCTCCACCGTTGCGGTCGTGACTGGCATTTTCACACACTTCTCGATCTCGTCCTTGACATCTCCTTCTCGCTCCCCGGATACGATCACCCTGTTCATCATTTCCGTGTAAGCGATCGGCTCCGATGCGTTCCAGTACTCCGCATACATCCTTCCAAGCAGTCGGTTTTTGAACATTTCGGGAAACAGGGTGCTTTTGATTCCGTCAATCCGACCGCCATCTAAGACCAGCGCACTTATGATTTCTCTTTCAGCCTGCACTTAGTACCTCCTCCAACGGCTTCCCTGTTCCGAGTTCTCTGTCAGCGACAGAACACAGCCATCTCGCCCCTGCGGTTCTGTCTTTCCCCGGCAGGCCATAGACGCGATCAAAGAACACCTTCTTTGCCTTCTCCGTCTTGTTCGGGTAATTGATCGCATCCCACAACTCTTCAATCCGGTTCATCTCGTCTTTTTCTTCGCTCCTGATTTCCTCAACGCAGGACAAAATGTCTGCAATCGTTGGCGGATACGGACTTTTACCAACCCATCGTTTTACCGCTTGCTGCACGTCCTTGTATTCCAGATGCTCCAGTCCGCCAAACCAGACTTCCAGTTGTTCGTGATATCCCAAGAAGTCCTGTTGCCTGTATGCTGATCTCAAAAACGTCACAACACTCGCAAAAGCTTTGTCCGTCATTTTTTCCCCCTTTCTTCCAGCCACTTTTCCGCGACACTGATTGTTCCCGAACGTGCCACCTCATCACGCCTCGCCCAGTTTTTGATCGTCGCATAGTGAGACTTATATTTCGCTCCTTTGCTTGCAATATACCCGGAAAGCCTGTCTATTCTCTGTTCCCAATCAGGATAATCAGACTTTAGCTTTTCAAGTTCTGTATCAGTCAGTAACACGTTATTATATTCACCGTGTTTATGTTTAATATTATCTTTAGGCTTTGATATATTATTATTATCTTGAGATGATATGATATGATATGAACAAGTCATATCACCATCCACTTGCATGCATGTGGATGCATGTGCATTATCTTCTATGCATGTGCATGCACTTGCATCATCGTTTACTTCTTCTTTTTCCTTCTTTTTCCACCGTTCTTTTGCTGCATGCTTCCTCTTCTCGCATTCCTTCTGATACGCTTCCTCATTCTCGTTCATTGTTGACTTCACCATCTGAAACACAGCATCAAGAACAGGGTCATCCAGCACAGCGTCCTCGCCTCGCTGATGGGCATACATGGCCTTGATGAGTTTTCCTGCGTTTACATCGGACAGTCCGAGAAACATATCTCCCCATGAATTTTCAATCAAAAACCTGCTCTTCCCCATTTCAGTCCCCGATCCGACAAGAAACAATGTGCATCATGTTGAACATCGGACTCGCTCCGTTGAAATCCATCTTGATAAATCTGAACCCGAACGATTCCATCACCGCGATATAGTACCCTGTGTAAACACTCCCATCTGACATGGTGAGCCGAATCTTATCTCCCTGCTTCAGTCTGTCGATCATCTTCTTCCTCCGTAAATGGTAGTTTCCATCCTCTGTACAGTTCCATCCAGTCATCCAAGAACATCGTTATCATCGGTTCCTGTCGCCTCCAGAACAGAGCCTTTTTCTTTGCCTGCTCCATCCTGTCGTGAAGAAGGAAGGCCGCCCTGTAGTCACACTCGGCATCTTCGCCGCCCATATATCGCCAGTCATCTTCTCTCATGGTCACGAGCCAAGGTTTCCTCGACATGCGTGAAAACACCGCTGGCAGCCCTCCGTACTTCCTCGATGCGATAATCGCCTGTTCAAGCCAAGAACTCATTACGACCCTCTCGGCCCTCTTGCATTCGATGTGAATTGACAACAGCCCAACTAAATCAGGTTCACCGCAAAACACGTACCCTCTGCGAACAGGGAATCCATTCTCCTGTAAAATCTTCGCAAGCTCTCTTTCCGCCGCGCTCCCCTTGCGCTGTTGCATCTTGCCCATCACTTCACCGCGTAAACTGACATGACTTTGCCGGACTTGATGGCCTTTTGCAGATCAACATAAGCCATCTTTTCCATGTCTTTTCTCGTGACGCGAATGCCGTTCAACATGAACCACTTTGCAGTTGATTCCGCGAACGTCCTCATGGTACTGATCTTTTTGTACTGATACTTTGTCATGTAACTCCTTTCTGCCATCGTTCCTCCGTGGCGGGCTATAATACAGGCATGGCTTTTTGTGTGATGAAAGACCCTTGTGTTGTGGTCATGCCTGTCACCATTCACAGGTAACTCTTGCCAAATCTCGCAATAAATGCCTCACGATCTCCATACTTCTCTTCCCAAACCTTTTGGCCAACCTGTTGTAACAGCCTGTCACCTATTCCTTGGTCATGGAGGCGCATATGGCAACGATGACAGAGCATTACGGTCAGTCCGTCTTCGTCTGCTTTCTTTCGGTTTGCTGTGCCGTGGAGTACGTGATGTCGATCTGACGCATCCCAACTTCCGCACAGATAGCACTTTCTGTTATCTTCTTGAAAGATTACGCTTTGCTTCACCATGTCTCCTCAACTCTTCCATGATTCTCTTTTCCTCGAACGTTTCCACCTCTTCCTGTGGTATGCCACAACCGAGACACTCATCCCTTGTGCAGTCAATTAAATGAGCCATCTCTGCCGGAGAATATGTGTGCGTTCCCTTGAACATACAGAACGCTCTCATTGGCATTCCACGAAACACTTCTGTGTATTTTGTCGGAAGATAGTGCTTGATTGGGTCCGACTTATACGAGTCCGTATCCATGAGGATTTCATACTTCAGAGATCCATCATCATGTCTTTCCAGTTCGTGGTTTCCGTACTGCATGATCAGTTCATTCTTTTTGGCGTAGAACCTCGCCTTTTCACCTTTTGCCAAAAGTCCGACAAGACGATGGAAGTAGTTGTTCGCTTTCGCACCCCTTGTCTCTTTGTATTCCTTGATCTCGAACCGTCTATCCTCGTTCTTTATGTTGGCAAGGTATGTGATGCACTGTGACTTTGTGCCGATCATGCGATCTCCTTATCAGGTAACGCCCCGAGCTTCTTTGCAGCTTTGGCGTACTGCTCACCAGTGAGATTCTCAACCCCGTCGGGAAATGTCGTTCCAACATCAAAACCTTTTCTCTCGCACATCCTTTCCAGAATCTTCACTTCCTTTTCGCTGATCTTGCTGGACAGGGCATCCTGCTGCATCATTGCGTTTGCCACTTCTTCCGCGGATGCCATCGAAGCATCAATCCCGATTCCCGCAAAGCCTAACGCCCTTCCCACAGCCGATGTCTCACAGTTCTCGATGTAGGATGTCTTGTTGATGAATGATGACACTTCCTTTTCCTGTGCCATTCCTGTGCTGATGACTTTGCCACCCTCGTCGTAGATCGTGGCCTTCATCGTGACCACTCCATCCTCAATGCTGATGATCTGCGTTTCGATGCAGCCATCAGGGCAAAGGTCGCGGAACGCCTTTACGCGATCAGACACCAGAACGTATTTCTTCGCCTTGCCACCTTTTCCGATGTCAATTCCACCGAGCTTCTCATTTACTTCTGCCAACCCTTCTTTTGTTACCATTGTTCCCTCCTTCAGATTTTGAAATGTTTCCTGCAATAATCCACGAGGCAATCATGACAAACGAGGTCTCCATCCTCAAAGAGATACGCATCGTCCTCTTCGTAGTAGTCATCCTCGCCATAGATTTCGTATCCGCATTCGCAACACTTCCCTACCACAGGACGATTCATGTCTCTTGCGTAATAGTCATAGGCATCCGCAACAGGGTCATCACGCGTCCAGTCTCTGAATCCTAATGCCATCACGCCACCTCGTTTCCGTAGGCATCAAGGATGGAAATATCGCCACCGCTTACCGCATTGTAGTCGGCGTAGTTGTTAAACATTGCGCACATGGTATCTTCATTGCGCATTTCCTTGCTGACCCAGATGCGAACGCTTCCGTCCGAACTGATGCTGACGCTTACATAGTCAACACCAGCTGAAGGCATCAGCTTTTCCACGCCCTTCACTCTGCCTAAAAGATTCTGTGCGAAATGCTTTGCTGTTTCCTGTGTCATTCTTTGTTCCCCCTTTCATTGTTGTGCTGCACCAAAACGAGCCACGCCTAAACTAACCAAACCTTGCACCGCCATTCCTGCCTTTTCTTATCTTCCAGACCAATTTGTCGCTATATCTATTGCCGTTTTATCTTTTTGACAAAACGCCCCCGTGTCGCAGACAATCCCTTCGCCCCACGATGTCATGATGATAGTTCCTCTCGGGCGCAATTCAAGGTTTGCCGCGATCATAACAAAGCCACCAAATCTCTTGATTCCGTCATCGTCAACCGTGTACGGATATTGCTCCTCGTCATATCCCATACCGCGCATGATACGGATGACTCCTGTCATGTCCAGCGAATACCACGTTTCCTTCCCGGACGGACCGTTGAACACGCCACGGCTTTTCGTAAGCCGCTCCGTGGCGGAAGAACACAGATGTATGTTTGATGTATGTTGTTGGGCGTCAACCAAGGGGGTTTCCGCCACAGGCGGCTCGGGGTTACTAAACTTCTCGATGTTACAGGCATTCTCACTGCCCACTATTTCCGTGTTTTCGTAATATGCCGGTTCATTCTGAATCAACGTGACAACAGGCGGCACCTTACCTTCCGACCTCATTGTCAATACTGATATCAGGCACAATATCGCCGACAGCGTAACCACAACCGCGATTGCTTTCTCAATTCTCTTCATCCTTCTTTTCCCCCTTATCCTCAATCTTTTCCTTGCGGAAAGGACACTCCCCATTCGGATATGTTGTTTCCAGAAAGTCGCAAACAAATCCCCCGAATACTTCCTTCTTGGCAAAGCATTTTCTTGTGTCATAACACCGTGCCATCTCTCCCCTCCAGCATCTGCACCATCCTCTCCGCGCTCATGTTCGTCACGGTTGCGATTCTCCGAAGGTCCCTCACGGTCAGGGTTTCAGGAAGCCGGAACTTCCTCTTCATCGCCCCATCGCTCACACCGATCATCCCGGCAAGTTCTCTCCTGTTCCTGATTCCCGCATCCTTCATGGCATCACGGATTATCTTTTCCTCAACCGTCATCCGCATTGTGCCTTTCTGGTTCTCCATCCTCGGTGCATACCCACATTCACTGATATAGCCTCTGACGGACTCCACCCTTGCCTAAATATGCGATCTCTAACTAATCGCTCCGGCAATCCATTTGCATATTTCTCCACAAAGACAGTAAGCGGAAGACGCTCTCCCATATACTCAACAAAAAGCGTCGTTCTTCTGTTATTCATGTTTGTCCTACTATCTACCCACCTGCAATTAGATGGCTCATATCCCTTATCATTGTCTATGCGGTCGATCTGAAGATTGTCTGAATATCCGTTTTTGACAGCCCACTCGCGGAAACAATCAAAATCCATCCACTCGTCGCAAACAGATATGCCCCTTCCGCCATACCTTCCGTAGGCATGGCTTTTCTCATTTGTACATCTGGCAACCATCCCCCACCACGATTTATAAAGTCGCGTTCCTGCATACCCATGCACAAAACTTCTCTTTGCTGCAGTGTCCCTGATAAGGCATCCGCAGCTCTTTGTTTTTCCGTTTCGGAGGCTCGTTCCAACAACAACCGTTTCATTGCCGCAATCACACTTGCACTTGTACAAAAGACATCCGTTCTTCTGGTAGATGCCATTGCTTTCGATGACTGTTAGCATCCCACACCTATCCCCGGCGTTCATCTTCTTAATCCTTGACAACTACGTCACCTCCAATCCCCGCACTGTGATTTCCTAAAACGCTCCAATTCATCCGTATCAAAGAGCAGTGGAGAGTTATTGGATGCGTTCATTTTCCATGCAATAGTCTTTCCATGACGCCTATATGCCATCAAAAGCCACTTCTCCGGGAATCCCATCTTCTTCAGTTCTGACATCCTCATTACGGGTTTTGGATATTGCATCTCGACACCTTTCTTACGTCGTGATATAATCAAGACGTGATTTTCGTTTTGTCCTTCGGTGCTACTCCCTAAAGTCCACCGAGGGACATTTCTTTGGCTTAGGAACGCTTCACATCAACGTCAACGGACAAAAAATGTTCTATCGGAACGTTAAAGAACCTCGCAACCTTCGCAAGGTTTTCCACTGACAAGTTTCCACCACGCGCCTTCCAGTTGGAAAATACGCTCATTCCTATGCCCGTTGCTTTTGAAACATCTGAAACGGACTGATTGCTTTTTTTAAGCAGCTGATCGAAGTTTTCGTACATCTGAGCACCCTTTCAACATATAGAGTTTCCACGCAACATCTTGTACTTGAATAGGCTTCACAAATGTGATATGATCGTATTGCGAGTACGCCATACCGGCTATTTTGTTGATGTTATTCTTTTCATTTGTGAAGCCTGTAATGATATTATCACTTCACTTTTGAAAAGTCAATACCTTTTTCTACACTTTTGTAATTTTTTTTGAGGTGATAATGTACGAAATATATGAGAGATTACTTGCTGCATTTGGCGTAACAACGGCGGATGTTTGCAGAGCGACCGGTCTGAAAGAAAGTAGTATATCAAACTGGAAGCGTCGAGGTGGTCATTGCGGAGCAAAGACAGCAGAATTACTTTGTGGGTATTTCGGTGTTTCGATGGATTACCTTATGACAGGAAAGGACTGCGAGACGCCACATCCGCCACATAACCAGTCATTGGCACAGGCCGGAACATTCATGGCGCTTACGGGAGACAAGCCTATGATAACAGCCCTTGATACGTACCTACTGCTTACCGACGAGCAAAAGAAGCATGTCATTGATACGATTTACCTACTTGGTAAGCAGTGATGAAATCATCTTTTCGTACAGCTCAATATCGCTTGTCGCGACGCGCAGCAGTGAGTAGAAAAATTGCAATACGTGTTCCTGCGAGATGGTGTTGATCATCTTGATGATTTCGTCTTTGTAGTTCATAATGCACCTCCTTGAGTTTTGGGATGATTATATGCCACGATTTGAACTTTGAATAGTACACAGTTTTTTCACCGGTAAAGGAAACTTATACCATGCCAAAAGCAAAGAACCTTAAATATTTGAGAACAAAAGCGCATCTATCCCAACAGGATTTCGCAGACGAGATCGGCGTTTCCAAGCAGACCGTCCTGTCGTGGGAATCGAGAAAGCGCGCCATTCCAGTACCGAGTTCAAAACGAATAGCGCAATACTTCGGAATTGGGTACGAAGAGTACTGTGATATTGACATGGAGATAGTTGATAACGAGGATGCAAAAGGAAGGGTCTATCTCACAGAGACAGAGAAGCAGTCTATTTTAATGTTCCGGCAGTTGCCGGATGAAATAAAGAAGCTGATACGATACGCGATCGCAGTAGAACACAAATTATACGGAGGTGACACATGATTGCAGCAATAATAGCAGTTCTTGTAATTGCAGGTATTTTCTCCCTTGTAATTCCGGCGCTGGCGGCCGCAGCACCATATTTGCTTGCCGCTACCGTGGTTCTTCTTGTCGCTGTCATTATTGTCAACGTGATTGCGTCTTCGTTTTTCAAGGGAGAAAAATTCAAGGCGATCAAAGCCGGTATAGCGGAATACATAACAGACTGCAACGATCTCAACGCACATATTGGTGATCTGCGCAAATCATATGTAAACGTGAAGAAAACGGATTATGGCGAGGCGTCCTACAGCAACGTTGGAAAGCAAAACTTCAAGCGTAAAGGCATAGCTAACGCAGCATACGCCCAGAACGTGTATGATTGCTCAAAGCAGGTATGCGACGGTGCAAGAAAACAGCCATTCAAGTACATATGCAAGTACTTCAATATACAGTCAGACGAGAAATCGCTCTCGCAGTTTGAGGAAATCCTTAACAATTTTATCGCAGCAGAAGACGGAAAAGAACTGTCAAGAAAGAAGCGGAACGGCATACTCGATAGCATAAAAACGGACATTCCGTGGATAATCAGGAAGTTTTTTCCCGACCGGCTCAATCGCGAGCTTGGCTTCGACGAGTTTTTGTTTGATGAACTCTTCTTCCCGACGTTTTCCTTCCGCTATATTTCTTCCGGTGGGAACTCTGGTGCACAGTTTGACACGACGCTTGACATACCGATGTTGGAACGGTTTATCGATTTCCTATCCGAGAAGGTAAAGTTTGCAAAGAGTGCGGCCGGACAACGAAGACTTATGACAACAAAACTACGTGCGTCAATCATAGACAGGGACAATCGGACATGCAAAATGTGCGGAAACTCAACAGGCGCTGAGCCAAATCTTTTGTTGGAAGTTGACCACATTATTCCCGTGTCAAAAGGCGGCATGACAACGGAAGATAACCTACAAACGCTTTGTTGGAAGTGCAACAGGAGCAAGGGGGCAAAAATATTGTAATGGCATCAACAAAATACAAGAAAAACAAGCGCGGAGAATACGAAGCGCGTATATGGGACGGAACATATAACACCGACGGATCTAAGCACAGAAAGAAACTTGTCTCAAAGAAATCCTCCGCTGACTTAGAGCGGAGGGTTTCGGAGTTTAAGAGAGAAGTCGAAGACTCCCGCTCCTGTTCTTTCAGCAACGTCACATTCAGAGAATACGCGAAAGAATGGCTCTCCGTTTCCAAGGCCAGCAAAGAGAAAAAAACGCAAAAGACATATCAGACAGTCATCGAGAACTACCTGTCCTTCATCCATGACACCCCGATTACCGGGATAAGGCAGTCACACCTCCAACAGGCTATCAATCACAACCTGAACCACCCAAGGACATGCAAGGATATCAAATCTACCTTCTCCCAGATCGTCAGATCAGCCGTCAGGGACCGCATATTGCCCCAGAGAGCAGAGTTTGATCTTCTGGCGGACATTTCCCTTCCAAAGTACATAAAACGCAAGAGACGCGCTCTGACGCCATTAGAGAGGCGGGCCATGTTTAACGCACGGCTTGACGACAGGAAATCAGCATTTCTATTCATCCTGTACTATCTCGGAACAAGAAAAGGGGAAGCCCTTGCGCTTTCCTCTTCTGACTTTGACTTTTCGGCTAAAACAGTCAGCATTTCCAATGTCCTTGTCTTTGACGGAAACGCCCCCACCGTGAAACCATACCCAAAGTCAGAGAGAGGGATACGAAATATCCCCCTCCCAGACCCTCTGATTTCGCGTATACGCGCGTTTGTTGAGTCCGCTGACGGATTTATCTTCCGAACGCAAAACGGCTCTCTGATGACCGATACAGCGTACCGTAGGATGTGGGACTCTATCATCACATCGCTCAATGTCGCCACAGGGTGGAACCCGAACGCAAAGAAAGACAAAAAGCCAAGACCGATCACCGACCTTACCGCCCACATCTTCCGCCACAATTACTGCACGGAACTCTGCTACCAGATACCGAAAATCTCCACAAAGATGATAGCAAGTCTCCTCGGAGATGACGAGAAGATGGTCCTCGAAGTGTACTCCCATATCCTCGCAGAAAAAGAGGACGTTGCGGGGGCTATCAGAGACGCTTTCAAAACATAATGTCCCCATTTTGTCCCCAAAAATCCACGAAATCCCCGTAAATACTGCATTGAGCGTCTGTCTACGGACCAGAAGGTCGGGGGTTCGAATCCTCTCGCGCACGGAACAAGAAAACACCGCAATCCCAATCAGGCAAAGGGTTTGCGGTGTTTTTCGTTGTGGGTTCATGCGGCTTCATGTGGCCTCAAATAGATGTCCCCAAGGCGTCCCCGGAAACATAATGTCCCCATTTTGTCCCCAAAAATCACCCCTGAATATCGGCTCTGATCAGCTGTTTTATGTACCCTTGCTTATTCTCCACAGACGCAAGCTTCTCCAGAATGTCGGCATCCGTGTTTTTGTTCAGCCTCACACCGACAAACTCCGTCTTATCCTTGTTGAATTTCAGGACGGCTCTCCTGTGCGCTTCTTTCGTAGACATAACCACCTCCAAAGATCAGCTTAACATACACTGTAAAGATCAGAAAGTCGGGTCCCAATACTTCTCCGCTCGTCCCAGAACAAACTTGGTGCATCCGAGACTCCTTCCAACACGCTCACGCCAATGCCCCCGCTTCGTCTTGAACAGTTTTGCGGTACGATTTTCAGGATTGCTGCTGTACTCGTATTCCTGCATCTCCGACAGACCATTGCGGTCCACCCTCTTTGCATCCAGTTCCCGGACGATAATATGTCTGTCATCAATGACCTGAATGATCTCCCATGGTGTTCTGTCGCTCCATTGGCACTCTGTCACGCCCATCCCCACAACAGGCTCCGGTGTTTTCCAAAGTTCCATCAGTCTGTTCTGCAAACTCCCTTCCCATCTCATGGCTCCACCTCCTCAATAATCGCAATCAATACACTCATCAGCTTCCGTATAATACTCGCCATCATACCCCTTCTCGGAGTACACCCTATCCAGACATCCATAACACAGAAGCCGGAACGGTATCCCATGGCAGTCGTGAGAAAATGTCATCTCCGATCTCGGAAACTCCTTCTCACACTCCTTACAGATGCAAGTTCTCTCTTCCATTGCTGTTCCTTTCTGCTCGTATCCGTCCGCATCGCCCAGACCAATCATCACAGCCGGACCTTCTTTGCCATGTCCTTCACAAACGCCTCGGAGTCATACACAATAAGCTCCAGATTCGGGTACGCCTTAAGCATGAGCTCCACCACCTTCTTCCACTTGCTGTGCTTCTTGATGTCCAGCCTCATCCTGATCGGTGGTGCATCCTCAAACAGATCGTCACATCCATTCGCCAGACCACAGCATCTCTTCATGTGAGTCTCGTCTGCAAAGAAGTTGTACATCTCCCACTCGATCATCTTTCCGTCACGCTCTTCCTTCAGCATGATCAGAAACGCGTTACCCTCATACAGAGCGTAGGTAAACTCCTTCTCCCGGGCCTTCTCGAAAAACGTGATCTCTCCACACTTCTTATCAAACTTCCACTGTAATGCCATGTCGCACCTCTTTCTCCCCGTCATGCCGATAGGTCAGCAGATATGATTATTCGTCGATAAAGTTTACGCTGTAAAACGTGAGATTTCCGTGTATTTCCATCTGCTCCATGAGCCAGCATTCAAGTTCATACTGACGTTCTTCTTCCTTTGCGTAGTTTCCGTTTTCTCTGTAAGAAAACTCTTTTCTGATTTCCGTGCCGTCCTCGTATTCTCCATGAGCTTCCCACTTTGCCATATTGTCCTCACTTTCTCCCCGTCATGCCGATAGGTCAGCCGTTCAACTTAGTGTCCGATTCTCTCCCAGATGACTTCCTCCTGTTCGCGCGTGTCCGGGATAAGGTAGTCGTAACCGTGCTCTCCTCTCGTCACCTCGCAGAGCCACCATCCGTCAGGAAGGGCGATCTCCATGGTGAACCGGGTGCCAACCTCCTCCCGAAGGAAGCAAGCCAGAACCGTACGCAGCCTCCTCTTGGTGAACTTCTCACGGTTAAAGTAACCGCCTACCGCCAGATCGTAGAGTTGTGTTGTGATGTCATTGAGTGTCATGTGTGCACCTCCTTTGTGTGGTGGGGACTATTCAGTCCCCTCTGCTTGTGTGATGTTTAGAAGTCCAACTCCCTGAGTTCAGGCTCCTGACGATAACGGAGAACCTTCTCAACGATCTCGTACGTGTCTCCACATACGTGGCGGTAGTCAAGCACTCGCTCACGGTTACCCAGCGACACACAAAGGCTGAAGAAGTGATTTCTGTAGTGGCTGATGCCGTTGGCTTTAAGCGCCTTGACCATGTTGTCGCTTGCCGTTCCGCTTGTCCATTCGAATGTGATTTTCATTTTTTTTGTTCCTCCTGTCTGGTTGCTTCCCTTGGTTGCATGTCAATTTAACTGATATCTTTATATTGCCATGTTTTGAGGTAAAAGTCAAATTTCAAGCAAACCACGAAAGCCACGTCACGCAAGGACTTCAAAAATGTTGTTTTCTGAAACCCTATTAAAATCAAGCAAAAAGCATATTTTGAAAAAGTTTTTCACATAAAATCAACGCTTTCGGGACTTTTGGGAAAATTTTTTTCAAAAAAAGAGACAGGACTTTCGCCCTGCCTCTTCGTTTAGTATTTCGTATTCAGTTTTCGCATGACCCCATCGTAGAGTCTCGGATAAACGATCTGCAAGGTTGACATCAGCTCGTCCATCAGTCGCCACACTTCTGACGCTTCCCTACCGCTTACCGATGACAGGAAATCCGTCTCACCGTAATCACCGATCATCGTTTCTGGTGCTGTGTCGTATGATCTACCGTCGTCCAACGGATACAGGTAGTTCAACAAGGTGTAATACGTTGCCAGCTTCTGACACTTGGCGTAACTGTCCCTTTGCTGTTCCGTTTCCTTGATGGCATCCCACAGATCGCGTTCCGTGATCATCCCATCCGACCGACGGCGTTTCTAAGTTCGTCGATCTTGTGCATGAGCTGATCTCTCCCATCGTCTCGGCTGTACTGTCCTCTGGCGTTCCGTTTCTGCGCGTAAGAATTACGCCAGTCCCCGGATGCACCATTGTCGCACATCGCCTCAACGGTGAGGATGTTCTTCATGCCATGAGTCAGCTTGTCGATCATTTCCACAGAAGAGCCAGTGATGCTACCGTTACCGACGATCTTCTCTAGTTCGCGATCAAGCATATCATAGGCTTTGTCCAGATGTTCCATGGCTTACCTCCTTAGGTCGTTGCCGTGCCGTAAGGATTCGGAACGGTGTAGGACGGAATCGGGTACGGAGCGACTCTCTGAATGAGATACTGCGTCTGCGCGGTGTTGTCCGCAACCAGTTGCGCGGTCTGTGCCGTCTGGCTTGCCTGAAGGTTCGCCATGTTCAGCTGATTCTGGAGCGACACGTTCTGCGTCCTCAAGGTCTCGATCTCCTGCTGGCACATCTTGTCAAGGATTAACTGCGTGTTGGCCGTGTTGGACGCGATGATGTCTCTGATGCCATCCGCTACTGCCGCCCTATCAGCGCAATTCTCCGTTGCCACGGTGTACTTCAGGTCAGCGAGGCCTGCGCGATTCTCACAGCAGCAGTTCTGAAGCGAGGACTGAAGGTTAAACATCTGATTCATGTCAGCCATCTGCCTTGCTGTCGCCGCTGTCTCCGCGTTTGCGAAACCACCTGTGATCGTCGCGTTGACTCCTGCGAACCCACCGCAAAGAGCCTGATTGACTCCAGCGAAGCCGTTTGTCACCGCGTTGTTGAGATTGCCAAGACCGCCCATAAGAGCAGACTGGTCAAATCCTCTCTGCACGTCGTTGTTCGTGTTGGCAAACATCATCGGTGTATTACCACCACCGAAGCCACCTCCCCATCCGTTGCCAGCAAAGGCAAACAGGAAAAGCACAATGAGCCACCACGCACCGTTGCCACCCATAAAGTCACCGCCCCTGTTGTTGTCCACTACGGCGGCAAGATCAGCGGGTGTCATTCCTTCACTTGTCAATGACATTTCTTTTACCTCCTATAATTGTTGTAGGTTAGCGGCTATCCTCTTGTCGGATAGTCGGTATCACAAACCGTGCGCACGGATTTGTTTCACTTCATCATGTTCTGCAACTCGGTCGCCATCCGAGAAAGCTGTTGGAACTGCTCGTTGCTCATCCTTCCGCTGTTTAAGAGTTGCTGTACCTGTTGTTTCGGGTCACCTGTGAACATCCTCTTGAATTCTTGGAATCTCTGGATGATGTTCTGGCTCATGATCGGATTAATCATCGACTTCCTCCCTTCTCCTTCTCGGTTTCAGTTCCGCAAGACGTTTTTCAAACTCCTTCTTGGTGACGTATTCGTCAAGGGTCATCTGATGTTCCACCACCTGTGGTGTCTTTTCTTTTCCGTGGGTGACTTCTTCGTACTTGAACTTCCGAAGCATCGGCATTCCTGACTGATCTGCGGACTTGATGAAGAACACAGAGTCCTCGCTGTCCATCAGGATGACGCTGTTTCCTGCTCCCACCATGTAGGCTCTCGCTCCTGCATCACCTTGTACCCATTGGATACTTTGAGACTGTTGCGTCTGTTGGTATGTCGGCTGTTGATAATAATACGGGTTGTACATCATGACCTCCTCCAGAAATATATAGGTGTTTCATTACCAGAGTCCCACGCATCAAGGTAGTCACCATCGACCACCGCGACAACATGAGTCCCTGTCGCTACCGCATATTGACCTCTCGGATGATCGTCACAGAATTCTTTTATGGTGTAACAGTCGGGACAGGTATTCGGAAGTGCTTCTCTCACATATCCAAGCTCCCTTAAATACGCTCCCCAGACGGAATTGGTCGAAGGCATCTCTGCCATCTTGTATCCCTGCGCACAGACATTGATATATGCCTGCTCCCACGTCATACCAGTGAGAATAGACAACGCCCTTACCACGCAGTCGCCGGTCGCTTTATGCTTTGGATTGTTTTGAAATTTGATGTATGCCATGAATTCAGCATACAAAAAAAGAGTCCGCTCTACCATGTCGTAAAGCGGACTCTTTCATGACATTTTCAGGACATTTGGCTGAACAGCTCTTCTTTTGCTTTGCTGATTATCCGTGATGTGTGCCTCGGTGATCGGTCGATCTCTTCGCTGATCTTCTCCACGGTGATATGGTCAACCATGAATCTCTTCAAGACATGCCTGCCTCGTTCTGATCTCACCCATCGGTCAATCAGATCAATCCACTCGTAGTTATCCCTCGCTTCTTTCTTGTCTGCCAGTAACGAAGCAATCACCACAATCAGACATGATATCAGTTCTTTATCGGTCATGAAACCACACCACAGCGGCAATCACCAACACCGCAACCACACACCACAGTATCATCACGCTTCTCCAACAGTTACAAATGCGCCCGCATATCCGAGCTTATTCAACGCTCCCGCGGATTTTTCCGCATCGGATTTTGTAGAAAAACCCTGTGCAGGATGAAGGACTTTGTAATACTGCCCTTCTTTCTTGACGACTGCCGTATATCCTTTTGCAACGAACTGATCTTTGTACGCTCCTGCGCTTGTCAGAGATTTGAATGCACCGATCTGTACGCGATACACCACGGACGGGCGCACAGGCTCTTCCTGTTGCACAGGCTTCACGCTCGAACCAACCATCAGCTTCGCGACATCTTCCCTGACCGTCTGCATATTCTTCCCATGCTTCGGAAACCAGTGATTGATATCGTTATGATCGCCACCAAAACCAAGCTTGTATGCGTCGTTGTGGCAAGTCAGAGTCGGAATTTTTACTCCGCTCCGCATGACCGTTCCGTTCGGATTGATATTGTACTTCTTGCAGAGATATGCTGTCAGCTCACACGCTTCTTTGTACACCTGCTCAAAGTATGTTTTGTTCGTCAGACCGTCCTCACAGATTTCGAACTGAATCCATCCGTTGTTGCACGAACCCTTGCTACCAGCGCCACATCCCCACGGCTTGTAATCCCACGGCATCGTCTGCACGGTTCCAACAGACCCGTCAGCAAACTTCCCAATCCATGCGTTCAATCCAGCCTTGCGGTATATGTGGTTCCAATCGTTCCGATTCGTGTTCTTTCCGATTTTCGCGATCTGCTTTGCATAATCGCTATCCGTCTCATGCGGCTGCACGTATCGCCGCAGCGTCGGATTGTTCGCGCCCGTGGAATGGAACAAAACACCGACAATCGCCATTCGCCCCGTCGCCTTGTAGCAGGTGGAGTTCTTTTGCATACAGACATACGGAGGATTGCTATCCGAATACTTCATGTCATTCATCCTCCGCGTGATGCGAATCCGCCAATCCTTCGGCAAGCGTGTAGCCAACCACAGCCGCACCTGCCATGATGATAGACGCGATCTGCTCCGCACCTTCCGCAGAACCGCCAAGGGCGTTGTACATCAGCAGGACAAACGCCGCTACCGAGAGCCACCACTTTCTGCTTGTCAGTTTTCTTACCCAGTCGATTTTCATGTTTTTTCTCCTTTCTGTGATTATAGTTAATAACTTCTTGCTTATGGTTAATTACTTCGCGCTTATAGTTAATTACTTCTGCTCGATCTCACGGATGCGGCCAAACAAGACATCCACGTCTTTTCTGGTCTCGCCTTCCTTGATTTCTACAACAGTCATACGCTCGATGAGGTTGTTGTGTTTGTCCTGCTTGCGTTCGATCTCTGCAAGCCTGTGCAAGATCAATGCTTCTGTTGCTTTCGCCTGCGCCCTGTTAGAGATCAGGCAGATCGCAAGCGTTACCGCAGCTGTGATCGCTGTTGAGATTATCGTCTCCATCACACCACCTCCGTCCATCCATAAACACCGGGCTCATACGCGTTGTTGTCGATGTCGTTTATCCAGTGCTTGCCGTTATGGGATACCTTCGCGTTCTTCGCGTATGCGTCATGCGCGCCTGTCGGCTGAATCCATTCAGGCCACTCTTCAGCAGGGTCATGCGTTCTCGCCCAGAGACTCACGGCGGCTGTGGGTGTCCAGTCAGGCTGTGATGTATGCGCCTGTACACACCTCCACAGAACTCCACTGTACTGCACCTTATCCTCCACCTTATAGGCATGACCGTCGCCATCCCACGCAGGGAAAAGGGACGTTGCCGCTTCCTGCTGTTCGGGGGTCAGATCGCCTGTGGAGATCGCCTGTTCAACGATTGGTCTCAGTATCCTTGCTTCATCTACTTTGCTCATTCTGCACCTCCTGTGATGATGTCGTATGCCATTGCTCCGTCTTGCAGGACTGCGTTCTCTGCCGTCAGCGCATCAATCTGCGCTTGCATCTCCTGCTCTCTCGTCGTGAGCGGCGCAGAGAAATATAAGTGCATGTGCTCACCGACAACGGAGAAGGATGCGAATGTGTAGCCTTCGTAGAGTTCGTCATCGAGTGTCATGGACGATACGTTGTCATCCGTCATTTTGTTCCAGATTGAGACAACATCGTTTCTGTTTTCGAGTTCAATAACACAGTCGAAGATGACCGAGGTATCTGTGACCGTGTATTGGGTGTTATCTTTAAGTTTAAGTGTTTTCATGTTTCTCCTTTCTTTTGTTTGTCAACCGCACTAACCGTATAATACTGGGATGCAATCTTTAAATTAATATAATCATGCTGTCGAAATATGAGAAATAGAATATTGACTAAGCGCGCCATCACTTGAATATGGAGTAACAGTGGCTGTGCCGTTTGCAGTAACTCGAAATATGTCCAGTTTGGAAGTTAAGCCATTGCCCGATCCATATGCAATATGAGATGTCGATTCCCATACTGTATTTGTTCCGGCTATTGTTCTTACATGCGCATCGGCCCTATATAAGTATGATATAATTCTATCGCCGACTTTTGCATTCTCAAAAGTTGCCGTACCATAGTGATTTGGCAGATTTAATCCTTGACCGTTGTATACCGGTCGATAATGTTTTTTCACAGTGAGCCCTTTGGCAATCTGCGCATTCACCCCAGCATTATATGCAGCCGTCCTATTCACAGTTACAGCATGCACAACTTGCGGAGTAACGCCTATATTTTCATTTCCAGTTCCCCCAGTAACAGTTACAGTTGGTCTACCGGTAGTGGTTGATTTTGCTACTAATGCATTTTGAGTATAGCCCTCTTTGCTCGCTTTCAGACTAAGTGTGGTAGCGACGTCTTTGTTTACAGTAGTTCTTCCCCATTGCCAAGCATAGTCATTCGCAGTAAGCGTAGGAAGCGTACCAGTCCCGACCTCGTCGTTTGTGTCTTTACCTACATAGCTGTACCCGCTCCTTACCGTTGCGGCTGTTGCGGTGAGTTCATCGGAACCGATTCCGCCACCGCCGGGATTCATCATTACAACTCCCATATCAGACTCCTTTCAGACATACCGTGATGTCGGTTGTCGGTTTCTTCCAGACGTAGAACGTCACGCTTCCGTCAGCAGTGATCGCGCTGCCCTGTGACACGATGCCATACGCCTTGATATACGCTTTCTGCTGTGCTTCTGTCATGGTGTTAATCACCGTACTGTACAGTTCTGGATTGGACGTGTCTTTGATCTGTGCGTTACTCACCGTCTGTGAGAACGGTGCAGTTGTGCCTGCCCATGCAGATGCGGCAAGGGTGATATTCACCGTCGCTGTCAACGATTGCGTGAGATCGTCGATCTGCATCTGTAGATTACCTGCGGCATCGGTGGACAGTTGATCTTTCATCCGCTGAAACCACGCGGCGAAATCTGCTTCTGTCGCATTCTTAAACTGTGAAAAATACGAGTTGAACTGCGCGGCAATCTGCGTAAAGTCGATTTCCTCAACAGTGGCAACCACCCATCCGCATACCTCCTTAATCATTCTGGTATCCGTAATATCTGCCTGCGTGATGGCCGTGGACCCGGCTCTTCTGTATATCTCACAAAGCTGAAGCTCGTAAACAGGCTCCGTACGGTTAAGTGCCGGAGGCGTAGGGTTTTGAGCACCCGCACCACGTCTATATTCCAAGAAAAAGTCTCTTTCCGCATCGTCCCTTTTTACAACGATTGTGTCGATTCTGTCCAAAACAGAATCAGATGTCGGAAGGGTGATCTCGAACGGCTCCCACCACCTCTTTAGCTTTCCGTTGATGTGACATGAACCAATCTGCACGGCAACCTTCAGGCCTCCGGTAGACAGAACCTGCATATCTCCATTGAAGATTCCAGTTGTAAAGAAAGGTTCAAGCCAATACCCCATGGAGTTTGCATCATACTCGCGATCTCCATTTTCGTCGTTGTAAAACAAAGCATGTTCTTCCATCACTTATCCTCCCAATCAATCGTTGTAGGTACGGCAAAACCGAATGTCGGCTCTATTCTCGGTATCTCGCTCTCGTATATCTCCAAAATTTCCGTTAGTCTAAGGTCTTGCGACAGTCCCCACGACTCCTTCCTTACCGTGACGATATCTCCAACATCATAGTCCTTTCTGTATTCAAAGTTTCCCTTTAGCAGAGTCGTAAACTCAACGCATTCAAACTCAATCGCCTCGGCAAGTTTTTGATGACCTCTTGTTGTGAGAACATTCCGGTATTGCGCATCTGTCAGGTCTTGAGGTGACAAGTCAGTGGCAGAGATAAACGCTTCCTTTCGTTCCAGTCCAGAAAGAGAATTGTCTCCAACTTGAACGATTACTCGGTCAAGTCCTTCTCCCTGACCACCAACGTAATATACATTCTTTTCTTCAGTCGCGACCGTGTTTTTCTTGGCTTCTTCTATGTTCCCGAATGCCTCGGAAAACTCAATCCTTGCCACATTGTCCTGCGAGAATGATCTGTCCACGCCTTTGTATAGGTCGAATACTATCTTCTTCGTACCAAAATCAGGCGTAAAACGATATCCTATATCGGCATACATGGACAGTTTTGTCTCATAATCCAAAAGATTCTTATATGTCGCCTGAAACTCTACTTCTTCCTCGTAGCCCTTCAACGGTCCAATCTCAACCCTCGGTAACGGCACAGCGTCTGTAAGGATTTTCCTCATGGCGACTTCTACTTTGCCGTTAAAATTGAGCCTTGGACGTATCAGCCGTCTGTCCATGTACGAAGCAAGGAACCTGCCGGACAGAACGATCGTCTTATCGCTCGATGTTTCTTGTATGAGAATGTTTTCCACCACTCCCGCTTCATCAGTTCCATTAAAGCTAACAAGATTTCCTATCGAACTAAGCTTCGCATTATATTGCGTCATCGGCATGTGGAGTTCAAAGTTCCCAACCTCATAGAACTTCCTTCTCCATAAAAGCGATCTGTGGTTTTCAACGACTCCGATCAATTCCATGTCTTTGTCGTAAATGTTTATAATCACGCTCTCGGGTACCTCAGTTTGTAAACGATCTTGAGCGATATGTATTCCGCTCCCGTTCTGGCGTCATAACCCATCGTGCTAATTCCTCTCGGTAGAACTATCCACGAACTGTCATTGGTCATGTATTGGTTTATTTCCGTCCTTTCTCCATCTTCTTCGAGCCATATATGCTTATTGCCAACTTCTGTGCATATCACAAGTTTTTGCGACGGTCGAAGGGAAAACGGCTTATCATCTCTCCCGATCTGGATAAACGAACCAGTTTCCGAAACAGTGAGCCTTGGATTCGTTATTGTACCGTTTCCTGTGATTATGATCTCCATGCCGCTGTTGTCCGCAGCATTTCTGTTGTTAATCGTCACAAGCCTTTCAGGAGATTTGTACCCAAAGGCTTCTTTTTCTGGAGGAAACCTGTGGGGGAAAGTAAACGCTCTTCTCCACTCGGACGCATGTACAGTCGCATCGTATCTGTCGTACATTTTCGGGTCGCAACAGATAAGGCTTATCTCATGAACCCTTTTGTAATACATACCATCCGACGTGATTTTTTCTACAACGTACGTCGTCTTTTTTGCCCGAGAGTTTCCTTCTGTAAAAAACAGGGTCCCACCTTCGCCTTCCTTGAAAACGGCATCAATAGCCCCCCTATTGACAACATAGTCGCTTTCTTCGCGCATATCCTGTACATAGAGAACGATGTTTCTTGCAGCTTGGACACCTCCAAGATATGTGTTGCCGTCCGTCATGGTGTTTTCGGGCATCGTGTGCCTATATTCCGTGTCGTAGATTCCCTCTATTTTCATTAGGATAAACGGATTCCATTTTGATTCGTCAAAGATGATGGAAACGCCATCCTTGTTTACGCATTCTACCTTCCTGTCCATCATGCCCTCCCGACGGCCAACACGAGTCTCTGGGTTGCGTTTCTTGTCTGTCTCGCGACCTCATACGGTGTCAATGGTGTTGGCGAGTTTATCGTAAGGTTCTGTACGAATCCGTTATCACGCTGACCGCTTCCTTTTACGTGTACGTCACCAAAGTCAACAGCACCAGAAGCTGTTTCGATCATAGAGTCAACCGCTTTCGACACCATGGGGATGGAATCTTCTATTCCGACCGCAAGTCCTTCCCCAAGATAACCGCCCATCCGCATAAACACTTTTGAAGGTGATGCGATCTGTGCCGCTGCTGCTGCCGCCGCACCTGCCGCAGCCATAATCTTTGCCGCCGCTGCTTCTACCCTTGGCACTGCCGACTCGATTCCACTGGCAATAGAATTGCCAGCGTTTGAACCGATGCCATAATAGACTTCCGGGAGTCCTTCCACTGGTCCTGTCGCGGCTTCCGCCACTTCTGTTGCCGCTTCGTTTACGATTTCCGTTTTTTCGGCAAGACCTTCCACAAGACCGTCATCCATCAGCATGCCGTATTCCTTCCATGTTTCCGAAGGAGCATCGGCGATCTGTTCGGCGGCCTTGAATGTATCGTTTATCTGCGTGGCAAGCAGATCGATTGCGGTGATGAGCTCTTCCAACTTTTCTTCCGTCATTCCAATTCTCAGTCCATCAAGCATATCCCAGCCAAACTGCTTCCACACCTCGGACGGAGAATGGGACAACTGAACCTCGCACCACCTGTTATTCGCATTATCCGCTATTGTCTGTACGGCGTTTTGCATTTCCTCATCTTTGGAATTTAATCCTTCGATGGCTCCATCGATCAGGTCTGCACCGTTTTGAGAAAACTCTTCTCTCTTACCCTTGATGATATCGAGCATTTCAACCATTCCGGCATCTGTTGACACGCCCATGGCATCCATGGCCGCTTCAATAGCCGCAACAGTTTCGGGCGCTAAAGGTTCAAGGGCCGCTCTTGCTTCCGCGGGAGCTTTAGCGTATTCCGCAGCCATCGTGAGAATTTCTTTTGCAGCAGAATCCCTCATCGCCGTCGCTCTCGCATCTCCGCTTTCGACGACCTGTCGTTCCATTATGTTATACGCATTCGCCTGCGTTTCCACCTGTCTTTGAAGGGAACCGGCTTCTGCATTTTCGGCTGTCAGTATGCCGTTAATTTGTCTATCTATTGCGGCATTCATTCTGTCAACGCTTCCTTCCTGAACCGCCGCCATTAGTTCGCTTCTATCGGCTATGACTTGCGAATAGTTTGAATACGTGTCTTCTGCCGCGGCAAGGTCATCAATGAACGGCTGAAGCGAAGCCTCATATTCCTCGACAGCCCTTTTTGCATCGTCGAGCCCTTGTCTTGCCTGCTCCATCGGGTCGCCACCAAAGCTATATACCGCATCTCCAGCAAGCTCCGCGGCCTCGGCAAGATTCCTTTCTGCTTTTTCTAAGTTCTCGTACAGAGGAAGACCCTCCGCTCTCGCATCAGCAAGTTTTTGCTGTTCCTCATATACTTTGAGCAGTGCTTTTTCTTCTCCCTGCAACGCTTCTGTATATGCGGCTTCTGTGGCATCAAGCAGAGCAAGCGCCTGTTTCTTTACGATAAGAGTGTCAATATTCCCGCAGATATCCTGGTACTGCTGTATTAAATCGCCGTTCTTGTCGTATTCGAGTCCCAGACTTTCCAAAAGCGCCCCGGCAACAAAATCAGCCCTCTCACGATCTGACTCTTTTACTTCTCCATTCTTTCCAATGAGACCGTCAAGTTCTCCCTTTAGCTCATGTATCTTCCCGATTTCTTCATCTGATGCTTTCTTTGCGTTTTCTGCCGCAGAGAGACGCCTTTCATTCATTTCGTTGAATTTCTGGCTCATATCTTCAAAGATAGGTGCCCTGTTTCCGATTTCTTCGATGGCTTCGCCAACTTCTCTTGCGGTTTGTACCGTTTCAGTCGGGAACATTTTTGTCATTGCAACGCCAAGACCAACGGCCGCTGCCGCCGCGAGGGAATACGGACTTGTGTTCAGAAGCGTCGTTGCCATATCCTTCAATCCGTCTACTGTTTTCGTAACGGTTTTTGTTATATCAACGGCTTTTCCAAACGCCTTAAACGCAAGTGCCGCAGGTACTACAACGGTTGCAATCGTTCCGATGTTGTCAATAAGAAACTCAATCACTTCTCCGAGAGGTTTAACTGCGGGGATAGCATCGCTAATAGCGTCAACAAACGCTTTCAAAACTTCCTTCGCCGCCTTCGCAATCTTTGGCGCGTTATCCTTCAGATACTTCGCTAAGTCCTTTATGATCTCACCTGCGACTTTTGCAAGTTCCGGTAATTGTTTGATAATGCCTTTTCCAATTCCCTTCAGGATATTTGCCCCTGCTTTTATCATGCTCGGAAGAGCCTTCATCGCTTTACCAAGCAACTTTCCTATCTCGTCACCTGCAACCTCTATCGCCCCGGCTAAGCCTTCCTTATTAAACGCCTCTGTGACTTTACCTACGGACGCAGTCCCATCTTGAACAAATTCCCTTATTGCAGGGGTTAGTTGGTCGGAGAGTGTAATCTTAGCCCCTTCAAGAGCAGACTTAAACAGTGTGATATCCCCCGCAAGGTTATCAAGCTGCGTGTCGGCCATCTTCTGCGCCGCACCTTCGGCTCCAAGAATAGCCTCTCCGATCTCATCCCAATCATTAGAGATATCATCAAGACCTTCTGTCATGGCATTGATAGCCTTTTCTGCTTCTTCCCCCGTCAGCTTGTAATCTCTTTGAAGGAGTTCAAGCATCTGCGCGTTGTCTATCCCGACACGACGATAAAAGATCAAATCTTGCGTCATTCCTTCAAGCACTTGATCTGCGCCAGAAAGTTCAATGCCTAAGCGATTTACAGCCCCAGATACATTCTTAAAACTGATTCCGCTATCTTTTAATTTCTCAGAAACAGCACCTGCGGAATCGCCGAGGGCGTTCATGATCGCTTCCGCGGATGCAATGTCTCTTGTATTGAACAAGTCGCTTATTGCTCTAAGCTTCGCACCCTGCGACAAAGACCCCATGACAAAACTGAGGTCTCCCATGATGTCCTTCAAGGAGCGCATCTTCCCCACATTATCAAACACGGCAACGCCGAGCTCTTCAAGCGCCATTGTTCCCGCGTCAGTCGGTGAGGAGAGTTTCAGAAGCATGTTTCTCATGTGAGTTCCTGCTTCTGAACCTTTGATGCCAGCATTCGCCATCGCCGTAAGGGCGATTTCCAATTCTTGCAAACCATCAACGGGCTTTTGTGTGCCATCGGCAAGCGTTATCATGCCGCCGTTAAGGTCCTGCGCGAGACCGCCAACAACGAGGAACGCATCACCCAACTGTTCCACAGACGTATTGCCAGTAGATGCGGCTTTCGCCATCTCGTCAACCATCTGCGACGTTCTTTCGATGGACAGGCCAAATGCAGTCTGTGCGTCAGTGACCATATCAGACGCTCTTGCAAGGTCAATATTGCCTGCCGCCGCAAGGTTGAGAACAGTCGGCAACATGTCCATGGATGTCTTTGCGTCATACCCGGCTAATGCCATATAATTCAAAGCATCAGCGCACTGGGTAGCAGAAAAAGCGGTCGTTCTCCCCATTTCCATGGCGAACTCCCGAAGTGTTCCAGTAAATGACCCTGTTGAAAGTTTTGTGGTGGCGATTTGGCTGTTTAGTTCATCCATAGTCATGCCAAGTGTTGCAGCAACTTGTGACATGGACGAATCAAATTCCATTCCAGCCTTAACAGAAGACGCGCCAAAAGCCACAGCAGCTCCCGATGCTGCTGCAAGGGCTTTCGCGCCAACTTTTGCAACGGTCTTGAATGCTCCTCCAAGACGGCTTCCGAAGCTCTTTGCAGAGCCTTCTGCGCCTAACAGACCGCGCTCATATTCAGATGCATCTAAGCCGAGTTTGGCGTAAAGTTCGAGTAGGTTCATTTTTGTCTCAGTTTCGACCTTATTCTCGTGACAACCTCTTCCTCTGTTTCCGGTTCCTTAGAGGGTTTTCTTTTTTCGTCAACGAAATCAATGAACCGCTTTCCAAGATACGAACCGCCTCTGCTCTTCGCGGTGTTTTGGGTGATGTACATCAAAGCGTCCGTGGTGTATATGCGGTATGTCTTTTCTCTCGCTTCCTGTGCGAGAACGGACATGCAGTGATCATGCACATATCCGTTCCCGAACAGTTCAAGCAAGTCAAGCCTTATGCTTGTGATGCACTCAAAGAATTTGTCTGCTCCAAGCGCATCAATGAAGTAAAAAAATTGAGTACCGCCCTGTTTTCGATCAATTCCGTGAGAACCTCAAGATATTCGCTCACAGAATGATCGTCTATTTCGTCTGGCTCCACGAAGCAACACAGGCCAAGGATGACAAGTGTCTCGTCAGCGTGTTTGTCCATCACTTCTTCAAGGATACGGTTCATGTTGTCCCGCGTCTGCTCTTCTGCGATCTTTTTGTTCTCTGCGAACAGCTCCAGCTTTTCTTCCTCCGTCATGTCCTTGCGGAACGGCGTAAGCTTTGGTCTGGTGGCGGCGATCTTTGCAATGTCTGTCAGATCAAGCCACTTCTCCACCGCTTTGCGGATTCTGTTTGTCTGCTTCAAGAACTCGGTCGGTTTGCAGTTTGCGAGACTTTTCATGCTTATACTCCTTCTGCTGTGATAACAACGTCGCCATTCACGATCGCGATTGTCACCTTGCCGCTCACATCATCCCACGCCGTAGAAGTGATGTCGGTTCCACCCATCAGCACTTCCACATTGGTCACATCCGTAAAGCCTGTCGCGGCCACAAGCGTGATCTCAAGAGCTTCGCCCTCGTTTACGGTCGTGCCGGAGAAGTCGGAGTCAACATCCGTCAGATTCTGCGTTACACTGAACGTTGTCGTGGGCGTAGGACCGGGGGTCGGCGCAGGGTCGCTGGAATAGAATTCCATCGGCACAACGTCTTGTGCGTTGATGGAAACGTGACCCGTGATCTCCACGGAAATCTGACCCTTGCCGCCCTTGGATGTCTGAAGTGTGAAGCCACCTGTCGAAAGAGCGTTAAACAGGTGAATCGCAAGGAAGCCCTCGTTGGCCTTCTCGCCTACCCACCACAGGTCGGAGAAGTCAGTCAGCTTTACGCTCGACCTCGGCACAACCTTGCCGCTATTCTCGTCCGCGGCACCGAGAGTGAACTTGATCAGGCGGTTGTTCGTTCCGAGAGATGTGAAGGACATGGTGGCTGTCCAGCCTACCAGTCTCTTGAACTCCATCATGTTGTTCGGAACATTGTCAACGTCCTCGCCATAGTCAGAGAACTCTGCAACGCAGCTCGCGTTGATGCCGCCAGTCGTGGCACACAGAATGTCTGCATCATCAGGGTCTGTCACATTGTTAGGGTCAAACTTAGTCAGAAGCATGCCTGCCTCGACCTGTAATCCGTCAAACGCATCTTGCGGAATTTTATAAAATCTCATGTCAGCCTCCTTAGTAGTTGGTGAAAAATTCTACCGTGATGTTGATGTGGACCCGCCTTACATCTGCAAGTCCTGTATCTTCAGCCATCCGCTGTGCGAATGGACTTCCTTTTGTTATCCACACATACCCGCTGTCAATGGGTATCGGGCTTAGACCTTTGATGTATCTCGCAATCTCTTCTGACTTCTCCGTGACGTTCTTCCATGAAGTCGATCTGTCCCACAGATCAGCAGAAAGGGAAATCGGCTCATCCAACTCTGCGACCGCCACCTCATAGGTGATATACGGATACTTAACATCCATCGGTCTGTCGTATGCGCTCTGCTCATCTATGGCGGTCCATCCGAACGATGACCAGAAGCTGTGGATTGCCTGTTCCTTATTCATTCGGCAACTTCCATTCCTCTGCGCTGACTTGTCTCATGTCCAGACCCGCGCTCATCGGCGTTTTCTTGTCATCACCATCCGATGTAACGCGAAAAATCTTTCCATCCCTGTCTCTGCGAAATACATCATGGTACTGTAAATTGATATTCCTTGCGGTGGTTACCGTATAGAACGCCGTCACACCCTCCACAGCGGCTCTGCGCGCCTCTATGCTGTTATCTAACACAACAGCCGATAGAAACCCTGCCCCGTCCACAAAAGCCGTTGTGAAGCCTCCATAGCCATCAGGAGAGGTGGTTCTGTCAAGCATGGTGCATTGTTCCATCGCTTCGCTTAACAGGCTCATACCTTCCTCCACAGCTTCAGACGGTCATCGAACATGGACTGCCATGTTGCACCATCTCCTCCGTTCCCGGAACTGCTTTTTCCAATCGCTCCCTTCGAGTAGGAATATCCACCGAAGGACTCCGACTGAAACGGGCTCATTAACGCTCCATCTACCCCGCCATATTTAGCCTCCCAAGCATTGATGTCGTCCAACAGGGCGAGGACGGCAGGGGGTACCGCCATAGCCCAGATCGCCCCGTCGAACGACTCATCTTGAAGGGTAGAGCATGGAAACTGGTAAACACCATCATTAAACACACTCCCGACTATGCGAAAGTACTGACCGTCATACAGGGCAACATTTTCTCTGGACAGCCATGTCCCGTCACCCCTACATTCCAGATTTCCGCCGGAGATCGTGATCTTCCCTATCCACTTGGGAAAGCCACGATCAAACCAGTTCTTCAACTCTTGGCACAGCTCGGTGAGTGTCACTTGTTCCTCCCGCGCTTCTTCGGCGCTTGGTCCGTCTTCGGTTCTTCTGCAGACTCCTCGACTACAGCCACCGCTTCAATCACAGGCTTTCCCTGCTTATTGTTCGATGACAGCATGGATTCGATGCGCTCTTTGCTCGGGGTAAATCCCTTGCGAGGAAACGTATCTCCCGGCTGATAAACATAGCCGTCATCCTGTGTGTCACGGAAAAGAACAAGTGCTTTATACATCATCGCCCTCCTTAGATACTGCTGTCTGTCACAGCCGAAATGAACAGGCTGTTCGGGTTGTACAGTACCGGGATAAACAGCGCACTCGCCCTCGTCCACAGGATGTCAGGGTCAGTCTCCATGTACTGGTCAACCGTTACGAACGGACGGCTTCCGCTGATCTTGCGCGTTTCAAAGTTCCTTGCGCTCGGCGGGTCGCCCCACAGTCCACGACCGAGTTTGCCGCCGGGATTCGTTGCGAAGAACGTGATCTTATCCTGCGGGAAGTATCTCTTTGTGGTGATCTGCGGACGGCCATCAGAACCGATCTTGCCTTCGGCGCCGTAGGTCAGGTCGTTCGTGATGATGGACGTGATGTCAAACTCCTCGGTCATGAACGCCTGCAACTCGCTCATCTTCAGCAGGGTGCCGACAGCAGCAGTGCCTTTGATGGACTTCTGCAGGTACTGGTTCTGACGCATCTTGGAGAGAACCTTCTTGGAGGTCAGCATGCCGGTAATCGTAACGCCTTTGCTCTGCGCAAGGTCTTCGATCTCCACCAGCTTCGCCGCGATATCCCCGGCAACGTCAATGCTGAACGCTGTCTGATCGGCAGGAACGCCATAATCGACTTCGAGATCAATGTTGTTCTCCTTGATCGTGATCTTACCTGTGGACATCAGCTCGTTCTTCGCCACCTTGGAGCGGGTAAAGACCTGATCTGCCAGACGCACGCCGTCATTGATGACATATTCGTACATCTGCTCGTTCTGAACGCCATTGTGCAGCAGCTGCATCATCCGCTCGGACTGGTTGATCTTGACCTTGATTAAGCCTTTTTCGATGTTGTGCGTGTCAACAGGCACTCGGAAGGTCGTCAGAGCCTCCGTGTCCCATCCGTGGAAATACGCCATCATCGGAATCTGGTATTCCGAAGAAATGGAATTCCACTTCGCGATAATGTTGTCGGTTCTCTCGTCGTCGAACAGGCCGTCAATCGGATCATTCGGTCTCGTGACGTTGAAACCGATCTCAAGCCAATCTTCTCTGGGGATTAAGCCCATGATGTTTTCTTCAAATCTCGCCATGATTACACCTCCTTACGGTCTCGTGACTGTGGGTTCAGTCAGGAACTTAAAGCCTTTTCCTTCCAGCGCACTCTTCGCGTCGGAAGAAATCGTCAGCCTGTCCTCCCAGACCGTGCCTGCAAGAACAACAGAACCGGGCATATCGCCGCTGGTCACATCCACATCTTCGTACACAATGCCCTCTGCCGTGGCATCATCAGCGGGGAAGATAGTTCCCATAGGGATGTATTTGCCGCCATTGTCAGCGGTTACGGCGTTCGCCTGCAACATCTGTCTTGTTTTTCTGGTGCATTCCTCTCTGGCGAGGAAATAGCCGGGATGATAGCTTTTGTTTTTGGTTAAGTCGCCAATAAAGCTCATTTCTTTTCCTCCTCTGTTTTTCCGTAGAGATTCTCGTGGTACTTCTGCGCGATCTTCGCGGCTTCGCCCCTCTGCCTGTCGCCTCCCGTGTTGTTCGGCGGGGTCGGGGTCGATGCTCCTTTAACACCCTCGGAAACGATGAAGTCAGACCACTCTTCCTTGATCTTCTTCTCCAGATCGTCAGCGTCCTTGATCGCGCCATCTTCTGTCAGCTCTACCTTTGTCACATCCGACACTTTCATCACCGCATCAATACGCTTTTCCGAAACTCCAGCCTTTTTCAGAAGCGTCCTATATGCAGCCTCTTTCTTGGCCGTGGTTTCCTTAGCTGTTACGCCGTCCTTATACTGCTCAAATTCTTTCTTCAGAGCGTCGTACTCCTCCACCTTGGCTTCGTACTTCACCCTGTAGGCGTCGCCTTTCGACTCTGCCTTTTTGAATTCGTCCAGTTCCTTTTGGACGGCTGGCAGTTTCTCGGCATCTGCTTTGAAATTGTCGCGCTCTTCCTTCAGCGCGTTTACGGTGTCTGTATGAGCGGAAATAATCTCGTCAATCTTCGATTCCTCCACGCCCATTGCGGATAAAAACTTTCTGGTTAGAGCCATAATCTCCTCCTGTTCTTCGGTGACGGTTCTTTGTCATTCGGATAAAAGAGAAAAAGCCCCATCAGAAAGATTGCTCTCCTGACAGGGCTCTACATGCAAGTAAGGGATGATCAGGCATCCCGTCCGATGATCAGTCGGTGTCCTCGCTTATTCTCTTTGATTTTTATTGTACATGGAAATTCACGAAAAGTTAGAGATAAAATTTTATCCCTTTTCAAGATGTTCTTCTATGATGTTTTTGTATTCCTGCTCATGCCCGGCAACGGCATCACGTATAAAATGAACACCCTTCATGCCTTGCGTCATGTGTGCCGGAATACCACGAGACCTCAAGATTGCCATGATCTGCGCAGCTTCCTCATACGTGTACCGTTTACTATTACCGGGGCCAACATTGTCACTTCCTTCAACGTACACCCACCAGCCTTTTGTGGCATGACCAGCTTCGTTGTGAATCCCGGTGCCCACCTCGTTGTAAATTGCGTAATGGACATTTGTGCCGACATACACCGCGGGCTCAACAGGGTCAACGAGATGAGTTATGCTCTTTGAAAGCTTCCCCTTTCCGCGCCCGGCATTCTTCAGGTTCTTTACTGCATGGGATTCACATTGAATGCCGACAGCTTCCAGAGCCTTGATCGCGCTTTCGCGTGAGGCTTTCAGGAACTCATCCACATTGCTGATGATCTGTACGCTTGGTTTTCCTGTGAAGAATCCCATCTTATAGCTTTCCCTTCCAGAATGGATTTTCTTTGTCAAACAACTCTTTCTGCTCTTTTGTAAGTGCGTGAGGATAATCCTGAAACAAATTGAACACGCGCTTTTTATCAAAGCTAAACTCATACACCCCGCGCTCTCCCGGAGTATCTACCCACCACACATTATCTCCGCTATTCCTTTTGTAAAACAACTTTTCCACGTTAGACATTTGTGTTCAAATACCCCAGTACATTTATAAACTTATCGTTTTTTATAAGTGAGTCAACATCAATCAAAATGCTCGGGTCCTCATACTTAATTCCTTGTGTTGTATGAGTCTTATAACAATAAAATCTCTCCTTAAATGCTTCGTTGTTCAACCTATGGAATCCATTACCTTTTTCAAGCTGGAGCTCCAAGTAATCCCATCCAGACTGAGTTTTTTGAATTATCGCTGTATGTTTTCCGGTTGATAATACGTACTCTTTTCCAACAGATGCGCCCTTCACATTTTCAAACAGTCTCTTTAATGCATTATAATCATTATAATCTCTCTCAATATAACCAACAACCCCGGGCGCGTTTGCCAAGTCTTCCAAATTAGCAAACTGCGTGAAAATCTCGCAACTACGGCCTCCTCTATAATCCTTCACGTCATACCCCGCCTTGTTGCCCACATATGTGAACGCTTGAGATGAGCACGACCCTCTTGTCGGGTCCTTACCTGCTATTTTATCAATAATTTGGTCCTGTGTCAGCGGCGCATCCATCTTTGCCGGAGCATTGTACTTCACGCCATCTGTCTTTGACACCAACTCCAATCTTGTTGCGGTATCCGTTCCACCTGCAAGTCTCGGAGATGTTGTCGAGTATGGGTGCACAATTTTTGTTGCAGACGTCATTCCCTGATGGCCGAGCTCATGTCCAAGACGTATATCAGTATCACTTTGCGTCTCACGGTCAAACGTCCAGTTCAAGTCTTCCCTAGGCTCATGTCCCTTCACCCATGCAATCAAATCACATCGACAGTTATGGGCAATCGCCATATATTCCTGTGCATTGCCGTTGTTACGTGATATAATTGAATTGACGAAATAGTATCCATTACACGTTTGGAGGTTGTAAACATCACCATGAAACGGCTTAACATCAATATCGACGATCTTATCCGCGAATACGATTCCGGGAAGTCTGTAAAAATCCTTGCCGATCAATTCAATACATCCAGAAGAACCATCGTGAAGAGGCTCAACGAGAACGGAATTGTTCAGCGCGGCCGCTCCGAATCCATGTACCTCCGAATGTCGCAGACTCCGCCGGAAGAAAGGCAGAGACTTGCTGACGCTGCTCACAAGGCGAGACGCGGACGAAAGAACTCTGCGGAATCCCTTGCGAAGAGAGCCTTGACAAGAACAAGGCGCAAGGGAATTCTTGAGCCACAATTCTCTCTCTTCCTCAAGCTTGCCGGAATTCCCGCCGTCCCCCAGCAGCCGTTTATGAGTTATAACCTCGACATCGGATGTGGGAATGTCGCCGTGGAAATTCACACCCAATGTGCGAGTCCTCTCTCCTCCAAGTTTATAAAGAAGCTCATGAACTGCGTCAATTCTGGAATGAACATGATTTATGTCTGGGTCAACCCCAAAACACTCATCTTTGACGAGTCTTGTTACGGCAATGTAGTCTCCCTCGTCAAGCAGATTCGCCGGAACCCACCCGCAAACGCCAAGTATTGGGTGATTCGGGGTACAGGAGAACTCTACGCCCATGGCAGTTTTAATGGTGATTAAATCGCCCTCGTACTCATGACGGTAGCTTCTCTCTATTTCACTGTCAGCAGCAACTATGGTTTCTCCGACAAAGCAGTTATAAACCTCCTCAGGTGGTCCGGCAGCTCCAGGGTGCATGAGGCCATTGGAAAATTCTTCCTCTATCTCACGCCTTTCTCCGTTCACGTCAACATGGGAATCTCTTGTGACATTGTCAATGCTTGCACTCCATTCTTTAACAAGCGGTACTCCCAGCTTCTCCGCTCTCCTGTAGGAATTAAGTCTGCCTGCTCCTGCTGCCCCTGTTACTGCGGTCCTTGCGTTCCTCAAGGCAGATTTCCTGTTCATATCCGTGACCGCCTGAAACCTGTCAGCGAGTTTCCTTATGCTCTCCCCCTGAAGGCACCCTTGAATCATCGCTGACTGCAGCTTATTCCTGTTCCACTTTAGGTCCTTATGCTCTGCCAGCATCCTCGCCGTCGGGCCTCCGGGAGTCGGGTCTGGAAGCAACTTCGGGTTATCCCGGATAAGCGTGTCAACAAAGTTTCTGTCCACCATGGAAAATGCAGGATTTAGCGTTCCCTGCTTCAGGATTGACATTGTTCCATACTCATAATTCGCAGCAAATACTTCCGGGATATATCCCTTGGCGATCTCCATGGCGTTCTGATTCGCCCTGTGGTATCCTTTCGCAAGGTTGTCCCTCAATTCCTCCCACCTCTGGCTCATCCCGATATGCCTTACGCGCCAGTCATTATGTTCTTTCTGCGTGATTTCCCCAGACATGACTCTCGCCGCCTGCCTCTTATCCTCTTCCACAAAACGTGACAAATACTCGTCAAGTTTCGCCTGCACCTCCTTGTGCGCTTGGCGATACTCACGAGTAATGTCACGTTCCATTCGAGCCTGTATCTTTTCGGTCAGCCGTCTTCCTTCGTCTGCCATATTACCTGTGCTTCAAAAGCACCCATGCGTTAATGCGCTTTGCCGTCTTGCGTGTCGTTCCCATGCACGTCCATCTGACAGACAGTTCTTTCTGACCGTTGCCTGTGAACTGGCATACAGGGAAACAGTTGATTCGATTTCCACCGCTTGCGGCATCGAACACTTCGTATGCAATCATGCCAACGATCTGATAGTCTGCACCTTCAACATCGTCTATGCTATACACCATCTTTGCAATACTGCCATTTCCGATGTCCTCCGTACAGTACGGAATCTCGACGTTAAGCGTATTCGATGCCCACTGCTTCACTCGGAACGGTTCGCCTAAACCCTTTACTGCAAAGTCAATCTCGTTGATCGCTCCGACAAGGTTTGTCTGGTCGGTCGTGGTGAGTGTGGTCAGGTCGCCAACAGCACCGTCCACATACGTTTTAGACGTGAGGGTTTCGTCAAAGATTTTCTGAACCTGTCCTCTATCGTCTTTTGCGTATTCTTGAATCCTTACCGTGTCTGCTGTGTCTTGACTAAACCCAATGTCAGTTCCGTTACCATCTCTGATTTGCAGATAATTGTATTCGTTATCAAAGGTGATTTTGGCATTGGTATCAAGTGCTTTCTTGAATGATTCTTTCACTGCATCAGACATAGCAACTTGATCTTCACCAGACGGCTCAAACGGCACTATGAACTTCGGCGTGATTGTACCTACAAGATTGTCAACGGCACGGATACCATTTTGACTGACGGAAAACTGCCGCATACCCTCTGTGCCGTTACCTGTCATATAAGTGCCGTTTGCATATATTTCGGCTTGCGCACCGTTTAACTCATCGGTAAATCTTGCACTATATTCTGTGTCATTTCCTTTTTTCAGAACAGCGTCAAGCGTAGGTGTTTCACCACCGCCACCTTTTTCATCTTTCCAATACATATCGCCGTCAAGGTCTGACGCTTTAGCAAGCACCTGATCTTTTGTGCCGCCTTTCGGAATTTCACTTCCCTGTCCATAAGGCACACCGTTTTTCACTATCATTCCCATGTCCTACCTCCTTATGTGATCGGTGTTTCCATAAAGTCAATGATTACACAAGCATGATCTTCTGTGTGAAATTTGCTTTTTCCCTCTACTATCATCCTAAGTTTATTGCTATAATCGACATAGAACTTTAAGCCAATAGTATCAGTACTACCAGACGGAGATTCAATCAGCTTATATCCAGAATACGGAATGGGTAATTGTTGAATACGGTACTCCCAACTTGTCGGTGTATTTACAGTATCGTGAAATGTAAACCACCCATATATGCGAATCGGTCTTACATACACTCCTGTTTCAACCCACCCTGCCGTGATGATTTCACTTGCGTTTTGCAAGTCGTTAATCCACAAGCGCACACGTTTGATATCCCTAAACTCACCATCACCACGCAAGTCAAGTTTGCCTACAACGATAGGGGCTTGATTGACATACGGAATCAGATCAATAGCAGGTACATAAGCACCGCCGTCTGTGATGAAATAGGTTTTACCATTCATCTTCTCTTCTTCGGGAAGTGCGGTGTACTCTGCCATTGTTAATTCTATCTGGTCTTTGCGGCTTGTATAATCAACGCCGTTCTTCATTATCTTTCCCATCAGATCACCTCCACATCGTAAGCGTCAACACCATACAAGCCTAACAATTTGTCTGCGCTGTCAACATACTGATAAGCATTATCTGTTGCAGCATCTGTAAAGAATATCGTGTACTTATCCTCTTCCGTAGGATGTATTGCCACATATTTTATGTTGACAATTTCGTAGACTGGGTTAATCCAAGCGATAGGATAGTATGTTGCTCCATCATTCGGATTCTTTACAATGCTTCTTGTCTTATCCAAAAGTCCAATGACAGTGTGCATCATGGCATCTGAATCAAATGAAACACTAAGGTGTCCACCTCTTTCTAAAGCCTTTGCTATTGTGGTTGAAAGAACGATGGCGTAGTCCAAAAATCCGTCATATATGGCTCGTGCTGTTGTATACAGATCGCCGACTTGCTTATTACCGCCTGCAAAATTCTCAGATGTTCCAATGTTCGGTCTTTTCACATTTGCATAGAACTGATAGTAAACAGGAACTTTGCCGCCATAAGCAGTAGTAAAGCCTTTTTCAAACAACACTTCAATCCTAAAATAGCCGTTAGATGTTACCGTTACAGGAAGAAGCCTTACACCGTCCTTTTGATTTTGCCATCTGTTATCTACGCCAGTCGTAGGTGCTCCTAATGTAACATTCGCTGACCACAAATCAGTCGGAAGTAAATTGTACCCCGAATGAAACACGGCTTTGGATTTAATTTCACCTTCTGCAATCGGATTTTCAAACTCTACAAAACCTGCTTCGGCAAGTTTAATAATACCGCTACCGCCTCCACTACCACCGCCTGTACCATCATCTCCGTCTGTGATGTAGTACGTTGTGCCATTCATCTTTTCTTCGTAGGAAAGTGCATCATACTGTGCTTGTGTGAGTTCAACGGAGTTATCACCGACTACTTCCCATGAAGCTTCAAGCGTATGATCTCCCACAAGCTTGTAGTGCTTCTCATCTT
>Ga0256405_10002020_pt1 | contig 50013 bp, 41 predicted proteins | sample RumenRJG_02DNA_FD_189096 | JGI IMG/M metagenome (GOLD analysis project Ga0256405, IMG submission 189096) | Bovine rumen microbial communities from Lethbridge, Alberta, Canada - RJG_02 | ecosystem: Host-associated > Mammals > Digestive system > Stomach > Rumen | place: Canada: Alberta...
GTCGTATGTTTAAACTGACAGATCCATTTGGAACAGCGCCGCGCAAGGCGCCGTTCACTCAGTCCGTCTCGACTGGCGTTCCGTGGCACAACCTGCCGATTACGCGCGAGTACACGCTTGGCCAGCTCCTCGACCAGACGGTCGCGCGCTGCGGCGAGAACGACGCGGTGGTCTATGCCGACCGCGACTACCGCCTCACGTGGTTCGAGTTCTCCGAGGAAGTCGACTATGTCGCCAAGGGGCTTATGGCGCTTGGCGTTAAGCGCGGCGAAAAAGTCGCGCTCTGGGCGACGAACGTCCCCCACTGGGTCGTTCTCATGTTCGCGACGGCGAAGATAGGCGCGATACTCTTGCCGCTCAACATCAACTACAAGTCCGCCGAGATCGACTTCGCGCTCAAGCAGTCGGACGCGGAGAACCTGTTCGTCATCGACGGATACCGCGACTGCGACTACATCGAGGTCATCAACTCGCTCATCCCCGAGCTGAAGGAGTGCCCGCGCGGCGCGCTCAAGAGCGCCAAGTACCCGCACCTCAAGCGGATGTTCTACTTGGGTCCGAAAAAGCACCGCGGCATGTACTCGCTCAACGAGGTGAAGTCGCTCGCGTGCGAGGTGACGCAGGAGGAGTATCTCGAGCGCCAGGCCACGGTCGACGTAAACGACGTCGTGAACATGCAGTACACGAGCGGCACGACGGGTTTCCCGAAGGGCGTGCAGCTCACCCACCGCAATATTGCGAACGACGGCTTCTGGATTGGCGCGTGCCAGAACCTCTCCTCGCGCGACCGCGTTTGCATACCGGTCCCGCTCTTCCACTGCTTCGGCTGCGTCCTCGGCGTGATGAGCTGCGTCAACCACGGCTCGACGATGGTTTTCCTCGAGAAGTTCGACCCGCTCCTCGTCATGAAGTCGATCGAGCGCGAGAAGTGCACGGCGACCTACGGCGTCCCGACGATGTACATCGCTATGCTCGACCACCCGCGCTTCAAGGAGTTCAACTTCACGTCGCTCAGGACCGGCATCATGTCCGGCTCGGCGTGCCCTGTGCACCGCATGCAGCAGGCGCAGGACAGGATGTTCATGAAGGAGATCACGAACCCCTACGGGCTCACCGAGTCCGGTCCCGTGATGACGATGACCAGGTACTTCGAGCCGTCCATCGAGCGCAAGTGCCAGACCATCGGGCAGGCGCTGCCGGGCGTAGAGGTCGCGATCATCGACCCGGAGACTGGCGAAATCGCGCCGCTCGACACCGACGGCGAGATCTGCTGCCGTGGCTTCAACACGATGAAGGGCTACTACAAGATGCCCGAGCAGACGGCGAAGTGCATCGACAAGAACGGGTGGCTTCATTCCGGCGACATCGGCCGCATGGACAAGGACGGCTACTACTACATCACCGGACGCCTCAAAGACCTCATCATCCGCGGCGGAGAGAACATCTCGCCGAAGGAGGTCGAGGACTTCCTCGGCACCATGCCCGGCGTGAAGGACGTCGCGGTAGTCGGCTGTCCCTCTAAGAAGTACGGCGAGCAGCCTGCGGCGTTCGTGATCCCGGCGGACGGCGTGGAGCTCAAGCCCGAGGACGTTCAGGCCTTCTGCAAGGACAAGATCTCGTGGTTCAAGATCCCGAAGTACGTCCACTTCCTCGACGTCTTCCCGATGACGGCGTCGCAGAAGATACAGAAGTACAAGCTCCGCGAGATGGCGCACGAGCTCTGGCCCGACGCCTAAGCCTACCCCCCCCGTGGTGGGGATGGGCAGGATTGTCGGAAAATGGTAGAATGTCGGTGAATGATAAACAACCCGACATATGCCATGAAACGACTTGCGTCAATTCTTATCCTCGCCGTGACCGCTCCCGCATGGGCGCTCGTCTCGGTTGATGTTACAAACGGCTGGCTCAAGCAGCCTGTTGCCACAAAGGGTGTAGCCGACAGATCCGCTGTCATTCCGCCGAAGGAAGACTCCGGAATCAAGAAGACGGTCGATCCTGACGAAATCGACATAACGCCCAGCTTCAGCCTTGATGCATGGCAGAAGGGCGGGAAGCTGGCCGGGAAACCAGATCGCGCGAAGGGCGAACCGGGAGGGGACAACGAGAAGGCTGCCTATGCATGCTGGTTCAAGCGTACGCTCGACATGCCCGCGGCATGGCGCGGGCGCAGCATCCGATACGAGCAGCAGCTCAACTGGTGCGACGCGGTCGTCTTCGTGAACGGGAAGAAGGCCGGCGTCGCGCTTCATCCGGATGGCGCGGTCGAGCTTGCTCCGTTCCTCGATTTCGGAAAGCCGAACGAGATTAGGATATTCGTCACGAACCGCGGCTACGGCACGGGAGAACCGGGCATCGTCTATGCCGGGCGTGACGATTACTGCAAGAACCGAGATCTGTTCTACTCTCCTGCGGCGGTCAATGTCCGCTCCGCGGCGTTTGTTGAGGACGTCTGGGCGATCCCCTCGTGGCGAAACAGGAATGTCACGTGGCGCTGCAAGGTGCCGTCGCTCGCGGATTGCGAAATCGAGCTTGTGGCGAACGTATGGGAGGATTCTGGCCGCGACCCCGGGACCAGGGTGCTTGCGAGCGAGCGCGACGGCGCGCGACCCGTGAAGACATGGCGGAAGAAGGTCGCGCTCAAAGCCGGCGCAAACACCGTCGATTTCGTGTGCGACTGGGCTGATGTCGTTCCGTGGGAGCTTGATGCCCCCCACCTCTACAACGTACGCGTAACGCCCGTTCTCAAGGGCGGCAAAGAGGGCGACGCGCCGGAGCGCTTCGTCTTCGGGTTCCGCGAGCAATGGCTCGACGGACGGACCGTGATGGCCAACGGCCATCCTCAGCGTTGGCGCGGGTTCTGGCGGCAGGGCCTGCCGAAGGACATTGCGGACGTTAAGAAGAGCGGCTTCAACATGGTCTATGCGACGCACCAGCACGAGTCGCGCCACGAAGAGGACGCCAGATTCCAGGAATCGCTAGCCCGGGCGGGAATCCAGATGTTCACCGGCGCGCCGACGATTTCGCAGCGCAAGGGCAAGATACTTTCCGACCCGTTCGTGCGCGCGCAGTTCGAGCGCTGCGTCGAGCACTGGGCCCGCTCGCACCGCAACCTCCCGACGATCGCCGGAGCGAGCGTCGGCGTGAACATGATGTGCGCGGCCTGGTGGATGATGGGCGCCTGCGACATGGGTCGGCACCGCGATCTCGAAAAGAACGAGATCGCGCGCTGCATGAACGTCGCGCGGCCGTTCGTGAACCCTGGCACGCTCTTCTTCTCGCACGGCGACGGCAACCTGGGCGACGTAGGCAACTGCAACTTCTACTTCAACTACGTTCCGCTGCAGGAGCGCGAGGAATGGTATTCGCACTGGGCGCAGCACGGCGAGATTCCGTGCTACCCGGCCGAGTTCGGCGCGCCCTACTATGCCGTCTGGTTTGGGTATGTACATAAAACTCCGCAGATGACCGAGTGGCTCGCCAAGGTCTACGGCGAACGCGCCTACGTCGAGGAGGAGGATGGCCTGCTCGCGCGGTATCTCGAGTTCGCCCGCTCCTGCGCCCGCTTCACGCACGGCGGCTGGGTGAATCCCGGGCGCAGGACGCTCTACGACTTCTCGCCGCTCGGACGGGAGTTCAACGGGCTCCTGATCGACCGCGTCTCGCGCTGCTGGCGCGCGTTCGGGCAGGGCCCGAGCCCGATGTATCTGGACTCGTGGAAGTGGAACGACGATCCCGCCAACTGGATGCTCCGCAACCACGAACTCTCGAACCGCGACCTCGTCTGCTTCCTCGGCGGAGCTCCCCAGTTCACCGACAAGACGCATGCCTACGCCTCTGGCGAAAAGGTCGAAAAAACTCTCGTCTTCGTCTGGGATGGTTCGAAGCCTACCGACTTGAAGACCGGGTGGCGTCTTGTCGACCCCGCTACGGGCAAGGTCTTCGCGAAGGGCCGGCGCGACGTCGAGCTAAAGCCCTTCGAAATCCGCGTCGAGCCGTTTTCGTTCGAGGCGCCTGCCTCGTCGCGCCGCGCAGACTATCGGCTCGAGGTCGCGTTCAAGGGTCCGCAGGTCTCGCCCGACGACCGCTTCGAGTCGTTTGACATTTCCGTCTACCCTGCGGCGGTGCAGTCCAAGATCGGCGAGGTCGCGCTTTTCGACCCGCGCGGCGAAAGCGCCCCTATGTTTGCTGCGTGCGGCGTCACGGCGTACAAGGCCGACTCTCTCTCTGCTCTCGTCGACAAGGGGGAGAAGGAGAAACTGCCAATTGTTGTCGGCCACCGTGCACTCGATGGCATAGACGCGTCTGCGGACTTTGAACGTCTTTCCGCGTTCGTGGAGAACGGCGGGCGTGTGCTGGTTCTTGCGCAGGGGCCGAAAGCCTGGAAGGCGATGGGGTTCAAGTTTGAGGACTCGATGCCACGCGCCCTTGTGAACGTCAGTCTCGCAGGTATCGACGATAAGGATCTTTCCTACTGGCGCGGGATGCCGCTCCCGCTTCGCGACGGGGAACACTGGACCTACGGTCCCGACTGGGGCCACATCCAGCGCGATGGCCCGCAGGCAGGCAGAGGCTGGCGCTGGAAGCACACGCACACGCTTGCGTCTGAAGTGCTCTTGATTCCTCAGCGCGCCGGGTTCCGTCCGCTCGTGCGCGGCGACTTCGACCACAGCTACTCGCCGCTGCTGCGTCTGACGTCAGGCAAGGGCTCCGCGACGTTCTGCACTTTCGACTTTGAGGGGCGCGTCGGCACCGGTACGGCCAACGACTGCCCTGCTGCGGCTGCCGTCGCCAGTGCGACTTTCCGCGAATTTCTCGCGGACGATTCTGCTGCCGAAGCGCCTGTCTTTGTCCATGGTGGCGATGCCGAGCGCCTCGCAGATTCGCTTGGGCTGGACGCGAAGCCATGGAAGCCTGGCGACCGACTCGGCTGCGGTGTCCTGATTGTCGGCGGCAGCAACACGACGGTGCGCCTGCGCGATGTCAGGAGCGCCGTGGGCAAGGACGGCCACGCGCTGCTGCTGGGGTGCGACGCGCTCGCAGCAGAAGCGGGCCTCAAGCCATCCCGGGGCACGATGAGCCAGGTCGTATGGAAGGACGACAGGCATTCCGAGACTTCTACCGTCGAGCGCCTGCATTGGCACGTCGCAGACCTGGCTTTCGTCCGCGGGATAAAGGATATGGCGGACGTCGGCCCGTCACTGCTGCGTCTGCGCGAGGGCGTCCCGTTCGCGGAGCTGCACCAGGCCAAGGGCTGGCGCGTCGACCCGAATGGCGCAATCGCCGTCTCAAACGACGGCCGGATCGTCTTTGACCAGATCCCGCTTTACTCTCCAGCAGACCGCGCCCGTGCCGCAAAGGACTGGGTCGCTCACCGCAACTGGTCGCAGAGCCAGGACAACCAGATGCGCCGCCACGCTTTGCTGCTCGGCAAATGGGGCGTCCCGCCGTCCAAGTCCACGCTTGCGCGGGCGCTGCATCTCGCCGCCGAGGATGAGAAATCCAAAGACAGCCTCTATTGGAGCGAGAACGGCGCCTTCGACCCGTTCCTCTTCATCTACTGGTAGCGCTCGCCTCGGCTACATCTTCGGCCGGCGCTGACACCACCCCTCTGCCGTGGGGGTTGCAGAACGGACGCGCATGGTGTACAATTTCAGTCGTGAGGAGATATACCATGTTCAAAGTCATGATTACGGCGGCCGCCGCGCTGACGACCGTCGCCACCGCATCGGGAGAGCCTTCGCCCGCCGAAAGGCTCGAGACGCTGTTTGACAGCCCGCCGCAGATGCGTGGCGCCAATGCCTGGTGGCACTGGCAGGGCGCCAACGTCACGAAGAGCGGCATCACGCGGGATCTCCAGTCGATGCGCGACGCGGGGCTCTCCGGGGCGACGATCTTCAACATTCAGGACGTCGGGTGGGACTGCGAGGAGCGGATGTCCACGCCGCTCTGCCCTGGGCTAGAGTACATGAACGACAAGTGGTGGGACATGGTCTCGTTCGCCGTCGCGGAGGCGAAAAGGCTCGGCCTTGAGCTCGGCCTTCACAACTGCCCCGGATATTCCACCTCGGGAGGGCCGTGGATCACGCCGGAACTCGGCATGAAGAAGCTCGTCTGGGCGAAGGGCGATCAGCAGCCCGAGGCCAAGCTCGGCTTCTACCGCGACATAGCGAGGGTCAGGACCAAGCGCGGCGTGTACCGCTTCGGCTACACGTGTACAGGCAAGAACACGCATCCATCGCCCCCCGATGTCGAGGCGGGCTCCCTCGAGGCGGACAAGATGAACGCAAAGGCCGTTGGCGTCCACATCGACAATCTCCTCAACGGGCTTGCCGCCCACGGGATCTCCGCGTCCTGCCCCGGGCTCGCGTTCATCCTCATGGACAGCTACGAGGCGGGCGATGCGTCATGGACCGATGACTTCGCGCAGGAGTTCATGAAGCGCCGCGGCTACGACCCTGTGCCGTTCCTGCCTGTGATCGCGAAGCTCGGCACCGATTTCGGCGAGGAGCGCGAGGAGCGGTTCCGCCGCGACTTCGAGCGCACGAAAAACGAGCTTCAGACAGAGCGCCACTACAAGGTGTTCAAGGAGCGGCTCAACGCCGCCGGCTTCAAGTTCCACCTTGAGCCGTATTCCGGCCCGTTCGACTCCTACGAGGCGTCGCAGTTCTGCGACGTTCCGATGACGGAGTTCTGGGTGGGCCTCCCGTTCTGGGCGAAGGAACCGTCCAAAGGCGGCGCGTGCTGGTTCGCAGGGCCCGTTGCCCGCGCCCTTGGCCGCAACGTCACCGGCGCGGAGTCGTTCACCGGCTATCCGATTGACGATCCATTCGCAATCACGCCGCGCGACCTCAAGATTCCGCTCGACGCGACATTGGCGCGCGGCGTGAACCGACTTTCCCTCCACCACTGGGAGCACCAGCCGCTCGGCGCGCGCTGGCGCCCCGGCTATTCGATGGGACCGTGGGGAACACACTTCGGCGAGAACCAGACTTGGCACGAGCCGGCGAAGGGGTTCTACCGCTATATCCAGCGCTGCCAGGCGCTTCTTCAGGAGGGAGAAATGCGCTGCGACGCACTTGGCCTTTCCTTCAATGACGAGGACGGTACCGACACGTTGCCGCTCAGCAACTTCCTCACGAACACCGAAGTGACCGCGGAGGGCAGGCTCCGCGTCAAGTCGTCGGGGCGCGAATACTCGCTTCTCTTTTTCGAGCCGAGCGCGGAAAGGCGGTTTGCGGGAAACACACCCTGGGACGCAGTCGAGAAGAAGTGCTTTGACCTTGTGCGCGACTACGAGAAGAAGGGGCTTAAGGTTGGGCCGATGTCCAAGAGGACGAAATACTTTGAAATCGCGAATGGCGACGGTGATGGCGTTATGGCGTCCTGCAGGCGCGCGGGCGACGCGGCGTTCTTCTTCGTCGCAAACACGACCGACAGGCCGAAGAAGTTCGCCGCGAACTTCCGCCAGGTCGCCGGGAAGGATTTTCAGCCGGAAATCTGGAATCCGGAATCAGGCGAAAAGCGCCGCATCGGCGAGTGGCGGACGGAGAACGGCGTGACGCCCGTCGAACTCGAGCTCCCCGCAGAGGGAAGCGTGTTCGTCGTCTTCCGCGAAGAGGGTGTTCGCTTCTTCCGCCGCATGCCGAACCTCGTCGCGACCGAGGCCGTGCTCGACGGCCCCTGGACGCTGTCGTTCGACGCTGACGGCGGCGCGCCGACAAATGCGATTCCCCTCCCCTCGCTCAAATCGTGGACGGATTTTGCCGAATCTGGAATCCGCTATTATTCCGGAACGGCTACCTACGAGACGACGCTCGAAGTTCCGGAGGGGCGGGAGTTTGCGCTTGATCTCGGCGATGTGCGCGACGTGGCCGAAGTGTTCCTCGACGGAGAGCGCATTGGCGCCCTTTGGCATGCGCCGTACCGCATCGAGCTCCCGCGCGCGCCAAAGCCAGGCCAGCATGCGCTTAAGGTCCGCGTCACCAACGCCTGGACGAACCGCCTCATCGGCGACGAGAAGGAGCCGGACGACTGCATCCTCTCGAAGAAGATGCTTGGCTTCGGGGTGCAGTTCGTCCAGAGCGAGGGAGTCAAGCGGGAAATCCCGCACGGGCGCGCGGTCGTGCGCATTCCTGACGAAATCCTGAAGAATGCGCCGCGCTCGGTAAACCGCTTCGCTTTCAGCTCCTGGCGCTACATCCTCTCCGACAAGGACCTTCGCCCGGCAGGCCTTCTTGGCCCGGTCAGGCTTGTCGTTAAAAATCTGAAGTAGAGCTGTCGACGTATAGCACAAGTACCCGGGCGGGAAAAACAAGCCCGCTGACGGTTCACACTGCGCCCGAATTTTTGGTATAATATCCGGGAATATGAACATTTTGAAGTTTTTGTTTGGAACGAAGAACGATCGGGAGCTGAAAAAGCTCTGGCCGGTCGTCCGTGAGATTAATCGCATCGAGCAGGAATACCAGGCCAAGAATTTCGTGGACGAGGACTATCCGCGCATGACCCAGGAGTTCAAGGACCGTGTCGCGAAGGGCGAGTCTCTCGACCACATCCTCCCCGAGGCGTTCGCGCTCGTGAAGAACGCCTGCCGCCATCTGTGCGGGACTACGGCGGAGGTCTGCGGGCACACCCTTACCTGGAACATGATTCCGTTCGACGTACAGCTCATCGGCGGCATAGTCCTGCACCGCGGCAACATCTCCGAGATGCAGACGGGCGAAGGCAAGACGCTCGTGGCGACGTTGCCGCTCTACCTGAACGCGCTCTCCGGGAAGAACGTCCAGCTCGTCACCGTGAACGACTATCTCGCGCGCCGCGACGCCGCGTGGATGGGACACCTCTACAAGTTCCTCGGCCTCACGGTGGGCTGCATCCAGAACTCGATGGATTCCGAGGAGAGGCGCGCCCAGTACGCGTGCGACATCACCTACGGCACGAACAGCGAGTTCGGCTTCGACTACCTCCGCGACAACGGCATGGCCCAGAGGCCAGAGGACGTCGTGCAGAACGGCCACAACTTCGCGATCGTCGACGAGGTCGACTCGATTCTCATCGACGAGGCGAGGACGCCTCTCATCATCTCCGGCCCCGCGACGCTCTCCACCTCGCACATCTACCAGAACCTGAATCCGCTCGTCTCTTCGATCGTGCGCGTCCAGACTGCGCAGTGCAACGACTTCATCCAGGAGGCGAAGAAGGCGCTTGCCTCTGGCGACGTCGAACTCGTGAAGGACAAGATCTACCAGGTCTACCACTCGATGCCGAAGCACAAGCAGCTCATGCACCTCCTCGAGGACGCCGATGTCCGCAAGATGCACGAGGACGTCGAGCTGCAGATGCTCTCCGAGATGCGCAAGGAGCATGCCCGCGAGCTCAAGGAAGAGCTCTATTTCACGATCGACGAGAGGACGCGCGAGGTTTCGCTGACCGACAAGGGCTGCGAGAAGATCTGTCCCGAGGACCCGAAGCTCTTCGTCCTCCCCGACCTCGCCGCCGAGATGAGCGCGATCGACGGCGACACTTCGCTTACCGAGCAGGAGCGCCTTGAGCGCCGCCGCGACACGCAGTCGTCGTTCGTAGAGAAGTCCGACCGCGTGCACGTCGTTGACCAGCTCCTCCGCGCCTACTGCCTCTACGAACGCGACGTCGACTACGTCGTGCAGGACAACCACGTCTACATCGTCGACGAGTTCACGGGCCGCGTCCTTCCGGGGCGCAGGTGGTCCGACGGTCTCCATCAGGCGGTCGAGGCGAAGGAGGGCGTCGAGATCGAGAAGGAGTCGCAGACCCTCGCGACGATCACGATCCAGAACTACTTCCGCCTCTACAAGAAGCTCGCCGGCATGACCGGCACCGCCGAGACCGAGGCGAGCGAATTCAAGTCGATCTACAAGCTCGACGTCGTCTCGATCCCGACGAACAAGCCGGTGAACCGCATCGACGGCAACGACCAGATCTACCGCACCCAGCGCGAGAAGTTCAAGGCGATCATCGCCGACGTCGCCGAGCGCCACGCGAAGGGCCAGCCGATCCTCCTCGGCACCGTCACGGTGGACACTTCCGAGATACTCTCGCGCATGCTCAAGCTCGCGCACATCCCGCACGAGGTCCTGAACGCAAAGAACCACGCGCGCGAAGCCGAGATCGTTGCGCTCGCCGGCCAGCGCGGCGCCGTGACGATCGCGACGAACATGGCGGGCCGCGGCACCGACATCAAGCTCGGAGAGGGCGTCGCAGAGCTCGGTGGACTCCATGTCATCGGTTCCGAGCGCCATGAGTCGCGTCGCATCGACCGCCAGCTCAGGGGCCGCTGCTCGCGCCAGGGCGACCCCGGTTCCTCGCAGTTCTTCATCTCGCTCGAAGACCAGCTCATGCGACTCTTCGGCTCCCAGAGAATCTCCGGCATAATGCAGAAGCTCGGGCTCAAGGAAGGCGAGGTCATGGAGCACCGCTGGCTCAACAAGTCGGTCGAGACGGCGCAGCGCCGCGTCGAGCAGCAGCACTTCGCCGTCCGCAAGCGCACGCTCGAGTACGACGACGTGATGAACAAGCAGCGCACGATCGTCTACGAGCTCCGCGGCAAGGTGCTCACAGGCGACGCCGCGACAGTACACGGCCTTGTCCTCGATGTCGCCAACGACCTCATCCAGACCCAGGCCGAGCGCTACCTCTTCAGCCCGAAGGACGGTTCTCTCGAGGACTTCATGAGCTGGCTCGGGGTCTCGTTCCCGGTATCCGTGACCGAGGAGGAGCTGCGCCCGCTCATGGGCACGCCCGGTCTTGCGGGCGACCTTGTCTACAAGCGCGTCGAGGAGGCCTACGAGGCGAAGTGCGCGAGCGAGGACGCGGAGACTCTTCCCTTCATGGAACGCGGCGTGTTCCTTCAGGTGATCGACCGCGAATGGCAGGACTACCTCCGCGCGATGGACGACCTCAGGCAGGGAGTTAACCTTCGCGCATACGGTCAGCGCGATCCGCTGATCGAATACAAGAAGGAGGCGTTCTCGATGTTCGAGACGCTGATCGCCACGATAAAGACCAAGGTCGTCTCTGCCGAGTTCAGGAGCGCGACCGCTGCGCGCATGCAGCGCATGCTCGCCGCGGCCGGGGTTCATCACGTCCGCACCAACGCCGACGAAATCACCGTGACGGACAGCGAGAGGTCGTCGGGCTCGGCCGCGGCCGCGCCCGAGAGAGGCGGCGCGTCCCAGAAGACGATAGGCGACGTCTTCGCGTCGATGATGTCGCGTCCGCCGGTCGCGCCGCACGGCGCGGCCCCAGCCCCAGTCGCCGCGCCGCGCGCGCAGCCCGCCGTGGGGCGCAACGATCCCTGCCCGTGCGGGTCGGGGAAGAAGTACAAGAAATGCTGTGGGAGGAACCTGGTATGACAAATGCGATAATAGTGGCCGCCGGCAAGTCAGAGCGGATGGGCACCGGCACCGACAAGGCATTTCTGAGCCTCGGCAACAGGCCCGTCGTCGCCTGGTCGCTGATTGCGTTCGAGAAATGCCCCGACATCGACAGGATCATCCTCGTCGTCCGCAAGGAGCAGCAGCTCGCCGCGAAGGCGGTGGCGAAGATGTTCGGGATATCGAAGCTGGTCGCCGTCGTGCCTGGCGGCAACAAGCGCCAGGAGTCCGTCCAGGCGGGTCTCGCCGTGTGCGACGTCGACACGCGTTTCGTCGTTGTGCATGACGGCGCGCGCCCCTGCGTCACCCCCGAAGTGATATCCGAGGTCGTCAAGCTCGCGAAGCGCGTCGGCGCCGCGACAGTCGGTAGGCGCATGACCGATACCGTCAAGCGCGTCGAGAAGGGGACTTTGGTCTCGGCGACGGAGGAAAGGGAAAAGCTCTGGGCGGTGCAGACGCCGCAGGCGTTCAATTTCAGGGTTCTCCAGAATGCGTACAAATCGCTCGGCAAGAACGACGTCACCGACGACTGCCAGGCCGTCGAGCTCTCCGGCGAGGCTGTCCGCATCTACGAGAACAGGGAGCCGAACTTCAAGATCACGACGGTCGAAGACCTTCAGATAGCAAGCGCACTGCTCGTTAAGTAATGTCAAAGCTGTTTGCCATACTCGGTGACATACACGCCAACTTGGACGCGCTCAACGTGGTCCTTGACGACTGTCGCGCCCAGGGCGTGACGGATTTTCTCTGTACCGGCGACGTGGTTGGCTACAACGCCTGTCCGCACGAGTGCATGGAGATAGTGCGGGCACTCGGCTGCCCGGTTGTCGTGGGCAACCACGACTACTACGTGTCGTCGCGCCAGAACCTTGACGACTTCAACCCCGCCGCCGCCGCCGTCGTGGAATGGACGCGCAAGCAGCTGTCGGTCGAAGAGGTGTACTGGCTCAGGAACCTGCCGTTCACGCACACTCAGATGGGCATCACGCTTGTCCACTCTACAATGGACAGACCCGAGAACTTCGGGTACGTTTTCGACAATCTCCAGGCCGAGGCGAACTTCCTGAACCAGAAGACGCCCGTATGCTTTCATGGCCACACGCACTGCCCGATGATCTACGAGAAGTCGATGAACGGTGTCTTCCGCATCGATGCGCAGGACTTCGCGCTGCCGATCGGCCGCAAGTACTTCATCAACGTCGGTTCCGTTGGCCAGCCGCGCGACGGCGATCCGCGTGCGACGTATGTCATATACGACCCCAAGGAGCGCAAGATCCGCTACAGAAGGCTGGAATACGACATCGAGGCGGCGCAGGAGCGCGTCCGCAGGGCAGGTCTCCCCGAGCGCCTTGCCGCACGCCTTGCCATAGGGCAGTGAATTCGGCGGGTGTTCTATTGCCGCCGAAGGGGATTTTTGATATACTTTACGGCGTGAAGAAATCTTCCTGCAAAGTCAAGTACCGCCGGATACTGCTGAAACTCTCCGGCGAGGTGCTCGGCAACAAGGCGACGGGCGAGTGCATCGACCCGAAGAACCTCGCTTTCATGGCCGAGCGCATAAAGAAAATCCACGCTATGGGCGTGGAGGTCGGCATAGTTCTCGGCGGCGGCAACATCTTCCGCGGGCTCACCGGCGCCGGGAAGGGCGTCAACCGCGTTACGGGCGATTCAATGGGCATGCTCGCGACGATCATCAACGCGCTCGCGATGATGAACGCGCTCGAGTCGATCGGCGTTCCCACGCGAGTGATGACTTCGATCGAGATGCCGAAGCTCGCCGAGCCGTTCATACAGAGGCGCGCGCTTAGGCACTTCGAGAAGGGCCGCGTCGTGATATTCGGCGGCGGAACCGGCAATCCGTATTTCTCGACCGACTCCGCCGCTGCGCTCAAGGCGAGCGAGATCGGCGCGGACGCGCTTCTGAAGGCGACGAAGGTCGACGGCATCTACACGGCTGACCCGAAGAAGGACCCGAACGCGAAGAAGTACGGCTCTCTCAAGTACGAGACTGCGCTTGAGAAGCGGCTGAAGGTGATGGACTCCGCCGCTTTCGCGCTCTGCATGGACAACAACATCCCGATCGTCGTGTTTGACTTCTTCGACCCCAAGGCGCTTGAGGGCGTCGTGCGCGGCAAGACGATAGGCACGGTGGTGAGTTGAAAGTTTGAAGTTAAAAGTTTGAAGTTTAAAGTAGAAAAGACTGGAGTAAATAAGATGGAAACTGTTCAGGAAGTTCTGAATGACGCGACTGCGAAGATCGGCAAGAGCTTCGAGACGCTGAAGTCTCAGTTTGCGGGTCTGCGCACGGGCAAGGCGAGCCCTGCGATGGTCGACCAGATCAAGGTCGACTACTACGGCTGCCCGACGCCGATCAAGAACCTCGGCACGATTTCGACGCCTGAGCCTCGCCAGATCAAGATCGCCCCGTTCGACCCGACGGTGCTTGACGCGATGAACAAGGCGATCCTCGCCGCGAACATCGGCGTGACGCCGCAGACCGACGGCAAGGTTCTCCGCATCACCGTCCCCGAACTCAACGAGGAGCGCCGCAAGGAGATCGTCAAGGTCGCGAAGACCCAGGCCGAGGCCCAGAAGGTCGCGATGCGCAATGTCCGCCGCGACGCGAACGACGCGGTCAAGAAGCTCGAGAAGGACAAGAAGATTTCCGAGGACGACATGAAGCAGGGGCTCGACAAGATCCAGAAGGCGACCGACGACGGCATCGCCAAGATCGACGCCGAGCTCAAGGCCAAGGAAGCCGAAGTGTTGGCCGTATAAAGTTTGAAGTTTGAAGTTTGAAGTTTGAATTTGAAGTTTAAATGGGAGGTCAGACATGGCAGAAGAGAACGTGACACCGGTAGCCGGTAAAGAGCCGCCGCCCGCGAACCCGCTTGCGAAGCCTCGCGCTTCCACTCTCAAGCTTAAGCCGGTCATCAGGAAGCCGACAATCGGCGCGACCGCTCTTGGCAAGCCCGGCATCCGCCCGGGGATGAAGCTCCCGACTCAGCCTCCCGCCGGCACGAGCGCGCCCGCCGCGGCTCCCGCGCCAGAGCAGCAGGGCGGCGGAGCGATGGAGCAGCTCAAGTCGGTGACGCAGAAGCTGAAGGGCGTCACTCAGGAGATTCCCCAGCAGGCGATTCTCCGCAAGACTGGCATCATCGCCGACCAGGATCTCACCGAAGCGCAGAAGCAGGCGTCCAAGTCCAGGACGGCCCGCATCTCCCTCTCCGACGCGCTCGGCGTTGCGCCCGTGCAGAACGAGGCGGCTCCGATCAAGACGATACGCATCAAGCGTCCCGATTCGATCGCGAAGCCCGCGCCGTCCGCTCCTGCCGCAGCTCCGGCTCCCGCGGCGGAGCCAGCTGCCGAGCAGCCGTCCCAGCACGCGGCCGCGGCTCCATCCCCGACGCTCACGCAGCGCAAGACTCTCAAGATCGCGCGCCCAGGCGCGGTTCGTCCTTCCGGCAAGTTCGGCATAAAGAAGCCCGGCGCGGCCGCGGCGCCTGCCGCTCCTGCCGCCGAAGGCGGTGATGTCGCCGACATCCCGGACATTCCCGACATGCCTGCCGCCGCGCCTGCGGCTGCGGTTCCCGCTGCGGCGCCCGTGCCGGCGAATGCCGTGCCCTCGCTTTCGACAGGTGCGACGATCACGGGGATCGTCTTCCAGTTGGCGGCGTGCGTCGTCATCGGCGCTCTTGGCTATTTCCTCCTCCTTGACGCCCAGCTGCCTCTCTTCTGCGGCGGCTGCGGCTGGGGTCAGTGAGACGCTTTTGGGCTATAGCGAAAACGACGGCTCTCGAGATTCTCGCAGAGCCGTTGTCGCTTCTTGTCCTGACGGCGTCGCTCGCCATCACGGTGTTTGCGCCAGCGTTCCACTACCATCAGTTCGGCGAGCCGTCGCGCATGGCGCGTGACGCCGGGCTTTCGTCGCTGTTCGTTGGCGGCACTATCTTCGTGATCGTAGGCGCCGCGCGGTCCGTCCGCCGGGAGTTCGAGAGCGGCACCGCGGCTGTTGCGCTTTCTCATCCCGTCTCGCGCGTGCAGTTTCTCCTCGCCAAGGCATGCGGCGCATACGCCGCGTTCGCGCTTTTCGCGCTTGCGCTGTGCGCCGTCACGGCTGTCATCGTGAACGGCTCGCTTATCGGCGCGGCGGTGGCGAAGAAGACTGGAGACATCCCGAGACTGTGGGGCGTCTCCTACGCGTGCGGCGTCGCGAGCGTCGTGCTTCCGTATGTTGTCGGCGCTTTTCTGAACCGCGTGTTCCGCTTCAGGTTCGCGCTGTCCGCGTTTGTGACGACGATTGTCATCGCCGCGGCGTCGCTCGTGTACCGGCCGGATGTTTCGCTTGTCGGGCTTCTTCCGGCGATGGCGCTGCTGTTCGTGCCGGCGGCGTTCTTCGCGATGGCGGCTACTTCTGCGGCGGCGCATTTGAAGATGAACGCGGCGAGCGCCGTGTGCGCAGTTCTTGTCGCGGCGTTTCTTCCGTTCGCGGGGAACTACTGCCTTTCCAACGCGCTTTCGCGCGGAGGAACGATACCGTGGGCCTACGTCGCCGTGGCTGCGCTCGCGGCCGTTCCGGCGATTCTTGCCGCCGCCTTTGCCGGCGCCGCCCTGCGGATCCGCGCATAGCCGCTCTGCCTGTTTTTCGGCATTTCGGTGTGGCGCGGGGCGGAGCAGATTTGGTATAATTATACCTATGAACGAAAAGCCTTCTACTGTGATGTCCAACTTCCGCTGGGTCATCTGTGCGTTGCTGTTTTTTGCAACTACCGTAAACTACCTCGACCGCCAGGTCCTGTCGCTCACATGGAAGGATTTCATCTCTCCGGAGTTCGGATGGACCGACAACGACTACGGCACGATCACGGCGGTGTTCTCGATCATATACGCCTTGTGCAATCTCTTTGCCGGCAAGTTCATCGACAAGCTCGGAACGAAGAAGGGGTATCTGTGGGCGATCTTCATCTGGTCGCTTGGCGCGTGCCTCCACGCTGGCTGCGGCGTCGGCACTTCCGCGCTCAAGGCCGCCGGCTTCGTCGCGATGATGGGCATCACGGCGTCCGTGTGGCTCTTCCTCGCCTGCCGCGCCGTCCTCGCGCTTGGCGAAGCGGGCAACTTCCCCGCGGCGATCAAGGTGACGGCCGAGTACTTCCCCAAGAAGGACCGCGCGTTCGCGACCTCGATCTTCAACTCCGGCTCTTCCGTCGGCGCACTTGCCGCGCCGCTCACGATTCCGATCATCGCGAAGTTCTGGGGCTGGGAGATGGCGTTCATCGTCATCGGTGCGCTCGGCTTCGTCTGGATGGGCTTCTGGGTCTGGCTCTACAAGAAGCCCGCCGAGAACCCTCGCGTCAACGCCGCGGAGCTCAAGTACATCGAGTCGGACGATGCAACGGATGGGGCCTCGGGCGGCCCCGCACCCTCGCCCGAGGAAAAGAAAATCTCTTATGGCAAGGCGTTCTCGCTGCGCCAGACGTGGTCGCTCGTCTTCGGCCGCTTCCTCACGGATGGCGTGTGGTGGTTCTTCCTGTTCTGGACTCCCGGCTACTTCTCCGACCAGTTCGGCTACAAGAGCGACACCCTTGAAGGGATGGTGCTGATCTTCTCGCTCTACGCGATCGTCACCTTCGTCTCGATCGGGCTCTGCAAGATACCGACCTACATGGTCGACAAGCGCGGCATGAACGCCTACGAGGGGCGGATGGTCGCGATGTTCATCTTCGCGTGCTTCCCGCTCCTCGCGCTCGGTGCGCAGCCGCTCGGCGTGTTCGGGAGCGCCCTTGCGGTCAACATGCAGAAATTCATCGCCGCAATGGGCGTCGCGGTTCTCATCGGCCTCGCATGCGCAGGTCACCAGGCGTGGTCCGCGAACGTCTACTCCGTCGTCGGCGACATGTTCCCGAAGTCGACGATCGGCACCTTGACCGGCATCGCCCAGTTTGCCGCGGGATGCGGCAGCTTCATGGTGAACAAGTGCGCCGGCAAGCTCTTTACCTACGCGGCCGACAAGGGCGACGCGTTTGCGTTCTGCGGCTACACCGGCAAGCCCGCCGGCTACATGGTCCTATTCAGCTACTGCGCCGTCGCGTACATTATCGGCTGGTGCTTTATGAAGGGCCTCGTGCCGCACTATAAGAAGGTTGAGTTATAAGGGGTTAGGAGTTGGAGTTCAGAGTTGGAGTTGGAGTGTGGTGGTGAGATTTTAGTTGGAGTTGGAGTTGGAGTTGGAGAGCGGTTTGTAAAACTTTAATAAGAAAGGTTGAGAAATGAAGCAGGGATGGAGATGGTATGGTGACGCGGATGCGATCACGTTGAAGGAAATCCGCCAGGCGGGCGTTACCGACATCGTCGCGGCGCTCTACGAGAGGAAGCCGGGCGAAGTGTGGCCCGTCGCCGAAATCAAGGCGCGCGCGAAGAAGGTGAAGGACGCCGGGATGACCTGGAGCGTCGTCGAGTCCGTGCCGATTCACGAGGACATCAAGAAGCACACCGGCAACTACCTCAAGTACGTCGCGAACTACAAGCAGACCTTGAGGAACCTTGCGAAGTGCGGCATCAAGACCGTCTGCTACAACTTCATGCCCGTCCTCGACTGGACGCGCTCGAACCTCGAGTACGCGCTTCCAGACGGCTCCACCTGCCTCGAGTACAACGAGTACGAGCTCGCCGGCTTCGACATGTTCTACCTGAAGCGCCCGGGAGCCGAGAAGGAGTACGACAAGAAGACGCGCGACCGCGCCACGCGCCTCTGGAAGAAGCTTTCCCCGAAGGAGAAGAAGCGCGTCGCCGACTCGGTTCTCTGCGGGCTCCCCGGAACGGTCGACGATCTTTCGCCCGAGGAGTTCCTCGCCCAGCTCAAGACCTACGAGGGCATCGACGACAAGAAGCTCCGCGAGAACATGTACTGGTTCCTCAACGAGATATCGCCTGTCCTCGAGGAGACCGGCGTCGACATGTGCATCCACCCAGACGACCCGCCGCACCCGATCTTCGGGCTTCCGCGCATCCTCTCGAATGCGAAGGACATCGCGGAGATGTACAAGAAGTGCCCTTCGAAGCATGTCGGCCTCACGCTTTGCACCGGCTCGCTCGGAGGCGATCCGAAGAACGACGCCGTCGAGATCATGAAGAAGTTCGGCAAGCGCGTGTTCTTCTGCCACTTCCGCAACCTCGAGTACACCGACGACAAGATCTTCCACGAGTCGCAGTGCCATCTCTGCGGCCAGACGAACATCCCGAAGCTCTTTGAGGAGTTTCTCAAGGAAGAGAAGCGCCGCGGCGAGAAGATCGTCGTACGTCCCGACCACGGGCGTCTCATGGAGATCGACGATGAACTCGCGAAGCTCAAGGGCAAGAAGTGCTACTGCGGCTACAGCTACGGCGGCCGTCTTATCGGCCTTGCAGAGCTTCGCGGCCTTGAAATCGGGCTGAAGTACGCAAAGAAAGGGCTCTGACAGATGAAGGCCGCGCATGTCATTTCGCTTATCGCCGTTTTTGTGGACGCTACTGCGTATTCCGCCTTGCGCCCGGTCGCGCAGTGGGACGTCGTTCCGCACCAGCGCCTCAAGGAGCCGTTCAAGGCCGGCGTCGTCGCATTCTACGACAAGCCGTTCTATGTCGAGTTCACCGTGAACGGCAGGAAGGCGGCGAAGGTCGACAAGCCCACGCTCAACGACAGGACGAAAGTCGTCGAGCACTGGTTCACGATCGACCCCGCGTCGTTCGACCCTTCGAAGCTCAAGGAGAGCAAACTTGTCGTCGGCGCAAAGGCGGTCGCGGAGGATGGCACGAAGTACGCGCTCCCCGACCTGCTCCTCTACTGGGACAAGAACGACACGCTTGGCTCAAAGAAGACGATATGGCTCGATCAGACCGATGGAATAGACTACAACGAAGGCACGAAGGAACTGCCCGTGAAAACGATGAAGCAGGCAGTCAAGCGCGCTGGTGACGGCGGCACGGTCTATCTCTCGAAGCCTGGCGTGTATCCCGTTGAGCGCATAGGCGGCGGAAACGGCCGCAAGTACTGGACGACTATAATGCCCGCTCCCGGGCTCTCCCGCAAGGACGTCCGCATAAAGGGCGCGCGCACAGGATGCGACAAGCTCAAGTTCAAGGACGTGAACATTTTCTGCGACATCGAAGGAGGCCAGGGCTATGCGCTTGCAGGCGTCGACGCGAGCTCGAGCTGCTGGCTGGAGGACTGCATCGTCCGCAACAAGGGCGGCCGCGCCGTCGCCAACACGTTCGTCTTCGGCAACAAGCTCGTCGGCTACGTGACAGGCGGCGCCACGACAGAGATGGCCAACGGCCCGTGCTGCAAGATTGTCCGCAATCACCTCATCAAGTCTATCTCGGCAGACGTGTTCACCGCCGAAGACTGCCTTGCGGTCAACTGCAAGGTGGTCGACGTCGAGTCGTCTGGCGTCGTCGAAGAGCCGGCGTTCCATCGCTCTCAGGGCCTGGGCGGCGCATGGGTGCATGACGTCATCCTCGCGAACATCACTGCGACCGACTGCAGTTGCAACGGCTTCATCGGGCTAAAGCTCCGTGACTCGGTGTTCTCGAACATTACTCTCGAGACGACCGGGCCCGAGCGCCGCTTCGTATCCCGCTACGCGTGGGAGATGGAGAACGTCTGGTTCGACCGCGTGAAGGTAACGGGTCAGGAATGGGTCTGGTTCAAGGCAGAAAACCACAACGGCGACTTCACGCCGACAGACGTCCGCGTGACAGGTTGCTCGTTCGAGCTGCCCAAGCCAGAGGAGGAGTGACGCATATTTTCGTGTATTTCGTGGTTTAAAATTTTCGTGGTTTAAAAACATAAGCCAAAAAAGGAGAACAATGAGCTACAAGGAAGCGCAGAAGAAGTACGCCAAGATCGGCATCGATACCGAGAAGGCGATAAAGGACCTCGGCAAGATCGCGATTTCCCTCCATTGCTGGCAGGGCGACGACGTCGGCGGCTTCGAGACTACGGGCGGAGCGTCCGGCGGCATCGCGACGACCGGCAACTACCCCGGCAAGGCGAGGACGCCCGATGAGCTCATGAAGGACCTCGAGTTCGCGCTCGCGCTGATCCCAGGGAAGCACCGCGTCAACCTGCACGCCTGCTACGGCATCCACAAGGGGCACATCGACGACCGCGACAAGCTCACCGCAAAGAACTTCGAGCCGTGGGTGAAGTGGGCGAAGAAGACCGGCGTAAAGCTCGACTTCAACCCGACGTTCTTTTCCCACAAGAACGTCAAGGACGGCCTCACGCTCTCCTCGCCCGACAAGAAGATCCGCAGCTTCTGGATCAAGCACGGCATCCAGTGCCTCAAGATCGCCGAGTACTTCGCGAAGGAGCTCAAGAGCCCGTGCGGCATCAACTTCTGGATGCCCGACGGCTACAAGGACGAACCTTCCGACCGCCTCGGGCCGCGCCAGCGCATGGCCGACTCCCTGGACAAGATCTTCAAGTACAAGTACAACAAGAAGGCGGTGATTCCGTTCCTCGAATCGAAGCTCTTCGGCATCGGCGTCGAAAGCTACACTGTCTGCTCGCACGAGTTCGTGATGGGCTACGCGATGAAGCAGAAGATCCTCGCGCTTCTCGACATGGGCCATTTCCATCTCTCCGAGTCGGTCGCCGACAAGATCAGTTCGTTCCTCATGACGTTCGGCAAGGTCGCGTTCCACATCTCGCGCCCCGTGCGCTGGGATTCCGACCACGTCATCCGCCAGAACGACGACCTCCGCGCCTGCGCGCAGGAAATCGTCAAGATGGGCCCTGAGAACTTCATCATCGCGCTCGACTACTTCGACGCGTCCATCAACCGCGTCGCGGCGTGGGTGCTCGGCATGCGCAACATGCAGAAGGAGCTCCTCAAGGCGATGCTCGTTCCGTGGAAGTCGCTCAAGGCCGAGCAGGAGGCCGGCAACTTCACGGCGCAGCTCGTCCTCCAGGAGGAGTACAAGAACTATCCCGTCGAGGAAGTCTGGGCAGAGTTCTGCAGGCGCAACGGGGTCGTTGCGGACGAAGCGTGGTTCAAGCAGGTCGAGAAGTACGAGAAGGACGTGCTGCTCAAGCGGTAACGCCTGGAGGCAATTTGGGAAACTACCAGAATACAAGGCACCACAAGGGCCCGCGCGAGCTGGTGACCGGCGGCGAGTGGATCTACGGGAGAAATCCCGTTGAGGAAGCTCTCGCCGCCGCTCGCCGCACCGCGTCCGAGATAGTGCTCCCGCCCGCGTTCCCAGACGAAGACGACCAGATCGCCAGGATCCGCGCCGAGGCGCTCTCGCGCCGCATCGTGATCCGCACGATGGAACGCGACCAGCTCGACAAGCTCACGCGCTTTGGCCACCACCAGGGCGTTGCGCTCAAGACGACGGGCTATCCGTACGTCGGCATCGAGGACATCATCCATGCGGCGGAAGACGACGAGAACGCCCTCGTCATAGTGCTCGACCATCTCGAGGATCCGCAGAACGTCGGCGCGATACTACGCACCGCGGCTGCGGTCGGCGCGACTGGAGTCGTGATACCCGAGGACCGCGCGTGTGGCATTACGCCCGCTGCTGTCCGCGCCTCGGCGGGCGGCACCGAGCACGTCCGGGTCGCGCACGTCGTGAATCTGCCGCGCGCGATTGAAGAGCTTAAGGAGGCCGGCCTTTGGTTCACCGGGCTCGACTTCGGGAACGACGCGAAGAACTACACTGACATCGACTTCAAGGGTCGCGTTGGCCTTGTGGTCGGCGCGGAGGGCGACGGAATCTCCCGCCTCGTGCGCGAGAAGTGCGACTTCATCGCCGTTTTGCCGATGCCGGGCGGCTTCGAGTCGCTCAACGCCGCGACCGCCGCGTCGGTCGCAATGTACGAGATTCTCAGGCAGAGACGCACGTGATGAATAGGATTGCAGCAGTGTTTGTCGTGCTTGCGGCGCTTGGGGGCTGCAAGTCGTCGGATCGCACGCACGAGGAGCTGCCGAGCGATCCTGCCGGGCAGACTGCCGGGATAGAGGAGCGCGAGCTCTACTGGCACCAGCGCGGCACAGATGCCGCGAAGGCAATCTGGTCAAAGTACAGGGTGTCCAACGACGTCGCTCTCATCGGCGACGGGGAAGGTGATACGCCGTCGTTCGGCTTCGCGGTCGAGTCGTTCAACCTTCTCCTCGACAGCGTGTCGTCCTTCTGGCGCACGGATCTCGCAGCCGAGGCGATATCGGCGTATTACAACGATCTCGCGTCGGTCTATCCAGACCGCACGGCTAGCGCCAGCAACTACGAGATTCTCCGCTGGGCGACCGCTTGCCTCCGCGCTTCCCGCGTAACTGGAAACAAGGTGTATCTCGACGAGGGGCGGTCGCTGTACGACGCCATCTGGCTCGGTCAGGTCGACAACGCGCTGGACGGCGGCATTTGGGGGAGGAGAGACGTGAAGGGCGAGAAGAGCGCCGGCGCCAATCTTTGCGCCGTGGTCGCGGCGATCAGCCTCTACTATTCCACCCAGGACGTCAAGTATCTCCTTCAGGCGCGCCGTCTCTACAAATGGACGGTGCAGAAGCTGGTCAACCCCTCCACCGGCGCGGTCTACGCCTGGATCGCCGCAGACGGCAGCCGCGCGGAGAATGTGCTTACGTCCGACGCCGGTCTCTTCATCAGCGCGTCGATGAGGCTGTACAGGGCGACGGGCAGCGGCGTATACCTTTCAAACGCGAAGAAAACAGCCGACCTGCTCGTTGCGGGACTGGGCGGCTTCTCGTCGATGAGCTCCGCGAACATCGACAGCATTTCCCGCGGAATCGCGATGCGCTGCCTTGCGGAGCTCGCGCGGCGCCCGGGATGCGAGAAGTACCGCGAGTACATACTCTCTAACGCGCGCTCGGCCTGGACTTCGCGCCGCCTTTCCGACGGCATCAACGGTCCGGACTGGACGCAGCCGCCGCTGGGCGAGGAAGTCGTTCCGCCCCGCCACGCGGTCGCCGCGGCGGTTCTCTACTTCTCCGCGTCACGCGCCTGCCGCTAAATTCCTTTTCCACTTCGACCGTCATTTTTGGTATAATCTACAAAATGAAATTCAAGTATAAGTCGATGTCGGAGTACTGCGCCGAATACGTGCGTTATCTTGGCATTGCCAAGACCGAGCGCCGCAGCTACGCCGAGAGCGTCCGGCTTCTCGAAAAGAGGGGCTTCAAGGACATATCAAAGTTCAAAGCACTGAAGCCCGGCGACAAGGTCTACCGCGGCTACGAGGGCAGAACCGTCATGGCTGCCGTGATCGGCAGGAGGAAAATCTCCGAAGCCGGCCTCAAGGTCGTCGGCGGCCATACCGATGCGCCGCGCCTCGACCTCAAGCCGAGGCCGCTCTACGAGAAGGGCGGCTACGTCTACTTCGACTGCCACATCTACGGCGGGATAAAGAAGTACCAGTGGCTCGTGATGCCGCTCGCGCTCTATGGAACGGTCGTCCGCAAGGACGGCACGAAGATCGACATCGCGGTGGGCGATGCGCCTGGCGACCCCGTCTTCATGATCAGCGACATCCTCCCACATCTCGGCAAGGACCAGGCGAAGCAGACGCGCGACGAGTTCTTCCCCGCCGAAGATCTCGATGTCTTCGCGTGGACGACCTACGCGAAGCCCGAGAAATCGGTAGGGGCGTCTCTCCGAGGCGACCGAACTGGGGATAGCGACGAGCCCAAGGCCGGGAAGTCCGACTTCGTCGCTTACCTTAAGAAGACCTACAAGATCGACGAAGACGATCTCCTCTCCGCCGAGCTCGAAATTGTTCCCGCCGGGATGCCGCGCGAAGTCGGCTTTGACCGTGCGCTCATCGCTGGCTACGGCCATGACGACCGCGTGTGCTCGTTCGCGGGGCTCCAGGCGCTCATCGACGCCTCCGACCACGTGCCCGACGTCACGGCGTCGATACTCATGTGCGACAAGGAGGAGATCGGCTCGATGGGTTCGACCGGCATGCAGTCGAGCTTCTTCGAGAACACGGTCGCCGAGATGATCGAGCGCCAGGAGAAGAACGCGCGCGACATCCTCGTGCGCCGCGCGCTCGAGCTTTCGTCGATGCTCTCCGCCGACGTTTCGGCCGCGTCCGATCCACATTTCCCCGATGTCGACTCGACCGGCAACCGCGCGCGCTTCCACGCAGGCCCCGTCGCCTCGAAGTACACGGGCGGCACGACAAAGGGCGGCGCGAGCGACTGCGGCCCCGAGTTCGTCGCCGAGGTGCGTCGCATAATGGACGAAGGCGACGTCACCTGGCAGATGTGCGAGCTCGGCCGCATGGAGAAGGGCGGCGGCGGCACTATCTCGCAGTACATGGCGAGGTTCGGCATGAAGGTGCTCGACATGGGCACGCCTCTTCTAAACATGCACGCTCCGTGGGAGCTCGCTTCGAAGTTTGATTGTTGGCAAACATACCGCGCGTACAGCGCATACTTAAGGAGCAAATAAAATGATCGACATCAACCGCAGAAGTTTTCTTTTTGGTTCGGCCGCGGCTGCCGCGCTCGCGGGCTGCTCGACTGCAAAGGTCGGGGCGCGAGAGCTCAAGCCGGGCGAGAAGCGCAACGTCGCCATGATCGGCATCGGCATCCAGGGCCGTTTTCTCCTCACTGAGTTCCTGAAGCAGCCGAACGTCCGCGTCGTCGCGATCTGCGACGTCGACAAGACTCGCCGCGAAGACAGCGCCGCGACCGTCAACAAGTACTACAAGGACGGCTCGAAGTGCGCGACCTACGCCGACTTCCGCGAGGTTCTCGCCAATCCCGAGATCGACGCGGTCTGCATCGCGACGCCTGACCACTGGCACGCCTACATCTCTGTCGAGGCGATGAAGCACGGCAAGGACGTCTACTGCGAGAAGCCCCTTACGTTCTCTATCGACGAGGCGAAGAAGGTCATCGCCGCCCAGAAGAAGTACGACCGCGTCTTCCAGACCGGCTCCATGCAGCGTTCGTGGCGCGTCTTCCGCACGGCGGCCTCGCTCGTCCGCGGCGGAGTGATCGGGACCGTCCGCTACGTCGACGCGAACTACGGCAAGGGCGGCCAGAAGCTCGGCGGGCCTTCCCATCCGGTTCGCTTCTTCGACGACCCCAAGAACGCCGCGAAGGAGAGCGAGGGCTACGAGCTCCTCGGCGAGAAGGGCTGGGACATGTGGCTCGGGCCGGCGAAGTGGCGTCCCTACTCCAACCAGCTCGCGCCTGTCGGCGTCAACAAGTTCTATCCGATGTTCTGGCGCTTCGACGACGACATCGGCTCGGGCTACAACGGCGACTGGGGTGCACATCACCTCGACATCGCGCAGTGGGGCCTCGACATGGATGATTCCGGTCCGTACAAGATCATCCGCTCCGACGAGCCGTACTCTACCGACCTCTACCACGGCGGCCGCCGCCAGTTCGGCATGAGGATGCTCTTCAAGTCGAAGGTCGACGGCAAGGACGTCGAGCTCTACCACGGCCCGTTCGGCGTGTGGGGCACGGTGTTCTACGGCACCAAGGGCATCGTCGCCGTCAATCGCGGCAAGATCGCGGTCTGGGCCGGCTTCGACGCGACCTCGACTCGTCCGACCGAGGACGTGCGCAAGGCGCTCCAGGACGTCTCCTTCATGAAGGACCACATCGTCGCGGAGTCTGTCGGCAAGGACTACGGAACTGACGCGGCGGTCAAGGCCGACAACCGTCTCGATGCCGCGCTCGACCTTCTTGAGAAGAAGTTCGCCGCCGAGATCGAGAAGGCCGGTCTCTATGTGAGCCCCAACCAGATCCAGAACTTCTGCGAGTGCATCGACTCGCGCAAGATGACGATCTCGCCCGCCGAAGTCGGCGGCAGGAGCTGCACGCTGTGCCTCCTCTGCAACATGTCCTACGTCTACGACACCGGCTTCGACTGGGATCCCGTGAACATGCAGCTCGCCGACGGCGAGGCGAAGGGCATCTCGACGAAGCGCGAGGTCTACCGCAACGGATGGGAGATCGTCGTCTAATGAAACCTGTAAGGGCCATAATCCTCGGCTACGGCATACGCGGGCGCGCCTACTCGGCGTACGCAAAGACCCATCCCGACGAGTTCGAGATCGCGGGGCTTGCCGATCCGGTTGCCGAATTTCCCGCGAACGCGAGCTATCCGACGTGGAAGAGCTGGGAGGAGGCCCTTGACGCAGGCGTCGATGCCGATGCCGTCGTCATATCGCTCCCGGACCGCCTTCACCACAAGTCGTGCCTGAAGGCGCTTGAGAAGGGCTATCATGTCCTTCTCGAGAAGCCGATCGGCTGCACGTGGCAGGAGTGCGTCGACATCGCTGAGGCGCAGAAGCGCTCGAAGCGCCTCGTCCTAACGGGGTATGTCCTGCGCTACGCGCCGTTCTACAAGAAGCTCCGCGAGGTAATCGCCTCCGGCGCGATCGGCGAGCTCACGAGCGTCCATCACCTCGCGGCCATTTCCTACGGCAAGGCGGCTCACGCCTACTGCCGCGGCAACTGGTCGGTGGAGGCGAAGGGCACGGGTATGCTCGTCAACAAGTGCACGCACGACTTCGACCTCATCGAGTGGTGGACGAAGGGCAAACGCTGCAAGAAGATATCGAGCTTCGGCTCGCTTATGCACTGGCGGCCAGAGAACAAGCCGGCAGGCGCCGCGGACCGCTGCAAGGACTGCCCTGAGGCTGTTCGCGAGAAGTGCCCGTTTGACGCGTACAAGATCTACTACGACCGCACCGACTTGAGGTACCACTTCGCCGACGAGTCCGACGAGGCGATACTGAACATGATCGAGAAGTCTCCGTATGGCCGCTGCGTGTACGCGTGCGGCAACGACTCCGTTGACCACCAGACAGTGCTGATGGAGTACGACGGTGGGCTTACGATCATCCTCGAGATGGAGAGCTATTCGCAGCAGCGCACGCGCATCACGCATTTCTACGGCACGCGCGGCGAGGTGATTGCCGACGAGCACAAGATAGAGATCCTGCCGTTCCTCGGCGACTCTACGACGATCATTCCGCAGCAGCACGGCCATCATGGCGGCGGCGACCGCGAGATCATGACGGAGTTCGTGAAGCTCGTCAGGACCGCTTCGCCCGACCGCTACTCGGCGGTTCTCGACGCCGCGATGGAGTCTCACAGGATCGCCTTCCTCGCGGAGGAGTCCCGCAAGACCGCCCGCACGATCTGCGACTGATTTCGCCAACCACGGAATACACTGAACACACGGAAGCAATTCCGTGTGTTTTGTCTTATGCAAAAAGCGCGTCAGCGCAGAGAGAGCTGCCTATTGACAGCCGTACTCCTGTAGGAGTATAATATCTGCGCTATGAGGAAAACTGTCTTTCATGGTTCCGAGCGGGTAATCAAGAAGCCCATATTCGGTTTAGGCAAGCCGTACAACGACTACGGTTTGGGTTTCTATTGCACCGAAGATTCTGACCTTGCCAAGGAATGGAGTGTAGACGAGAACAGGGATGGCTTCGCAAACCGGTATGAAATCGAGACTGAGGGTCTGAGAATCCTCAATCTCGAATCGCCAGATTTCTGCGTCCTGCATTGGCTTTCCCTCCTTTTGTCAAACCGCGAGTTCGAGCTCGACACGGCGCTGGCGGCGGATGCGCGCGACTACATTCTTGAAAAGTTTCCAGTCGATACGGGCAGGGTCGACATAATCACAGGGTGGCGCGCAGACGACAGCTACTTCACCTTTGCCCGCAACTTTCTTTCAGGTGCCATAACCCTCACGAAGCTGGGCGAGGCCATGCGGCTTGGAAAGCTTGGTACGCAATTCGTGCTCAAGTCCCGCAAGGCCTTTTCCCGCATCGAGTTCAAGGAGGCGACGCTTGCAAAGGCAAGTGACTGGTTTGCGCTCAAGAAAGGCCGAGACGACGAGGCGCGGCGAATCTACCGCGACATGAGGGCGAAGCGCGAACGTAACGGACTCTACATCACGAGAATAATGGACGAGGAGATGACAGCCGATGACCTGCGCGTATGACGAGATGTATCTCCCGCAGGCAAGGGAGACAATGGGCGCGATGCTCGACTATGCGGTTTGGGACTGCAAGGTCGACATTGACCGCTTCTTCGACCTTTTCCTCGTCTCTGGTCTTGCAGACCGCTTTGGACGGGGCGATCCGACGGTAGTCGCCGGCAAGTCAGGCCCTGAAATAGTTTGGGACGTCTTTGCCGCGACCGGCTTCTCAGATGAACGCCCGAAACCGCGCTACAACATGAACCGCAGCCGAGAATACTGGACGGGGTGGATCCTCGCCCACTACCAGTGGCATACGGCGATGTCGTTTGGCGAGATAGTCCGCTACATTCCGCCGTCGCGGGTGATGACGCTCTACTCGCCGTATCACGAGCGCGACCCGCGCGCGTTTATCGAGAGGGCCGACGATATTTACCTCGATGCGAAGCCAGAGGCCAATCTCAAGATGCGGCGGGAGGCACGGCGGATGTCGCAATCCGAGTTGGCGGCCGCGTCTGGGGTCCCGCTTAGAACGCTCCAGCAGTACGAGCAACGCCAGAAGGACATCCGAAAAGCCAACGTCGACTATGCCATTTCCCTCGCCCGCGTCCTCGGTTGCCGTGTCGAGGACATCGTCGACTACACGCCGCAGGGTGCAACGAGTAACGCGACGTGAGCGCTCGGCCCCTTGCGGCCCCTTCGGGGTTCGCGCGCACCCTCTTGCGACTTTGCTTCGCAAAGCTCCTCGCTTCGCTCGTCGGGGGACCTGACGGCTTCGCCGCAGGTGCATCTCGCGCTCAGGCAACCCGACGCCTGTCGGCGCGGGCGAATGACGCGCGTGAACACGAACGAGCGCTTAATTTGCTATAATATCCGCATGAGCAACGAGATGTTCGAGAGGAACCTGCCGCCGTATCTGGCGCATGACCTCGAGGCCTGGAAGAAGGGCGTCGAGGAGAAGTCTCATCTGCTCGACTGTCTCTGGGGTGAGCTTTACGGTTCCATTAACATCGCTGAGATAAACGACAACTTGATCACCCACGAACAAGCGCAGTATCTCCGCGACAAGTACCTCTGGGGGAAGGACGTATGATTGAGCCAATAGATTTCACTGACTGCGAGCGGCTTCCCGGACGCGCCTACAACGGCGCGAACGGAAAGAAGATCGCCGTGCGGTACGATGGCGACGTGTGGCTCCTGAAGTTCCCTCCTTCGACGGCAGAGAAGCCGACAACTCTCTCGTACTCAAATAGCTGCTACAGCGAGCATGTTGCCAGCAACATCGCCAACATGATCGGCCTTAGGGCTCACGAGACGCGGCTCGGCACGTTCACCAATGGCAAGACAAAGGTCGTTTGCGCCTGCCGCGATTTCACGGCGGACGGCAAGGTCCTTTACGACTTCTGCTCGATAAAGAACACGGTTATAGATTCCGAGACAGGCGGCACGGGAACCGAGCTCGACGATGTCCTCGAAACAATCGATCACCAGTCGTTTGTAGACCCTGTTGTGCTCAAGGCGCATTTCTGGGATATGTTCGTGGTTGACGCGTTCCTCGGCAACTTCGACCGTCACAACGGCAACTGGGGTTTTCTCGTCGATCCCACTACGCGCAAGGCGGAGATAGCCCCGGCGTTCGACTTTGGCAGTTGCCTCCTTCCCCAGGCCGACGACGACATTATGCGCCGCGTCATCGAGGACAAGGCGGAACTTGACGCCCGCATCTACAACTTCCCGGCTTCGGCTTTAAAGCAAGATGGCAAGAAGATCGTCTATGTCGATTTTATCGCGCAAAACCGCGATGGCGTTCTCGCGCCGTCGCTTAAGCGCATCGTGCCTCGCATCGACCTCGCGGTGATCAGCGCATTCATTGATGATACGCCATACCTCACCGACCTCCAACGCCAGTTCTACAAGACCTATCTCGCGGCGAGGTATAAGGTGATGTTTGCGCCGCTTGTCCTCGCGGAAGGGTTCCCCCAAGATATCCCACACGATCTGTGAATGATGCCAGCTTATAGTGATGATTTCATTGAGGTTGCCCTTGCTGCAGACCACAATTACATTGTGGGACTGACAGTTGCGGCATATAGCATTGCCTGTTCTTGTAATCCGGCAAATTGTCTGCGTTTTCATTTTCTGTTCAATGGTTTTACAGAAGAAGAAAAAGCGGACATTCGTAGATTGCTTATTTCTGCAAAAAATAATTGCGAAGTCTGTTACTACGATGTTTCGGACGTTGATCTTTCTGAACTGCCGATATATGCGTCCAGCCGTATGACTTATGCAAGATTGTTGCTGCCAAAACTTTTGTCGGATTTGCGGTACGTAATTTATGCAGATGTTGATATGCTTTGGCTGGATGACATTTCGGATTTGTGGGAGCTTAGGGGGCATGTCGAGTTGGTAAGCTGTGTAAGGGAGCAGTCCGAGAAGACAAAAGACATAGAGGAGTCCTGGTTTGTTTCAAATGGGAAGGAATTCAACAGGGATAATTACTTTTGTGCAGGAGTCTCATTTTACAATCTTGCTGCTATTAGATCAACCAATGTATTTGAAACGGTTTTTGATTTTGGTCGAAGATTCCGTGGTTTCAACTGTGCAGACCAGTCGATGATGTACGGTGCTATTGGGAATCAGGTAGGAATGTTGCCTGATCGATGGCAGTCGCTACCGCGTAACGGTATAAAAGTCAGTCCTGGAGAAGGTGTAGTGTTGCACTATGCAGGAGAGGTCCCTTGGCGATGCACTCACATCACGCGGATGATAACTGACACGCAGCTATTGTGGTTTCATGCCTGCGCCATTGCCTTCGGCGAGTCTGTTTGGCGGTCGTTAAGGAGATTTTATTCGGCGCGAAGGATTGTCTTGTCGCGCCTTGTGTTCCTACTGATGTTTCGAGTGTGGCCCATTGACATCTTGTCTCGTTTTCTTTTGCGTATGATAGGAGTGAAGAGTTTTGACGAGCGGTTACCTGGTTATAGGCTTTATCTAAGTCGTCTTGCGAAAAGAAGTCATACGGAATCTATTGCAGATTCATCTTCTACTGCAATTTGATTCCAGTCGTATTGCTTGGCGGTTGTAGTTCCGCGTTGCTTGAGCTCTGAATATAGGGTGGTGTCAGTTAATACAGACACGATGGCAGATGCAAACTTCTCGGCGTTGAAGCAAGGGATTTTTGCATAAGCATCATAGTATATCTTTTTGTACGCAGGGAGATCATAGGCAACAACTGGAAGCCCAGCTGCCATAGCTTCGCACACGGCTATGCCCCATCCTTCTTCGTGGCTCGGAGCGAATAGGATGCGGGCATCTTTAATCTTTGCATAGTATTGGTTGGCGGGGAGAAAGCCGGCTTCAGGCTTGAAGAAAGTAATGGGGAGGCCAGATTCCTTGGCTTGATCCTTAACATCTGCTTCGCCACTCATGCCTCCCATGACGAAAAGCCGTGTTCCGGGTCTCAGCTCGTTGACTTTTTCCCATATGGGAATTATGTCAAAGAGGCCTTTATTTGGTCTCGCTCCGATCATAACGGCATCGATAGTCTTGTGTTCTGGTTCGGGTGCGTTCTGGATTGCCGTGAGATCAATGCCGTTTTTCATCCTCCTTATTCTGCCTTTTGGCATCCCAAGCTCACGGAGTCGGCGCTCTATCTCGTCGCCCGCGATAGTATCATTTATCCATGCACAGTCTGCTTGCATCGCTATTTGCCGGAAGCTCCATTTCTGCATACGAGAGGTGATTTCGTTGACAAGTCTGCTCCCTGGCCTCGTCTTTGGGTCTGCTTCGCAGTGGTGGATCCATGCTATCCATTTCGCACCATGTCGGTTTTTTAAGGCAAGCGCAGGTATGATGTCGCAGAAGTAGTCGCTGACAGTTACGATAACATCTGAATTAGGAAGTTTGTTGCGTTTGATACGCCATAACAGCGACGTTATGACATAACTCCAGAATCTGAAGGGGCGGCATGGTTCTTTCTTGATCAGAAGGGAGGACGGCACTATGGTCATCGGCAGCGAACATCCCAGGGCGGAAAGCATCGCCTTCCCACCAGAAGTGGTGAGTAGGTGCTGGTGATGTCCTCGATCTTTAAGCCGATGCGATATTTCGTGGAATCTAACTGGCCCGCCGGTGATTCCTTTTCCTTCGAGTCCGCAGCCGTTCAGTATCCAGAGTATGGATTTCATTTACTGATGTCAAATTCGGTTTTGGCACGATTCCATATCTTCAGTTCGTCCATATAGAAGGCCGACTTGTTGTTGAAAGATTTGCCGGTTATACGGTTAAGAGGGATGTCCATTATTAATTCACTTTTGGCAAGTTCCTCGGTGTTTATCTTTCCATCTGCTCCGCAGACTTTTCTGCCATCAATGTAGATGGACAGGTTGGTTGGTGCCCACACTAATGCATAGTGGTGCCAACCATTGTAGTCTTCACCCTTGAAGACATCGGAATAAGGCATCAAATACGTGCAGCCGGCATTTGTTTGGGTGCGCATTCCAAAGAAGTGTCCGCTAAGTCCCGAATTGCCGCATCCGTCATTTGATGCAAATTCAAAGTGAGATTTCTCTGCTCCGTTTTGATTTGAGATAACAAAGAATCGTGGGTCGCCACCAGTCGAGAATTCCGTCTTGCCGCTTGCCATGTTAGCCCAGAATTCAATGCAGCCCTCTTCTCCGAACGTGCCAGCTGGAAAAACAATCTCAGCGCCAGCTATGCCAGGCTTCACGAAAAGGGAACCGCCATTCTTGCCGATGTCAGTCTTGATCTGTCCAAGTTCAAGTTTAACAGCGGGGCCAACTGCGGGAGTTGCAAGTGACGCCTCGTCGTCGAAGGTGCAGTAGAAGATCAGCCCATCATCGCAGCCGCCGGCAGAAATTCGTCTGCTTGAAAGGGTAATAGAACGGAAATTTGTACGAGGAATATTGAGCTCACCTAAGAGCGACTTGATTGCGAAGTTGTCGTTGCTGACCCTCATCGCAAACTTGTCGCCGTTGTTTAGCTCAATTTTTGATTCGCCATTTGTGTTTGCGAAGGCAACTGTTTTAACCAGCGCAGGGTCGAGCTCAAGCTTCTCCATGAAGGTGGTAGAGCCAGTTATACTCTTTGTCGAAAACTCGCCCTTGAATGTTGAGCCGTCTTTAAGTGTTGCGTTGGCGGAGATTATCGCGGTATCCTGTGCGAGCGCCGTAAATGTAGCCGCCGAAAGAGCAGCAGATAGTATTGTTGCAAATTTCATTTTATGTTTCCTTTGAAAGTTTAGAATCCGAAATCGGTCTTGGCGTAGTTCCAGATTTTGAAGTCGTCGATGGTGAACGCGCGGCGGCTATAGCCAGGCATTTCGTCCTCTCGGCAGGGGAACAACAGCGCCGAGCCGTCGGCTACATTAACAGGACCTTTCCAGGTCGGGACGAACGGAGTAGAAAGAATGAGCCTTCCGTCAAGGTAGACGGCGGCAGAGGGCTTGCAGGGGATGTCAACGCCATTGACATCCCAGACGAGTGCGTAATGATGCCATTCTGCATCTGGTCGCATGGGAGGGCGTCGATAACTGGAGCGTATGGCACTTGAGTATTCAAAGCTTGATGTAGCCATCCAAGGCAGTCCGTCCATTCGGAAGGTCAGACCGTAGCCGCCGCCACCATTGTTGGAATTCCAGTCTTGGCTAATCTCGCCCTTGCCAATCTTGAGTATTTCGAAGAAACGAGGGCATCCGCCTTCGGTAAGCGGCCCTAATTCATTGGCCTTGCCCCAGAATTCAATCGTTCCTGCGGTCCCGATCACTCCAGATGGAAGATCGAACTTTGCACCAGAAGTGAAAGCAGGGACAAATAGTGCGTCCCCGTTTTTCCCGGGCGTGAATTCACCTCCTTGGAATATGCCTTTCGGTCCGACGGCAGGCGTGGTGATTGCGGCCTCGTTGTCGAACGTGCAGTAGAAGACAAGCCCGCCATCCGCGGCATTCCCGCCGCGACATACAGAGAGGGAGAGCGCACGGAAGCTGGTGCGGGGTATCTCAAGGTCGCCGAGGAGCGACTTGATGGCGAAGCTATCGTTGACGACTGTCATCGCGAACTTGTCACCGTTCTTGAGCTCGACCTTGGACGCGCCGTTCGTCCCGGTGAAGGTGAGCGATTTCACGATGGTCGGGTTGAGCTTGAGGTTTTTCAAGAAGGCAGCCGAGCCTGTTATGCTCTGTGTGGCAAACTCGCCCTTAACGGTTGAGCCGTCCTTCAGCGTGGCGTTTGCGGATACGATGCAGTCGCTGTCTGCGGCCTGTACTGTCAGACAGCCGGTCAGCAGGGCGGACAAGGCGATCCAGTGTGTTTTCTGCATATAGGCACCTCCTAAAAATGTGCATACATTATACCAAAAAAGGTGTGCGCATGATGAGCCCGATTCCAGATGCCAGTCGCGGCGAGACCGCGGCGGGGTTTCATTTGGAATCCTTGCCCGCGGCCAGATACAGTTGCAATGTGATATAATATGCTCAATTCAAAATTGGAGAAATCTATATGAAAATTGCTGTCGCTTGTGTAGTTGCATTAGTCGGTTTGTCGGCTATGGCGGATGGAAACCAGACCAGTGCCATAGTCACCATGACTGATGGGTCGAGTGTCAGGGGAGTCGTCCTCGATGACAAGCTGGCCGGAGATGCTATCTTTGCGGACAATCTTGAACTGCCTGTCGAGCTTCTCAAGTCGATTGAGAAGGTTGGTACAAATGGAATGGCTAAATTTACACTTTCCAATGGTGACTTGCTGACGTTGCGACTCGATACTACGGCCATCAAGATTGATTCACTCCTTGGCAAACTTGAACTACCGTTCGGGAACATCAGAAAGGTGTCGTTGTCGTCGAAAAGTACTGCAAAGAATGCTTCCGGTTCCGTTTTTATTGCCAAGGCTGTGTCGTATCCGCATAGCGGACAGCCCACGCGGGCTGGCACTCCTCAAGTTGAGACGGTGAACGGTGTCGCGTACAAGTATTATGTGGTTGACGGGGAGGCTGAGATTTCATCTGGCATACGGGAAATGCCGGCGGTGGATCAATCAACAAGCGGTCCGATTGAGATCCCGTCGTCGCTCGGCGGGTGCCCGGTCACAAGCCTTGGCACGGACGCTTTCTACGGATGCGCCAGGATCACCTCGGTTTCAATCCCTGATACCGTGGCGAACATCGGCTATTGCTGCTTCTTCGGCTGCGGCTCGCTGCGGGGCGGACTTGTCATTCCGGATTCGGTCGTCAACATCGAGGCGCAGGCGTTCGAACACTGCCGTTCGCTGACATCCGCTAAGATCGGGGACAACGTCCCGGAGCTCAAGTCTTGGGCGTTCTACGGCTGCACCAATCTTCGAATCGTTGAATTTGGAAGCGGGCTCAAGAAAATCGGAGATTGGTCGTTCGACCAGGACCGGGCCCTTACTTCCGTTACCATTCCTGCAAGCGTTGAAAGGATAGGTGAAGGCGCTTTCAACGGCTGCTCTTCACTGATGGAGGTGAAAATGGAGGGCTCTGTCGAGGAAATCGCCAACCGCGCCTTCAGTGGCACGCCATATAGTCATTTACAGTCGAATATGAGGTAAAAGTATCATAATTTTGGGCGACTTGTTCGGTTGTTCTGGCCGAGTCTTCATGGCCTGGATGGGAAAGCGGATCATCAAGAAATTTGATGCCGTTGTGACGCTCGGCTATGTCTTGCAGAATCGTGTTTCCTACATGGTGATTCAGTTTGGAAAGATGTGTACTTCAACGTGGTACTCTTTTGCTTGGCAAATGGCCCCTTATGACCCCTTTCACAGGGCCTAAATGCCTCCAAAACGCATTGCATCTGGCAAATCGCCTCTGTAATTTTAGATAACCTGCGGAAAAGGCGAACTTTTCGCCTTTTCTTGAACATTAGCGGAATTTGTAGCTGAATCTTGTGAATTCTGGTGCGCATCGCCTGCAATTTTGGTGCGCACCAAAGCATCAAATGGTGCGCACCAAAGCGCCAAATGGTGCGCACCAAAACCCCGGCTAGTGCGCACCAAGCATGTCCTTGGTGCCTTGGCATGCCTTGAGTTGCCAGGCCAACAGCGGTCATCCGGAGAAAAGACCGTGTTCTTTTACCGAGGCAATTGCAAAACCTCGCACCAGCGAGGTTTTGCAATTGCCTCACCAAAAAGACCGCGTTCTTTTCCTAAAAAGACCGCGTTCTTTTTCCCAAAAGACCGCGTTCTTTTTCCAAGGTGAGGCTTGTCGGACAACTTGGCGTTGCTCTTGAGCGAAAACGGCATCAGTAAGCCGTCCTTGACCCAACGCGTAAGGTGTATGGGACCCAACGCGTCAGGTGTCATGGACCCAACGCGTCGGGTGTCATAGACCCAACGCGTCAGGTCGGTCGTCGCCTCCTATGTCCTTGACATCGCCCTCGTTAGGGCAGTTTGAGGATATCATCTCATATTTCGCCGCTTTTGCTAATAGGGTGCGGTAAACTCAATTTCTACAAGACGAACGCACCATGAACTAAATCACCATGGTGTTTCCTACCCCGCTCGATGCAGCCGATTGACAGGCACGGGCGAATATTGGTATAATTATGCCGCAAGGAGAAACTGAGATGGCATCTATCAAAATCAGACCGATATCAGACTTGCGCAACAACTACGCAAGTGTGGAGGAAGATGTAAAGAAGGGCCCTGTTTTTCTTACGAAGAACGGTTACGGAACGCTTGTTACGATGACGATTGAGGAGTATGAGCGCATTTCCGATCCGCTCGAGCGACTGCTTGACGAGACTGATGAGTATTGCCGCACCCATCCTGAGCGCGAGGATGGCGAGGCAATGTTCAAGAAGATAAGGGATAGACGCCATGCGCTCAGGAAAGTTTCGGCTTGAGGCGACGCCGCTCTTTGGGATGGAGCTTGAACAGGCGATCAACTATGTTGAAATGCAACTTAGCAATCCCGAAGACGCCGACAAGCTGCAGACAGATGTCGAGGCCGCCGTTCGTGAGCGGCTTTCCTCGCCAACGTCGTTTGAGCCGGTCGCGTCTCGCGTTGATCGAGAGCATCAGTATTACCGCATCTATGTCGGCAACTACATCGTCTTCTACTGTGTCATCGGTAATGTGATGGAGCTTCGACGATTCGTCTACAAGGGCAGAAACTGGAAAATACAGATATGAATTCCATGTACGAGCAAAACCTGTCGTCCTATCTGGCGCACGGCCTCGAGGCCTGGAAGAAGGGCGTTGAGGGGGAGGACGTATGATGAACCTCCAGCGGCAGTTCTACAAGGCCTATCTCACTGCCTGGTACGAGGCATTGTTTGACTATAGACAACGAGTTTGACTTGACATTGCATTCTAACGTGAGAAGGTTTATTATAGTTGCCTTTAGCGCAAGCCCGCCGGGAACAATGGGCGGAAACACGAAGATTGCCATTGAAATGGCAAGGCATCTCCCGTCTTACGGGTGGGAAGTTGTTGTAGTTGTGCCTAACAGCAAGTTGCCTACTTTCTCGGATAACATTCCACAATTCACCAATGTGTCATATTTCCCAGTCAAGGATTTCTCAGGGAAAGACATTTGTCGGCCAATCTCTTCTTCGTTGCATTTCAGACGTGAGATCAAGTCAGCATTTAAGGCATTGTCGATTGGAAAAGGCGATGTGGTTTTTGCTATATCTAATTTCCACATTGACATTATCCCGTTGCTTGGGTTGCGTCGTAGGTTTGGCTTTCTATATATAGCCTCGCATTTTCTTTTTATCCCATTTATTTTGGAGAACCTGCGAAATCGTTATCGATTCCCTGTGCTCAAATACTTCGTGGGTTGGTTTTATGAAAGATTCCTATTTTTATTAGCTAAAATGCAGGCTGATGCGTTTGTTATAACGAATGACACAGATCGCGTACACTTTGACAAATCTAAACAAAATCGGATTTTTGCATTCTATGGAGGTGTAAATGTTGACCAGATTTCAAATGACGCCATGCAGAAATCACGAGACGTAGTGTTTTGCAGTCGGTTGCATCCGCAAAAGGGGATTGATGGTTTGCTTGAGATATGGGCGATGGTTGTAAAAAAGAAATCGGATGTCAAGCTTACGGTTATTGGCAATGGTGAACTGCCTTACGAGAAATTCCTTAGGGACAAAGCTCGTCGACTTGGGATTGAAGGCAACATAGAGTGGCTCGGATACGTTAACAATGAAGCCAAGTATTCGATATACCGTTCGGCAAAAGTCTTTGCCCACTCAACAGTGTATGACAACAATGGCATGGTCGCGGCTGAAGCTCTATGCAGTGGTCTGCCAGTAGTAATGTACGACCTTCCTGCTTTGAGACAAGTCTACAGCACAGGTTGTGTAAAAATACCATACGGCGATCAGCGTTTATATGCTGATGCGCTTGTTCGTTTGATTACTGAAGAAGATCAGAGATTGGCGTCTGCGCCTTCTGCCGAAGAAATAAAGGCTCTCCGTAAATTCTGGGGATGGCATTCAAGAGTGGAGTTGTTCGTCAACTTTCTTGAAACGGTTGCAAATAATTCGGATGTCTGACCATCAAGTTGAAGTAGCACTTGGGGGCGTGTCTAGAAACGCTTCAACATCATGCCTGAAGTTCTCCAACGAAAAATATTTCATTATAAATGTTGCTCCGTTCTTTCCGATTTGTTTTGCGAAGTTGCGGTTTTTGTAGCATCTGTTAAGTGCTGAAGCTGCAAAATTTATGTCGGGTTCGGCCCACGATGTCACATGGCTGTATGCTGGATTGTCAACATCTGCTTTTGACGGGGTCGTCATTTTATAAGGAACTGGGATTGAGGTCTCGTCCGTGCAAAACTCAGTGTTGGCGCTGTAGTTGGTCGCAATTACTGGTTTCCCACATGCCATCGCCTCTGCCATTCCAATGCCAAAACCCTCGCCACGGTGTAATGAGATATATGCGTCGCATGCATGGAACAGCCCTGACATATCGCTCTGTGGCAATGCATCATCGATGATGACTAAACGCTCTTGATTAAGTGACACGGTGTTGACTACAGAACGAAGGCGCTTTTCATTCTCTTGGTGCCTTTTTGCGTTGGAGGTCTTTAATAGAAGCATTGCGTTGTCTGTGGGTTTAAAAGCCTTTGCAAAAGCATTGATTACACCCTCCGGGTTCTTTCTGTGGTACGAAGATCCGTAATCAAAGTTGAAAAAGACTAGAAATGCTGTAGGGGGAATTTTGTAGCGGGCCCTAAGTGTTTCGGATGAGGTGGCGTGTAACGTGTCGAGAATTAGCGGATATCTAATTTTAAAGACCGACCTGCTTGGCGGCAGGATTGAGCGGAAGTAGCGCGCGTTGAAGTCTGACATGGCGACAACAGGAAACCGTGACGTTGCAGTAGTTGGAAAAGCGAAATCGAAACCAGATTCGTATTCCCAGAACGCGAGCAAGGCATGAATACGGGTTGGCGAAGTGGGTGCGTGTTGTGTGAATAATTCGAAGACATGACTATAGCGACCAAGGTCAAATTCTTTCAACGGTGTGAGTAGGTGTTTGTAGTCGCTGTATGGCAGTGTTGGTGAACAATTCGTGTCAAATGTCTGAAATGGGACGTTTGCGTTCTTCAGCATTTGCGCCATGTTTCGCATTGTGTGAGAATTGCCAGTGTGAGACGAGAATGGCCCAATGAGTGTTATTCCGCGCTGAGGATGGTTGTTGCGGTGCTTGTCTGAATTCTTAAGTCTGCGCAAAACGGGCCACCGGCGCGCGAAGTCGATCGCTCCTTTAATCCCCCACACTTTTAGGCATTTTACTGTGTCAGCAAAAGTCATATGCAGGTAGTATATCAAATTATGGTATACTATTGGGGATGATTTCGCAAGTGAAGGATGCAATGTTAAAGGCGAGGAGCAATCCGCGTCATCTTTGGTATTTCTTTCAAAACATTAATGTGGTTAGGGATCGCTTTCCTGTTTTTTATAGGCGTTTCAAAATGCGGAAATGTCTGAATCTTGGCGGCATCTCAAGCTTAGCTAGACTTCATGTTGTTCTTCGCACGACTGACTTTGTGATGAATCTTAATGCAACTCGAAACCTTGAAGATGCTGGTATCCGTACGAGGGATGACGTTATACGCATCGGCGGATGCTCGTTATTTCCTGCGGCTGCAAAATTTGCTGCGACCTACGGAAAAGAGCGTGTCCGCATTACTCTTGTCGTTGATCGGCTTTCCGAATTCGGGATGCGTCAGTACCGTAATGCGGCCGAGTCGGTAGACTTGGATTTCGATGTTGTTGAGGCCAAGGGGCATGGGAACGGACCCACATTCAAGACGCAAATCGATGTTGCATTACAAGATGATGATGATACGCTGATTTTTATCCTTGAAGATGACTATCAGTTGGATGAGTCCGCTCTCACAACTTGCTTCAAGGTTATGCAAGAGCATTCTAATGTAATAGGGATGAATCCGCATTTTCACCCAGATAGGGTTCGTTTTCAGGACATTGGCAAGCTTGCTGTAGTAAACGGCAGGTTGTATTGCCGTGTCCCAAGTACGTGTTGCACATTCTTTATGTCTGTGCGCCAAATGCGAAAGTTCGAGAAGTACCTGCGCTTGTACGATGGATGGGAGAAGGGTTCTGTTGGCGTTGCCTGGGAAAGTGGAATCTGCCTTGCGCCGCTTGGCTGGACATTGGCAGAGCATCTTCACAGAAGCGACTTGTCGCCTGTTCAGGAGTTATGTCCTCGGGAGGTGTAGATGAGTTGCCCCGTTGGGTTAGTTGAATGGCAGAGGCAAAACATTGATTCTTTACGGAAAGAATCTTTTGTTGATTCTAATATACGCAATGTCACGGTAGTGGCATATTATTTTCACGATGCGAAAGGTTTTGATTCTGGTTTCTGGCGGACAGAGTTTGCCTTGCTAAAGACATTCCAGACACAAGGGATTTTGCCGACAGTAGTTGTAACAAATCTAAAGACCGATGCCCTCGTATCTTTCTGCGGTCGATTTCATATTGAGATACAGATTGCCGAAAATCTTGTCCCGGGCAAGATCAAGACATTGGCGTTGGATTTGGTTGAAAATCTGCATTCGCGCTTCTCGACGGACTATGCGCTTATTGTCCAGGATGATGGTTTCCCTATGCGTTCAGGACTCGAGGAGTTTATTGGGAAGTGGGATTATGTCGGCGCCCCATGGGTTCATCACAATACATATTATGATGTTTATCCATATAAATACTGTGTCGGGAACGGAGGCTTCTCGCTAAGATCAAAACGCCTTTGTGAGATTGCGTCAAGAGTCTACAAGAAGTGGTTTAAGCATATGCCATATTGGTGGTATGTGCTTGGTGATGATACATTTTACTGTAAGACACTTCGATTCTGGTTTCGCAATGCAGTAAAGGGCATGACATGGCCTACGCTTGAAGAGGCGGCCCGCTTCTCAGTTGAATGTAATGATGCTTTTTTGCCGGCTGCACCGCCGCTTGGTTTTCATGCAATCGGATTTCTAAGATATTGTAATTACATAGAGTGCAGATGATGGATAAAGGTTGTCCAATATATGTTTTATGTCCTGCTCATGTTGCAACTGGGGGGACCGAAGCTGCGCATGCACTGTGTTACGAACTTGTAAAGTTGGATATAAGCGCATTTATGCTTTATATCAATGTAAAAGATCCTAGCGCAGTTGTGCCTGAACGGTTTAAGAGATTCGGTGTGCCATATGTTTTAAGCGTTGAAGATTCAACGAATGCAAAATTAGTGATACCAGAGACCAGCACGGACTTTATTCCAAAGTTCCCCTTGATGAAAAAGTACATTTGGTGGTTGTCGGTAGATAATTATATTAGGCCTCTAAGGTTGTGTGGTCCACGAGACATGATTAACTTGTTGCGTGATCGGATATTTAAGAGGAATGTTGATTTCAATGATACTTTGCTAGTTCACTTGTGTCAGTCGCAGTATGCAATGGATTTTGTCAGAAGAATGGGTGCGACGAATGTACATTACCTTATGGATTACCTTGGCAAAGAACATCTTGAGCCAATAGATATGAGTGCGCCAAGAGAGGATGTCATATTGTACAATCCTGCAAAAGGGCTCGCGTTCACAAGACGCATTATTAAGGCATGCCCTAAATCTTTTAGATTTGTAGCGTTGCGGTCTATGTCCCCCGCTGAAGTACATAGTTGGTGTCGGCGTGCTAAAGTCTATATTGATTTTGGGAACCATCCCGGTAAAGATCGGTTTCCTAGGGAGGCGGCTATGTCAGGATGTATCGTGATAACATCAAAACGAGGGGCGGCAGCCTTTCACGAGGATGTGCCGATAGGCGATTGTTATAAGTTTGAGGATGTGCAACGCGAGATACCTAAGATAGTGGATTTAATTTCAGACAGCCTTGCGCATTATGATTCACGGCACTTGGAGTTTGAAGGTTATCGTGCTTATATTCGCGAAGATCATAAGCGTTTTATGGAGCAGGTAAAGGCGATATTTAAGCCCTGATAGAATTAGTGTTGTCCGTGCCGCAGCATGCTTATTATGCAAGCGCTGTTTTTCAGGATTGCAATCCCGGTCATCCAACAGAGCATTGTTTCAAGCTTGTTGATGTTGTGGGTTGTCAGGAAATTTGAGCATTCAGCTGGAAGCATGTCGATGAAATATCCATGCCCTGTTACAAGGAGAAGAAGAACGGGGTAAATAACCTCTATAGGAATCATCCATTTTAAGAATTGAAATCTGTTGGCTGACATCTCTGCGGTCGTATATAGTGAATTGAAAGACCCTAAAGTTCCAATCCCTATTGCCCATGGTATCGCCCACCAATATTCGGCGTAGCAATCTCCGTGCGGAAGAAGGTCTAGTATTCCCTTTCCCCAAAAGAGGAAGGGAATAGCTGTGAGCGCACTAAAAACAAAGACGGCCATTGTAGTTCTTATCACAAGTGGACGTGTGTCCCCGTCTTTGGCTGCGATCTCAGCCGCAAATGGGAATATTGTAAATGTAAGTGTTGCGGCCAGAAAGTTCGCGATTTCTGAGAAGCGCGTCGCCATGTAGTAGCCTGCGGAATCAATGTCTGGTAATCGTTGCCTAAGTACTGTGGATTCGACGAGCAGGCAAAGACCACCGGAAAGGCCCCAGCAGAGAAAGAGAATGAACAGCTTAGCAAACTGCCTGGTGATGTCTTTGCTCCAGTACGGCTCCGCCTTGACCGCGAGTTCCTTGCGCAGGGCGACGACCGAGGCGGCGATGGAGAACGCGGGCGTCGCGGCTTGGCCAACAAAGTAGCCGGTAATGGCGCGGAAGGGCATTGCAATAAGCATAGCAATGAGTCGCACCGGCGCTCCTATGATGCTGAGAAGTGACTGTGCCTTAAATTTCTTGAGCGCTTGAAGTGCGTTCGAGTAGATCGGCGAGACGGCGCTGACGAATGACGCGGCGATGATGACGAGGCCGAGCGAACCCTCGACAATGCGGATACGCTCGAGAAACGCCGGTAGCACAAATCGGGCAACGACAATCGCGAGGAAGAGAAAAACAGCAGTCGCGGCAAATACGCCGCGCATGAGGGTCTTTAGCTTGCCGAACTCTTTGTTGATGGAAAGGCGCGTGAGCTCGTTGCGGAATGTGTTAGCGAACGCAGCAACGGGTATTGCAAGGAAGTTGGCAAATTGTGTGAGCGGCATCACCGCGCCGAGCTCGGACGGGTCGACATATTTCGGAACGAGCCACAGTCCTACGAATGCGTTCAGGACGTCTGCTGCGCGGCAGGCGCAGAAGAGCATGAGCGAGTACCACCAGAAGTCGCCGAGCCGGGTGTGGAGTCTTGAGAAGACCGCGCGTATGTCTTTTATTGAAGGAATGAATACGACCATGTGGTGGATTACTTCTTTTGCGGGATGATCTTGCAGAGATAGACGTCCGCGGGCGCACCGTTGCCGAACGACGGCATCTTGAATGTCTTTACTGGTTGCAACGCGTACTCCTTCGCGTGCTCACGGTAGTGCTGCAGGTTGTAGGCGTGCTGCGAATCGGCGAGAGCGTAGAGCTTGGCGTCGGGCTTGGCCTTAAGTATCGACTTTATAACCGGAATCGGGTCGCTGTTGGCGGCAAATGTCGTCGCTGTGCGGATCGGAAGAGACATCAGCATTTGGTTTGAGCGCTCGCCGATTACAACCGCGTCTTTTGGGACGAGCTTGGCTATCTCCGCGGCGACTTGTGCGTGGTAATGCGTCCCCGGGCGCAGCAATTCCGCAAACGACGCTCTCCAGTTTGGCGTTGCGACGTACATGGCCAACACGCAGAGAGGCATGGCGAACACCGAGATCGCATGGCGCGGGAGGCGTTTGCCGAATATCGCAACGAGAAAGACTGCGGAGACGGCGAGCGAAACAGCGAGCGGCGCAAAGTATTCGCTCGCCGATTTCTTCATGTAGGGCGCGAGCTGGACTGCAGGGATGGCAGCGAAGACTACCGAGGCGGCGACAAAAGACGCGATGACCCACGCGACGGCACTTAGTTTCTGCGGCTTGAATCCGCGAAGCGCCCAGATCGCGGCAGGCGCGGCTATCGTGAAGACGAGCAAGATAGACCATGTCAGGCCCCAAACGTTCTTTGACGGGAAGTTGTAGATGCGCGAATAGAAGTTCTGCGACACTGCAGGCGGAACGGAATACGTCGCGAGGAAGATCGCGGCAACTGCGCATACTGCAAGGACAGGCAGGAAGGTGGTGGCAGTCTTTTTCCATGTCATCGGTTCCTCGTCGTCCACGTCAAGTTCCTGCGAGGTTGCGCAGAGCAATATCGGCAGCATGACGACGACCGGCAGGAAGTAGTGCGTGTATATTGTGTTCATGACGGACACTGCAGCAACGTACGCCGGGACGGCGAGAAAAAGGATGAGGTGCCCATTCCAGCGTCTGGCGACCGCGCTTCTTGCCGCCATGGCGAACGGCACAGAGACAATGAGCGTGGCGATTGCGCCAAGGAGTTGTATCGATGGGTCGCGCGGAAACGCAGAGAGCCCCTTGAAGTGCGATGAGAAGTCGAAGATAGAGGGCAGTGGGTAGTGCGTCGTCGTTCTGCGCACGACTTCCCAGATTGAGACGCCTGCTTGCGCAGCGTCAGGGAGAACAGAGAGCGCCGCGATGAGCTTCAACAGGAAGGCGCCCGCGATCGCGGCTCCAAGGAACACAGCGAGCCGCTTGACGCAGGATTTAAGCGCGTTGCCCTCGACCGCGCCAGCTGCGGCAATCGGCAGCAGCACCCAAACGGAGGGCTTCACCAAGATGATTGAGCTGGCCATAAGCCCTGCTGCAGTTACGCGCCACATCGAGCGTCCTGTTGCGCAGACGTAAGAGAACATGAGTATCGCGGCTATTAGCGCGTCGTTGCTTGCCGTCCTCTCGTATGCTATGACAATTGGCACCAGTGACACCGACGTGCAAAGGGCGAACGCCGAAGTCGCGCTCGTGCGCTTGGAGATGTGGCAAAAAGCGGCGAGCCATGCACATAGGTAGATTGCGAGGAAGGGGATTCGCCACGTCCAGGTAGAGAGCCCAAACGCCAAATGTGCGAGATAGCTCAACCAGTGTGTCCCAGGGGAGAATCCGTATGTGAAAACTTCCGTTCGCGGCAAATCGACGAAGTGGCCCCAAAGGAGCTTTTCCTTGCCGCCGGAGAGATAGTAACCCTCGTCCGTCGCGTTGTAGCCGTACTCCCACACCGACGGTATGCCGGGATCGCATGTTATCCACGGCAGGCGCAAAAGCAGGTAGATGATTGCAAAGGCGAACAGCAGAAGCCAGAACTTTGCCTTGTCGTCGCCGAGCCGCGCGTGGAGTTTGTCGAGAAGTTGTCGCATGCTGGTATTATACCAAATATACGTGTTTGCGGCTTATGGGCAAAGCTTTGATTGGCTGGGCGGGGAATCGTGAAGCTCTCCGGCAGAGAAAGCCAGAATAAGGCGACCCCCTTGCGCTGGCGGAGAGAATATGATATACTTTCATTTCCTATGCGAGATCGGGGACTAACCGGTTTCGCCGTGTAAACCGCGGACAAAACCCTGGAAAAGGGGCACAAATCCGCAAAAAGAAAGAAAAAAGAAGATGCAGAAGAGCTATCGTGCTCCGAACCCCGGCGACAAGCGCGCCTGGTTCATCATCGACGCGAAGGACGTGCCCGTTGGCCGTCTCGCAGTCGTCGTCGCAAACAAGCTCCGCGCGAAGGATCTCCCCACGTTTGATCCTTCCGTCGACGCAGGCGCCTTCGTGGTCGTCACGAACGCCGCGCTCGTGAAGCTCACGGGCAAGAAGGAGGAGCAGAAGACCTACCAGCGCTACAGCGGCTACAGGGACGGTCTCAAGGAGTTCACCGCCGCCGAGATGCGCGCGAAGCATCCCGACCGCATGATCAAGGAGGCGGTCTGGGGCATGCTCCCGAAGAACAACATCGCCCGCAAGATGATGACTCGCCTCAAAGTCTTCGCGGCAGAGGCCGACAAGGGGACGCTCGCGGCCCAGAAGCCCGTCGAGATCAAGCTCTAAGGGAAGGAATTTAAGAAATGGCCACTAAGAAAGCTATCTCCGCAGGAACCGGCCGCCGCAAGACCGCGACCGCCCGCGTGAATCTCGTTGAAGGCAAGGGCGTCTGGACTGTCAACGGCGTCGCGATCGAGGAGTACATCCCCTCCGAGGCGCTCCGCGACTACCTGAAGCAGCCCGTCGCAATCTCCGGCTACGACATGGAGAAGGTCGACGTCGTCGTGTTCGCCAAGGGCGGCGGAATCTCCGGCCAGGCCGGCGCGATCCGCCACGGCCTCGCCCGCGCGCTCGTCGCGGCGGACGAATCCACGCGCGCCGCGCTCAAGAAGGCCGGCTGCATGACTCGCGACAGCCGCATGAAGGAGCGCAAAAAGCCCGGTCAGCCCGGTGCCCGCAAGCGCTTCCAGTTCTCCAAGCGCTAATCGAACAAACGCTGGATGCGGGGACGGCGGCATGTTCGCCGCCGTTCTCGCTGTCAGTTTCAGACATGGCATTTGGATTCCTGAAGAAAATCGCGCAGGCGCTGACCGGCAAGAAGCCGGCCGAGTCGCAGGATGGCGCGAAGAAGAAGCGTCGCCGCGGCGGCCGCAACCGCGGCAAGGGCGGCAACGGCCAGCAGCAGCAGGGCGGCCAGCAGCAGAGGCAGAAGAACAACGGCCAGCAGCAGAGGCCGCAGCAGCAGAAGCGCCAGCAGGCGCAGAAGGGCGGCGAGCAGCAGCGCGGCGAGCAGCAGCGCGGCGAGAGGCCTTCCCGCAGGGACGGCGGCCAGCGCGGCGGACGCGGCGGTCGTCGCGGTCCTGCTCCCGTCAACACGGCCGCGAACGAGATGCGGCCGGGCGGCGAGATTTCCGCAGAGGAGCAGAAGTCGCGTCAGGAGGCCCATGCGAAGTGGGATCCCGCGAGCTTCGCCGTCGAGCCAGTCGAGGGCAAGAAGCGTTTTCACGACTTTGACCTCCCGTCCGAAGTGATGCACGGCATCGCCGACCTCGGCTTCAAGTACTGCACCGAGATTCAGGCGCTCTCGCTTGAGCAGGCGCTCGCCGGCAAGAACATCGCCGGCAAGGCGCAGACAGGCTCCGGCAAGACCGCGGCGTTCCTCGTCGCGATTTTGACTCGCTATCTCCGCACGCCCGAGAACCGCGCGAAGGATGGCGGCGCGCCGCGCGCGCTCGTCATCGCGCCTACGCGCGAGCTCGTCATACAGATATGCAAGGACGCCGACGCGATCGGCAAGTACACAGGGCTCAGGTCCCTCGCAGTCTACGGCGGGATGGACTACGACCGCCAGCGCCACGAGGTCAAGTCGGCTCCCGTCGACCTTCTCGTCGCGACTCCTGGCCGTCTCCTCGACTTCGTCAAGTCGCGCGTCATCGACCTTTCGCACGTCGACACGCTCGTCATCGATGAGGCCGACCGCATGCTCGACATGGGCTTCATCCCCGACGTCAGGCGCATAATGAGCTACCTGCCGCCGAAGCAGAAGCGCACGACGATGCTCTATTCCGCGACGCTGAACGACACGGTGATGCGCCTCGCGATGAACTGGATGGAGGCGCCCTACAAGGCCGAGGTCGAGTCCGAGACGAACGCGACCGACACGGTGAAGCAGGTCGTCTACGTAATCCAGGCGAAGGACAAGTTCACCGTACTCTTCAACCACATCGCGCTCCACCCCGAGGCGAGGACGATCGTCTTCTGCAACCGCAAGTCCACTACCGAGGACGTGTACGAATCGCTCCGCGTGCGAGGCGTCTCGGTCGAGATGCTTTCCGGCGACGTGAACCAGAACAAGCGCCTCAAGGTGCTCGACGCGTTTCGCGACGGCGAGGTCAAGATCGTGGTCGCGACCGATGTCGCGGGACGCGGCATCGACGTGAAGGGGCTTGAATACGTCGTCAACTTCGACTTCCCCTACGAGGCAGAGGACTATGTCCACCGCATCGGCCGCACGGGCCGCGCCGGCTCTACCGGCATCGCGATCTCCTTCGCCGACGAGTACGAGAGCTGCCAGATTCCCGAGATCGAGGAGTACATCAACGAGCCGCTCAAGTGCACCGTCATCGGTCCGGACGATCCGCTGATGAAGCCGATTCCCGCCCGCCACACGAAGCTTGGCGAAGTCGACGCCGCGGCGAAGGCCGAAGTCGACGCCCGCGAAGCCGCCGGCGAGGAGGAGAAGGCCGCCGCGGCCGCGATGGTCGGCGCGAACGCCGTCACGGGCGACGGCAAGCCCGCGATCCTCAAGATGGACGCGCCCGAGCGCGAGCTCCCCAAGTTCGAGCATGCGCTCGACCCCAAGGCGCCGCCGCCCGACGAGTCCGACATCTACTCGAAGCCAGTCGAGCAGAGGGACAAGCACGAGGAGTGGCAGGTCTGATTGCTGCCGCGCCGCCCGATGGCGCGGCCTGCGCCTGGCCGCGCTCATTGGCGGTGTCCGAAGGCTCCTACTGGGGGCCTCGGCGAATACGCCGTATCCCCTCGCTCGGACCTTCGCTCCACCGCCAACTTCGCTTCGCTTCCAAATAAAGTAGTGTGGCGTCAGTCGGCTCCGGCCTCTCGAGAATTTAGCAAAATCCGCACCATTTTGCGGGGTTTGCGGGAAAATCGGGGAAGGTGCGTGTTACCACCTCTCTTCCTGTGGACGCTTTACTTTATTATGACTCCCCAATCTTTGCCGCGGTTTTTGCTTGTCTAAGGGGTCATTTTCCCGTCGCAAAATTTTTTACGATTTAAGATTAGATTTAAGATTCGTTTGGTATAATGGTTGCGAATTCAGCGATGGACACTAAACGTTTTAGCCGTGTTAACATAAGGATTCGGTGATGGCGGATTGGTTGTATATCGGCTACTGCACTGTAATGGCGATGTTCGCCGTTGCAGCTGCATACGCCGCTGCCTTTGGCCTTCGTGCACTTCGCCGGTTGCCGCGCTCGCTTCTGCTGGGGTTTGCCGCGGCCGCAGTTGTCGCAACCCTTACCGCGCAGAAGACGAACAATGTGCCGCCGAACATGAATCAGCCACAGATGATGCAGGGGGGAGGTTCTTTTCAGACAGGATTTACAGGATTGACAGGATTGGTGGGGATTGGTAGTATTATGAATCTTGTGA
>Ga0256405_10002021_pt1 | contig 49973 bp, 52 predicted proteins | sample RumenRJG_02DNA_FD_189096 | JGI IMG/M metagenome (GOLD analysis project Ga0256405, IMG submission 189096) | Bovine rumen microbial communities from Lethbridge, Alberta, Canada - RJG_02 | ecosystem: Host-associated > Mammals > Digestive system > Stomach > Rumen | place: Canada: Alberta...
TAGATAATTCCAAACAAAATAGTATTATTTTTCCAAGTTTTTCAAGTGGGTATAGAATTATAAGATATTAAATGTCAGTATATTTAAATATTAATAACCCTGAATCCTATAATCTGACTCATAATGTTTTATATTTTTAGTTAAACAATTTTTTTATATCAAAACAGGATGCAAAGATACGAAAAAAATCCGGCTTTGCAGGCTTTTTTTGCATTATTATTTGGCCACCTCGCAAAACCTTCGTATCTTTGCACCGGATTTTAGTAAAGATGAAATGACGCTACTCATTATATTCCTGTTAGGTGCGATGTCGATATCGTTCCTGTGTTCGATATTGGAATCGGTGTTGATGTCCACCCCGCTGAGCTATATCAGTATGCGCGAGGACGAGGGCTACCGTCCCGCCACCCTGTTCAAGAAGTACAAGCAGGACAACGCCCAGGCCATTGCCGCCATACTGAGCCTGAACACCATTGCCAACACCATCGGCGCCGCCGGCGTGGGCCGCCAGGCCGCCATAGCGCTGGACAGCGTGCCCTTCGGCGTGGTGTCGGCGGTGACGACGGTGCTCATACTCATCTTCTCCGAGATTGTGCCCAAGACCATCGGCACCAACAACTGGCGCCGCATGATGGGCTTCACGGCCAACACCATCCGCGTGCTCATCGTCGGGCTCTACCCCGTGGTGGTGCTGGTGCAATGGCTCACCAAGCTCATTTCGCGCAAGGACGAGGAGGAGACGGCCGTCAGCCGCGAGGAGGTGGCCGCCATGGCCGACATGGGTGAGGACGAGGGCGTGATAGACGAGGACGAGAACAAAATTATCCAGAATATCATCAAGCTCGGCGATGTGAAGGCCTACGATGTGATGACCCCCCGCGTGGTGGCCGCCACGGCCCCCGAGAGCATGACGCTCAAGGATTTTTACAAAGGCGATGTGTACAGCCACTTCTCGCGCATACCCGTCTATGCCGAAGAGGAGGATTTCATCACCGGCTACGTGCTGCGCAGCGAGGCGCTGGAGGAGCTGGCCGAGGACCACTTCAAGATGACCCTCGGCGAAATCAAGCGCGAGATACCCCTCTTCAACGAGGAGATGAGCGTGGCCGACATCTGGGACAGCCTGCTGAAGCACAAGGAGCAGATTGCGGGCATCATCGACGAGTTCGGTTCCTTCCAGGGTATCATCACCCTGGAGGACATCATCGAGACCATCTTCGGCCTCGAAATCATCGACGAGAGCGACGAGGTGGCGGACATGCAGCAGTACGCCCGCGAGCGCTGGCAGAAACGCCAGAGCCGCTTTAAAGAAATCAAACTCCCCGAGTAATCACTTGGCTATCAGTAGCGATAAAGTAGGTACTAACTACCTACCATCTACCTACCAACTCTTACCTCGGTAGGACTTGATAGGGAGTTGATAGGGTCTTGGTAGGGCTTTCTTACGGTTTTGAAATTAAGTCTGGCGGGGGTTGCCGAGGCGCATGATTTTCACCGGGCGGTCGCTGCCGAGCTGGAGGCGGCTGCAATAGTTGATGTCGCCGGTGTCGCGGAAGCCGCATTTCTCCATCACTTTGCCGCTGGCGGGGTTGTCGGGGAAGAAGTCGGCCCAGAGGGTGCGGAAGCCCTTGACATTGAAGCAGTAGTCTATCAGCAGACGCAGTGCCTCGGAGCAGATGCCGCGGTTCCAGTAGGGGCGCGCCACCCAGTAGCCCACCTCGGCGTCGTTCTCGCCGATGTTGATATTGCTCTCGCCGTGAACCATATAGCCCATGCAGCCGATAGGCTCACCGCTGTGTACGCAGGCGTCCCCGCCTGCATTCTTTAAAAAAAACAATGGCCCATATATGGTCGCTGTGGAAGAAGGTTCGGATAATCTCGAGGCTTTCCTCGACGCTCTTGTGCGGCGGCCACCCGGCGCGCGGCCCCACCTCGGGGTCGGAAGCATAGCGGTACAGCGTTTCGGCATCGTCGTCGCGCCACGGGCGAAAAAGTATTCTCTCTGTTTCCATATTAGTCATGATAATCACTGTCTTTCCATTCAAATTTCACGGTTTCCGGCACCAGATATTTGCCTATCTTGTAGTCGATGTTGGCTTTGTGGGCCTGGCTGAGTTGGTTGCGGCGGTGCACACGGTACGTGCGGCCGTCCTTGACGAAGTGGGCCCCCGTCTGGTGGAAGCGGAAAGGGACACCCTTCGCCATGCACTGTTCGCGCAGTGAGAGCACCCAGTCGTAGTCGCAGGGCCGCGCGTCGACGCCCGACTCTCCTCCCACCGACACTTCCTCTATCGTCTCGTCGAGGTAGGGGGTGAGATCTATTGCTGTCAGCAACGGCGAAGCGATGATGCTCTTGTGGCGGATGGGCAGTGAGCGGAAGATGGACAGGCGATAGTCGGCCATCTCTTGGTTCTCCACCGTGCAGCCCACCAGGACGTTGGGGTAGCCATCGCCCCAGTCGTTGGGCACACACTCCATGAAGCGGTCTATGCGCTTGGTGAAGAAGAAAAACCAGAGGTCGCTCCGCAGTCGCATCATCTCCCAGCATTCGGGGCGCCACGCGTCGGCGTCCTTCAGCAGGAAGTCGGAAGTGAAGCAGGTGAAGACCACCTTGCCGCTCTCAATCTTCCACGACTTGTCGCGCTTCTTCTTAATGGGCAGGTTGAAATTGCCTGTCTTGCGGCACACGCTGCTTGCAATCTCGCTGCCATACATCTCGTCCTGTCGGTAGACATAGCAGTACTTGCACCCAGGGCTGATTTTGGTGCACCCGTGCCACGGGTTCCAGTCGGCGTATATCTCCCAATGTTCGGACATGCAGTATTAACGGAATGCTGATGGTTTTATTGTAGCAGTGGACGAAAGCCAAGGCTAAACAGCCTTGGCTTTCGATTCTCTGCCGCTCACTCTATCGGTATCTGTATCACCGACAGCCACTGCTCAGGGTCTTTCTGGTTCCAGACACCGTCGATATAGCAGGTTCGGTGCAGGCCGGCGACGCGGTAGCCATGTTTCTCGATGTAGCGGAAAGCCTCGGTGAACGACTCGTAGAAGCGTTCGTAAGGGCCGACGTGTTTCACGCAGAGTGCTTTGGGCACTTCGGGCAGCCGCTTGAACTGGATGATGGTGCTGTCGGTGCCCATTTCCTCCACCTGTTCGCAGTATTCGAGGTCGATGTCTGTCGGGGTGTATTCCTTATTGTGTTCCATAGTGAAACAGTAACCTGGCGGCGGGCATTTGCAGCCGAGACGCTGCATCTCGGGAGCGATTTTCTCGACGCACATCGGACCGATGGCGGCGAAGTTGGGGATGACCTCGCGGTGCGAGGCAACGATAATTGACGGGAGACTTTGAATGCTAAACTTTTCCATTGTTGTGATTTGTTTGCGGGAGTTCCTCCAGTTGAGCAACTGTTTGCGACGGGCAACCAACATCCGCAGCTGTCGTTCCGTTTCGCTGATTTTCTCGTCCATCTGACGGATGCTGGGCGTGGACGAGTCGTCGTCCAGCAGGTCCTTGATTTCTTCGAGCGAGAAGCCGAGACGCTGCATGTCGCGGATGCTTTGCAGCCGTTGCATCTGGTCGATGCTGTAGTAGCGGTAGCCCGTCCACTCGTCCACCTCGTCGGGCATCAACAGCCCCTTCTGTTCGTAGTGGCGCAAAGTTTTTACGGTCGTCTGCATCAACTTTGAGAACTCTCCGATTTTTAATTTTGTTCTGTAAATCATCATCGTACGATAATAATGCTTGTTTGATATCGGCTGCAAAGTTAATGCATGACCCAAGGGACGAGTCAAGGACTTTAACAAACTTTAACGTTTATAAGCCTCAATACTTTTTTGTAACAAATAGACCAATCTCTATCCATCGTTTTATCTTATTGTTCTAACAGTTGTCTGGCGATATTTGCTATTACTGCCTCAGATGGTGAGTGCTTGGCGAAAACGGCGATAATGACGTGGCTTCCATCGGGCATAAGAATGATACCTGCATCGTTCATGTCCTGCACTCCATCAGACGAAGGGAATCCTGTACCTGTCTTATGTACGAGACGAGCATCTGCGGGTATCGCAGTAGGGATTCGTTTCTGTCCTGTTGAACAGTCAGCCATCGCCTTCCAGATGAATGTCAGATATGGGTTGTCGTCTTTATGATGATAAAACCACTCGAACAGACGAACCATTTCGGCGGGGGTGGAATTGTTTTCGATGGCCTTTGCCGGATTCTTCAGCATTTGTTCCTCTGTCATGCGGATATTGATATCGTGGAATCCAAGTCTTCTCATGTACTTCTCTACTGCTTTGGGCTTGCCGCAAAGCTTGAAAAGAAGTTCGCACGCATTGTTGTCGCTCTGTCCGAGAGACAATTCCAGCAGTTTCGCATACGAGAAGGCCATTTTACCTTCAAATCTTTTCAGCATTGGCGACCATGTGTCCTGCATCAGGTCTGCCTTATCGATAACGATGGTGTCGTCAAGAGCCAATCCTTTCCTACTCAAATAATCGGCGACGTATAAAGCTTGCGGAAACTTCATCACACTGTGCATGGCAAAACGCTCATCCTCGTTAATGCCAATAATTGAGTCATCGCGCATGATGCATGCACCATAGCTTGATTGTCCGGTACTGTCGCTTATTGGCTCTTGTGCTAAACACGATATAGCAACCAACGCATAAACTATTGCTACTATCTTTCTCATCTTTCAATCACACCAATTGTCCGGGCAGATGCAGCTTCTCTTTCGGAGGGAATGTGGCTTCGTATGCCTCGAAGGCTTCGGGGTTTTCGTCGGCGACGAAGTAGCCCTTGGGCGGGCAGTAGGTACCCTCGCGGTCGCCCCAGTAGCCAGGGATGAGCTCCTGGGCAAGGAAGAAGGGAACCTTATCCTCCTTAGGCATCTCATGATAGTGGATGCGGAGTTCGCTTGCGAGGTCGAAGCCTGCGTGTCGGTAGAAGTCGATGTTGCCCTCCATCTGCAACAGACCGATACCCATCGCTTTGGCTCTTTCAATTGCATAACTCAGCAACTTCAGCCCGTAGCCCTTGCGTTTAAGGTCGGGGTGGATGCTGATGGGGCCGAAGGTCCAGGAGGGGAACGTCGTTCCGTCTTCCAGCACTATCTCCGCCTTCGAGAACATAACATGCCCGATAATCTTTCCATCTTCCTCCATCACGAAGTCCAGCTCGGGAATGAAATCGGGATTGTTTCTGTATTGGTTGAGCACATAATGCTCCGTGCATCCTGGCCGGTAGATGTTCCAGAATGCCTCACGCGTGAGGTTCTCCACCTCGCGCCAGTCACTTGGTTGTTCTAATCGTATGTTCATGATAGTTGTTTTTTCTAAAATCTGTGGGTGCGGCGGCGGTAGGCGTCGTATTCCTCGCCAAAGTTGCGGTGGAGGCGACGCTCCTCACTAATGACCTGCACCAGCATGATGGCGAGGAAGGCCACCCATACCGCTGCCGCCTGCCAGGTCCAAAGCCAGACGACCACGCCTGCCAGGTAGATAACCCAATATTTCGCGAAGTTGCTTCATTTTCTATAGAATTTCCATGTGTCGCTGTGACCGTCGGGGTAGGTGAGGCTCCATTGCAACAGGTCGGGAGTCAGCGCGTCGAGGTGGTACTTGGTGTCGCGGTCGATGCTGTTGCGGTAGAGGTTGATAATCTTCTGCGCCAGCTCGAGTTCCTGGTCGCCCTCTATCACCTCCATGCGGAAGGTGTCCTTCGTGAGGCCGCCGAAGTGGAAGTCGTCGCCTTTCAGAAGCCAGAAGCTGGGACTTATGTAGTTGAACACCCACTTTATTGTCCGGCCGTCCTTCAGCGTCACGGTATACACCTGGTGGGCGGAGTCGACAGCGGTGCCGCCGACATAGATGTCCATGGTGCCGGTTTCGTGGACGTCGAAATGGTTGCCCTCCCAGTCATAGTTGAAGGCATGCTCGTAGGTGTAGTGTCCTTCCACCTGCGGAGTTTTCTGTGCGTTGCCGGTGCCCATGATGAGCAGGAGCGACGCTAGAAACAGTAAATGTCGTGCTTTATTCATAATGCTTTTACGATAATCTCTGCTTTCTCCTCGAGCGGCAGGGTTCCGTCGATCCAACGGATGGGCACTCCGCTGCGTTCCATGCGGCGGAACCAGGTCATCTGGCGCTTGGCGAAGCGGCGGATGTCGGTGAAGAGGTCGCGGAAGAGTTCCTCCCGGGTGCACTGGCCGAGGAGGAAACGGGTGACGTGGCGGTATTCCAGTCCGTAGCGCATCAGGCGCTCCGGAGCTATGCCCTGGTCCAGGAGATGCTGTACTTCGGAGGTCATGCCTTCGTCCATGCGGCGGCGGAGACGAGCCTCGATGCGGGCTATTACTTCTTCGCGTGGCAGGAGGAGTCCGTAGATGCGGTGCTCCAGGTCTGGCGCCTGGGTGCAGGCGTCGGGGTGGGCGAGGGCGAACTCCTGTATCTCGAGGGCGCGGACCAGGCGGTCGCGCGTCTCGGTGTCGGTGTGGTTGTGCAGGGGGCCGAGGGCTGCGAGGCGTGCGGTGAGCTCCTCGTCGCTGTAGGGTTCCAGGGTGCGGCGGTAGTCGGGGTCGACGGGGGCGTCGGCCAGGCGGTAGCGGCGAAGGACGGCGTCGATGTAGAGGCCTGTGCCGCCGCAGAGGATGGGTTGCCGCCGGCGGTTCTGGATGTCGGCCAAGGCGGCATTGAAATCGCGCAGGAAACGGTAGGCGCTATACTCCTCGCCGGGGTCGCAGATGTCGATGAGGTGGTAGGGGATGTGGGCGCCGTGGAGGTCGTAGTCGGCGAGGTCCTTGCCGGTGCCGATGTCCATGCCACGGAACACCTGGCGCGAGTCGGCGCTGATGATTTCACCGCCCAGGCGATAGGCCACCTCGGCCGCCAGGGCGGTCTTGCCGGTGGCCGTGGGTCCGAGGATAGTGATGAGGGTATTACTCATCCAGGAAGATCAGCTTGGAGCGTTGCTTGTCGAACTCGTAGTTGCCAAACTGCTGCAGGCCGGTGCGGTTGATGATGAACTTGTAGTCGATGCCCTTGACGACGACCACCTCGACGTTCTCGCGGCGCTGTTCGCCGATCTGCATGTGCTTGAAGACGATGGTGGTGCGGTCGATGATGTTGCCCTCGGGGTCGAAGGACTTGTCGCGCAGGGGGAAGTCTTCCTTGGTGAGGCGCTGCTGGTAGAGCAGGCTCATGGCCTCCTCCCAGGAGATGGCTATGGGCTCGGCGTAGCGCTCGTCGATGAGCATGGGCACCTGGAAGCCGTTGGCGATGCAGGAGATTTCGCCGCTGGTGGAGTTGATCATGGTGACGTAGAGGGTGCTCTCGTCGTGGACGATGGTGGGCTGCACCTCGGGCTCGTTGTCGGTGCTCTTGCGGTCTACGAGGTCGACCACCTTGCCATTTTTCTTCCCATCGGCGGGCTCTTCGGTGGCGGTGAGGTTTTCGACGAGGGAGCGGGAGACGTAGTCCTCACGGAGCACGAGGAACTCGATGCGGCGGTTGAGCGAGTGGGCTGCCTGTTGGCGGTCGCCGCTGAGGGTGGCGATGTAGTCGCACTCCAGCACTGTGCCGGCGGAGAATTCGTATTTCTTGCCGTTGTAGATGACGGTCATGTCTTCGTCGAGGGTGCGGGGCACGCGTTCGGCATAGCCTTTGGCTACGAGGCGTTCGCGCTCGATGCCGCGGCTGACAAGGTAGTCCACCACACTCTGGGCACGGCGCTGAGAGAGGGTGTCGTTGGTGAGGCCCACATAGGGCTGGCAGTCGGTATGGGCGCGTACCTCAACCACCAGGTTGGGGTTGTTCTCCATGACAAGGTAGAGGTCCATCAGTGAGTCCATGAACTGTGACTGGATGTCGGTTTTGGCCAGTTCGAAGTTGATTTGCGGCAGCACGATGGGACGGCGTGGCACGGGTTCCATGCGGTAGTCGTGCACGATGGTCTTGTTGGTGTTGTATCCGCGGGTGCTCTCCGAGCCTTCTAAGGAGTAGTAGCTCTGCTTGGAGAGGTACATCTTGTACACTACGTCGCGGCGAACGATGGTGCTGTCGAACTTGTAGAAGCCTTTCTTGTCGGTGCGGGTCTCGGCGGTGGAGCCGTCGGAGCCTACGAGCTTGATGCGTACATCTTTCATGAGCTGCATTGACTTCTCGTCGCGCACGGTGCCCTGGATGGCGTAGTTGAGGCCGGGGAGTTCGAAGTAGAAGAGGTCGTCGTTGATGGGGGGCGCCTGGGTGCTGCGGTTGTCGTTCTGGGCGGCACGGTTGTGGGGGTCCACGTAAGGACGGTTGGAGGAGAAGTAGCCACGCTCCAGGATGTTATTCTTCGAGTGGTCGGGATAGAAGACGATGGACATCTCGTCGTAGGACGAGTTGATGGGGATGCCGAGGTTTTCGGGCACGGACCATTTGCCGTTGGGGTTGAGGCGGGTGTAGAAGAGGTCCTGTCCGCCGACGCCTGCCAGGCCGTTGGAAGAGAAGTAGAGCAGCGAGTCCTCGCGCAGCACCGGCATAATCTCCTTGCCGGGGGTGTTGACGATGGAGGTCAGGTTGACGGGACGGCCGAAGTCGTCGGCGGTGCTCTTGCGTGTGGCGCGCCAGAGGTCGTATTCGCCGAAGCCGCCGGGCATATTGGACGAGAAGTAGAGCGTCAGTCCGTCGGACGTAATGGCGGGATAGAGGAATGTGTAGGCGGTGTCGCCAAGGTGTACATAGGTGGGAGTGCTCCATTCGCCGGGCTTGACTTCCTCGGCGGGAGCGGTCTCCTCCTTAGGCTCTTCTTCCGTGTCACCTTTCTTCTTTTTCTTCTTGGAGCTCTTCTTGGCTACACTTTTTTTCTTTTTCTTGCTCTTTGAGTCGAGGTTCTGCTGGGCGCGATTGGAAGTGTAGATGCGGCAGCGCACGGTCTCGTTTTCGCGGATGTCGCAGCGCGAGAAGAAGACGGTGTTGCCATCGGGGGTGAAGGAGGGTTCGCCCTCGTTGACATCAGTGTTGATCTTGCCGCTCTTGTCCCAAGGCTCGGGGGTGGAGTTCCACTGGCCGTTGCGGTCTTGATATACCATGAAGATGTCGGAGTATGCCTGATCGGTCCAGGGGTCTTTGTCAAGGCCTTCGCCCTCGGGGAAACGGGCAGAGGTGAAGACAATCTTGGTGGTGTCGTTACCCACAAAGCGAGGGGCAAAGTCGTTGTAGTCCGTGCACCACTCCGATTTCTTGCTGATGGTATGGCGTGTGCGGTTGTTGGCCAGCTGGTTTACGTATATCAACGACTGTTTGCGCTTGGCGGCATAGCTGTCCTTGGGCTCCATTTCGAGGTATTTCTGGTAGTACTGCTCGGCCTCGTCGAATTTCTCCTGGAAACGGCACATCTCGGCCAGGTTGAAGTAGAGTTTGCGCTCGCTCTTGTAGTACTCCTCGTCGGCCAGGCGCTTGTAGATGCGCTCGGCGCGCGGGTAGTTGTAGGTCAGGCGGTAGCACTCGGCAATCTGGAAGTACACGCGGTTCTTCTCGGCCTTGTTGTCCTTGATTTTCTCGTATGCAGTCTCGTATTCCCTCACGGCCTCGATGAAACGTTGCTGGTCGAAGAGGTCGTCAGCCTTGGCGGCAAGACTTTTCGACTGGGCGTAGGCACCGGAGGCCATCAGCATGGCTGCAAAGAGCAGGAAGAGTCCTTTTTTGAGTGTTTTCATATATATACCCAAGTTTTCTTTTTGTTCGTACTAATATCTAATTCAACTCATTAAACGACCTTTGTGGCCGATTCAATGTGCCGATTCAAAATGCTAAAGTACGAATTTTTCCCGATATGGCAAAATATTTTTTTTTGTTCCCTTCCTCACGCGATAGATTCAACGCCGGAGTACCTCACTGCACCACCACTTTCCTAACACTGGAGGCTGTGGGTGTGGTGAGGCGGAGGAGGTAGGGACCGGCGGCGAGGCGGCTGACGTCGAGCGTGGCCGTGGCACGGAAGTCGACGGCCATGATTTCACGCCCGCCGAGGTCCGTCAGGACGGCGCGGACGGGGCTGTCGTCCCCGGCCTCCAGGACAAGGCAGCCACTAGCGGGATTGGGATACACTTCCACGCGCAGATCGGCATCGACGCCGCTCAGTCCCGCGCTGAAGTTGCGGAAGCCAAATTGTGCAACCCCGGGGTTGAGCAGGGTGGAGTCGTAGGCGTGATGTTGGTAGCGGCACAGGCTCTGCAGCTTCACCCAGTAGAACGCCTCCGGCACTAAGCTGTCCAGGCGGAGAGTTGTGTCGGCGGTTTCATACACGACGGTGTCGTCCGGCCCTTCGACGGTCACGCGGTAGCTGTCGCCAGAGCCGCTGTTCCACTGGAGCACCGCCCACCCGTCGCCCCGCTCTCTCATGCGCAGCCCCGAAGGCCTCCGGCAGCGCGTCCTGTCGGGCTCCAGGATCGGAAACTCACCCCCCCACATGCAAGAACCAGATGAACCCGGCAATGGGAATAAATATGGTGGTGTTTCTATACTGTCTCCCTCCCTTGTCTGATACCATCGTTGTGCGGTGAATCCGGGTTCGTAACGTACCAATATATCTAAAACCGATACCAATGGTGCATGACAGACTATCACATAGAAAGTGTCGTTCAGTTGCCATGGACGATGGAAATAGATTTCGTTGCAGTTTTCTCCATAATCAAACTCAAAATAATTGTTTGATGCCCTGAATCTCAAATAACGATATACAACAGATGAATCATACCATGCTGTATCAAGGAAAATATACTGATTGTTTTCCTTTATTGCAAGCACTGCATAAACCGATGAATCCAAAGGGAGCTCCCCCCGGATGGACACTCCGTATAGCATGGTTCCCGGAGAGGCTATATTTTCCCACCAAATATTACCTGACCAATGTATAATGTCGTTTGAGTCATAAAGCATCAGATTGGAGGTATGTGGATGAAATAGATAGCAACTATTATTTTCTGTGATGGTATCCTGACCGTGAGAAGAAGCCACCGTCAATATAATCAATAACAGAAATAAACTTTTTTTCATAGCTTTATTTTTTAGTTAGACAAACATCTGACATTTAACAATCCTATTGGTTGTATTGGAGAATTGTCAAATCCTGCATTTAAGGGTGGCGAATTAGATGAAATAGGATGGTAAAAACGATTCGGTCTTATATTGTTAATTATCACAACCCTCAAAGTGCTGCTTGAGGGACAATAAGCAGGTGTGGCAGAGTAAATATTGTTTGCTGGATATGATGCCGCCGCATCCCTCAAGAGGAAATGGAGCCCTCCTGACCCCACAAAAAACCTCCCGTCCAGATTGGCCAGGGATTGGAATTGCCAATCGGAGTCATTAGCATAGACCGAGGGGTATGTCGCGGATTGGTAGGGGGTGAGGTAGACAAAATTGGATTGGAATGCGGGCGTGGGAAAGTCGCTGAGCACCACAATACGCTTCGCGTTTGGCATAATGCCATTTCCCAAAGATAGCTTTTGTATGGTATCAGGTACTCTTGCGAGTTGTTGTTTTTCATGTAGTCAATGTCAAATAAGCGGAATTTGTTGAAATCAGTTATATTCTGGGTCCTCTCTCCACGGTATACGATAGCCATATCGTTATGTTTAATGAATTCCGCCCGCGTTTGTGCCCAATCTACATTTTCAAGTTCGTTGAAGATGTAAATATTATCTATCTCCGGATCTGTCGGGTTGCCTTTGTGGAATCTTCTGAGTGCAATCCCTTCCTGTCCGCCTACGTTGCCGTATCCCACCAGGACCACCCAATCATCGGTCGACACCACATCGTGCCATTGCTCGACATCATTCGGAGTAGAGCAATACGACTCGAAGACCGAAACCGATGTGGGAAGTGTGCCACCTGGCACATATCCTTCACAGTCCACCCACACGCCCTGTGCCAATATCGTGCAGCCCCCACTCCTGTTATATCCCACTGCAGCCACTCGCGGGGCGCCGGTACCGGGGTCTTGGTATACTTCCATTCTGTTCAACTCGGTGGTTCCTGTAATGTTAAAAAAGTCAACTTGTACGAATGTCCCCACAATATTCAACAAATCTGTGGCCATGAAAGTTCCAAGCACCCCCTCGCCTTTATTGTTGTCTACGCCACAGAAATACACTATACCGCCTAAAATCCTGAAGTCATTCACAATGATTTTGTCAAAGGCCAGAGAAGGCAGCATAAAATACTTGTACGTCAAAGTGGTACTGTTCTCATATGTAAACCATTGCTTTGTACTGCTCCATACATACGTAACCACCTCGGTCGGGGACATGTTTCTAACTATTGTTTTGCCGCCGTCCGTGAGACCAGCATCCTCTGCCATAACGCTACTATACTGCGCCCCTGCGGAGACCGACAGGGCCAACAGCATGCATAAAAAAACAATTTTTTGCGTCATCTTTTTCATATTCAGTCGGTTTTATTGTTTGCAGCAAAATGGATAATGCTGCAAATATACAAAATTTTTCAATATGGGGAGAAAAAAAATAACACCCGCTAAAGAAAAAAACTCCTCCGCGCGCAAGTGCCTGTCGCACACCGCCCCGACACCTGCCAAATTCGGCCCTTCTCATATAGTTCCTATATAAGAAATGCCGAATTATGTACCTCTTCGACCCCTCTCGGACCCCTCCTGTGGAGAAGCAGCGGCGGCGGGGGGGCGGGGTCAGAGTTTGAGTTTGCTCTGGGCCAGCTCGGGGGTGACGGTGAAGGTGGTGCCTTTGGGGAGGGAGGGGAGGTCGAACATGAGGTCGGTCATGATGCTTTCCATGATAGAGCGGAGACCGCGGGCGCCGAGGTGGTAGCGCACGGCGTTGTCGACGATGAGGTCGAGGGTCTCGGGGGCGAACTCGAGGGTGACGTCGTCCATGAGGAAGAGTTCCTGGTACTGTTTGACGAGGGCGTTTTTGGGTTCGGTGAGGATGCGGCGCAGGGCCTCGCGGTCGAGGGGCTGGAGGGCGGTGAGCATGGGGAAGCGGCCCACGAGTTCGGGGATGAGGCCGAATTTCTTGAGGTCCATGGGCTGGACATACTGCAGCATGTTGTCGCGGTCGAGGGTGGCGCGGGTTTCGTCGCCCTTGAAGCCGATGACGTTGCTGTTGAGGCGGGCGGCAATGGCGCGTTCAATGCCGTCGAAGGCGCCGCCGCAGATGAAGAGGATGTTGCGGGTGTTGATGGTGATGAGTTTCTGCTCGGGGTGCTTGCGTCCGCCCTCGGGGGGCACGGAGACGAGGGCGCCCTCGAGGAGTTTGAGCAGGGCCTGCTGTACGCCTTCGCCGCTGACGTCGCGGGTGATGGACGTGTTCTCGCTTTTGCGGGCAATCTTGTCGATTTCGTCGATGAAGACGATGCCGCGCTCGCAGGAGGGCACGTCGTAGTCGGCGGCCTGGAGCAGGCGCACGAGGACGTTCTCCACGTCGTCGCCCACGTAGCCGGCCTCGGTCAGCGTGGTGGCGTCGGCGATGCAGAAGGGCACCTTGAGCAGCCGCGCTATGGTGCGGGCCAGGAGGGTCTTTCCGGTGCCTGTTTCACCTACCATGACGATGTTCGACTTCTCGATTTCTACGTCGTTGTTGTCGTGGTGGGTGGCGTTGTAACGCAGGCGCTTGTAGTGGTTGTAGACGGCCACGGCGAGGACGCGCTTGGCGGCGTCCTGGCCTATGACGTACTGGTCGAGGAAGGCGCAGATGTCGGCCGGGGTGGGTATGGGTTCGTTGTCGATGGCCGCGTCGGGCTGGCTGGAGCCTTGGTGCTCCTTGAATATCTGTCCGGCCTGGCGGGCGCAGTCTTCGCAGATGTAGCCGTTAAGACCGCTGAGTAGCATGCCTGTCTGCGACGCCGGGCGGCCGCAGAAGGAGCAGTGTTCTTCGTTAGGGGTTGTTTTTTTTGACATAGAGAGGGGGTTGAATTACAATAACTGGTTTTTCGAGGCGTCTTGCCTGATGAATATGAAAAGGAGGATGGTGAAGGCCAGCATCGAGGAGCCGCCGTAGCTGAAGAAGGGCAGGGGAATGCCGATGACGGGCACAAGGCCCAGCACCATGCCTACGTTGACGAAAAGGTGCATAAAAAGGATGCTGGCCACGCAGTAGCCGAAGATGCGCGAGAAGGGCGACCGTTGCCGCTCGGCCATGTTGACGAGGCGTTGCAGCAGCACGCCGTAGAGTATCAGCAGAATGGTGCATCCCAGGAAGCCCCATTCTTCACCCACGGTGCAGAAGATGAAGTCAGTGTGCTTCTCGGGCACGAAGTTGGCCTTGGTGACAGTGCCGCCGAGGAAGCCTTTGCCAATGAGGCCGCCGGAGCCGATGGCTATCTTGGACTGGTTGACGTTGTAGCCTGAGCCCTGCAGGTCCTCGGTCTTGCCCAGCAAGACGTCGATGCGCTCGCGCTGGTGGCTCTCCAGAACGTTGTTGAAGACAAAGTCGACTGAGAAGACGAAGGCGGCGCAGCAGAGGAAGATGGCGATGGCGCGGAGGTAGTCCTTGCGCGTGCGCTTGTTGAGCCACACGAAGAGGTAGGCCACGGCCAGCAGGGCCAGGATGCCGAGGAGAATGTATTTGTTAACCAGCAGTGCCAGCACGAAGAGGGCTATAGCCGCCACGCCCACCACGAGCACCGCGCCCGAGACGCCTTCGCGGTAGAGGGGGAAGATGAAGCTGGCGAAGACCAGAGCCGAGCCGGTGTCGTGCTGCAACAGCACGAGGGCGGCGGGGATGGCAATGAGCACTATGGAGACCATCTTGGTGCGCAGGTCTTTGAGGTCGACATCGATGGCCGATAGGTATTTGGCCAGAGCCAGGGCGGTGGCGAACTTGGCGAATTCGGAGGGTTGGAAGCGGAAGCCGCTGATGTCGATCCACGATTTGCCGCCGTTGACGGTGACAGCCAGGAAGAGGGTCAGTATCAATAGACCCAGGACGATGCCGTAGATAGGGTAGGCCATGTTAGAGAAGACGCGTGGCTCGGTGAGCAGGATGACGGCGGCCGTGAGTATGGCCAGGCCCATCCAGATGAGCTGCTTGCCAGGGTACTGCTTGAAGTCGAAGATGGCGGCGTGGCTCTCATCATAGCAGGCCGAGTAAATGTTCATCCACCCGAAGAGCATGATGGCCAGGTAGATCCCGATGGTAATCCAGTCCAGTTTGAGTTTTTCTTGGTACATGTTCTACTTCTTTTTCTTCTTCACTCTCCGGGTGAGGGGGAGTTTCTGGCAGGGGTTGATTTCTTTGTACATCTTCTCGACGTCGGTGCGTTTCACTTCGCCGTTGAGGTATTTTTCCACCAGGAGGCCTGCGATGGGTGCCGCCCAGGTGCCGCCGCCGCCCTGAGCGTTCTCCACGTAGACGGCCATGGCTATCTTGGGGTTGTCCTTGGGGGCAAAGCAGATGAAGACGGAGTGGTCGTTGCCGAAGTTCTCGGCGGTACCGGTCTTGCCGCAGATGTCGAGGCCGTCGACGCGGGCGCGTCGTGCCGTGCCGCCGGCCACATGCACCACGTCGTACATGCCCGCGGCAGCGATGTCGAAGTATTGGCGGTCGATGCCGGTCTCGTGACGTTGGAGGTATTTCTCGTTGCGCACCGAGTCGGGGCCGTAGAAACGCACCATGTGGGGTGTGATGTAGTAGCCGCGGTTGGCCACGATGGCCGCGAGGTTGGCCATCTGGATGGGCACCACGGTGACCTCGCCCTGGCCGATGGAGTTGGAGTAGATGGTGGAGAAGGCCCAGCGTTCCTTGCCGTACCACTTGTTGTAGAAGGCTGTGTCGGGGATGTTGCCCGAGGAGAGTCCGCTCTTGGGCAGGTCGATGTCGAGCTTCTGTCCGAAACCGAAGCGCATCATGTAGTCGTGCCAGACGGTGAGGCCGTACTGGGCGTCCTTGTAGAGGTTTTTGTATTTTCCCTGTTGCACAACGCGGCGGTAGACCTGGTAGAAGTAAGGGTTGCAACTCATCTTGATGGCCTCCTGCACCGAGCGTGCCGAGGGGTGGTTGTGGCATCCCACGAGGTTCTTCTCGCAGGCGAAGCCGCTGTTGGGGCTGATGACGCCGAGGTCGAGAGCCACCATCGACTGGGCCACCTTGAAGATGGAGCCCGGCGGATACTGGCCGATGAGGGCGCGGTTGAGCATGGGCTTGGAGATGTCGCTGTTGAGCATCAGGTAGTTCTTGCCGCGTATGCGTCCCACAAGGAGGTTGGGGTCGTAGGTGGGGGCCGAGACCATGGCGAGGATTTCGCCCGTGGAGGGTTCGATGGCCACGACGCATCCGCGCTTGTTGGCCATAAGCTCCTCGGCGTAGGTCTGGAGGTCGGCGTCGAGGGTGGTGTAGAGGTTGCATCCCTCGATGGGCAGGGTGTCGAATTCGCCGTGGCGGTAGGGGCCTATCTCGCGGTTGTGGGCGTCGACATGCATGATTTTCTTGCCCTTGGTGCCGCGCAGCACCTCTTCGTAGCTCTTCTCGAGGCCGCTCTTGCCGATGTAGTCGCCGCGCTTGTAGTAGGGGTCCCGGTCCAGGTCGCCTTGGTCCACCTCGCCCACATAGCCCAGCACCTGCGCCGCGATGGGGCGGTCGTAGATGCGCAGGGTGCGCTGCGAGATGTAGAAGCCTTTGAAGCGGAACATCTTGTTCTCGAACTTGGCGTATTCCTCCTTCGAGATCTGCTTCATGAAGATGGAGGCCGAGTAGGGGGAGTATTTGCGGGCCTTCGTCATGCGCTCCTCGAAGTCGTCGAGGGTGATGCCGAGGCTCTGGCAAAAGTAGGCGGTGTCGAGGTCCTTCACCATGCGGGGAATGACCATGAGGTCGTAGACGGCCTCGTTGTGGACGAGGAGTTCGCCGTGGCGGTCGTAGATGAACCCGCGGGCGGGGTATTGCGTCACGTTGCGCAGCGACTGCATCTCGGCCTTCTCCTTGTATTCGGGATTGAAGAGCTGCAGCACAGCCAGGCGCCCCACAAAGAGGGCTCCTACAACGATGAAGATAATCTTCACCACATGGCTCCGGTCGGCATATTTATTGGACATAATTTTCTTTTAACGCCAACCGCCATTAAATATTGCCTGCGTGAATAATTTTTTTTATTGCCGCCAGCGGAGTGTCTCGATGAGGTGGTCGATGTCGCGCTGCATGTACTCCAGCATGGGGGCCAGGGAGTCGTTGTTGGGCGCCTTGTTGATGTAGAGGGCGCCGCGCAGGAAGTGGCGCACCGAGTCGGTGGCGTAGAACTGGTATGTCGAGGCCACGCGGCTGCCTTTGAGGTGCCAGCGGACGGCATGCACCGTGTGATCCTCGCTCTCGTAGACCTGCTCGTCGATGCCCGAGGTGAACTGATAGTGCTTCTCCAGCATGCGCGACGAGGTGTCGATCTGGCCGCGCAGGTCGTCGCGGCCGTTCAGCTGCTTGTAGGTGAGGAACACCACGCCGTCCCACTGCGGATACATCAGGTCGATCCAGCGCTCCCCCTTGGGGGCGTCCTTCTCCGTCCACTCGATGCACTTGTTGGCCTCGAAGATGAAGGGGAAGGTCTTGGTGTAGCCCGAGAGGACGATGGTGGTATCGCCGCCGAAAACCAACGTGTCGCCGGGATTCGTGCGCATGGTGTCCAGCAGGAAGTACTCATGCTCCGGCATGTCGACGCGCAGGTAGGCCTGCGGCTTGGGGGTGTAATCGCCGTTGCCGCCGCAGCCGAACAGGGTGAACGTAGCCGCCACTGTAAGTAGTATATTTTTGATTTTCATTTACTTTTAACTTTAAACCTTAAACTCTAAACTTTATTTTGTATCTTTGCACCCATGAATCGCCTGCAACACTTCCTGCGTGCCAAGACGCAGTTCAACCTGCACTCGCCCTTCGTCTACGGGCTCTACACCGAGGTGCTCTTCTCGCGTGCTCCGGGTGCGCCGCGTGGCCGCTACGAGGGCGCCCTCTGGCGCCTGGAGCGCCACTATGGCGTCGCGGCCGACCGTCGTTCCGGCGGCGAGGCCACGTTCTCCTGCCCCGACGGCGACTTCCTCCTCCTCGACCATCCCCACCGCCGCGAAGACCGCTGGCAATCCGTCATGGACGACCCCCGCTGGCAGGTGACGCTCGACTTCTTCTCCTACGGCATCGCCGTGCGCAACCCGCGCCTTTCGCGCCAGCATTTCATCCTGCGTTAGCGCATCTGGCGCCCGTCGAGCATGGGCACGAAGCTGTAGGCGCCGAATTTCTCCACCTTCCACTCGCTCTGCGAAGGGCCGTTCTTGGTGATGCGCAGCATCTCCTGCCCCTCGTCGTCGTCCAGGGGGATGACCATGATGCCGCCCTCCTTCAGCTGCCCCATCAGGGCCGCCGGTACCTCGCGTGCACCGCAGGTGACGATGATGCGGTCGTAGGGACCGTAGTCCACTTCCGTCAGCCCGCGGTAGCCGTCGCCGAGGAAGCAATGGGCACGGAAGCCCAGTTGGCTGAGCAATGTGCGTGTCTTGTCGAAGAGCCCTTTCTGGCGTTCGATGCTGAACACTTTGGCTCCCATCTTGCAGAGGATGGCCGTCTGGTAGCCGCTGCCGGTGCCTATCTCCAGCACCTTCATGCCCGGCTGTACGCTGAGCAGCTGGCTCTGCATGGCCACGGTGGAGGGGTGCGAGATGGTCTGGTCGCAGCCTATCTTCAGCGCGCGGTCCTGGTAGGCAAAGGCGTCCAGGGCGCTGTCGATGAACCAGTGGCGCGGCACCTCGTTCATGGCCCGTAGCACGGCCTCGTCCACAATGCCCTTGCGGCGCAGTTCGTCGCACAGCTGCTGGCGCAGGCCTTTATGTTTGAAGGTGTCAATCCTTGTCATAGCTGAATCCCTGTGCCACCAGGTCGATAGTCGTGTTCTGCGGCGTCACCATGACGGAGGGCATGCCCTGCTCGGTGACGTAGCCTATGATGTGGATGCCCTCCATGGTCTTGACCTTCTCGTAGTCGGCCTGGCTGACGGTGAAGAGCAACTCATAGTCCTTGCCGCCGTTGAGGGCGCAGCTGACGGGCAGCAGGTTCTTGCTCATCTCCGAGCATACGCGCGAGCACTGGTAGTCGATGGGCAGACGCTCCTCGTACACCTCGCAGCCGTGGCCGGAGGCTTTGCCGAGGTGCAGCAGGCTGTCTGCCAGGCCCTCGCTGACGTCGGTCATCGACGTGGGCACCACGCCGCGTTCCGCCAGGCTTTTCACTATGTCCATGCGTGGCTCGGGCTTGAGGAAGCGCTCCAGCACGTAGTCGAAGCCGTCCAGGTCGGGCTGGAAATTGGGGTTGGCTTGATAGGTGACCTTCTCCCTTTCGAGCACCAGCAGGCCGGCATAGGCGCTGCCCAGGTCGCCGCTGACGCAGATGAGGTCGTTGTGCTTGGCACCGTGGCGGTAGGTGATGCGGTCCTCGTCGGCGGTGCCTATTAGGGTGACACTGATCACCATGCCGTCACGTGTGCTGGCGGTGTCGCCGCCCACAAGGCTCACGTCGTAGCGGTCGCAGCAGAGGCGTACGCCGGCGTAGAGCTCGTCCAGCGCCTCCACCGAGTAGCGGTTGCTCACGGCGATGGAGACCAGAGCCTGGCGCGGCGTGCCGTTCATGGCCGCGATGTTGCTGATGGCTATGGCCACGGCCTTGTAGCCCAGGTGCTTCAAGGGTGTGTACATCATGTCGAAGTCCACGCCCTCCACCATGGTCTGCACCGTCACGAGGGTCTTTTCCCTGCCCTCGCCGAGCACGGCGCAGTCGTCGCCCTTGCAGCCGCTGTCAGCCGTCAGGCGGTCGATGAGGCGCACCTTGCCCAGCTGGCCTATCTCGGTGCGTCCTTCTTGGTATTGCAGTTGTTCCATTGTCTATTCTTTGTTAGTCATCCAGTTTATCAATATGCCTGTCGCCACGCTGGCGTTGAGGCTCTCGGCGGTGCCGCCGAGGTTGGGTATGAGCACGGGGTGGGTCACCTGCGCCATCACCTCGGGGCTGATGCCGCGGCTCTCGTTGCCAATGACCAGCACTTTGGGGCTTGACGATTGAAGGTTGAAGGTTGAGAGCCTCTTGCCCTGCAGCGAGGCGCCGTAGACGGGCATGCCGCATCCGGCGAGCCACTCAGGCAGGTCGGCATATTCCACCTGCGTGCGGAAGATGGCCCCCATGGTGGCCTGCACCACCTTGGGGTTGTAGCAGCTCACGGTGTCGGGGCTGCACACCACGTGGCGCACCCCGAACCAGTCGGCCGTGCGCAGCATGGTGCCCAGGTTGCCGGGATCCTGTATGCGGTCCAGGGCCAGGGTGAGCGGCGTGTGGAGTGTGGCGTGCGGGGCGAGGCCTCGCTCCACGAGCATCCACACCTGGTTGGGGCTCTTGAAGTTGGAGAGGCGTTCCAGCTCGGAGGGACTCACCTCGAAGGTCTCTGCGACCGCGATGCCGTCGGCGTGCGCCGTCAGCCATTCCGCCGTGGCGCACACTGTCAGCACGCGGAATCCCGACGACAGGGCCTCGGCACACATCTTGGCCCCTTCGACAACAAAAACCGCCTCCTCGTCGCATCTTTTCTGCAGGCGGTAGGCGGCCAATTCCTTTAGTTTATTTTTGCTTATCAATCTACTTTGTCTACTTGGTTTAAAGCTCGATATACATGTTGTTCTCCTGGGCCAGGCGGCGCAGGTTGATGATGGCGTAGCGCATGCGCCCGAGGGCGGTATTGATGCTCACGCCCGTGCGGGCCGCGATGTCCTTGAAGTCGCACTTGCCGTAGTGGCGCAGGATGACCACGCGGCGTTGCTCCGGCGGCAGCATCTTCACCAGCTTGCGGATGTTGGCGCTCGTCTGCTTCTTCATGATGGCATGCTCGGCGTTCTCGTCCTGGATTTTGAGGTTGTCCACCACATCGCCCTCCGGCTTGTTGGGCACGATGGGCATCTTGTTGTTGCGGCGGAAGTAGTCCACTATCAGGTTGTGCGCTATACGCATCACCCAGTGCACAAACTTGTTCTCGTCCTTGTACAGGCCCGAGTTGATGGTGACGATTACTTTGTAGAAGGTGTCCTGGAAGATATCGTCCGCCGTTTCCTTCTCTTTCACCACCGAAAAAATGTAGCCATACACCTTGGCTTGATAGCGCTCCAAGAGTGCCTCAAAGCAGGATGCGTCGCCTTGCTGGTAGCGCGTAATCAGTTCGTTGTCTGACAGTTGTCTTGTTTTTACGTCCGTCATTTTCCTCTATTTTTTAGGGGTTAAAACTGATAGGTTTGCTTCATTCAATACCTTTTAGTTCTACATTTTTTCGGCTGCAAAATTACACATTTTTTTTAACATGCAAGAAAAAAAATAAAAAAAACAAAAAAAATCATCCCCACCCGACAGGGAGATAATACGTGTCCGATTCGGCCGTTCTTATATTGTTTTCATATAGTTCTCATATTGTTTACATATTGTTCTTATATCTACAATATAGGAACAATATAAGAACAATATGTAAACAATATAAGAACAATATAAGAACGGCCGTATCGGATACCTCTCGGACGGGTTTTGGGTGGGGGTTGATAAAAGTTTTGCCGGGGTGGCATAATATTTTTCTTTTTCCGGCGTTATGGATGGTTGTTATAATAGAATGACATGGAACTGAAAGATACTTTGAAAGACCTCGTTTTCAAGAAAAGCGAGCTGAAACAGAACGTTTACCAGGCCACGAAGGAGACCTTCGAGCTCTTCCGTCGCGAGACCCGCGAGCTCATCGAGCTTTTCCGTACGCGCTGCCGCGAGGAGGGCCGCCAGGTGGCCTTCGAGTTCACCGACCGCGGCGATTTCGAGTTCGAGGTGAAGTTCGCCGGCGACATACTGCTCTTCATGATGCACACCAATGTCTTCGAGTTCTCGCGCGACCACCAGGTGATGAAGACCCCCTATGTGCGTGAGGACCCGCGGCGCTCCTACTGCGGAGTCATCCACATCTACAACTTCCTGGCCGACAGTTTCGCCTACCAGCGCGACAACGACCTGGGATACATGATCGGCCGCGTCTTTGTCAACAACGAGCGCCACTATTTCATCGAGGGCAAGCGCGAGCTGGGCATGCTCTACACCAATTTCAACACCTCGACGGTCACTCCGGAGAGTGTGCAGGGCATCATCGAATCGGCCATCGAGTATACCACCAATTTTGATCTTTTGACCCCTCCGTACGACGAGGTGAAGCTCGTTTCTGTGGGTGAGATGAGGACCAATTTTGATAAAAAATCATTGGTCACCGGCAAGCGTTTAGGCTTTCGTTTTCAGGCAGATAACGAATAAGGGGCAAAAGATATCAACCGGCGGGGTTGAAAAAAATTTTGCCATGTCGGAAAATGTTCGTAATTTTGCACCCGCTTTTGACGAAAAAAAGAGTCGAAAAAGTGATGCCGCGTTCGTCTAGCTGGCCCAGGACGTGAGATTTTCATTCTCAAAATCGCGGGTTCGAATCCCGCACGCGGTACAAAAGAAATAGAATAAAGAATTAAGAAATTAGAAATTAGAAAATGGCACACCACAAGTCTGCAAAAAAGAGAATTCGCTCGAGCGAAAAAAGAAGAGTTGAGAACAGATACTATGCCAAGACCATGCGCAATGCTCTGCGCGACTTCCGTGCTCTGGAAGACAAGGCCGTGGCCACCGAGCGTCTGCCCAAGATGATCAGCATCATCGACAAGCTGGCCAAGCGTAGCGTCATTCACAAGAACAAGGCTTCCAACCTGAAGTCCAAGTGCATGCGCCAGGTCAACGCCATGTAAGTAATCGCGTCACAGCTGATTCTTGAAAAAAAGTTAAGCCGCCCTCGATCGAGAGCGGCTTCTTTTCATGTCTTGTTTCCTATTCCAGGACGGCGGCGGCCTCGTCGGCGTCCCAGTAGGTCATGTTGCGGTAGGGGTTCTGCTCGTCTTTCTGGCGTGAGAGGCGTATCTGCTCGTCGACGTACTGCTGGATGGCGTTGTAGCGGTCGAGCAGGCGCTGCCAGCGGGCGTTGTCGAGGCGGTCGGTGCCCTCGAGGGCGCAGAGCACATGGTAGGCGTGGGCGTCGCGCTGTGCGGGGTAGGCCTGCCAGAGGTCGTCGAGGCGGCGGTTGATGTCCGCCCAGCTGCCGAGGGTGCCTTTCTCCACGTCGGCGATGAGCTGCTCCATGTCGGCCTTGGCCACCAGCTGTCCTCCGAGGTTGATCCACTCTTTGGTGCGTGCGCCTTCGGCCAGGGTGGGTGAGGGGAGGGCGTCGCCGCCGGCGGCGGTGAGGTACTTCATGGCGTAGTATACGAGCATGTCCCCGTAGGCCTGCAGGCCTTCCTTGGCCTTGAGGATGACGGTGCGGCGCTTGCCTTTTTCCATGCCGTCGGCATAGACGGTGCCGTCGGTGCTGGCGGCTATCCACTGGCGCAGCAGCTCCATGCCGCGGAGCATCTCCTCGGCGGTGTCGGGGGCGAGGTTGTCGAACTCGATGTTCTGGGCCTTGAACTTGCGTTTGTCGCGTTTGGCGAACTTCTTGCTGTTGCGGTTCATGGCGTACATGTTGTACATCCACCAGTAGGCGGGCATGACTTCCAGCTGGTCCTTGGCGAGGTTGTTGTTCACCAGGGCGAAGGGCAGTGTGATGTCGAGCTCCGACGGGTAGTCGGCTTTGGCCAGGAGGCAGTAGGAGGCGAAGCGGCTGCTGTGCTTGAAGGAGCAGCAGAGGCCGGGCCAGAAGCCGCGTCCGGCGGCCAGCTCGTTGTCGGCGGTGCGGCTGTTGTGGTTGGAGCCGATGGTGCCGCCGGCGGCGATGTTGCTTTGGCCCATGATGAGGCCGGCGATGAGGAAGGAGTTGTTGTGGTGCTGTTCGTGGGCGGGGAAGATGATGCTGTTGCCCACTTCGCAGCGTGCCAGGGTGGAGTTGTCGCCGACGACGGTGTCGTTGAGGCGGAGACCGAACTCGAGGTGCACGTGTTCGCCCAGGAGGAAACGCTCGGCGATGACGCCGTATTCCAGGGTGCATCCGTAGCCCACCACGCCGTCGCGCAGGACTATGCAGCTGTCGATGCGCGAGGGGTCGTCGGCCGTGGAGCGGACGACGAGGTTGTGCAGGCTTTTGGTGTTCTTCACCACGCAGTTGTCGCCGAGTTGGCCGTAGCGGCCTTCGGGGGTGGCGAGGAGCCGGCGGGTGTATTGCTCCAGTCTCTCCATCAAGGTTTTGCGACCGCGGTAGCGGGCCCATAAATAGGCGTCGCCGATGGTCATGCCGCTGAAGGGCAGTATGCGGCGGCCGCCGTTCTCGTTCATGGGTTCGAGCCACGAGGGGTCGTCGGGGGCGGCGGTCATCTCGTCGATGTTGAAGAGGAGCGCGTTGTCGCCTATGGTGTAGCCGCTGAGCATGTGGACGTTGTGGACTGTGGGGTGGTTGCCGAGGGCGGTGTCGGCGAGGGTGGAGCCATAGATGCCTTCGGGCAGTGCGAGGGCACCGTCGGTGCGACGGCGGCTCTCGATGCTGCCAAGAGAGACAGCACCCATGAAGGTGCTGTTTCTGATGCAGTCGGGGCAGAAGGGTTCTGCCACACGCAGGGCGCTCCAGTCCTCGGCACAGTTGCCCTGGCGCTCGAGTTGTTCAATCTCGGCAGGGGTCAGGGGGCGGTAGGATGGGTTGCTCATAGGGGATGTTTACTTGTAAAGGTTGACAAATTCTTCGATGCTGCCTTCGATGCGCTGCTTGTCTTTGAAGTAGTCGTAGGTGCTCATTTTGAGTTCTACGGAGGCTTCCTCGTCGCAGACCACCACGGCGTGGGGGTGCATCTGGAGCATGGAGGAGGTCCACATGTGGTTGACACCGGTCTCGATCATGTGGTGCAGGGCGCGGGCTTTCTTGGGGCCGTTGCAGAGGATGAGAACCTCGCGGGCGTCCATGACGGTGCCTACGCCGACGGTGAGGGCCTGTTTGGGCACTTTGCTCTCGTCGTTGTCGAAGAAGCGGCAGTTGGCCTGGATGGTATTGGTGGTGAGGGTCTTGATGCGTGTGCGGCTGGCCAGGGAGGAGCCGGGCTCGTTGAAGGCGATGTGGCCGTCGGGTCCCACACCGCCCATGAAGAGCTCCACTCCGCCGGCGGCGGCAATCATCTCCTCGTAGTGTGCACACTCGGCCTTGAGGTCTTTGGCGTTGCCGTCGAGGATGTGGACGTTCTCGGGCTTGATGTCGATGTGGTTGAAGAAGTTGTTCCACATGAAGGAGTGGTAGCTCTCGGGGTGGTTGACGTCAAGACCTACATACTCGTCCATGTTGAAGGTTACCACGTTCTGGAAGCTCAACACTCCGCACTTGTTGAGTTTCACCAGATGCTGGTAGAGTCCGAGGGGGGAACTACCGGTGGGGCATCCGAGGACAAAAGGATGCTCCGCCGTGGGATGAAAATCGATGATTTTTTTTGCCACATAGTTAGCGGCCCAGACAGACATCTCGTCATAGTCTTTTGTAATGATTACGCGCATATTTTAAAATATTAAATTATTGATATGGTGTTTGTTGTGTTTTGTATGGATGTTGCTTCAATGGTTTTTCCAAGATGCAAATATACATATTTTTTCAAATATGCGCAGAAAAAGTATCGTTTTTTTTAGTCCGTTTCTTCCTCGGACTGTGGGTCAGGTTCGGGGTCAGGTTCGTCGGGGGTTGGGGGTTGGAGGTTGAGGGAGGCGTCGACATAGTCGGTGGGGATGATGGCGGTGCCTTTGCGGGATTTGCTGGTGTGGACGTTGTCGATGCCCAAGGCGAGAATCTGGCTTGCGGTGGTGCCGATGCTGCGGCCGCCGGGGAGAAGTTTTTTGCGGCTGAGCTCGAAGATGTCGAGGGCGTCGCGGAGGTGTTTGCCTATGATGTCGTATTCTTTGAGGAAGTTGCCGGTGCGGTCGATCATTTCCTGGGCGAGGGCGTAGAGTTTTTGGTGATTCTGCTCTTGGTCGATGTGGGTCCAAGTGATACGGATGATGCGGAGGGCGGCGTAGAGGGTCTGTTCGTCGGCGATGAAGACTTTTTTCTGCATGGCGTCCTGCCAAAGTGCAGGCTCTTCGGCGGTGGCCGCCCAGAGGGCGGGTGGCTGGGGGACGAACATGATGACGAAGTCGAGGTGGGGGTTGACCTGATACTGGGTGTAATTCTTGGCCGAAAGCTCGTCGACATGGTCCTTGATGCTGCGGATATGGTCTCGGAGATACTGGCGACGGATGTTTTCATCGTCGGCGTTGGCGAAGTTGATGAAGGCTGTCATGGAGACTTTGGAGTCGATGATGACGTCGCGCTTGTCGTCGAGATGGAGGAGGACGTCGGGTCGGAGGTTCTCGGCGTCGGAAGGACGGATGGTCTGGCCGTCGGCGTCGCGCATGACGGTTTGAACCTCGAAGTCTTTGCCTTCTGAGAAGCCCTGCTTTTGGAGCAGGTTGCTCAGGATTACCTCGCCCCAGTCGCCTTGGGTTTTGCTTTCGTGTTTGAAGGCGCGTGTGAGCTCTTCGGCACTTCGCTGGGCGGCGATGCTCTGGCGGATGATGTGCTCCATGTTGGTCTTGATTTCGGCGCTCATATTGGTCTGGACGGTGGAGTTCTTGGCCATCTCTTCTTTCATTTTGTCGATGGTCTCCTTGAGCGGTTTGACGATGGAATCGATGTTGCGGGTGGAGGAGGAGGAGAATTCCTCTTGGCGACGTTTGAGCATCTCGTCGGAGGTGTTGAGTACCTGTTCCTTGACCATTTTTACGGTGCTCTGGAAACGTTCCTCGAGAGCACGGGTGTCGGCTTGGTGTCGGCGTTCCTGCTCATCGATGAGTTTTTGGTAGGCCTGACGGGTCTCGTCGAGCACTTGCTCGTGTCGGCGACGGGCCTCCTCCTTGTAGTTGGCGAGGGCTTTGGCGTCGTCATCCTTGGTCATCTGAAGGGTGCGTTCGGCGTCGGTTTTCGCAGACTGGATGGTCTTTTCGGATTCTTCTTTCTGTCTGTCGAGGCGTGCGGTATAGTCGCGGGTGAGGTCTGCGATGCGTCTTTGGTGCTCCTGTCGTGTTTCGTCGAGGCGCTGCGATAGATTCTTCGTTTCGGTCTGCCATCGTGCTTCCTCTGTCGAGAGGCGGGCTTCAAGGTCGTGTTTTTCGTTGCGTAGGCGGTTGTTGGTGCGATAGCTGATGAGCATTGTTGCCAGCAGGCCGGCAATGAGGATGGCTGATATGATGGTAATGACGGTCATAAATAGAATTGTATATATGTATATTGTATGGTTATAACGTAGAAAAACTTCTCTTATTGCGCGTGTTTGAATAAAAAAAATTTGGTCAGTTGAAAAAATGTTCGTAACTTTGCAGTCTCCAAAAATGGGAAAGTTGTGCCCTGTATACCCGTTCAGTGTGCTCTTTTTCAGGTTGGTAGATGTTTTGTGCGCATATCCGTCGGCGTTCCAAAACAGGCTTCAATCGGAGGAGATATTAACAAAAAAGAGAAAAAAAACATCATCGTTGAACGCTTCCGGAGGGAAGCGAACAAAAAAAGGGAAAAAATAAAAAAATGAGTACGTTAAGCTACAAAACCGTATCAGCCAACAAGCAGACCGTCCAGAAGGAATGGGTCCTGGTTGATGCCGAAGGACAGACCGTCGGTCGTCTGGCCACCCGCGTTGCCAACATCCTGCGCGGCAAGACCAAGCCCAGCTTCACCCCTCATGTGGACTGCGGCGACAATGTCATCATCATCAACGCCGAGAAGGTTGTCTTCAGCGGCAAGAAGGAGACTGACAAGATTTATCAGCGCTACACCGGTTATCCCGGCGGCCAGCGCGAGACCACCCCTGCCAAGGTGCGCGCCACCCACCCCGAGCGCATCCTCGAGCACGCCATCCGTGGCATGCTTCCGAAGAACCGCCTCGGCGATGCCCTCTACCGCAACCTCTATGTGTATGCCGGCAGCGAGCATCCCCACCAGGGTCAGAACCCCAAAGCCATTAATATTAACGAAGTAAGATAAGAAAATAAGATATGGCAGAAGTTATCAACACCATTGGTAGAAGAAAGACCGCCGTCGCCCGCGTCTACATGACCACCGGCAATGGCGAAATCAAGGTCAACGGCCGCGACTACAAGGAGTACTTCCCCACCGGTCCGCTGCAGTACATCGTGAACCAGGCTTTCGCCGTCGCCGGCGCCGAAGGCAAGTGGGATGTCAAAGCCAACCTCGACGGTGGCGGCATCACCGGCCAGGCCCAGGCCCTGCGTATGGCCATCGCCCGCGCCCTCTGCGAGAACAACATCGAGGATCGCCCCGCCCTGAAGAAGGAAGGCTTCCTGATGCGCGACCCGCGTATGGTTGAGCGTAAGAAACCCGGTCAGCCCAAAGCCCGCAAGCGCTTCCAGTTCAGCAAGCGTTAAACCTGTAATAGCTGGACAAAGTTTAGTATCCAAATCGCCAGGATGCACCGCCGCGTTGACACTCCGCGCAGCATAGGACAGCCGGAAAACACGGCCCGAAGGTCTGCCTGACGATTGGCAAAAGTTTAACAAACAAAAAGGAAAGTAAACAACATGAACGAACTCAAATTCGAAGAACTGCTCGAGGCTGGTTGCCACTTTGGCCACCTCAAGCGTAAATGGAATCCCAAAATGGCTCCCTATATCTTCAAGGAGCACAACGGCATCCACGTGATCGACCTCCAGAAGACCATCGCCAAGGCCGACGAGGCCGCCGCTGCCTTGAAGCAGATGGCCAAGAGCGGCAAGAAGGTCCTCTTCGTCGCCACCAAGAAACAGGCCAAGGACGTCGTCGCCGAGATGGCTCAGAGCGTCGACATGCCCTTCGTCACCGAGCGTTGGCCCGGCGGCATGCTCACCAACTTCCAGACCATCCGCAAGGCCGTCAAGAAGATGAACAGCCTCGACCAGCTGATGCACGACAAGGATTTCAACAATATCTCCAAGCGTGAGCGCCTCCAGGTGCAGCGCGAGCGTGCCAAGCTCGACAAGAACCTTGGCTCCATCGCTGACCTCACCCGTCTGCCCAGCGCCCTGTTTGTCATCGACATCAACAAGGAGCACATTGCCGTCGCCGAGGCCCGCCGCCTGAACATCCCCACCTTCGCCCTTGTGGACACCAACACCAACCCCGACCTTATCGACTTCCCCATTCCCGCCAACGATGATGCATCGAAGTCGATTGCCGCTATCCTCAAGCACATGTGCGAGGCCATCCAGGAAGGTCTGAACGAGCGCGCCCTCGACAAGGACGCCCAGGCCGAGGAAGAGGTCGAGGCCGTTGCCGAGAACGCCGAGGAAAAGCCCGTCGAGAAGAAGACTCGCGCCCGCCGTCCCCGCAACACTGAGGCCAAGGCCGAGGAAGCTCCGAAGGCTGAGTAAGGAATAAAGCCCGTAGGGGCGACAGAAGATAGGCGGGGGTGGAGCGTAGCGAAACCCCCGTTTATAAAATCAAATCATTAGTCAAGCCCCGTAGGGGCGTCAGAAATCAAAAACAATAGAAAGGAACAATAATATGGCAATTACCGCTTCACAGGTTAACGAGCTCCGCAAACTCACCGGCGTCGGCATGATGGACTGCAAGAAGGCCCTCGTCGAGACCGACGGCGACATGCAGAAAGCCATCGAGCTGCTGCGCCAGAAAGGCCAGAAGATGGCCGCCAAACGCGCCGACCGCGACGCCAACGAGGGTTGCGTCCTGGCCAAGACCATGGGCAACTACGGCGCCATCATCATGGTCAGCTGCGAGACCGACTTCGTGGCCACCAACGCCGGCTTCGTCGACTTCACCACCAGCATCCTCGACACCGCCATGGCCCAGCACCTCACCACCAAGGACGAGGTTCTGAACATGGACCTCAACGGTGCCAAGGTCAGCGACGCCATCACCGACCAGATCGCCAAGATCGGCGAGAAGATCGAGCTGGCCCACTTCGAGACCATCGAGGCCGAGAAGGTCTACGCCTACATCCACCCGGGCAACCGCATGGCCTCCATCGTCGGACTGAACAAGGCCGGTTACGACCAGGTCGGTCACGACATCGCCATGCAGGTCGTCGCCATGCGTCCCGTCGCCCTCGACGCCGAGAGCGTGCCCCAGGAGATCAAGGACCAGGAGCTCCGCGTGGCCATCGAGAAGACCAAGGAAGAGCTCGTCGGCAAGGCCGTCGACGCCGCCCTCAAGAAGGCCGGCATCAATCCCGCCCACGTCGATAGCGAGGAGCACATGGCCTCCAACATGGGCAAAGGCTGGATCACCGAGGAGCAGGTCAACCAGGCCCGCGAAATCAAGGAGAAAGTCGCCGCCGAAAAGATGGCCCAGCTCAGCGAGCAGCAGATCAACCAGATTGCCAACGGCCGTCTCAACAAGTTCTTCCAGGAGAACACCCTCATGGAGCAGGAGTACATCATGGAGAGCAAGGTGAAGGTCAAAGACTTCATCGCCAAGGCCGACAAGGACCTCCGCTGCACCGGCTTCAAGCGCCTCGAACTCGGCGCCTAAGCCCCGCAATGGTACGCAGGCATCCTGCCTGCGATAAGGAAAGAAAGCGCGCCCCGCTCGGGGCGCGCTTTCGTCGTTTATGCATATATATGTGCGCGGGACATTGTTTGCGCTGCGACAGACTATCGCACGATGACTTTCACACCGTCGACCTCCATCTCTTGTGTGGACCCGTTCGGATCAATCAAATCCGGACCTTCCTCATCTTGAATAGGCATTCCTAGTATTTCCACTTCCACCAACCCCGTGGTTGGGGCAACAAGTGTAATGTTACCCAGGTTTGTCTCTTCGTTGGCGGTGAACCATGTTGACCATCGCTGGTAACCGACTGTGTACACCGACAGAGAGTATTGCCCTTTCGGCAAGACGAGTTCAAAACGTCCTTCAAAGTCGGTAGCCGTACGGGCAACGGTGTCACGGCTGTTGATAGTGGTGACAATCACTGTAGCAAACGGCAGTTCTTCTTGGGTTCTGACATCAATCACCGTACCACGCACCTTGACGCTATCAGTCTCAATGGAAGTGTCCCGATACGTCTCATGGTGACTGTTCAACACTGGTAAAGACTTGTTGGGTGTACTCTCTGCCGCATATGTTGTCGTACTAGCCAGTCCCAGCACGAGGCCGGCGACGGTGGCCACCTTGCCCAGCCGCAGGCGGTCGGCCAGGGCGTTCTCCAGATAGCGCACCTCGGCCTCGCAGCGCGGACAAGTGCCGCGGCACTCGCCCTTGTAGCTGCACTCCTCTATCTCCAGAGGTATGTCATTTTCCTCCGCAATGCGCTTGCGGACCTCTTTCAATTGGTTGCAGATATTCTTCCCGTGTGTCATCGTGTTATCATTTTGGCATTGAGGATGCGGTCGATTACAACAACATTTTCCTCAATGTGGAAAACATATACGTATTTACGATTGCGCGACACCATGCGGCGAGCGTGAGGGTGTATGGCTCGGATTGTCTGAGAACGGCTCGCGCCAAAGCAGTCAGCGAAAACAGAGAGCGACAGCATCTCGCCGTACAAGGCTTCGATATATCGGTGAGCACCTTCACGAGACATAACAGAACGCAGAAAACGTTTCAACTCCTCCACGTCTTCATGCACCGACTGGTCTATCTCAACCTTGTACACTGTCATAATACTCGTCGACGTAATGGTGTAGCATGTTGCAGAACTCGTCCACCGTCATGCGTCCTTTGCGTTTCATCTCGGCTTGTATGTTTGCTACTGCGTGTTGCTTAGGCGACAGACGCGCATACGCGGCCCCAGGTTCGTTGGCCGATGGCAGTGGAGTGTCGTTTGTGCTGTATTCTTTCATCTTAATGTTGTTTTCCTGGATAACGTAAACGGTTGGAAAATATTGTGTCAGCGGACGATGACTAGTCGTTCTTGGGGAGTTTAAAATTGACAGGCAGGTTGAACTGCACACGGACGGGAACGCCTCTCTGCTCGCCTGGCGACCATTTTGGCATTGTCTTCACCAGGCGGATGGCTTCCTCGCCACAACCACTGCCGATGTCGCGCAAAACCTTGGGGTTGGTGACGGTGCCGTCCTTCTCAACAACAAAGGTGACATACACCCTGCCCTCAATCCGTTTCTCCAGAGCTTCCTTGGGGTAGCGCAGACTGTCCTGTATGAATTTATAGAGAGCCTCCGTGCCACCAGGAAACATGGGCTCAGTCTCTTGTATAGATCCTAACAATGGTCCGTCACCAATGTTGAGTCCAACGGTGTCGGATGCTTTGATGGAGATGTGCGGTGTCAGCTGCACCCGATCTTCTTGTGCCGACACGGTGCTTCCCGCCATAAGGGCCAAGGCCACACCCGCCACGCGGACGACCTTGCCCAAAGATTGGCGGTCGGCGAGGGCGTTCTCCAAGTAGCGCACCTCGGCCTCGCAGCGCGGACAGGTTCCGCGGCACTCGCCCTTGTAGCTGCACTCCTCTATCTCCAGAGGTATGTCATTTTCCTCCGCAATGCGCTTGCGGACCTCTTTCAACTGGTTGCAGATGTTCTTCCCGTGTGTCATCGGTGGTCTCCTTTTTGATTATTTTGATGCCGTCTACTTCCTCTATTTCCACCAGGGGAGGAAGCCTGCGGTTTTCGTACAATGTTTTGTCGCTGGTGTATCGTTCAAGGACAGACGACGGCAGTTGTGGGAGTTTTACATTACGCCAGGGCATCCATACGTATTCAACATCAGGATAGTATGGCAATAACCCTCCGCAATCACTATGGACAAAAGCAAATGTTTTTTCGATGGCGGGCGCTGCTCTCAACTTCGGAATGGTATCTGTTTGTGCTCTGTCAACGATGTCGTCCTGCCCCATGGCCATGGATGGAATGGTGAGGCAGAAAACAGCTGAGAACATCGCCGTCAGTATTGAATAGCTCTTCCCGTGGGTCATGTCTTTCGTTTTTTTATCGATGCAAAGATACAAACTTTTTGCGATATGGCAAAATAATTATTCCTCCAGCTTCTGTTGCTGGTCAAGCATTTGAAGGTACTGGTCGACGTAGGAGCGTGTGTGGTCGTCGGGTTCCTGTTCCAGCACCCATAGCAGGTCTTTGCGGGCTTCGTCCAGCTGGCCAAGGTTCATATTGTAGGCGGCACGGTTGACGTAGGCCATCAGGAAATCGGGGGCGATCTCGATGGCCTGCCGGAAGTCCTCCATAGCGCGGTCGTGCTGGCCCAGCATACCGTATGCGGCACCACGGCTCACGCGAGGGTTGGCATACTCGGGGTCAAGCTCTATGGCGCGGTCGAAGTCGGCAATGGCTTCGTCGTAGCGTTGCTGCTTGTAGCGCAGGAAACCGCGGTTGTTCCAGGCTTCGGCGCGCTTGGGATTGAGCCGGATGGCCTGCTCGTAGTCCGCCAGCGCTCCCTCGGCGTCGCCCAGGGCGTCACGCGCGATGCCGCGATTGTTGTAGCAATCGAAGTCGCGAGGCGTGAGTGCTATGGCCTGGGTGAGGAGTTCCACTTGGCGTTCCGGCTCATCGTCGCCAAGACGTAGAGCCTCGAAGAACAATGCCTCCGAATCCCATTGTCTGTGGTGCCGTTCGCCGTATTGCACATTCCGGGTCCACACCACCACGTTGCCCACTTCCACGCGCCAGCGGTGGCAGGGCGGCTTCTGTCTCTTCCTGTGTTTTCTGTTTATGAGCATACGTCGTAAATCCAATTGTATTTCTTTTGCCACTCCTGGGTGCGCAGAGCGTCGGCCACGGGGGCGGTGGTGTATCGGTCGGCAAGGCGGTCGAGGTATTCGGCTGCAGCCATCCAGACCTCTTCGCGGCCGAACATCCCTTCCTCGCTGGCGGGATTCAGGTCTTCCGCTATTGCTTCGAGGTATTTCATTGCCGGCACGCCCGCCAGGCGGCGTCCGTGGTTGTCGAAGAGGTCGCGCAGCACTATTTGCCTGTATCTTCGTTCGCCGCAGCGTATTTTGCCATCCACCACCTCGGCATCGAAAGGCTCGTAGTAGCCCGGCCATACGCCTATGACCAGCGACACGTGGCCGTCGAAATTCACCCAGGTGTTCGGTTCGTAGGTCATGGCTATTCCTCTTTGTCGCGGGTGATGAACCAGCCAATCTCGGGACGCAGGGCGAGGGTGGCGGTGTCCTGGGCTATGCCCACGAAGCCGGCCCAGAAGGTGAGGTTGGCGGTCTCTCCATCGGCGCCCTCGAATCCGACAGGTACCGATGCCAGCTCGGGTGGGAGCTCCGATGCGCCGTCGTAGAGGCCTTTCAGGGTGTTGCGGTGTTTATGGCAATCGTAGGGGTAGAACTTCACAATCCATCCGTCGGCCAGGGTCTCGGGGTCGCCACACATCTCGTGTTTCAGGTCGTGCTGCTTGAACATACCGCGCCAGAAAGCCTGGTCCACCTCGCCCTCCGAGGCACTCTTGATTTTCCTCAGCACTGGCAGCATCTCGTCGACCCACCAGTCGAGCTTGTATTGCCGCAGGAATTCGGTGCGGTCGATGACCGACTGCCAGTCCTCCGGCGTGCCGTGCAGGATGACCTGAGGAATGCCGCAGATGGTCATCAGGTAGTCGAAATAATGCTTCATACTCTCCATAACGGTAATTTGCGAGGCTACGCGCGAAGCAGTCGTCGAGGTGGTGAAGTCGGCGGCGAGTACGTCAATGAGTTCCTGGCCGGTGTAGGCGGCAATCTGCGAGGTGAATTGCGGGAAGACGCGCTCCCACGGGCTGTTAGGGTCGTCGAGGTGGATGCCTTGGCTGGACGCCATCAGCGTCCGTTTGCCCTCGAAGTCGACGAACAGCGACCGCAGTTCCTCGGCGTTGTTGTTCACGTGCAGCGAGAACCCCTGGCAGATGAGCAGCCATAGGGCCTCGGGCGAGAGCTCGACGGGACGGTGGTCGGCATAGGCGCGATACATGGTGTAGAAGAACGGGTGGTTCGACTCCACCAGCGGCCGGGTCTGTCGCGTGTGGGCGATGATGGGGTCATGATTGTTTGTGAGATCGTTGAGGAGATTGCGCAGTACCTTGTTGTAGGGCACTGTGGCTATAGGCCCTTTGGGTGGCGTGAGCGTCTCCACGTCGATGACGAGGGTTTGCTTCTCGACCGGCTTGCTGTCGGCCATGGCAATGTCGATGCTGTCGGCCACGCTGTCGCGTTGTGCCGTCTGGCCGCTGCAGGCTGTCAACGCCAGCAGGCATGCGAAAAGGAGAATGGTCTGTTTCATATCAATTTTTTGTTCTATTATTTTTTATTTTTTGTTCTATTTCCCCCACGAGTCGCGGTCGAGCGAGCGGTAGGTGATGGCTTCACGCAGGTGGTCGGGGCTGATGGCGGGGGAGGCCTCGAGGTCGGCGATGGTGCGGCTGACGCGGAGGATGCGGTCATAGGCGCGGGCGCTGAGGCCCAGGCGGTTCATGGCCAGTTCCATGATTTGGCGGCACTCGTCGGTGAGCTGGCAATGCTCGCGCGTGAGCTTGCTGCCCATCTGGGCGTTGCAATGCACGCCGGGGTGGTTGGCAAAGCGGGCGGTCTGTATGGCCCGCGCGGCCACCACGCGCTCGCGGATGGCGGCGCTGCTCTCGGCACGTCCCTCCTGGTTCAGCTGGCTGACGGGTACGGGGGTGACCTCGATGTGTATGTCGATGCGGTCCATCAGCGGGCCGCTGACCTTGTTCAGGTAGCGCTTCACGGCACCGGCGGGGCAGGTGCACTCGATGGTGGGGTGGTTGTAGTAGCCGCAGGGACAGGGGTTCATGGCGGCGATGAGCATGAACGAGGCGGGATAGTCGATGGTCATCTTGGCCCTCGAAATCGTCACGCGCCGCTCCTCCATGGGCTGGCGCAGCACCTCGAGCACCGTGCGCTTGAACTCCGGCAGCTCGTCGAGGAAGAGCACGCCGTTGTGCGCCAGGCTGATCTCGCCGGGCTTGGGGTTGGCGCCGCCGCCCACGAGAGCCACGTCGCTCACCGTATGGTGCGGTGCGCGGAAGGGGCGCACGGCTATCAGCGAGTCCTCCTTGCGCATGAGGCCCGCCACGGAATGTATTTGCGTCGTCTCCAGGCTCTCGCTCAAGGTCAGCGGCGGCAGGATGCCGGGCATGCGCTTGGCCAGCATGGTCTTGCCCGAACCCGGAGGGCCTATCATGATGGCGTTGTGGCCACCGGCGGCGGCAATCTCCAGGCAGCGCTTGACGGTCTCCTGCCCTTTGACGTCGGCGAAGTCGTACTCGTAGCTGTTCAGCGAACGGGCGAACTCGGCGCGGGTGTCGACGACGGTCTGCGGCAGGTCCGCCAGGCCGTTGAAGTAGTCTGCCACCTGCTTCAGGCTCTCGGCGCTGTAGACTTCCAGGTTGTTCACTATGGCGGCCTCGCGGGCGTTCTCGGCGGGGATGATGATGCCCTTGCAGCCTCGCTTCCGCGCCTCGATGGCGATGGGCAGCACGCCCTTGATGGGACGCAGGCTTCCGTCCAGCCCCAGCTCGCCCATGATGACATACCGCTCCAGCTCGTCGGCCTTCATCATGCCCACGGCTCCGAGGATGCCGATGGCGATTGTCAGGTCGTAGGCCGAGCCTTCTTTTTTCAGGTCCGCAGGGGCGAGGTTGACCGTGAAACGCTTCATAGGCACCTTCAGACCCGACTCCTCGAAGGCCGCCGCGATACGTTGCGCGCTCTCCTTCACCGCGTTGTCCGGCAGCCCCACCATGAAGAACCCCGAACCTTCAGCCATGCTGACCTCTACCGTGACCGTCGTGGCGCTCACTCCGATGATTGCACTCCCGTATGTCTTGACTAGCATAGTATCTCTGTGTTAAATTGAGAGTGCAAAGATACTTATTATTTGCGAAATGACAAAATATTTTTTGAGTCAGCGCACCATGCCGTTGTCGTAGCCACCATTGTTGAGCGTCTTCTCGCCTTTGCGGAACTGACGGCCAAAGTCCATCTGCCAAGTGAGGCCGAGGACGAACATGTTCCCGTTGTCAGCGGTCCAGTGGATATGGCGGAAGGGATGTACGGCGCTGAGCCCCTGCACCTCATAACTGTAGCCGTCGGGGTTAAGCGGACAGAGCCACATAGCGGTGAAGGTGAGGCTGCGCCAGCGGTATTGCACGTACATCTCCTGGTTCATCTCGTCACGCGTGTAATTTTCGGCGAGGAGTGTGTAGTGCGGCAGCAGGTTGAAGCTGGCTCCCGCCACGAAGCCTTTCCAATAGAACTGGGCATTGGCGGCGGCGGTGAGGTTGTCGCGCGTGTGGGAGAATTCAGGTCCTTCGGAAACGTAGTGGTAGTAGGTGCCGACGAGCGTGAGATTGAGGTGGTTCCAAAGTCCTTTGACACCCACCTCGCCCTGAAAGTAAGGCACATGCCAGTTGTCGGCATTGTGGTAGCTGAGGACGAAGAGGTTGCGTGCAGGGTCGTAGTGGTAACCGTCGAAGTAGGTGTTGAAGATGTGCATCAGGCCTGTGTTGGCCACGGCGTAATAGCCCTTGGGGTGAGTGTAGCGCAGCATGAGTCCGGCCCGTAGCTGCTCGCTGGGCTTGAGGCCGGGGTTGCCCTGCTGCCCCTCGACGTCGTCGGTCTGCTGGAAGACGGGCGAGAGGGCGGCCAGGGTGGGCAGGATAGGCGTGTACTGCGCCGAGGCGGTGAGCGAGAGTTGCGGGCTAATGCGCCATTGCAGGCGGGCAGAGCTGAGGTTGCGGAGGTAGCGCTGGTTGTCGGTGCCGTCGCTGACGTTGAAAAGCTTGGCACCGGTGCCGAGGGAGTAGCCCACCTTGGAACCAAGGCTGCCCGCCAGCTCGGCATAGAGATAGGCGTTGTCCTTGGTCATGGAGGTGGTGGTGCCGTTGAGTGTGTAGTCGTTCGCGGCGAAGTTGTGCTGGTATTGCAGGCCTGTGCGCAATTCGGCGGTGCCGAGTTGAACGCTGTAGGCCCCCTCGGCGCTGAGGGCGTAGCCGTGGCCGTCGACATCTGTGGCGTAGGTGGCCGGCGCGAATCCCTCGGCGCTATAGGTAAGGGTGTTGTCGTAGCGGTTCACGGAATATTCACCCACCACGTTCAGTTCCACCTTCCGGCCGCGCGGCATGCGGTGGGTGAAGTAGAGGTCGAGGCTGGGGAGGTTGTCGCGTTGGTGTTGCTGCCGTTCCAGAGTCTGTGTGATGGTCGTGCCTCGGTCGGTCTCGGTCATGGTGCCGTAGGCGCTGAGGGTCTTGGTGAAGAAGTTATCCTTGAGGGCGGCCACGAACATGGTGCTGTCGTCATGCTGGTAGGTGTATTCAGCAGTCAGGTCGTGGGTGGTGTATCGGAAAGGCATATTGGTGCGCTGGCTGCGGGTGACGGTGCGCATGGGGTCGAGGTAGCTGTCTTCCAGCTCGTAGGGCACGCTGTCGTAGTTGCGGTAGCCGAGGCTGTATTCCAACGCAAACTCGCTTTTGCCCACATGGTAGCTGCCTTGCAGGTAGGCGTTGGCGAAGCCTGTGGTCAGCGCCGTGTTCCCGTTTGCCACGATGCTGCCTCCATCCTCACGCTCTTTCAATATGATGTTGACGATGCCCGAGGCGCCGCGGTCCAAGTAGCGGATGCCGGGGTTGTTGCTGTATTCCACACGCTTGATTTGCTCGGCCTTGAGGTTGGCCAATCGCGCCACGGGTACCTCCTTCCCGTTGATTTGCAGGATGGCCAAGCCTCCGTCCACGGTGATGCTCTGCAACGCCACATCCACCTTCAGGCCTGGCAACCCAAGCATGTCGAGCAGCACCAGCGTGCGCCCGGCAGCTTCCACCTCCTCGGGCTTGGGCAGCACCACGTAGCGGTCCACCTCCTCGGTGGTGCGGCTGGCAGTAATTTCCACCTCACGCAGCTGCATACGGTTCATCGTCAGCACGCCGAGGTCGTCGCCAGCCATGCAGCGTACCGCCAGCCGCTCGTAGCCCACATACGAGGTCTCGAGCCTGTAGGGACCATGCTGCTCCCCTGTTTTAGGGGTGCTCCCCGAAGGGGTGAGGGGTACGGCGAAGGAACCGTCCTCGCCGGAGGAGGTCCCGCTTATAAGAATGGTATCCCGATACAGGGCCACGTTGGCGAAAGCCACAGGTTGCCCGCCGTCATCGACCAGACGGCCGGTAATGGTCTGGGCGAATGCGTTCATGCCCATCAAGGCGAGCGCGAGGGTAAACAGGATTCTCTTCATAAATGGTTGTCCGTTTACCAATATAATACGCAAAAACGCCTCCGAATCTTACAACGGAGGCGTTTTTTCCCAGTTTTTACGTATTAATCTAGTTTCTTTCTTACAACTACAGCCACGCTACCGTCCTCATTCTCTGCGACAACGACATTTTTATAGCAGGTACGGATGGAGTCGATAAACGGTTGCACCTTATTCCCGGGCATGCGCATCTCCTTGATATAGTCATCGGCGACAAAATCCACTTTCACCAGGTTCTGCGCTGTCGTTCCCTTACTGCCGACAATGCCCTTGCCATTGATGCGTACACCACCAGCTCCAATCACAATACTGCCTGTCTCCTCGCCGTCACCTCCAATGATACGGACTCCATTCTCATCAATGTCGATGCTGCCCCACTCCCCATCTTCACTTCCGCTGATGTGGACACCCTGCCCGCCGATGTCAATGCCTATGGGTTTCTTTCTGGTTGTGGGTTTTGGAGTTGATTTGGCGGGTTGTGAAACTGTTGTGTCGTGAACCGGTATAGAGTCTTTGACGTAGATATACTTCACTGTCTCACGGCGCCAAGGGAAGAAGACCTGCAGCAGCACGGCAGCGGCTACGACCACCACGCCCAGTGCCACGCGCAGCCAACGGCGGCGACGGCGTTGCTCGCGTTCGCGGCGGTCCATCCACTCGCCCAGGCCCTCGGTCATCATCCGTAGCTGTTCTTTATAGTCCTGTTCCATAACGCCTCCGCAGTTTGGTTATTATTCTGTTGATGCGCACATAGACGGCGTTGCGCTCCATCTTGAACTCGTCGGCAATCTCCTGCGCGTCGTAGCCTTCGAGGCGCATGCGCAAGAGCCGCTCCTCGTCGTCGGAGAGTGTTGACATCAGGTCGTCGATGCTCTCGGCGTAGTCGACATGGGTGTCGGGCAGCGTGTTGACGAGCGCCGGAGTGAGCCGTTCTGGCTCGGACTCCGCGCGGCGGTAGAGGTCGACCAGCACGGATTGTGTGACGCGTTTCAGCCACGCCCGCTGCATCAGCTCCGGCGCATTGGTTTTCAATTGGTCGAAGCGCAGCCAGAGCGCTATCCACACCTCCTGCACCATGTCCTCGCAGGCTGCGCGGTTGCCCTTGGCAAAGCGGTAGCAGGCGCGCCACACCGTCTCGCGGTGCCGCTCGATGAAGGCGCAGTAGGCGTCGTATTGTTGTCCGCTTCGTTCTTCCATACACCAATATAATACGCAAAAAGGAGCGCAAATCTTACATCAATGTGCATTTTTTTCAAGTTGCAAATATACATATTTTAGGGCAATCAGCAAAAAAAAATTGGCCATGTGGCAGAATATGTGTATCTTTGCAGCCAGTATTAACGGTTAAAACAGACAATTATGAAAGACATCATGCCCTCCAATGGCCAGTTCGCCATGCCCGCCCTGCCCTACGAGGCACTGGGCGACGTCATCAGCCAGCAGACCCTCTCGTTCCACCACGGCAAACACCTCAAGGCCTATGTGGACAACCTCAACAAGCTCCTGCCCGGCAGCGGCCTTGAAGGCCTCGCGCTGCAGGAAGTGGTGCGCCGCAGCGAAGGCGGCATCTTCAACAACGCCGGCCAGGTGCTCAACCACACCATGTATTTTGAGCAGTTCAGCCCCGCGGCCCGTCCCATGAGCGCCGCTTTCGCCGCCAGAATCGAAAAGGACTTCGGCAGCGTCGAGGCATTCAAAAAGGAGTTCGAGCAGAAGGGCGCCACTCTCTTCGGCAGCGGCTGGGTATGGCTCAGCGCCGACAAGGAGGGCAAGCTGGTCATCACGCAGCAGCGCAACGCCGAGAACCCCGTCACCGCCGGCCTCACGCCTCTGCTGACCTTCGACGTGTGGGAACACGCCTACTACCTCGACTACCAGAACCGCCGCGCCGACTACCTCGCCGCCCTCTGGAAAGTGGTCGACTGGACCGTGGTCGAAAACCGTCTCTGACGACTGCTTCCAACTACCTGATAACCACCTACCATCTCCCTACCAACTCCCACCCATCTCCTACCATGGTGGGAGTTGGGTAGGAGTTGGGTGGGAGTTGATAGGGAGATGGTATTGACTTTGTGTGAGTTATGTGTCTGTATTTCCACAGCACGACTTGGATGTTTGGCAGTGGTGTAAATGTCAAGTTTTGAGCTGTTTGTGGCGTTGGAAACCGAGGGTCGCCTGGTGGTCAGTAGCTGAATACGTTGAAGGCGTTTTTGGTGTGGCGGATTTCGGCGTTGGCACCGGTGCCGACGATGGCGATGATGTCGAAGCGCAGGGGTTCGGTGCGGTGGTGGCTGCGCACGTAGTTGTTGGCCACGCGGATGATGTTCTGCCGCTTGCGGTGGTCGACGGCCTGCTCGGCGGTGAAGTAGTCCTCGTTGGCGCGGGTCTTCACTTCGATGACGGCCAACTCGCCGTGGTCCAGCGCGATGATGTCCACCTCCTTGTGCCCGCGGCGGTAGTTGCGGTCGAGGATGACGTACCCCTGGTCCTCCAGGTACCGCGCCGCCATCTGCTCCCCCGTCACGCCAAACTCCTTGGCCTCCTGTCGGCTCTCCAAAGACCGAGGCTTAGGCGTCGAAAGTCGAACTTTTATATATGCCATATTTAGATGAGATTTAGTTTGCGTAGTCGGTAGGTTATGCCGCCGCGATTACGGTCGAATATTGCCATTAATTCCCTGACGGTTTTACCTTCTAAAAAAAGTTGCATCAGGCGCGAATCGTCTGTTTCATTCCATCGTGCGTATGCATTGGCGTTTTTTGCCTTCTCTTGCAGGATGTGGTTGTTTTTCGGCGGTTTGGGGAAACGGGATTCGATGGAGTCTGTCAGTTGGTCTGCTTTTATTTCTTCATTTAAAATGTCGGTTGCTGACAGGTTCTCCTTGACGGGAACGAGATATAACAAATCGGGGTCGGAGGGTAATCCACCTATCCCAAGCAGCAGAAATACTGGCAGTTTGTTCTTCTGGGAATATTTTGCGAAAAGGGCTACTCTGTCTGACGGCAACAATTCTTTGCTGATGTCTTGAGGCATGTGGCTCCGCCATTTGCACTCGATGGCGAAGGGTCGTCCGTCGTATTCGAGCACCAGGTCGGGGTTGCTGTTGCCCTCGGGGTAGATGCCGGGCAGACTCTTGTCGCCGCGCCATTCTTTGAGGGTCAGTTTGTCGTTGTTCGCCACGCCCAGCAGCTCCAGCACATGGTCTTCGAACTCGCGGCCTTTCAGCAGTTCGTCGTTCATGGTGAGCGACTTGACGCGCCGGTAGACGGTACTGTAGGGGCGTCCGATGGCCTTGTGGATGGCGTGGATGCCCATGTCTTCGTAGTACATCCGCAGCAACCGCTTGTCCTCGGCCACCGTCCAGCGGTAAGGTTTCTCGATGGCTTCGGCGGCTTTCAGGTCGGTCTTGTCGAGCAGGTGGGTGACGTTGCTGTGCCCCGCCAGCAGGCCGAAAATGCTGCCGTTAGGGTTGATGTAGCCGCAGGCGATATGTTGTACCTGACCGATGACCCATTGGTTGCGCAGGCGCGCCTCGAAGCCTTTGCCGTCGCTCTCTTCGCGTTGCAGCACGAGGACAAGCAGGCGGTCCTCTTTCAGCGCCTGCTCAATCTGCACATTGTATGTATTGCGGAACTTGCCCGTCACCACCAGCACCGTCGGAACGTGGCACACCAGCAGCGCCTTCAGCACCTCCTCTTCCAGCTCCGAAGTGTTGAAGCACACCGCGCACTGCCACTTGTCGAACTCCTCCACCCACCGGAACACCTTCTCATAGCACCCCAGCGGCGCCATCCGCGACGTCAAGAAGAGCGTCTTCTCCCGCTGCCAAAGTTCCTTGTTGCCAATGGTTTGCTTGATGTGCATATTTCTGTTCTGTTCTTAATTCCAGCTGCAAAGATACGAAGAATAATCCAATTATTGGAGTGAACGACTGAAATACCAGTTATAAGGGCAATAAAACCATCAAGAAAAGGTTGGGGGGCGATGTCAATAAAACTAAGGGATTGAAAAATAAATTTCGTCAATCCAAATAATAGTCGTATTTTTGCAGCCGATTTCAGGAGTGAAATCAAACGAAGCGTTATGCTCGTCTTCTGTTGTAAGGAACGTGAGAAATTCTTTAGAATCGCAGGAGCAAGTGTAAGGGTTCGCGCGTATAAGCGTGGCCTAGTTGCATCTTCTCGATTCAAGGTAATTCTCACGACCTCTTACAAAGGAGAGGCATTCAGTGCCACGCTTTGTTATATTTATGAACGTTCAAATTGGCACTGTATGAACAATAAAAACAATAAAAATGGCCATTATCATTAAATGCCCCTCATGTGGGGAAGAGTACAACGAGTTAGTTGAAAACAAATGTCCCAATTGTGGATGTTCGAAACCAGTAATTGATGCGGAAGAAAAAGACGCAGAAAATGATGAATCTCCAGAACAAAGTCTACACATAGATGGAGACGTACCACAACCCTTCGAGTTGGTCGGATTATTTGGAGCAGTATACTCTAATTTCTCTAAAGATGGGAAAATAAATGTGATAAAAATCATTATAATATCTTTGGTTGAAGCATTGATTGGCGTGGTATTAACATTGTGTGGATGGGGACTATCTCTAGCCGGGCTAGAAAGAGCGCCAGCAATGTTCTTTTTCATTGGTCTTCCTGTTTGCGCTCATGCATTTTATGCATTGGTCAAGTATGTTTCACTTCGCTTAATAGGCAGAAATGGTTCAAAATATCCAGAGAAAACAATTCGATGGATTTTGTTCCTTATAGAGATGTTAGTTGGTGCTGTACTATTACTTATCTCTTATTTAATAGATTCAGCAGATGGTGAAGAAGATTTGGCATTTATTTTTTTACTTCTCGGCATAGGAATCATTATCGGTGGCATATGGTCAGTCATAAAGTATTATAGGTTGAAAAATATAACTAAATGATTTTACTATTTCAGACGGTAATTTGCAATTTAAAAAACATTATCCACTTTCTTCGACAATTGAAAAGTCCTGTAAAAGAAGAAGCCGAGTCCAGCATTGGACTCGGCTACCTTTTAAAAGGTACACTATAAATATATGCTTGTATGACTTCTATTATATTCTTCCTCGTTTTTAGATTGTTTTCTAAATGCACTACATACATTTATTTGTGATTTAAAAGTATGATTATTTCTTAATATCTAACCCATCTTTGTCATACAAGTAGGATTCTCTGTAATTCCGTTTAGCCATGTCCATTGCGGATTCTTCATTCCATTGTGGTGTAATCCACTTTTCATTGTAGTCAATAAAAGGTTTGCCAAACATTCCTTGTTTAATATGTTTAATCACATCTATAATTGTTGACAAGCATTTTTCTGGATATTCAACAATTTGGCTTTCTGCGAACCTTATAACTTCCCAGCCTTGAGATGTGACATATGTGTTTCTATAGTCGTCAGAACCAATACAATGAATAGGAAGGCGACTATCCATAGAATAAGGCTCATCAATTTCAATATCAATGTAAAGGTTGTTGATTGCAATAGCAATATCTGGGTAGTAAAATACGGGATTTAAAAGATCCCCCAGCATCATTTCTTTGGTTAAATGCTTTTTTATGTAAGATCTTTGTATTTTATAATTGAGTGATAATGTTCCCCCCATCAATTCTATCTGTTTCTTTATATAAAAAAGAAACCATTCTTCCGTTATTCCTTTTTTTGCAACACTTTTATTTTCATTATTATAAATTGTTTCTGGGTCTCTGTTTTCTAATAGAGTAACAATCTCTTGTTTTCTAATTTGACAGAATGTTTCGTTTTTTATATTGGCAATAGACCTTTCCCATTTTTTATGGGAGACTTCCCATTGCTCAATTTTTTTCTCCCATTTTTTTCTTCTAACTTTGTTTCCAATAGTTGCATCATAAATCATTACAAGTGAGCAAAATGTAAAGAATAAAAGTATTAACATAAAACCGGCGACTATGAGACCATATCGTATTTCTCCATCTTTAAATGAGCTTACTGTTAATCCACAAATAAGATATGAAAAGACTAAACCAACAAACAGAATAATGAAATATACATATTTCAGTGATTCTTTTTTAGGATCAGCTGGTTTCTGTGGTTCGTGAGGCCTCTTTTCTAGTATTCCACTGACATCATCAGATAAAATCACTATTGGGTACATAATTATTTCTCTAGAAGTTGTGGAGGTCGAGGGGCCTCCACAACTTGGGTCAGGAATCTATATTAGATTACATCGTTCATTATTTGCTGGTCTTAAAACCTATTGGCTTTCGTGGTTTGGCTTTCTCGTCTCGCAGTTGGTCGAGGGCGTCGTTGATGGCTTCTATCTGTAGTGCCACTTCGTTGTTGGTCTGCTCCTGCTGGTCGTTGATGTCGTTCTGGTCGTGTAATATTTCTTCTACGTAAGCATTTAACTGGTCGACTTTATGTGATAGTTGCTCATAGCGCAACTCCGATGTTTGTAATGCCGCCACCGCCTGCCTTACGGCGACAAATGCCCTCATGATATTAATATTAACCTGAATGGCAATCTTGCTGCGAAGCAGTCCTGACAACATGGCAACGCCCTCCTCGGTGAATGCGAATGGGGCGTATTTGCTGTGCTGCCCCCGTCCTGTCTTTAAGGTGCCATTTTGGCATCTTAAAGATGATACTTCTTCTGGTGTAAGTTCAAACATGAAATCTTTTGGGAAACGGTCTATGTTGCGTCGAACCTGCCGTTTAAGCTGAGATACTTCGACCTCATACATCTCGGCAAGGTCGTTGTCAAGCATAACCTTCTGACCTCGGATTTCATATATAACATCCTTGATGTTGTCGGGTTTATGATTGGTCGATATGATTATGTCTGATCCCATATTTTGTTGTATCTCATATGTGGTCACAAATTGTGACATCATATTTCTTTTTAGAAGTTGTGGAGGCCTCTCGACCTCCACAACTTGGGTTTGCAATCTATATTAGATTACATTTCCGAGAGTTTCTTGTAGCCCTCGTAGCGCAGTTTGGCGTTGCGCTCGGTGGCGACGAAGAGTTGCTCATTTACATTTTCTCTATTTTTACGGGTATTCGCAGCCTTTGGCACTTCGGCCTCCTGGGGGCACCCCGAAGGGGAACCGAACACCTTATTATCAAAATTAAATGCAGTGAGGAAGGTCTTTTCTCTACCTTCTCCCCAGGAGCATTCTTCGGCGCCGCAGCGTGGGTGGGCAAACTGCACATTGGGACTAGAAAAAGCTTTCATCTTTCTTGTCTCAACATGCGGGGAGCACCGACGGCTATGCCGACGGTTTAGTCCCGCATCGGTGATAGCAGAGGACGGCCCCATCGGGTACCCTTTCTTTTGCCATTCATTATAAACCACTATTCCCATTCCTATTTGGATAACGCCATTTTTATAAATCCAATATTCCGCTTTGAAACGCCATTTTTTCAATATCAATTCAAAAAGTCCTTATTGATAACGCCATTTTTGATGAAATATTGCCCGCAGGGTTTCATTATTTTTGCGGTGGCTGAAGCCTCTTGCACACAATATATTTAGATTCTTTGCGTTTTGAAATTCAGAAGAATAAATGTCATATATTAATATATTTGGAAAGTATGGTGAATTTTTTTAACAGAATAATAGAAGATTATTCAGATATCATAGCTGCATTTTCAATACCTATGGTAATTGCAATACTTGCATTTGCATTACCATTGCTGCTACAAACAGCAGCAAGAGTGGATGATAAATATGATTCTACTCTCCTAATCAAAGTATTTCGAAGAGATCGGGTTTGCAAATGGTTTATAATTAGCCTAGTAGCCTCATTAGTATCTTGCTTATTTTGGATTCTACAATTACCCAGATGCGTTGATTGTGGAGAGTTTATAAATATTTTGATTGATAATTCTTCATTGATTCTACTGGTTTTATCTACAATTACACTTATTGTTTTTTCCGTTCTTACAGTATGGCTTACCTATGTGTATTATCTGCCGGAAAAACTACTTGCAAGATTAGAGAAACAATATAGAACAGCAAAAAATGAGCAAGATAAACAAACATTCTTTTATGCAATATCTTCTATACTTTTTTATTCTATAAAAAAGGAAGGCGAGCCATTGGCACGGGAACTACAAGAATTCTATGCGCGTGAGTTTATTAACTTTAGGTCAAACAAATCAAATACGTCCATAGAATATCCAGACTGTTTTTATGACGTAATGTTTGATGCAAATGAGTGTTTATGCCAACGTGAAAGAAAAAGTATTTCTTGGTATAATAGCTCCATTTACGATTACTTTATTGATGAGTTTCAACAAACATCCATAAGTGAGAAAACATATACATTCATTTGGAAATGTATCAGGCAGTCTCTTTTCTATGGAAAAGAAGAATTCGTTTTCTCTTATTGGCGTAAAGCCCATCAGTATTTTTCTCTGTGGCTTAATTCTATATATCCCGAATATGATAAAGACTTCAAAATAATCAATCAGCAAATAATAGACAAAAGGGAGGTGGAGAGGTCTAGATTTCTTGAATTTCATTATGCATTGGGTGGATTATTAATGAAGGAAAAGAAATACAATCTCCTTCAACAACTCATGACGTGGACAAATCAAACGCCACCCAAATACGTCCTTTTACCAGAAACAATGTCTGAAGTTATTACAATGTTCATGAGCATTTCGTCTCCTGACAAGGATTTTACCCCCATATATTATGAGAAACGATACCCATTCCCAGATGCACACGGTGTTTATGCAGAGGATATTATTAAAATGTGGATTAAGCAATACATTGCAATCCTTTTTTTGCGTCAATACAAACTAAATAAATACTACATATATTCCAATCCATTGGAAATGCCAAAACCGCCACTCAAGTTATCGGAAAAAAGAAGGTGGAATGATGAACTTGATATTTTGAAAAGATACATTCAAGATTATTTAAATGGAAATAATGAGCCTCTGAGAATAATGGGTTTAGAAGATCTTATTTCCGGAGAATGGTATAGAAAGAACAATAAGACCGCTCCTATTGACTTAATTGATGGTTTTAAGCATGAGATAGACGAGGATGCGGAAAGAACAAAGCAAAATCAAACAATAGATCCAGGGAAAAAGGATGCTCTATTTAAGTGTATAAAAGAAACATTGTTGAATGCATATGATGAGACAAATGCTTTCTTACAAAGGGTCAATCCTTCCCCAAAAACAAAGTTGAGATTTATAGGGAAACATGGGATTTTGGACAAGGCTGCGTTTGCTTCTGATTCCGAGGTATCGTATGTTAATGAGGATACGATTATTCCAGATACAGTAGCCCAGGAATTCAAAGTGAATATAATGAATATTTTCTTGTTAATGAATAGAACGCAATATTCAATAAAAGAAATAAAACTTTTTGAGGCAGTAAAACGCTTATCATTAACAGAAGCTGAATTTGTAATACTTAACATTGGCCTAAATCTTGAATATTACCGAGATTACATCAAAGTCGATGGTTTGCGTCAAGATGCTGGGAAATGGTATTATAATAACATAGAAATAATAGAGGCTCCGTTTAACCCGATTTTATCCCATTCGATTATTATTATCCAAAAGAAGGATTTGCCTTTTGTTACATATCAAGAATTAGATGGAACTATAGTAGAGAAATATTCACTAGAAGAACTAGATAACGACAAAAAAATATATGCGAGTATTATTGACTTAAATGATTCAAGTTTGGCAGGTGAAATACAACAGGAAACAAATATTGCTGAATTAAAAGAAAAAGTTCTAGTTTGTGTAGATATTAATGTAGGAATAAGTTGTAATGACAATGCTTCATGTCTACATCTAAAGGTGTTTTCGCAATTTGAAGATAAAGGTACCCCAAATACAATTGATCAAATTAAAATGCAATGGAATACCTCTACTAATAAATAAACTAAAGGCATCGCATCATTGCGGTGCCTTTTTTATTTCCATCTGCGCAAAACAATCGGCAAAACTAATTTTTGAAGTGGTTGATTAGTTTCATCAAAGGGATGAGGAGGAGGCCGAGGAGGAAGGAGATGATAATGGGTTTGATGGGCGACTTGGGTTTGATGGGCGACTTGGGTTTGATGGGGCTAATGGGCTGTATGGGCGTGGTGGTGGTTTCCTTGGTATTGTTGGTGGTTTCGGTTTGGGTGGTTTGATGGTTTAGGGTGGTAGCGGTGCGGTCGCGAGAGGTTATCTTCTCGCGGTCGCGGTTAGTGGTGAGGCGGGTGGTGTCGCCGGTCTCGTTGGTTTGGATGGTGATAGTGGTGGTTTCACGAATGGTGTCGTGGAGGGTGAGGGTGACGGTCTGACGGAGGGTGTCAGTCGCGGCCATCGTGCTGGTCTGCTGCGTCACGGTCTTGCTGCTTCTGCAACTCACTGTAAACAGGGCAAGCGTCGCTATGAGGGCAGTCGTTAATCTTCTGTATTGCATTTCTCAAATAGGTTATCTCATTGCGTAATTCCCTGACTTCACGCCGCAGGGGATCGGCGATGTTTTCCTTGAACTCGTCGACATACATCTTCGACAGGTTCATGTCCTTTTGGCGGTTGTCGGCCTTCAGGCTTTCAATCTCCTGACGATGGCGGCGGCGGTCGAACAGCCAACCTCCACCGGCGACGAGGGTTAGGATGGATAGGATGATGTTCCAAAGGTTGTTCATATTTCAGTAAATCTCGATATTCTCCTATGCGCCTGACGGCGCAAGAAATCTTGTAAATCTTGTAGATTATTCCGCTTTCAGCGGTT
>Ga0256405_10002022_pt1 | contig 49947 bp, 47 predicted proteins | sample RumenRJG_02DNA_FD_189096 | JGI IMG/M metagenome (GOLD analysis project Ga0256405, IMG submission 189096) | Bovine rumen microbial communities from Lethbridge, Alberta, Canada - RJG_02 | ecosystem: Host-associated > Mammals > Digestive system > Stomach > Rumen | place: Canada: Alberta...
ATATCTGGCAGAATTCCTTTCCGATACATTTCCACACATTTTCTTTTGAATTCATAACTATAACGCATAAAAATAACCCTCCTTACTGAACTTTACATTGTCCAGTAAAGAGGGTACATATCAAAATCTCTTAGATAATCTGGCTTCTTTTATTTGTTTCTTTTTATTTATTTTTACAATTATTGGTTACTTATTTATTATTATCTTGTTTATTCTTATTTGTTTTACTAATTTTTTATTATATTATTTTATAAGTATCTCTCTTCTTTTTTGCTTCATAAAGTGCTACATCTATTCTACTTATTAAATCTTCTATATTTTCATCGCTTTCAATAAAATAACCTGCTCCGATTGATATAGTTGTTGTTATTCCAATATTATCTTCATTTACTACTTCTCTCACACGAATCAGTTTATTTAATTTCTGCAAAATTGCTTCTAGACAATTTGATGGAGTGTTTCTTAAAACTATGATGAACTCATCACCGCCCCATCTTATTATGCTATCTGTTTCTCTGATATGATTTTTCATTTCTGAAACAATGCTCTTTAACATCTCATCTCCAAAATTATGACCATACATATCATTTATATTTTTAAAATGATCTACGTCTAAAATCGCAATCGCTGCACTTTTATTAGTCCGCTTATACCTTTCTAATTCTTTTTTCAAAAGTATTGTTCCATAATACCTGCTACAAGCCTTAGTCAAGGCATCTTCTTCCACCTTGTTTTGTAAATCTTCCGCTTCATGTTTGTATTTTTCACTAGACTTGCGCAACTTATCTGTTATATTCCAAAGCACAATAACAATTCCAGATATTGATATTGCATAACCAACGCCTAGAATCACTTGAGCTTTTTCATCAAAAAAATTTGAATTTTCTTTTATCTGTGTATAATAAACTCCCATACAAACAATCCAATTATACTCTTTATATATCGCTGCATAGGACATTTTTTTACTTATTTTTTTTGATTTTAGCTCTTCAAAATAGTAACTATACGATATATGGCCATCTTTTTTTATGCCTTCTAACTCTTCTTTATATGGCAAATTACCTTTTGCATCTTTTGTCCTTGTTGATAACTGAATGCCTTCCGTATCTTTAAGATTTGGATGTATTAAGCGTATAGCATACCCATCTCCGCCATCATAATCTCGAACCTCATTAATCCACACATAACCATCATTACTATAATGCTCACTGTATAATTTCTGACGAACTATTCTAGTTACTTCGGCTTTAACATCTGACACACTATAAAATTTTTTTCCCTCCGACCATCTTTTTTCCACATCTTTTTTTACTAAATCTATATATTTTATATCATTTTCTACAGTATTTTTTATATATTGTTTTTGCTGATAAATAGAATTCTGATAGATTGTTTTAATTTCTATTATTTGAACAAGTACTGTACATAAAAAGCAAATTGTGAAACCAATGGCTGCTAATTGTAGCAATTTTTTTTCTTGGGCTAGCAACTTCTTTTACCCCTCCTATTTTAATTCAATACGTGTTTCGACATAATAGGTAAAAAAAGTTAGAAATTCCTAGGAACAATATTCTCTTATTTTGGAAATCAGATTAATATCTGCTGGCAACCACTCTACATCATCTAATTGATTCAATGTCAGCCATTTTGCATCCTGATGCTCTCTTAAAACAAGATTACCTTTTTTTACCGTACAAAAATAACATTTCATTGACAAATGAAAATTAGGATAATCGTATTCTATTTGATCTATAAAGTCACCAACTTCTACAATTGTATCAAGTTCTTCTTGTATTTCTCTAACTAAAGCTTCTTCTGGTTTTTCATTTTCTTCTATTTTGCCACCTGGAAATTCCCAACCGCCTTTAAATTCTCCATATCCTCTTTGAGTTGAAAAAATCATTTTTTTATTTTCTTTATTTTGAGCAATAATAACTGCTGCAACTACATTTATTGTTTTCACTTTTCTTGCCTCTTTCTTTGTATATAATTATGTTTTTTTATTTAAACTCCGCAACATTTGAGCTTAAATATTTTAAAACATCATCTCTAACAGGAGTTTTCATTATCATTGTAAATTTTGTTATTACTTGTTCTTTACCGTTATTATCTATTTTTTTGCTTTCTCTATAGTTTGCCACTTTGCATTTTCCTAGATAATAAAAGCTTTTCTCAACAGTGGATTTTTTTACAAAAAGATGAATTCTTCTGGCTGTTAAAACATCCTGACAATAGCTACTTTCTATGCCTTTTCCGATTTGAGAATCCCAAAAAAATGTAACACTGTCTTCAAACTCATCCGCATAATCCGGACGACCTTCTACGTATTGTTCGCCTTCTTTGGCTTCTTCTTTATGATACGTTACAAAAATGAAAGTATCTTCACCAAATTTTTTCATTCCGTACATTGTAGACGAAAGATCATCTGGTTGGTTCATTAACATGCATACATCTCTTCTTTTATATTTTCGATATAATACAAATGGCCTATCTTCTTCAGAAACAACTTTATATTTGTCATTATATTGAGCCTTGGCAACTTCTACTATATCTTTTAACTGCTTATAGAATTCTGCATGTTTTAATCTGTTTGAAAAGATTTCAAATCTTCTTAATTTACTTTCACTTTCTTCTTCAACAATATCTATTATTCCTTTATATCTGAGTCTTTCTGCTTCTTTTGTAGTAAAACCTCCATTTAAAAGCGCTACAGCTGCTTTATAATCACTTTCCGCAAATTTAAATCCATATTCTGATCTAAAATTTGATTTAAGTTCATCTAGTTCTATACTACCATTTTTCATAATATTTTCTAAGATACTTATTTCGTGAGGACGTAGCCCCTTTAAAATTGTTTTGGAAAAATATTCAAGAATACATTGCTCTTCCTCTCCTATTTTTCCTATATAAAGTTCTTTTTCTTCTTTCTCAAGGAATTTTTGATACGTTTTATACTTATCGATTATTACACTAGGATCAACTTCATTTTCTCTATAAAAATCAATCAAATATGGCACTCGTCCTAATCTATTTTTCAAATTTTTATAACTTTGTTTAATTATCGCATTAATATTTTTCATCCTGTCAATTGCACCAAAGATTTTTTCCTTTGATATTTGATCAAAATGAATTGTTGATGTCCCCGGCAGAATATTATTTCCACTTATAATATATTTTTTTATTGTATCCTGATTATATGAACAGTCTCCTGATAGAGCTACAGGAATCATATAATTATTATTATAATTTCCTATAAAATCAATTATTACCACATAATCTTTTCCCTGGGCTTTTCTCAACCCTCTTCCTAATTGCTGAATGAATACAATTGGAGATTGCGTTGGTCTAAGCATGATAACCTGATTAACTTCTACAATATCAACACCTTCATTTAGAATTTCTACTGATAAGATGTAATCCAACGGTTTTGTATAGTCAGTGTCTATTGTCTCGTCCATAGCTAAACGATCAAATGCATTTTGTCTTTCTTCTTCTGTTGAATCTCCTGACAATGCAATTGTTCTATATTTTTTATTAGTTTCAGGATTTATTCTTTCGTTAATTAACTTCGATAATTCTTCTGCCTCTTCTATCCTGCTGCAAAAAATGAGACCTTTTACACGATCACCACTGTAACCATAAAAATTTGCTTGTTTTAAAATATAATCCACTCGCTTTTTTTCAGTTAATGAATTAAATAGTTCTTTTGTAACTCTGCTATTTTTCAATTTTTTATCATCAACGTCGGAAATATCATGAATTCCAAAATAGTGAAATGGACATAATAACTTTTCTTCCATGGCATCCTGTAAACGAATCTCACATGCTATTTGATAATTAAATATCTCGTAAATATTATTATCATTTTCATCTGAATCTGTATTTTTATCAGGAGTTGCTGTCATTCCAAGCCATAATTCAGGAGTAAAATAATCCATCAATTTTTGATAAGAATTAGCTGATGAATGATGTGCCTCATCTAAAATAATACAATCAAATGCTTTTTTATCATATCTAGACATTATATCATCTTTACTCAATGTTTGGACTGTGGCAAAAATATATTCGCTATCATAATCATTGTGACCACCCCCAACTAATCCCATTTTTATATGATTTGAGAACACTTTTTTATATGATTTAATAGTCTGAACTGCAAGTTGAGTCCTATGCACTAAAAATAGAACTCTTTTAAACCCCAACTCTCTCATTGCAAATGCTGATGCGTATGTTTTTCCTGTTCCTGTGGCAGAGATTAAAAGCGCTCTATCTTCTTTTGAATCTATTATTTTTTTTAAATTATTTATAAAAGTAACTTGCATACTATTTGGCTTTAATTTGTACTTTTCTAAAGAAGTAATCTGCTCTTCTTTTGCAATTTCTTTCTGTTTTTTTATGATTTGATATTTTCTCTCATATTCTTCATAAAAATCATCGTACTCTAATGAAAACTTAGAATTCCACATTTCATCAAATTCTCGAAGGATATCTTTTGCAACTTCTCCCTCAGATGTGGATAACACTTTAGTATTCCACTCTAAATTTTCAGTCAAAGCCTTTCCTGTTAAGTTAGAACTACCAATTATAATTCGATATATCTCTTCTTTTCTAAAAATATAACCTTTTGTATGGAACCCAAAACCTGCTTTTTCAATATCATACATTTTTATTTTTATGTTCGAAAAGCGGTTAAGCATTTTTATTGCTTTGGGCTCACTAAAAGTCAAATAATTTGTTGTAAGTATTTCGCCTTTTATTCCCTTTTCTTCTAGTTCTTTAAGTGTTGGTAATAATGCAACAACTCCACTTGATGTAATAAATGCTACACTTATTTTAAAATCATCACATTTTATTAACTCATCTTCAATTATTGATAAAACTTTTTTACCTTCTTTATAATTGTTAGATACAAATTGTGGAGTATATCGTGAATCTGTTGCAATACTTCCATCTATGTATGCTGCTTTTAAACCATTTTCTAACTGCTTAATTGACATTCCTTGTAAAACCTTTCTTTAATCTTTAGGACTATAATAAAAATTCCCTGTTACCCTTTGTGTATTTATGCAATTTATAAATGATGCACAATCTATTTGTTTTATTTTTGCGACTAACGTTTTTGCATCAGACGCACTTACAACTGAATATACCATTTTATAGTTATCTCCTTGATAACTACCCTGTACATCCATAATTGATGCGCCGTGACGACATACTTTATAAATTTCATTGCATATTTCTTTAGGTTTATCTGTAATAATATATAAAGTCACCTGTTGATAATTGCGATAAAGTAGTTTGAGTGTTTGTGTTGAAACATACTGAAAAATAATTGAATATAATGCTTTATTCCAACCAAACAATAAACCTGCAGAAATCAAAACAGCAACATTAAAACCTAAAATCACATTAAATGAATCTATTCCTCTTTTTTGTGAAAGATAAATAGAAATAAAATCTGTTCCTCCACTTGTTGCATCAACTGAAAGACACATGCTTATTGCAATACCATTTATTATTCCACCAAAAACACTTACCAACAAAATATCTTTTGTTATACAATACGCTGGTAAAATATCTACTATTAGACCATTTAGTAGTATCATCACAACTGATAATATTGTAAATTTTTTTCCTACAAATTTGAAGCCTATATATGCCGGAATTGCATTTAATATAACGTTTACTATTGTATACGACAATTTAATTCCTAAAAACTCTTTAAATACTGCTTGAATCAAAATAGTAAGTCCAGTTGCACCACCCGGATATAAACCAGCAGTCTTTACAAAAAATTTGATATTTAATGCCATAACTATCGAAGCAAATATAACTACGACTAGCCTTTTTACATCCCTAAAAATGACTTTCTTTGTATGTTTATTAATAACATGCATAAAATTACCTCTTAAATATTTATTCTTTATAGTTTTAAATTATTCTATAATTATTTCATAAATATCTTCATAATTAATTTCTACTTCCTCTTTTGAGATTTGACTTGGTTTTTCTATTATGTATTTACTTTTTTTCTCTGTGTTACATTCGTCTTGCGAATTAACTACCATCAACTTTCGATAACTATCTAACCTAAGAACCTGACCCTCTAATTGGTTATACTTTTCATACTTACTAGAAAAATATAACACTTTTACGTGCACTTGTATATTTTTTCTGAGCAATTTTTGTATATTAATTATTTCATTATTTATCTCTTCATTTTTTTCTTCTGATAAAGATTTCTTTTGAATTTTTATTATTTGTTTTTCTAAAATTGCTTCACCAAAACCTGTAAGCGCAGCAAAAGGCATAAAAATCTTTGCCCTTTCTTCTCGTGTCATTCTTGGATGTTTTATTAAGCTTTCTTTGGTTCTTATTTGATCATACTTATAATGTATTATATCTTCTTGATTAAACGTTTGGTTTTGTTTCGTCAAGCTTTATGCCCTCCAATTTGATTATTTCTTTCACGCGAGGTTGCACCTTCTTCAAAAGCTGTACCTTTTAAAATTGCATTTTTCCCGTACCTGTTTTTTATTTCTAAAACAGCTCTTTCTATATTCTCTTCTTTCTCACTTTTTTCATAGTTTTCAAATAATGACAGCTGCTCATAATTTCTCTTTTCTATATTATTGGCACTAATCGTTATTCTCCTAATATATAAATTTCTATCTACTATCTTGTCAAATAAATCAATTACTCCTTGTTTAATTTTGGTGTTAGAATTAGTGTATTCTCTAAACTTTACTGTTTTATGTGCTGGTTTGGGCACTATTCTGCCATAATTATCTAATACAACACTTCCATTATAATTCTCACTATCGACATTAATTCTATCGTATCCAATTGTTATAGTTACCGAATTTGTTGCTAACTTTTTATATAATAATTCATTTGTTAACGCATCTATCATTTCTTTTAATACTGTTCTTGCCTGTGAAAAACTATATGGATTCTTAAGAACCTGCCCTGATGACAAGCTATTTGACTTACTTTTGTATTGCTTAATATCCTGCATCGTACAACTTTCATATCCCCATGCATGATCAATCAAAATTTCTGCATCTATTCCAAATTCTTTAAAAAGGACATCATCATTAATCAATGACATTTTGGCTAACTCACCCATTGTAAAAATTCCTAATTTGGCTAATCTTTTTACCGTTCCTTTTCCTATTCTCCAAAAATCAGTTAATGGCTTATAATTCCACAATTTTTCACGGTAAGTTATCTCATTTAAACTTGCAATTCTAACGCCTCTTTCGTTCTCTTTTACATGCTTTGCCATTATATCCATTGCAATTTTGCATAAATACATATTCGTTCCAATTCCTGCTGTTGCGGTAATTTGAGTTTTTTCGTATACATCATTAATAATTTGAGTTACGAGCTCTTCTGGAGACATCTTATAGATATTAAAATAATTCGTTACATCTAAAAAGACTTCATCAATACTATAAACATGAATATCCTGCGGACTTATATACTTAAGATAAACTTTGTATATCTCACATGATACTTCAATGTATTTAGCCATCTGAGGAGGGGCGATAATAAAATCTACTTTTTCGTGTGTCATTTTATAAATCTCATCTAAACGCTGTTTCACCTCAAACAAACGAGCTCTTCCAGGTATTCCGTATTCCTTTAAACTCGGACTCACGGCTAAACATATAGTCTTGTCTGTTCTAGTAGGATCTGCTACGACCAACTTCGCTTTTAATGGATCTAAGCCTCTTTCGACACATTCAACAGATGCATAAAAAGATTTTAAATCAATAGCTATATAAACTTTTGAATCATCATTTTTCTTATGCATATTTTTCTCCTTATGAATATTACTGACAATAGTGCTAAAACACTAAAAAAATGAAAAAATCCTGAACTTTTTTAGGCAAATTCAGTATACTATACCGAACTAAGGTTTGCAATATTTTTGTTTACAAATTGATTTATATCTGTTAACGTTAAATTAGAAATCTGTAACTACTCATGGGGGTGAGTATAATGGATAAAATATCTTTAATTATTCCTTGTTATAACGAAGAGGAAAGTATTCCTATCCTATATAATGAACTTGACAGAATTTCTAATATTATGAACTATGTTGAGTTTGGTTTTTGCTTTATAGACGATGGTTCCACTGACAATACTTTGACTCTTTTAAAAAAACTTAATTCGAACGATTCAAGAGTAAAATATATATCTTTTTCTAGAAATTTTGGTAAGGAGTCAGCGATGTATGCCGGTCTTTCATATGTAGATGGAGATTACGTAGCAATACTTGATGCTGATATGCAAGATCCACCTTCTCTTTTGCCTAAATTATATCAAACTATAAAACAAGGTGATTACAATTCTGTAGCAACAAGGCGAATAACTAGAGCAGGTGAGCCACGTTTTCGTACTATATGTGCCAAAGTTTTCTATAAAATAATGCGTAAGATTTCTAAAACCAATATTGTTGATGGTTCTAGAGATTTTCGTTTAATGGATAGAAAATTTGTAAACTCAATTTTATCATTAAAAGAATTTAATCGTTTTACAAAGGGAATGTATAACTGGGTTGGATTTAAAACCACCTGCATTGAATATGAAAATGTCAAACGGTGTGCCGGAAAAACAAAATGGTCTTTTATAGGACTTTTAACTTATTCTCTTGAAGGCATTATTTCATATTCTACAGTTCCACTTATTATTACATCCTTGATTGGATTATTCTTTTTCATCCTGTCTTTATTTTTTATCATCTTTATTATTTTTCGACAGATGATTTATCATAATTCAGCAAACGGTTGGGCTTCTATGACATGCATAATTTTATTGATTGGAGGAATACAACTTTTTTCAATTGGAATAATAGGGCAATATCTTTCACAAATATATTTGGAAATTAAAGGAAGGCCTCATTTTATAATTAATGAGACTAATGTAAATGTAGATAAAAATGTCAAAAAATAAATTTGGATAATTACAACAAAAAGGCAAGACTTTTCTAGATAGTCTCGCCTTTTTTATTTATTTTATATATTTTTGTAAAAAATCTTAATCATCCCTTGATTCATTTAATGCAATCAATGCTACAAATCTCGCAATCTGAAGCAATGTTGTAAACAATGCTGCAACGTATGTCAAAGCTGCTGCAATTAAAACTTTTTTAGCACCTTTTACTTCTTTGGGAGTCAAATAACTTCCTGTACTTGATAAAATATTGATTGCACGTCTTGACGCATTAAACTCAACTGGCAATGTTATAAGTTGGAACAATAATGTTAATGAAAACAATAAAACCCCAATTTTAGCCAAATTGTAACGTCCTAATATAAAACCGATAACTAACATTGGATATGAAAGATACGATCCAATATTTACAATTCCAACCATACTGTTTCTTATGAAAATTGGTTTATAACCTTTATGATATTGAATAACGTGACCGCATTCATGCGCTGCTACACCTATAGCTGCAATTGATGAAGAATTATAAACAGTATCAGAAAGTCTGACCACATCATTTCTTGGATCATAATGATCTGTTAAACTTCCACTGACGTGTTCAATATCAACACCATAAATTCCTGCATTGTGCAAAATCATTTCTGCCACTTCTCTTGCTGTATATCCGCTTTTTGAATTTTTTCTCTTAAATCTGAAAAATGTTAATCTTATGTTAATAGTTGCAAGCAAACTGATTACTACTCCTAAAAGTATAAAAATAATTGTTGGATCGTAATAATTATAACCATAGTAACCCATCATTGCACCTCCTCGTTTTTTATTTTTATAATAACACATTTTTTTGAAAAAAATATGTATAAATTATATATTTATTATATACATTTACCGATAAATGAATCAAATATAAAATATTAATAAACAAATATTTATTTTGGTAAATAATTTATTATTGATGAGGAGATTCTTTTTATGGAAAATATAGTTTATGTAAGTATAATATTAGCTCTTTGTAAAGAGGATAATAATTTAATAAGATGTATCGAAAGTATATTAACTCAGTCTTATCCTAATTTTGAATTACTATTAATTGACGCCTTAAAATGCGATAAAGACTCATATTTTTCAGATATAAAACTACTCATCGATAAAGATTCTCGTATTAAATATGTCGAATCAGCTCAAAAAGGTGATTATACTTACGCCTGCAATCTTGGTATTTCATTATCCAAATACGACTACATAGCATTTGCAAACGCTTCCGATGATTGGCGTTCTAATAAATTGCTTTTACAAATTCCTTGCATAAATGATGACTATCCAGTTTGTTATTCTTCAAGTCAACTAACTAAGAAAGCAAATTTAAAAGCCAGAAACCTTAATGGAGATATTTTTAATGCCTTACTAGAAAATGGTAATTTTATCAGCCTAAATACTATAATGATTAAAAAAGAATGCTTTGATGTTGTAGGACAACTTGATGAAAACTATAAAATTTTTTATGAATATGAACTAGTGCTTAGGTTAGCACAAATTTATAAATTTGCGTATATTGAACAAGATTTGCAGGTTTGCACATCTGATAAATCATATGAATTACTTGCATACTATGAAGAATACTTTGATTTACTTGAAAAATATGCAAACATTCTCGACTCACTAAATATGTTTAATGCATTTTCTGACTGTATTTTGCTTCAGGCTAAATCAGATGGTATAGAAGAAGTCGTTTCTGAAAAAATTAATGAGACAAAAAATCTTTTAGGAATAAAAGCATGTGAAAACCTTACTGACAAAGAAGTATACAAAGTTAGTATTGTAATGAGTTGTTTAAATAACTCAAAAAATGTATCAACGGCTCTTTCTAGTATCGAAAATCAAACAATGGATATGATTAACATTCAGGTTATCCTTGTTGATCAAGGTTCTAGTGATGATACATTAAACTATCTTGAGGTATTTGAGAAAAAATATCCTTTTAATTGTATTTTGATTAAAGATGATTATAAAATCAAAAAAGCAACTGCTTTAAACTTGGCGCTTGACTATATAAAAGGTGAATATGTATTGTTCCTTGAACCAAATGATTCGATTTCACCTAACACTTGCGAAGATTTATATAATTTATCAAAGGATAAATCGCTTGATTTGATTCAATCATGCTACTACAAAAATGTTAACGGAACAATCGAAATAGTTAATCCATGCAATATCCAAGGAATGGTTGACCTTAGCGAAATCAATAGATTAAATGTTTTAATCAATCAACCTTTTACCTGCGATTTAATTGGAAAATTCTTTAGGAGTGTATATATAAAACAACATAATATTCAATTTGCCACAACTGATATTTCCTATGAATATAAATTTGTGTATTCTTATTTAGTTTTTGGAAAAAATCTGGCAATTATTGATTTACCTTATTATAAAACTACTGAAAACACAAATGAAACTATACACATTAACGCACTTGATTTGGCAAATAGTCAATTACAACTTTTGTATTACTTGAAATCAAAAAATGAATACCGTTTATATTATCCTGAAATTGAATTTAACTTTTTTATCAATTTCTATTTAAATACTATTTATTCTGCAAAAGAATATAATTTCATAATTGATACTTATGATTATGAATGGCTTAGGAATACTTTACTTACTGAAATGCCTGATTGGAAACGAAATAATTACATTATGGATAATCCTATTTTATCTTCTATATGTAAGGCTCTTCATACAAGCTTTTTAAACAGTCCACAATTACAGGCTAGATATTTAGAAAAATTGCAAGATGATTTTTCTAAGCTTTTGTAAAAAAATTAAAATTGGACCCTTAATAAAATTTTAAGGATCCAATTTTTTTATTATTTATTTTTGGCATCAGAAGTTAATTTAATATCCACATCTAAATCAAACTCACTTGGTAAAAATCTAGGTGATACATTTTCTTTTGTTGCAATAACTGATGATGCAAGTCTTGTGCCTATCGCACACGAATCTGCAAGTGTCTTGCCATAGGTTAACCCTATCGCAACTCCAGCAAAGAATGCATCTCCACAACCTGTTGTATCCACAACAACTACGTTTTGTGCAGGGCATACTCCACATTTTCCACCTGGTTGTGCCCAAACTGCACCTTGAGAACCCATTGTAACAATCATATTTGAAATTCCAGCCAATTCAGCTTTCTTTTGGATAATTTCAGCCATTTCTTCTGGAGTTTTTCCTGAATAATCTTCTGTAAATAATAATCCTGCTTCTTGAATGTTACAAACTACACAATCGGTTTTCTTTAATAAATCACGACGTTCCATCGCTATTGTCATATTAGATACAACTGCAAAAACTTTCTTGTTATATTTTTCTGCTAAATTAAAGATCTTCTTTAAGATAGATGATTCCATATCTACTTCAACTACGATACTATCTGCATTTTTTACTATTTCATCACCATGTTCTTCAAACATAGTTCCTATTTCACTTAAATCAGGACGTTGCGAAACCGATGCTACTACATCGCCATAATTATCAAATACTGCTAACCATGTTCCTAAACCATTTTCTGTTCTTTTTACAAATCTTGTATCAACCTTGTGTCTTTCAAGTTTAGCAACTACGTCCTCACTTATGCCTGACTTATCAACTACACTGACAAATGTTGGTTTTAGTTCTACATTTGCAATATCTTCTACGACATTTCTTGCCACACCACCGTGGACTTGTACTACTCTACCTACATTACGACCTGATGGAATATATTGACACATTGGATACCCTTTAATGTCAACCATTACAGCACCTACTACTACGATACCCATCTTTGAAACCTCTCTTTTCTATTTAAGCTTATTAATTTACATTTAATCTTTTATTCTAATTGTAATTTAATTTTTGTTAAATTCATCATTACAACATTGCATTAGAATAAAATAACATGATAGTTGTATTTTTGCAATGTAGTTTATAAAAATTTTCCCTTTTGTATTACTTTTTTTAGATTAAATTTATTATCTGTCAAAACAATATTTCCAAATTTGCCCACTTCAATTGAACCGAATTCATCATCGATTCCAATTGATTTTGCAGGATTAATTGTTGCCGCTTTTATTGCTTTTGGTGCAGGAACATTCATCTCAACAATAGCTCTTCTCATACATTCAAATAGATTCGTAACACTTCCTGCTAAAACACTCGGATCTCTTGTTAATGTAGCTTTTGCATTATTAACGGTAACGCGTTGTGCACCTAATTCATATTCTCCATCCGGCAAACCACATGCCATCATACTATCAGAAATCAAAATTATTTTATCTTCATCAAACATATCAAATGTAAATCTAACTACAGCCGGGTGAATATGTAAACCATCTGCTATCATCTCAATTTCTGCATTTTCTTCATATGCTGCAATTATTGGTCCTGGATTTCTATGATGTATTCCCGGCATAGCATTATAAATATGTGTTAAATGTGCTGCTCCATTTTCAAAAGCTTTTTTAGCTATATCATAATCTGTGCAAGTATGCGCAATAGAAATTTTAACTTCTTTACCAAATTGTTTTATAAATTCCATCGCATTATTTACTTCTGGTGCAAGATCTACAATTTTAAATTTACCTTTTGCCCTATCTTGCAATCTTTTAAACATATTAATATCAGGCTCTTTTATAAATTTAGGATTTTGAGCACCTATCTTTTCGGGGCTAATAAACGGCCCCTCCATATTTATTCCAACCAAATCAGCTTTTCCTGTTAAATTTTCATATGAATTTGCCGTATCTATAATTCTATTTAACCTTTCTTCGTCAAACGTCATAGTTGCTGGAGCAATCGCAAGAACTCCATTTTTTGCCTCATATTCTCCAATTACATTTAAACCTTCTAAATCAGCGTCTCCAAAATCATGGTTCATTGCTCCGTGAAAATGTACATCACATAATCCTGGAATTGCCATAAAATCAGCTTCTTTATCACTTTTATTTTCTGTTATACTTATTATTTTTTTATTATCAATTTGTATGTCTACTTTTTTAAATCCCTCTTCTGGTAAAAAAGCATTAACATTCTCTATTAACATAAAACTTTGCCTCCAACTTATAAGTCAATTTCACTTAATGCTTCTTCATCTCCAACTAACGTAAAATCAGGATGCATTTGGAGAATTGATGCTGGAACTTCTGGTGTAACAGGTCCAAAAAAAGCCTGTTTTACAATGTTTGCCTTACCTTTTCCATTTACTACCATAAGCACTTTTCTAGCCTGCATTATAGACTTAATTCCCATAGTATATGCCTGCTTTGGAACATCTTCCTTACTTAAAAAAAATCGTTTATTGGCTTCAATTGTGCTTTCTGTTAAATCAACGCAGTGAGTAGCAAGTTCAAATGCTGCACCGGGTTCGTTAAATCCAATATGGCCATCGTTTCCTATCCCAAGCAATTGTAAATCAATACCACCTGCATTATGAATAATATTTTCGTATTCTTCACATGCTTCCTTTTCATCAGGATTAGAACCATTTGGTACATTTATGTTTTCCTCTTTTATATTTATTTTATCAAAAAAATTCGTGTGCATAAAATACCAATAGCTTTGATTATGCTCTTTATCAAGCCCTCTATACTCATCTAAATTTATAGTTGTTACCTCTGAAAAATCAATATCACCTTTGTTAAACCAATCAATCAGCTGTTCATATATTCCTATTGGTGTTGAACCTGTTGCTAATCCTAGAACCGCATTTGGCTTCATTATCACCTGAGCCGAAATAATATTTGCTGCCTTTCTTGACATATCCTTATAATCTTTTGCCTTTATTATCTTCATTTGCAAATCTCCTTTCGCTTTGATTACAAATTTCATGGAATTCAAATTGTTAGTTGTTATTTATAAAAAATAGATTAAATAGTAAATAAAAGATAAAACGACCAAATCCATGCGACGAATTTGTGTTTTTTTGATAAAATGACGAAACGTTATTCAATATTAGAATATACTCTTTTCGCATTATATTCAAGTTTTATTTGTAAATATTGTAATTATTTTATGTTTGTAATACTTTATTTTTTTATTGTGAAAAATAATTGTATTTGTGCGTTATGTAGTTTTTTTTTAGCATTTTATTCGAAACAATTATGAATCATGCACAAACATTAATAGGAAAATTTATAAAAATTTAATATTGAATATAAATACCATAGTGATAGTATAAAATTGTATATAGTAATTAATAAAATTTAATATACTAATAAGTACTATTAAAACTAAAGGGGGTAGTTTTAACTATGATTTCATTTTTTGTGGCACTTTTAGGATTGATTATTGGATACTTTATCTATGGTTCATTCGTTGATAGAGTCTTCAAACCTGATGATCGAAAAACACCTTGTGTTGAGCATCCAGACGGAGTCGACTTCGTTCCTATGAAGCCTTGGCGAGCATTTTTAATTCAGCTCCTTAACATTGCAGGACTTGGACCAATCTTTGGAGCACTTTCAGGAGCTATTTGGGGTCCAAGCGTATATCTTTGGATTGTTCTTGGAACTATTTTTGCTGGTGGTGTTCATGATTATTTGACTGGTATGTTATCAATGCGAAATGATGGCGCTAGTGTTTCTGAATTAACCGGTAAATATTTAGGACCTGTTATGAAAAACATCATGCGTGTATTTTCAGTTATCTTGTTAGTAATGGTCGGTGTTGTATTTATGGTTGGACCTGCTGGTTTGATTTCTACAATGATAACTGGTGGTAAAAAAACATCAACTGCTACTACACTTACAGCTGTATTTACATTAATAATTTTATTTTATTATTTACTTGCAACTTTAATGCCAATCGACAAAGTAATTGGTAAAATTTATCCAATCTTTGGTATATGTTTAATAGTAATGGCTTTAGGAATCGGTGGCGCTACTATTATTAGACATATAAATGGCTCTCATCCTATGATTGAATTATGGGAAGGCTTTAAAAATATGCATCCAAAGGGGGGTGCACAACCAATTTGGCCTTTAATGTTTATTACAGTAGCCTGTGGTGCAATTTCTGGTTTCCACGCTACACAATCACCTATGATGGCTAGATGCCTAACTTCAGAACGTCAAGGACGTCACGTATTCTATGGTGCAATGGTTTCTGAAGGAATTATCGCTCTTATTTGGGCTTCAGCAGGTATCGCTTTTTATAACGTTGCAGGTAAACCTTTCTCAACAGCTGGTTTATTAGCTGCTGGTGGTGGAAACTCAACAACAGTTTATAAAATGTCAGTTGAATTACTTGGACCTGTAGGTAGCGTTTTAGCATTACTCGGCGTTGTTGCTTGTCCTATTACATCGGGTGACACTGCATTTAGAAGTGCACGATTAACATTAGCTGATTGGTTTAAGATTGATCAGTCTAACATCAAATCACGTTTACCACTTGCTATTCCACTTCTTGGTGTTGGATATTTAATTTCTTTCTTAGACTATAACATCGTTTGGAGATACTTCTCATGGTCTAACCAGACATTAGCTATGATAGCTCTTTGGACAGGTGCAACATACTTAACAAGAAAAGTATCTGCTAAATGTGGATGGATTGCTACAATTCCAGCAACATTCATGTCAGCAGTTTCAATTACATACTTCTGTTTTGCTCCTGAATGTTTGAATTTAGGATCTAAAACAAATGGTACAACAATTTCATATGCAATAGGTATTTTAGGTGCAGCTATCTTCTTCGGAATTTACTTATTCAAAGTATTTCTTCCAGAAGTACATAGTAAACACAATCATCACTCAAGCCATATTGCACATCAACATTAAGTGATTTAATCACTAATTGATTGCACTACAAAGGAGCCATGGAAAACAAATATGTTTTCCATGGCTCCTAACTTTTAGCACAACTGCTTTATTTTTTAATTTATTCTAACGTATCTGGAACTGCACCATATTTTCCTGCAAGATAATTCTTTGAAAAGCTTTCATCTTTTCTGATTCCAATTCCGTATTCATCAACAATATCTGCCAATGAGAACATTGAAGAAGAACCGTTTTTATCTTTTTCTACAAACCAAATTTCATCACGTCTTAGAATATCATTTGACAATTGACAAACGTCATTAGTTGTAAAAATAAATTGTGCTTGCTTTGCATTAAAAGATTTATCTGTTAAACATTTTATAAAACTTCTAACTAAAAATGTATGCAAGCCACTATCTATTTCATCAATAAATAGTACTCCACCTGTTGATAAAACCTTATGGATTTTTGGGAATAGTGAAAATACCTTTCTTACACCCCTAGATTCCATTTCCATTGGTATCTCGATTGAACCATTGCTTCCTGACTTCTGGTGAGTAAATAATACTTTTTTTTCTAAATTCTTATCTACTCTAAGTCCTGTAATTGTCTTATCAAAAGTTCTAAAGGTTTCTAGCATCTTACCTAAAAATTCTTTATCATCGATAAATTCTTTTGACAAATCTTTTGACGAAAACTCTGTTCCAATGTCTTCTGACGCGAATTCATTTTTTTGGAAGAAATCATATATTCCTTCTAAACTAGATATTTTCAAAATCTTAGCTGCTGTTGCAATTAACATATCATCTGTAATAATATTCTGAATCATCTCGTGATCTGCGTGCGATAATACGCTTCTGTATAATTCATTTCCTTTTCTTGAAAAAACAATTCTGTAATTCTTAGTTGTTCTAGCTTTTACATTAAGCCATTCTGCTACAATTTTATTTTTTAAAATTGCAAATCCATAATTAAATACTCTCGCTCTAGAATCATCATCTAACATAAAATAAACTTCAAAAACTGTTTCTCTTTCTTTGTAATATGAATCAAACAGAAATGGTTTCTGTGTAAAAGTATTTCCTTTTTCTAAAAGGAACTTCCCACCTACCATATCTGTCATAAACTTATATGCTTCGAAAACTGTGCTCTTTCCGCTAGCATTTGGTCCAAATAAAACTGATATAGGTAAAAGTTTCTCACTTCCATTAATAATAAGTGTATTTGAAAATTCTGTCATCTTAGTAGCCGACAAATCAATAGCCGCTTCTTGCTTAAACGACTTATAATTTTTTATACAAAATTCAACTAACATGGACTACTTCCTCCTATAAAATTATACTTTTGACATCAAATTATATAATACGTTCAAAAAAAATCTCATTCTTATAATATATTATATAATATTACGAGTATAAGTACAATTTAAACCCGAATTTTTTTCAGAAATACTTTTTATTACTGTTCTTCGTTTTGCTCATTTAGCAGTCTTGTTAGCTTATGTGTAAGACTTCGTAATTGTTTATAACCTGATGTAATTGACATTACACTTTCTGACAGATTATGAATATTTGTCGACATCTCTTCCATTGCAGAAGAGGTTGTCTCAACATTGTTTCTTATGTTATTAACATCTTCTTGTGTTTTAAGCAGTACATTCTGTAAATCTTTAGCTTCAACTTTTACATTTTGTGAATCGAGTTCAACCTGCTGAGTATTATTTGAAATAATCTTGAAAGCATCATCTACATCTTTAGACTGATTCACACATTTTGAAACTAAACCCTCATTATTTTCAATCTGATTTTTTGTATCATCTGTTTTATCTTTAATCATATTTAATATATTATGAATTTCATTGGTAAATTTTGCTGAACTTTCCGAAAGTTCCCTTACTTCATTTGCAACTACAGCAAAACCTTTGCCTTGCTCCCCAGCTCTTGCAGCTTCTATTGATGCATTAAGTGCTAACAAACTAGTCTGTTTTGTTATATTATCGAGTGTTCCTAATATGGTTCCTATTTGATTATTTTCATTTGCTAAATCCGTAATACTCTCTAAAAGTAGCTTCATCCCGTCATCTAATTCATACATATTTTCTGTTAATGTTGCAACTTTTTTATTTCCTTCATGAATTAATTTCGAACTTTCTGCAGAAGCATCCTGCATTGTAAGACTCGAATCATAGACTTTATTTATTTTAGTTACACCATCTTCAACCATTCTCTTTATGCTTTCTGCTGCTTCAACCTCTTCTATTGCACCTTTGGCAACGTCATTTGACGTATTTTCCATATAACTTGCAATGTTTTCTGCTTCATCAATACTCGAATTTATAACTTCACTAACTTCATTTAACTTGGCTACAGATTTCGCTATCGATTCTATTAATCTTTCAGCTTTTTCTTCAACATCTCTGCTCTCATTTAATGTTTCATTTAATTTTTTAAATTGTTTTTGAGTCATACTACACATTCCGGCAAATACCATAAGCGCACTAAGTATATATACGATACACATTGCTAGCGCATCATTTGTCCATGTTGATGCAAGTTCTTTTTGATACTGAAAATAAAAAAATGACATAAAAATTACACTCGCTGCACATTGTGCAACGATTACTTTTATGTCTTCATATATAACAATCATAAATACAGCCAAAAAAAACATTAAATAATTTGTTGTTGTTGGAAATGCAAACATGCACAATATTGATAAACCTGTTAGAAGTATGACCATAAAAAACATAGATATGTTTGGCGAACAGATTCTTGCAATGACTTGTACAATTCCAAATAATATCAATCCTACAAAAACTAATGCAATAACTATTTTTAAATCTACAAAAAATGAATTTACAATACCTCTTAATATTATACTTATCAATAGAACAATACTTAAATATTTTGTCTTTTTCTTAATCAAATCATTATATTCCATATAAAATCCTCCAAATATACAACATCACATATTATATATCGGAGGTAAATTTTTAATTAGTATTTTTATTGTTTTATTTAATAAAAACTTCACAGATTTTGCTTTATATATACACTATTTCAGTTTTATGATGGCATCTCTCAAAACGATTATTTTTCCTCCCTTTTCTCCATCTCGAATTCCAAATTTGCCTTCAACTATAATCTCCTGATTATCTTTAAACTTATCATCTTTAAATCTTTCATCCATTATGAATTCAACTCCTTGAACGCAACAACCTCCCTGACATGTAATGACACAATAATTATGACTTTTTCCCTGACTGTCAACACCAGAATAATAATTTCCCTTTAAAACAACGGTCTTATTCATATAATCATTTGGTGTCATTTCCATTTGATAGACAGATGCATATTCCATATCCTTTCCCATTTTGCTGTAATCAATTATTGAATCATTTTTTGTGGCTTTATTTTCTTTATTTTTTTTTATATCTTTTTTGATGCCAGCCTTTATAAGCTTTTCTGTCTGATATTTTGATGTGATATTTTTTTTACCTTTTTTTGATAATGAATTTCCTGATACCGTACCTTTAAAAATTGTATTGTATATTATAATTGCAATTATCAAAATAACAGCACAAATAATTACACCTAGTTCAACTTTATTGTATTTATAATTTTTATCCATATTTATTTCCTAACTATTTATGTAAAACCGCTACTAAAATGCTACAAACAACAAATATTCCTAAATATACCATTACTATTGTTGATCCCACCGGAGTGTTAAAGAGTATCGACGTAAAAATTCCAACTATAGTCCCTAATACTGAAATAATAGCAGATGCAATTGTTACAGCTTTAAAACTTTTAAATAATCTCATAGCTGATAACGCTGGAAAAATCAATAATGCGCTAATCAACAAGCTTCCTACAAGATTCATTGCCAATACTATTATAACTGCTGTAATTACTGCTATTACGCAATTATATAATTCTGTATTGCTTCCTGTTGCCTTCATGAAGTTTTCATCAAATGTCACTGCAAAAATTCTGTTATAAAACACCATAAAAAAGATGACAACTACAACTGATGTTACAATACAAATTATTACATCACTTGGCAAAAGCGATAAAATCGATGTGGAACCAAACAAAGTAGTACACACATCACCTGCTATATTTGCTCCTGCTGAAAAAACATTTAGAATAAAATACCCAAAAGCCATTGCACTTACTGACAACATTGCAATTGCTGCATCACCCTTTATTTTTACATTTTGTCCACCTTTTAATAAAAATATTGCTGCAACAATAGTTATAGGCATAATCAGAATCGTTTGATTTGCAACTTTTAAAACTGTAGCAATTGCAAGAGCTCCAAATGCAACATGTGAAAGTCCGTCACCTATAAAAGAAAACCTTTTTAAAACCAATGTAACACCAAGCAAAGAAGAACACAACGCAATTAATACACCAACTATTAAAGCATTTTTTACAAATGGATATTCCATATATATTTGTATTTTTTGAATCATTTCTAGCATTGTACTACTCCTTTACTGATTACATCTATCCACATTTCATCTGTCATATTACTTTTTTTCTCTGTAAAATACGTTTTTTCTCTACTTAAAAATAAAACATGACTTGCATATTCTACGACCGACATATCATGCGAAACCATTATAACTGTTATACCTTTTTTATTTATCTGCTTTAAGAGTTTATAAAACTCCTTTGTTACAATTGGATCCAGGCCCGTAACAGGTTCATCTAACAGAATTACTTTTGTTGTTGCACACAAAGCTCTTGCCAATAAGACTCTTTGTTGCTGCCCTCCAGATAGATTCCTGTAGGATTTTTTTCTCAAATTCCAAATTCCTAATTCCTCTAATTTGGATTTAGCTAATTCTTTTTGTTGCTTTGAATAAAATAAATTCCATTTTTCCTTTTTTAGAGTACCTGTCAAAACAACTTCCCAGACTGTAGCTGGAAATTCCTGTTGAATTCTTGTCTGTTGTGGCAGATACCCTATTTCATATTGCTTAAGTCCATCATCGAATACAATTTTTCCATCAATAGGTGATTGTAATCCTAGTAAAGTTTTAATTAATGTACTTTTACCAACACCATTTTCCCCTAATATACATAAATAATCCCCTTTATTTATTTTGATATTTAATCCCGAAATAATACTTTTACCATCATAACCTAATGATAAATCATTGCACTCAATATATGACATAAATCCTCCTAAAAACTAAAGTGCTTGTTTAAGTACTTCTAAATTCTTTTCCATTACACTTATGTAATCTAATCCATTGTCTAAATCCTTTTGTGTAATAGATTGTAATGAATTCATTACTAAAATCTTCTGATTTTTCTTATGTGTATTTTTCTTAATTGTGTTCGCAATTTTCTTATCTGAATTTTCAATTACAAAAATAACATCTGTATCTAGATCATCAACTTTTTTTGCTAAAAAAGAGATTGTTTTAAAACTTGCTTCTGATTCTGCACTACATCCAACAAATGCAGCATAGTACTTGATATCATAATCATTTACCATATATCTAAATGGGAATCTATCCCCAAATACGACTGCTTTTTTATCACTTGATTCTACAGTTTTTTTGTATTTAGCATCAAGATCATCTAATCTTTTTACATATGAGTCACTGTTTTTCTTATATGTTTCTTTATTAGCCGGATCTATCTTTTCTAATTCTTTTTCTATTTTTAAAGAAATAGTTTTAGCATTTCTTAATGATAACCAAACATGTTCATCGATTTCTACTTCTTCTTCATCTTTGTTGTCTTTACTATCTTCCTTTTCATCTTCCTTCTCAGGTTCCATTCCTTCTACAACTTCTTCCTCTTTTGCAGCCTTTCCGATAGCTTTAACCATATTGATGGATTTTATTTTTTTATTTTTAGCTGTTTTTAAAACGTCGTCAACCCACTCATCTGATTCTCCACCAACATAAATAAACATATCTGCTGTTGAAATATTTGCAATATCTTTTGCTGATGGTTGATAGCTATGTAAATCAACGCCCTGTTTTATCAACAATTCTACATCAAAGTTGTCCTTTTTTTTACCAATTATATTGTTGACCCAGTCATACTGTGGATAAGTTGTACAAACTATTTTGATTTTACCATTTTTTCCACTTGCCTTATCTTGCGCACCAAAAGAACATCCTGCAAAGCTCGAAACAACTAATGCAAGAACTAATATCATTTTAACAAAATAATTTTTTTTCATATTCTATTTTACCTCTCTCTTTACCCTGAATAATTTGAATTATATGTATTTTCAAGACTTTACTTGTAACAGACTTTAACCAGGAAGAATTTAATCTAATAATTCGACTTTTAAAGAAATTAATGTTGTATGATTGTCTAGTTGCTGACAGATTTCCTGTACGACAAAAAATGCCATTTGAGCAATTATAATCAAAATAGCAGGAGCCGGTAATAATCTAATCCCCGCAATAAAATTTAATGACTGTACTATTTCTGCACAAATTGGACAGCCTTCTTTGTTGGTGCACTGGTGGTGTGCATTCTCTACAACAAAAAATACAGATGTAAATAAAGCTACAACTAAAAAAATACACATAATAGCCGAAGCCACTCTTTTTGTTATCTTCTGCATGATGCACACCTCCAATGCTATAATCTTTACAAAATAATTATCTGCAATCTTTACATAGTCCGCATAAAGATGAATCTTTGCAAATAAGTGAAAACTGATAGTTGTCTTCTATCATTTGAACTATCTTTGACATAATCTCATCATCAACATGTACTAGCTTGCCACACTTTTTACACTGGATATGTAAATGTTCATCGCAATGCTTATGTCCGTCTGCCCTTCGATACGAATACGAATCACTGTTAGTTGCTTTAAAGCGCACGAGTTCGCCTTCTTCAACTAATTTGTCAATGTTCCTATAAACTGTAGTCAGATTCACTTTTATATCATGCTTATCTAAATACTCTGAAACATCAACAGCCATAAAGCAACGTCCCTCAAGTTCACTTAAAAATTCATTTAATGCCTGACTTGTTTTTGTTCTATATTTCTTTTGCATTTCTAACCTCTTCTTTTTGCAAATCGCTTGCAATTTTAAATTATAGCATCAACTGTTTTTTTTGTCAACATTAATTACATGTGCCTAACTCAAGTTTTTTCCTTAGTTTTCTTTTAGTTATCAATGCATTAGTAGTCTCTTTTACCTTTTCATAAAACTCTACCGCTGAATTAATTTCATCTACTGTTGGGTGCTCTTTTTGAAGTCCTCCGAATAATTTTAATGGTCCAAAATCATCAAATCCTGGGCAACCAAACTCCCCCACTATATCACAATACAAATCTTTCACTATCTTTTTAATTTCTTTTGTATATGTTTTTTTATCTGCTGAACCATATGTATATACGAAAAACACTTTAGAATATTCTGGCAAATTTATTTTTGCAAATGTCAAAATCTGTTTTGCAAACTTTCCAAAATATATGCCTGATGCAATTCCAATTCTATCATATTTGCATAAATTCACTTCATGCTTTTCTGTTATATCAATTAATTGAATATCTGGATTTGTTTCTACGATTGCATCTAATAGTTTTTTGGTATTACCATGATGTTTAGAATAATAAATAATAGCTGTTTTCATATGCATCCCCCCTACAAATAAAACATTAAAATATATATCTATCCCTCTACTATATTTTACCACTTATCGTGCTCTATTGATATAATAAATTTTATTTTTAAAAAGCCTCGTAGACTATATTAATATCCCAAACATAGTCTACAAGGCCTAAAAATAAACCATTTAATTTAATCTATTTAATTTAATCTATTTGATTTATCTAAATATATCTATTTCTATAGTCTATTATAAATAAAAATCAAGAAATTATAACTGTGGACCAGCTGAAACTAATGCTTTACCAGCTTCATTGCTTTCGTATTTTGCAAAGTTCTTATTAAATCTTGCTGCTAAATCCTTTGCTTTTTTCTCCCATTCTGTTGGATCTGCATATGTATCTCTTGGATCTAAGATATTTGTATCTACACCTTTTAATTCTGTTGGAACTTCAAAATTGAAGTATGGGATTTTCTTTGTAGGTGCATCTAAAATATCACCATTTAAGATTGCATCGATAATTCCACGTGTATCTTTGATTGAGATACGTTTTCCTGTACCATTCCATCCTGTATTAACAAGATAAGCTTTTGCACCACTCTTCTCCATTTTCTTAACAAGCTCTTTTGCATATTTTGTTGGATGAAGCTCTAAGAAAGCCTGTCCGAAACATGCTGAGAATGTTGGTGTTGGTTCTGTAATTCCACGCTCTGTACCAGCTAATTTAGCTGTAAATCCTGATAAGAAGTAGTACTGTGTCTGTTCTGGTGTAAGGATTGAAACTGGTGGTAATACACCAAATGCATCAGCTGATAAGAAAATTACATTCTTAGCTGCTGGAGCTGATGAAATTGGGCGAACGATGTTCTTAATATGCTGAATTGGATAAGAAACACGAGTGTTTTCTGTAACTGATTTATCAGCAAAATCAATCTTACCATTTTCATCAAGTGTTACGTTTTCTAATAATGCATTACGTTTGATTGCATTGTAAATATCTGGTTCAGATTCTTTATCAAGGTTGATAACTTTAGCGTAGCAACCACCTTCGAAGTTAAATACACCATTGTCATCCCAACCGTGCTCATCATCACCGATAAGAAGTCTCTTTGGATCTGTTGAAAGTGTTGTTTTACCTGTTCCTGAAAGACCGAAGAAAATAGCTGTATTCTCACCATTTAAATCAGTATTTGCAGAACAGTGCATTGCTGCAATACCCTTTAATGGTAAGAAGTAGTTCATCATTGAGAACATACCTTTTTTCATTTCTCCACCGTACCATGTATTGATGATAACCTGCTCACGGCTTGTAATATTAAATACAACAGCTGTTTCTGAATTAAGTCCTAACTCTTTATAGTTTTCAACTTTTGCTTTAGAAGCATTATATACTACGAAATCTGGCTCAAAATTTTCAAGTTCTTCTTCTGTAGGCTGAATAAACATATTTGTTACAAAGTGTGCCTGCCAAGCAACTTCTACGATAAAACGAATTGCCATACGTGTATCTTTGTTAGCACCACAGAATGCATCAACTACATAAAGTTTTTTATTTGAAAGTTCTTTTACAGCGATATCTTTTACAGCATCCCATGTTTCTTTAGAAGCTGGATGGTTATCGTTTGGATATTCTTCAGAATTCCACCATACTGTATCTTTAGAATTTTCATCTACAACAATAAACTTATCTTTAGGTGAACGACCTGTGTAGATACCTGTCATAACATCGACTGCACCTAATTCACTTACGCGGCCCTTTTCATAACCTTCAAGATCAGCTTTAGTCTCTTCATTGAATAGCTCCTCATATGAAGGATTATAAACAACTTCTGTTGTTCCAGTAATTCCATACTTACTTAAATCAAATTTTCCCATTTTACTTTTTACCTCTTTTCTTTATGTAGGCATCTACATCTCAATTTGTTGCCCATAAAATTTCGGACCATTCACAATTAAAAAGTATCTCTAGCCCTAAAATACTCTAGTAGTAATTTTACCATTTTTTTTTGCATTTGTGGGAAAAATTTTTTAAAAAAACGCATATTTTTTAAAGTTTTTCTTCCTATTATAATTGTTGCTTATAGAGATTATAATTCCTACAAATATATCCCTCGAAAATTTGTTCCATTCTACCATTTTAAAGCATTAATGCTTGCAATTGCACATAATTTTTTTTATGATATAATCATTCTGATTTGAAAAATTTTTTAAATTTCAAATAAAAAATCGACCAAAATTAAGATAATGAATCAAAAAACAAGGGAAAATTTAACACACAAAAATCATTAAAAAAACAAAAGAATTTAGGAGGTGCACAAAATGACTCGAGCAGACAAATCTTTAAATTTATATTTAGTTTTTAAAGATATTTTTTTAATGACTGTTGCCACAATTATTATTGCTTCAGCAGTTTTCTTTTTTTTGTATCCAACTCAAGCTTCTGTTTCAAGTATAGTTGGTTTAGCAATTATTCTATCTCATGTAATAAATCTATCTGTAGCACAAATTACTATGATTTTGAATGTTGTGCTTTTAATTATAGGCTTTACCCTTTTCGGAAAAGAATTTGGTGCTAAAACAATCTATACATCAGTTTTATTACCAGTTGTTTTGGGAATTTACGAAAAAGTTTTTCCAAACTATAAATCTATAACCGGAGACAGTATTCTAGATATCACTGCATATATTTTACTTGTTAGTTTCGGTGCCGCAATTTTATTTAACGATAACGCTTCTTCAGGTGGACTTGATATCGTGGCAAAAATTTTAAACAGATACCTCCACATTGAACTTGGTCGTGCGATGTCAATTGCAGGTATTTGTGTTGCTTTATCTTCAGTTTTTGTTAGCAATTCAAAAATCGTCGTTTTATCGCTAATAGGAACTTACTTTAATGGTATCGTGCTTGACTATTTCATTTTTGGACAAAATATCAGACGTCGAGTTTGTATAATAAGTGATAAAAAAGATGAAATTAAAAACTTTATCGTAAACGAAATGAACTGTGGTGCTACAATTTACAAGGCTGTTGGTGCCTATAACGGCGAAAGTCGTGATGAATTAATCAGCATCGTAACCAAACATGATTACCAAATTTTAATCAATTTTATTGCTAAAACTGACCCTAGTGCATTTGTTACTGTATATACGGTTTCTGAAGTTTATGACACTCATCGACATCAGCGCTTTAATGTTCCTAGAAAATCATCTGAAAAATAAAAAATAGATATTAAAAAATCCAGATTAATGATTCTTTTAAAGATTTCACTAATCTGGATTATATTATTTTTGAAATTTTGATTTTGTTTTCTTGGTTTCATCCATATACGCCGCTGTAATTATACCTGATGGCAATGCAATCACTGCAACTCCGACTAATGCTGAGACCATAGTTAATAATCTTCCCGGAATCGTAACTGGTGAGATATCACCATAGCCAATTGTGGTAATCGAAATAGTTGCCCAATATAACGCATCAAAAAAATTATTAAATAGGTTTGGCTCAATTTGAAAAATAAACATTGCTGATGCTGTTATATACATCACTGTCAAAACTAAAACTGCCATCAACTGTTGTTTAACTTTTCTCATTACATTTTCTATAATAACCATTGTCTTTGAGTATCTCAACAGTTTTAGCACTCTAAATACTTTAAATATTCTAAACAACCCAATCGCATTTGAGCCTGGAAAAAATAGAGTAAATACAGGAACTATAGCCATCAAATCAATTATTGACATTGGAGTAAAAAAATGAGCAACATAAGCTTTGTAACATTTTATACCCATTTTATAATCTGCTGTGTAAAAACGCATTGCATAATCAAAGAGAAAAATTATTGCTGTTAAAATATCAATTGCCTCTGCGTAGACATTTGTTTTTTTCATAGTAAGGGGGACGAGACCAACCAATACCGTAACTAACATTAATTTATCATATGACAAACTAGCTACATCTTTTCCCTGCGAAACTTCTATAATCTCATACAATCTTTTCTTTTTTTCATCCATACCCGAGCTCTCCTTTTTCATTCTTAAAACTTAATTCAAAGATTTCTAATTCTAAAAACTAAATCTTTAATTCTTGATTTTTAAAAAATTATCTGAAAATCGCAAGAGCTCCTAGTATAGCCAAAACAAAACACAATACATTGCAAGAAATTATAAAAAAACTTTCTATAGGTTTTTTTTCAATTTTTACTCCATTATCATCTACTAATTGTGTTTTTTTTCTAAAACTTTCCATACACTGCACCTCAAAAAAATATTTTCACTATTAATTTTTTCGGATACAGTGTAATAAAACTAAACCTGATTTTCTATTCCATTTGATTAAACACTTCTTGATTTAATTCACCACATTGTTTTGCAACAATTGTTGTACAAACTGCATCACCTGTGATGTTTACAGCTGTTCTTGTCATATCAAGGATTCTATCAATACCCATGATAAGTGCAATACCTTCAACTGGTAATCCTACTGAGTTAAATACCATTGTTAAAGTTACAAGTCCAACACTTGGAATACCTGCTGTACCGACTGAAGCTAATGTAGCTGTAAAAATTACTGTAATCAAATCAACCAATGTTAAGTTCACATGATATGCCTGAGCAACAAAGATTACGGCTACACCTTGCATAATTGAAGTGCCATCCATGTTGATTGTTGCCCCAAGAGGAATAGTAAATGATGAAATTTTTCTAGATACACCCATTTTTTCTTCCAAAGTATCAATATTCAACGGAATAGTTGCATTTGATGTTGCTGTTGAAAATGCAAAAGCCTGAACTGGGAAAAATTTCTTAATAAATTTAAATGGATTAAGTCTTGTAAAGACAAATAACAATCCTTGATAAACTCCTAAGCACTGAATTCCTAATGCTATAAATACAGCTGCCATATATTTCACCATTGGTAACATAGCCGAAAAACCTAATTGTGAAAACGTCTTAGAAATAAGGCAAAAAACACCAACTGGCGCAACTGCCATAACCATCATTGTAAGTTCCATCATGATGTCATTAAACTGTGTAAAGAAGTTTGTTACAATTTGAACTTTATCTGATAACTTAGCTAAAATAATACCAATCAATAATGCAAAAAAGATAATCTGTAACATTTCTCCGTTTGCTAAAGCAGATACTGGATTTTCGGGAATAATATTCAAAAGAGTTTCTGCAACATTTACACCGCCTTTTGCAGTTTTTACTGTTGCATCCGCTTTGATTGCAGACATGTTTAAGTTTTTACCTGGATTGATGATACTTGCAGTTGTAAGTGCAACAGCAACAGCCATCATTGTTGTCATAATGTAAAATCCCATTGTTTTTACCCCAACTTTACCAAGTGTCTTAGTATCTCCCATTGAAGATGCGCCACAAACTAATGAGGTAAATACAAGTGGAACTACTAACATTTTCATTCCTCTAATAAAACCTTGTCCTACAACTAAGAACACACCATTTATAACAAAATCATTAAAAAACTTATATATCATACGAAGTACATGATCATTTCCTTTATCGTACTTAGCCGATTTATTTACAACTGATAATAATTTTGTATTTTCAACAATACCATAATGTAAAACAACACCAAGAATTGCTCCTGCAATGAGCGCAATAAAAATCAGTGTAGTTAAGCCTATCTTTTTCTTTTCTTTATTTTGCATCTATGTTCTCCTTCCCTTTTGCTAAATAATCTGCCAACGCCTCTTTCCACTCTGGCATTTTGTATAAATTAGTGATTCTAAGCATCATATTGTCTAACAATGTATAATTTGGTCTTAATTTCAAACTATCTGACGTTGTTTCAACAGTAACATCTTTAATATTGGCCTGTCTTAAAATCTCTCTTGCAAACTCTGCTCTTGTACAACATCCTTCACATGAAGCATGAAAAATACCATATTCTGAAGTATTCATTAACACTTCTACAAATCCTGCTAATGCATCTGCGGAAGTTGGTGATGAAAACTCATTTCCTGGCAACAAAATCTTCTCATGATTTTTAGCTTTATCTAAAATTTCTTTAACAAAATCCTTCTTCACTCCATAAACCCATGAAGATCTAACAATTACATGCTTGTCAGTTAATTCAGCTACAAGTTTCTCTCCTGCTAATTTACTTTTACCATACATAGTAACTGGTTCTGGTGTATCAAACTCACATAACGCAGTCATGTCTTTACCGTTAAAAACATCATCTGTAGAAATCTGAATCATTTTAGCATCAAGCTTTCTAGCTGCAATTGCTAGATTTCTAGCTCCTAAAGCATTTACCTTATATGCTTCCTCTGGAAATTCTTCACATTTATTAACATCTGTTAAACCTGCACAATTTATAATTATTCCCGGGTGATTTCTATCTGCAAAACTTAATACCTGATCTCTATCCTCTACACGAACGCCTTCATCACTTACTAAAACTATATATTTTGTGTTAGATTTTAATCGTTCAACTAATGCACTACCTAAACGACCGCTAGCTCCAACAACCCATATTTTTGAACAATAGCTCATTTTAATTTCCTCCTAAAAAAATAAATTTCTTTTGCACATTTCATTTGCTATTTTGCAAGTTACACACATCAAACTTGCATATACATTTTTACTATGTTTTTATTTTGCAACTGTTTTTTACGCTAAACCTTGTATACAATTATACCATTTAATATATAAAAAAGCAATATCACTATTATTAATGCATTTTTATTTGAAAAAAGTACTCTTTGGGAACTTAAAAACATAATATTGTTACTTTTTGTTATGTGAAGCTTCCTTATTATATACATCTAAATAATTCGTTCAATTATAATTATAATTCTTTGAATTCAAAATTATGAACAATTTAGCTTTCAAAAATTCATTTACTTTATTGTGATAATGCAAAAAAGCCACCTCTTTTTCTATCTTTATCTGAATTATAATAAGGGGATAATTATGTTAATTCAGAATATTCCAGTAGAAAATTAAGTGGCTTTTATACTCTATAGTTATTGATGTTTGTCTTATAATTAAAATTATATATGAACGTTTAAATACACAAAATTAATTTTTATTATTTTTTTCTTTTTATTATTTATATTTTTTTTAATCTTTGGTAATATCTTTACCTTCGTATAGCAGTGCAGCTTCTTTTTCAGTTACTGCAACATCATATACTGCAATATCATCAAACTTCGTATTTCTACAATCCTCATCGTTCCAAATTGCTCCTGCTCCGACCATTACGTTATTGGCTTTTTGAATTGAATCAGACTTTGTTGAATCAAGGCATGATGAAATATCCTTTTCATCGTATACTATTAACTGACCATTTAAATATACTTTTATGCCATTATTGTTAACTGTGTAAATAACATGCTGCCATTTACCTCTCTGTAACAAATCTTTGGGTATTGCATCGGAATAATTATTAGCAGCATTAACTCTTCCGATTAAATTTGTTCCAATTCTTGTCATAGGATATTGTCCAAATGTTTTTTCTGTTGTAACCTGATCTGCTTCGAATAATGCACTATGTTCAAATGTATCTCCTGAAGCATTAACCCACATACTTACAGTAAAACCAGCTTGATTTACTTTTTTTAACGTATCGCTTGGAAGTGCTAGGTAATTGTTTCTTTTATCCTTTGGATTACTTTGTACCAATAAAACACGTCCTCTTTCTTTGTCTTTTACAACCTTCGTGTTACCTATAAGAGTGGCTTTCTCTTTATTTTGGGCACATTTTGAAACGGACACTTTATTTTTTTTCACTGATTTTTCAAAATCATAACCAACAATCTTAGATGCACGCTTATTAACTGTAACAACATATTTTTTTGTTTTTTGAATTTTTCCTTTACTAAATGTTGCCTTTAATGACACTTTCGTATCTTTTTTTGCACTTTTTACTACACCTGTATCAGAAATAATCTTAGGCTTATCTGATTTCCATTTTACGGAAATGCCCGAAACCTCATTTGGCAGTTTAATGTTTTCTCTAGTCTGAGATGGCAATTTTTTATCTACAGCTGATATAGCTCTGTCAATTGCTTCTTCATCTGTCTGCTCAAATTTACTTCCCCAGACAGATTCATTATTATTGCCGATTGCTGTAAAAGTCATTACTTCTTTTCCATTGTCATTTTCCTGTTTAAAGAAAACACCTTTTGAAGTCACATTATTAATGTTTATTGTTATATAATCGCATTTTTGAGTATCTTCTTTTTTCCAGGTTCCAACAAGATCTCCGCTTATTGTTCCGTCTGCGTTCAAAGTAATGCTTTCTGTTGTCAGCATAGTCCCACTAGTCGCAGATGTTCCATGATTAATATATTCATACGTTCCTAATACTTCTTTTGTGTCATAGTGAGAGATTTTTTCATTTCTATTTTCATAAACAGCTGTAACTGGCCATTTATCCTGGTTCATAAACTGTTGACGTACTCTAATTTCATGGCCTTCTCCACGAAGTGGATCAGCAAATCTCTGATGTGAAACAAGATAATGATTTCCTGCTTCTGTAATTAATGCAGAATTATGTCCTGCTGCCTTATATCCTGGCTGGCCATAAAATTGATAATTTCCTATTAGTTTTATTCCATACTTACCACAATTTACGCCTGATTGATTGGCATTTTTTCCTGCTGCATCAAGATATGGTCCTGTAGGGTTTTCTGAGCGGAATAATCTCATATTATAACCACCTGATGCTGTCAATCCACCATATGTTTCATAAAAATAATAATATCCTGTTTCCTTATCATATTTTATGTATGGTCCTTCACCTGACTGATGATTTCCACCTGCGATATGTGTACCAAAATATCTGTCAACTACATTTTTAGATACAGGATCCACTGAATCTTTTCCTGGATAAACAGGCTCACCAGTACTTGGATTCAACTCTAAAATAAAGATTCCACCTGACCATGATCCATATGACATATACATTTTGTTATTATTTTTGTCAAAAAAGATATTTGGATCGATTGCATTTGGAGCATAATTATTATTCCAACTACCATCTTTATTAAAGCACTTGTCCGTGCTCATATCTTCAATAACGCCTTTGTCTACTAATTTTTTCAAATGTAGGTTATCAGTTGTCCAGGTTGTATCTTTTGTGCTGTTTCCATCATATTCAACTTTTCCTGTGTTAGTAAAACCCGAATACATAATTGTGTCGACATACTTATAATCTCCATCAGCCATCTTAGAAACCATATATCCAATACATGATCTTCTCCAAGTTGAAGAAGTACAATAATACAACATATACGCACCTTTTGAGCCATCATCCCATGTGTACTGTGGATTATAAATCACATCCGGTGCCCATACTGCGTATCCATTTTTACAATCAGCATCATTTTTCCCTGCCCACTTAAAAGATTCTTTTAGGTTTTCATCAATATTTCCGTAAATTTTGTTATTACTAGCAGACTGATAATCTGACGATACCTGGGACCAATTGGCCAAATCAGTAGTTTTTGCAGTTGCAATATGTGATCCGAATGCATAAAAAGTTCCAGGATTGTTAGGATCTTCAAAAATAGATGGATCATGTACAGACGCTCTATTTATTTGTCCCGTAACCTTTTTTAGATTAACAATTGAATCTGCTGCATTTACCATTTTTAACCCTCCCGGCAAACCTTCAACAGCCGTAACCGACATCACAGCAGTTAATGCTAACGCAACTTTGTTTACCATTTTTTTTCGCATGTTTAATTCCCTCCTCATAATTAAACATAAATCCTATGTTTTTTATTAAAAATTATCGTTAAACTTAAGTTTAATTTAGATATGATTAAACTATTTCTCATTGTCTTAAAACGATAACTCTTAATTAATAAATTATACTCAAACAAGTCTATTGTCAATGGATATATCGCGCAATTATTTTTTTTCTTAAGTTTTGCATAAAATATTTTATTATTTTTTAAACACATTGCATAATAAAAAAAGCAGACATGTCATAATTACACATCTGCTTAAAAACTAATAAATTTATCATTTTTATCAATCCAACAAATTCGTTTCATTAACTGATTGTGACTCAAACGAAATCTTTATAATAGACTCTGAATACCAAGGATCATCATTGTATAGGCGGGACAATATTCTATTTGCAACCAACATACTTTGCTCATAATTACATCTTGATAACAAAATAATATATTGGTTTTTCTTAAATGTAGAAATCACATCGCCTTCTCTAAGAGATTCACGAATTGCCTGCTCTAAATCCGTTATGGCATTTGGATACAGATTTTCATCAAATTCCTCGACCTTAACTAAAAGGACTTGCGACTCTCTTTTATAACGTATACTTTCTGTAACCTCAATTTTATACATTTCTCTGAAAATAGGATAACTACATTCAAAAACTCCAATGTCTTGATTTTCTAAGGCTTCTATATATTCCATTGAAATTTCTTTACTTGTTTCATCTTTGTTTGTAACAATGAATTCCTTGTAAACCTTATCTAAAATGCCAGACGTCTTGATTTTCATCTTCTGTTCCATAACAATTTTAGCTTGTTCATAGCACTCCATAGCCAGGGAAATACTTCCCTTTCTTACGTAAGCTTTTATCAAATAACCATATAATAAATCATCAGAATTTTCAATTAGAAGCGCACTATGACACAACTCTTCAATCTCTTCGTACTGTTCTGTTATGCAATAATACTCTGCCAAACCTCGAACTGCCGAAACGAACAAGTTATGATAAAAAGAATTTCTTATCGAAATCCAACTAGTGTCTATATACTCCGACATAAAATCACCTTTATAAAAAGTCAACGCTCTCTCATACATTTCAATTGCAGACTGCAAATCGCACTCTGATAAAGCCTCCGTAACAAGCTTTCCAAACTGCTCACCATCAAAGTTGACTTTAATTTCATCATTCCATTTATAAATATTATTCTTATTAATTACAAATATAACATCTCCAAATTTATTTTTTAATTTTGTTTGCAGACTATTAAAAATTTCTTCTATAGTTCGTGATGAAGAAAAAGCATCCTGATTCCAAAGTGCTATACTAAGTTGGACATCCATTAATCTTTTTTTTCTATTCAAAATCAAAAAAAGTAAAAGGCGTAATTCATCTCTATCATCTATATCTTTTTCTTTTAGAACCTTTCCATCTAACATCATATGAAAACGTCCTAATGTACTTACTGTCAACATAATTTCACTCTCCAATACATAATATTTGTATTTATACCCTAATTCTAACAGTTTTATTGTGACTTTTCAGTACATTTTATAATGTTTAAGAATAATTTCAGATATATTTTATCATCTACAAATTTACAATTTATTAGTCAGAATCTACTAATTATAATTTACTACTTATAATCTACTAGTTGTGATTTATTAGCTACGATCTGCCTCTCGGATTGCTTTATTTAAAGCATTTAACACCCTCTTTTTATCTGCACTCCAAAGCGGTGCTATTAAAAGTTTTTTAGGACCATCTCCTGTTATCCTGTGAACCACAATATCCTCTGGCAAAATTCTTAAACACTTAACGACCAAATCTACATATTCTTCTAAAGTAAAAACCTTAAACGGATTTTCTTCATATTCTTTAGCTAATTTAGTATTTTTTAAAACATGGAGCAACTGCAATTTAATCCCATCTAATTTAGGTGATAACTTTGCCAAATAGGAAACTGTTTCTAAAATATCTTTTTCACTCTCTCTTGGCAAACCCAAAATTACATGCACGACCACCGTAACACCTATTTTTTTTAATTTTAAATATGCATTTTCAAAAACTGAAAGAGTATATCCTCTATTTATTCTCTTTGCAGTTTCCTCATGAATCGTCTGTAAGCCTAGTTCAACCCATACAGGCTTAATCTGATTCAATTCTTCCAGCATCTTTAAAATTTTATCATCTATACAATCTGGCCTAGTTCCAATTGACAATGCCACTATTTCATCTCGTTTTATTGCCTGCATATATATTTTTTTCAAAAAATCAACATCACCATATGTATTAGTAAATGATTGAAAATACGCAATGTATTTTCTATCCTCTACGGCAATTCTATTTGAAAACTTATTATTTACCCTTGCTTTTGCAACCTCAATTTGTTCATCAATCGGTATAAATGGAGCAGCAAAATCTCCTGAACCACCTTCTGAGCAAAAGGTGCATCCACCATAACTTATTTTACCGTCTCTATTAGGACAAGTGCACCCGCTTGTAAGCGAAATCTTATAAACTTTTGTATTAAATTGTTTTTTTAAACTTTGTGATAAACTTATAAATTCCATACTACCATCCTAAAAATTAAAAAAATTTTTCTTGACTTTTTTTCTTTTAAAAGTGTATCATAGAGTCGTTACAAATCAAATAGGTATTTTGGTATAATTGGAAACACTTTGAACAACACAATTTATCTAAGTAAATTTTTTAAAGGAGAATATTTATGCCAAAAACAAAATTACAAGACATTTTTTTCACAGCACTTATGGCTTTTGTCATGGTTTATGCAATGATTTGCTATAACATATCGCTTGAAAAATCAGGATTATCTAATGATGTTTTCTTAATTGCCTTTCATGAAATCATAATCATGTGGCCAATTGCTTTTGTATTAGAATTCTTTTTAGTTGGAAAACTAGCAAAAGCGTTAGCATTCAAATTCGTATCACCTGAAGACAAACCAATTTTTATATTATTGGCAATTTCATCTATGATTGTATGCTTAATGTGCCCTATCATGAGTCTAATTGCAACTATTTTATTCAAACATGCAGGTGTGCAATTTATTGCTGTATGGTTGCAAACTAGCGTTTTTAACTTTCCAATGGCATTGTTCTGGCAGATTTTCTTTGCCGGACCACTCGTAAGATGGATTTTCAACTCATCATTATCACTAATTAACAAGAATTAATAATTCATTTTTTATTAGAGAATAATTGATTAATAATTATCTTTGTGCCATACTTATTTTATGGGAAAAAATATATTATTAATCGACAAACTTAATAAAACAAAGGAACTTTCAAAAGAAGAATTCATTTCTTTATTTGAAACATTTAATGATGAGGATATCGAATATGCACGCTCTTTAGCTTGCAAAATTCGAGATGAATGGTACGGAAAAAACATATTTCTTAGAGGCCTAATCGAAATATCAAATTTTTGTAAAAACGATTGCCTTTATTGTGGTATTCGAAGAAGCAATTCTAATGCTGAAAGATATCGTTTATCAAAAGAAAACATTTTAGAATGTTGTGCTAAGGGATATTCTCTTGGTTATAGAACATTCGTATTACAAGGTGGGGAGGACTTATACTATACTGACGATATTTTATGCGATATTATTTCTTCAATTAAAGAACATTACCCGGACGTGGCAGTTACATTATCGATAGGTGAAAAAACTTATCAGCAATATAAAAAATATTTCGAAGCTGGCGCGGATAGATATCTACTTCGCCATGAAACTGCCAATGAATCTCACTATTATAAATTACATCCAAACTCTATGAGTTTTAAAAATAGAATTGAATGCCTTTATAACCTTAAAAAAATAGGTTATCAAGTTGGAACAGGATTTATGGTTGAATCACCATTTCAAACCCCTAAAACATTAGCTGAAGATTTTATTTTTATTAAAGAACTACAGCCTGATATGGTAGGAATTGGGCCCTACATCGTGCATCATTCAACACCTTTTGCAAATGAACAATCCGGTACTGCAAGGACTACATTATTTCTACTGGCTTTACTTAGAATAATGATTCCTAATGTATTGCTACCAGCAACAACATCACTTGGCACCATTGACTCTAATGGCCAAATCAATGGATTCTTGTCTGGAGCAAATGTAATGATGCCTAACTTATCACCCGCAAAAGTTCGAAAAAAATATTTATTATATGACAATAAACTATGTAGTGGGAACGAAGCCGCTGAATTTAAGGTTTCCCTTGTAAAGAATTTAAAAGAATATGGGTTTAGAGTTCTTGATTCTAGAGGAGATGTCGCTAAATATCCTTTTGTAGATCGTCTCCCTAAATAACTATTAAAAAATTAATTATCAAACAATTACACTGTTAAAATTTCGAAAAATAAAAAAACGCAAACACAAGTGTAAAAATAAAATATTCACTGCAAAAAAATGGCTATCGCTGATGTTACGTCGCGATAGCCATTTTATCATGTTGCTCTATATTCATTCGGTACAATCGTATGTGAATATGATAGGGGATTGAAGTACAACTTTAAAGTGGATGTACTATAACATACGACGAACCGTAATGATCGGTTTGTAATTAACTGAACAATATGTAATACCTTTTCTAGAGTTTAAGGCACTTAATAATCTACCGTTACCAGCATAAATACCAACGTGTCCCTCGTAACAAACTACGTCACCAGGTTGCATCTCAGATGCTTTAACGGCCTTACCGTATCCTCTGATTGCAGCTGAACTATGTGGTAGACTTACACCATATTTTGCAAAAACTTGCATTACATATCCGGAACAATCTATTCCGTTTGTTAAGCTAGTACCACCCCAGACATATCTGTTACCAACATATTGTTGTGCAAAAGACAATGCTGCCTGATTACCATGTGTTCTAGCGTATTCGGCTGCTGCGGCTTCTTCTTCAGCTTTTTTCTGTGCTGCCGCTGCTTCTGCCTCTTTTTGTAATCTATCTTTTTCTTCCTGTAATGTCTCTCCGTATGTATACTCTTTTGTAACATCTACAAACTCAGCCGAAACAAAGCCTTCCCCTGCAGGTGTATTTATTTTGACCCAACCTGTAACAGAATCATTAGTAATAACATACACTTCATTGATTCCAAGTAAACTAATTACTCTAGAATCTGTAGACGAATTCTCACGAAGTTTTAAAGTTTCAGTTTTAACCTTGGCTGTCTTCTTTGCTGCGCTTTCTAGTAATGATTTGTCGCTTTTTAAACAGTCACTCTTAACATAACCTGTTAAATTTCTAGATATGACCTTAGCCCATCCTTTCTTATTAGAAATAATTTCAACTAGGTTATTATTATAAAGCTTTCCAACTTCTTGTGATTTGTCATCATTATTTTGATAAACAATAACCTTATCACTTGTTTGTACCACTGCTGCTGATTTAACACTTTCTCTAGGAGTCTCAATACTGTTGCTGTCCTTACCATCTAATGTTGATGAGACTGCAAGAGAAAAGCCTGCAATTGGTAATTTCTCTTGTGTTACATTTGTAGAACTTGTCTTCTTAGATGTCGTTGCTGCATTTACATTTGCTACATTAAAGCATCCAAGTGTAACCGAAGCTGCAATAATACAAGTCGCTACTCTTGTCGTTTTTCTGAACATTATATCCTCCAAAATCAAGTATTTCTTTCAAAATGTTACAAATATATTACATTTATTACGAAAATAATAATATCATACCCCTTTGCTTATGTCAACAAATCTTTAGAAATATTATATTTTTACAATGAAATTAATACTTTTTTATATTTCTTTACATTAATTTTCTATTATATAATCTTTGTTTTATTATTTTTTACCTTGTTTTTAGATTAATTTACTTAATTTTTATAATAAATTTATAAAATATTTATTTTTATTGTTTTCATATTTATTCTTATATCTAAATATGCTAATATGTTAATTATGAAAAAAATACCTAAAAAAAATATTATTAGCTACATTAAATTAATATTAATTTTTATTGCGATTTGTATGTTTCTACATTTCACAAAAATAGGATGCCCTATTAAATTTCTAACTGGAATTTCATGTCCTGGTTGCGGAATGACTCGTGCATGGTTATCTGTTTTGCATTTTAATTTTTCAGATGCTTTTTATTATCATCCATTGTTTTGGATCGTACCGATTGTTCTTCTTATAGAAATTTTTAAGGAAAAAATTCCTAAAAAATTATACAAATATTTGATGTTTTTTAATACAACACTTATACTTGTAGTTTATATTATTAGATTATTGGATAATAATAACCCGATTGTAAGTATAAATATAGACAGAGGTGTTTTTTTTAAAATTTATATTTATATCAGGAGGAATATTTTATGTATTTAGAAGAAAACAGAAATGCACTAGTTGCTATTTTACTCGGTTTTGTAACTTGTGGAATTTATACTTTAATTGTTTACAGCAGAATTGCAAACGACACAAACATTATTTGTGCTGGTGATGGTGAAAAAGATTGTGCTGGAATAGGTATGTTTATTCTTTTAACTATCCTTACTTGCGGAATCTACTCAGTATATTGGTTTTACAGAGTAGGTGACAGATTACAAAGAAACGGTGAAAGATACAATGTATATATTGGAGAATCTGGTATTGTTTACCTTCTTCTTTGTTTCATTCCATTTGGTAGTATTATCAATTTAGTTTTATTGTTCAAAAACTTAAATAGTCTTTCAATCGCATATAACCAGGGATTAAACAACATGAATAACCAAAAAATGTTCTAATATTGCTATATATAAGAACAATTTTACACTACTTTAAATAAAGGCTATAGATTATGAATTGAGTTTGCCTCATCTTCATTTTCTATAGCCTCTTTATTTTTTGTTATGCGTTTTATGTTTATGTTTTGTTTTATTTGTTATTCTATTAATTCCTATAATTTAAATCATTTTAGAATATACCAGAAAAATTTATCGCTGTATCTACGTCCAAATCTATTTCTTTTATTGCCGGAATAAATTCAAATTTATTTACATCAAACAATCCCTTATCCGTAATTTTTATTTCAGGTATTACCGGAAGGGCCATAAATGCCAAGGACATAACTCCATCAACCCCTTCTTTTACACCTACTTGTGTCTTTATTGTTTTGTACAACTTATCAAGCTTATCCATGACAATCTCTCCACTCTCTTCACTCATCAAGCCTCCGACTTTAAGAGAAATTGAATCACATACCTCATTATTTTTACTAACTACAACTCCACCTTCCTGTTCGATTAATTTATTAACTGCATACTCAATTTCCATATTACTCGTACCTACTACAATAATATTATGCGAATCATGAGCAATTGTCGATGCGATAGCTCCATTTTTTATTCCAAATCCTCTTAAATATCCTACTCCAACATTACCTGTCCCATGATGTCTTTCAATTACAGCTACCTTAGCAACATCGTCACTTTCATTAAAAAGAAAATCGCCTTTTTCATCAGTTTTTATAAAAGCTTGCCCTTTTGATGTAACAATACTACCTGGTGTCAAATCTATTGTAGTCGTTTTAACGGTTGTATTTTTAGGCTCTATCCTTAATTTTTCAATTGAAAAATCTTTAACGTGGACACTTCCTTCAACGTTATTGCATTTTAGTCTTTCTACTTTACGTAAATATTTTCCTTCATGTGCTACGTGCTCACCTTCTATAAAAACATCCTTCATATTAAATTCTTTTAAATTATTAACTAAACAAATATCTGCTCTTTTCCCAATAGCTATTGCGCCTCTATCTTTAAGGCCATAGCATTCTGCCGCATTGATAGTTGCCATTTGAATTGCAATAATTGGATCAATATTTTCTTCTACACATATTCTTAGGTGTTCATCTAAATCGCCTTTTTTTAAAATAGAAACCGGTTGACGATCGTCCGAACATAATAAACATCTTTTGGAATTTTGAGGTGTAACTCCTTTTAATAAATTTCTTAAATCTTTACATGCTGAGCCCTGTCTTAAAAGAACATACATACCTTTTCTGAGTCGTTCTCTCATTTCTTCAACAGTCTGACATTCGTGATCCGTTTCTATACCAGCTGCAATATAAGCACTAAGTTCGTTTCCTTTCATTCCTGGCGCATGCCCATCTATAGTAACTTTAGCATCTAGAGAATATTTTATTTTTTTTAGTACTTCCTCGTCTCCATTTAGAACACCAGGAGCATTCATAAATTCTCCAAGCCCTATAACTCTATCATCCTTTAAAAACTCTTTTACACCATTTGCGTCTAAAACCGCACCACTATTTTCAAATGGTGTCGCAGGTACGCATGAAGGAATCATATATTTGACATCTAATACTGCTAATTCACTTGCATCAAGCATGTATTTCATTCCTTCTTTTCCGCATACATTAACTATCTCGTGTGGATCGGCAATAATTGTAGTTGTACCATGAGGTACGACCAATCTAGAAAATTCTTCTGGCGTAACAAAAGATGATTCTATATGAATATGCCCTTCTATTAACCCAGGGATAGCATAGTTTCCGTTAGCATCGATAACCTTGTAGGCTTGTAGTTCTTCGTTTTTCGTTTCCTCTGAACTTGCTGATTTTTCTGTTATTTCTGAGCTTGCTACATTTTCTGTTTCTTGGTATCTTACATCTTTTTCTTCCTCTTTGTTTTCTATCTCTTCCACATCTACAATTACACCATCTGTTACATATATATTTGCTTTATAAACTTCACTTGTTAAAACATTTACTAAATTACAATTTCTTATTAATAAATCTGCTTTTTCTTTTCTATTAGCTGTATCAATTAATTTTTTAAGTTTTTCGATTCTCATTTTTCTCTTCCTTGCTTTCTTCTTTCATAAGTATTTTATAAGTATTTCTATTTTGTAAATATTTTTACATAAGCGATATTTATGTTGTGCATCACGTTTACTTATATTGTCATCTATTATGAATGATAAATCAAAATTATGCAAGATTTTTTTATTCTTATTCTCTTTTAAATATTCATATCTTTTCTTTGGGTAAAAAAAATCCCATAGAAATATGCTACTTTCACGCATAACGCCATTTTCGCATAAATCCATGGAATTTCTTTACATATATTCTACGGTTACCAACCATATCATTTAATAATAAATTTAATACTTATTCTAAACTAGCCACCAAGCTCTATCATTTTATCAATACAATTCTTTGCTTTAGTTCTTACTTCATCATCAATAAAAATCTCTTTTCCTCCGACACCTTTGATTGTATTATAAACATCCATAAGTGTTGTAGCTCTCATATTAGGACAGACACATTCTTTAGATAATGAATAGAACATTTTATCTGGGCACTCATACTGTAAATGATGAACAATGCTGTTTTCTGTACCAATTACGAATTCTTTTTTGTCACTTTTTTTAGCGTAGTTCATTATTCCTGTTGTTGATCCAGCATAATCAGCCTCATTTGTAACCTCTTCTAAACACTCTGGATGTACTAGAATTTCTGCATTTGGATGAATTTCTTTTGCACGCTCAATATCTTTTTTTGTAATTCTAAGATGAGTTGGACATCCACCGTGGAAGAATTTAAATTCTTTTTCAGGAATCTGTTTTTGAACCCAACTTCCTAAATTGCAGTCTGGAATGAATAATATTTTATCATTTTTAATATTTTTTATAATTTCTACTGCTGATGAAGATGTAACACAAACATCTACGGCAGTTTTTAATTCCGATGTTGTGTTAATATATGCAACAATAGTGTAATCTGGGTACTGTTCTCTTAAAGCTTCCACTTGTTCCTTATCCATTTGATTCGCCATTGGACACAATGCATTTTCATTTGCTATAAAAACTCTCTTTTCTGGTGAAAGTACTTTAACTGTTTCCGCCATGAAACGTACACCACACATAACAACATTTTTTTGAGGCGCATCCTTTGCTTTTAAGCTAAGACCATATGAATCTCCCACATAATCTGCCACTTCTAAAATTTCGTGATTCTGGTAGGCATGCACCAAAAGACATACATCTTTTTCCTTCTTTAACTCTATAATTTTATTTTGCAACTCTTGTATAGTCATAATTCTCTCCCATTTAATAATAATTAGTTTTTTATTATTTTATTTCTAAAACAAATAATTCTTACTATTTTTGTAGTTTTACTGTTTTATTTTTTGTTAAAAACGATTTATCTAGTTAATTTTCTTGTTGTTATTTCTACTTGTTTAGCTACAAACGCTAATCTAGAAATTAATTAATTTTCATTATAAAAAAATGATTTACAGCTGTCAAGACAAATGTAAATATTTTATTTTACAGCTGTCTTGTCAGTCGTCGAAAAATATGATACACTTTTACTCAAATAACAAGTACGTTGTTATACGCGCTTGCAAATCCAAGAAGAAAGAAGATTATAAAAATGAAAACTGATATTTTAATAGTTGGTAGTGGATGTTCTGGATTATATGCAGCTCTTCAGCTACCTAGAGACAAGGAAATAACAATTATAACTAAATCTGATTGTGAAAGTAGTGATTCATTTTTAGCTCAAGGTGGAATTTGCATGCTTAAAAATGATGCTGATTATGAAAGCTATTTTGAAGATACAATGAAAGCCGGTCACTATGAAAACGATGAAAAATCTGTTGATATTATGATTCGTTCATCTCAAGATACTATAAAAGACTTGATTTCTTATGGTGTTGATTTTCAAAGAGATAAAGACGGTAATCTTGCATTTACACGAGAAGGTGCTCATTCTGATAAGCGAATTCTTTTCCACAAGGATATCACAGGAAAAGAAATCACAAGAAAACTTTTGGCATGTGTAAGAAAGCTTCCAAATGTTAAAATTTACGAATATACAACCTTAATTGATATTATTGAAAAAAATAATATTTGTTATGGCGCCGTATGTCTTCAAGAAGATGGTGATATTTTTACAATTGAAGCTGATGCAACTATACTTGCAACAGGTGGAATTGGAGGTCTTTACAAGCACTCAACTAACTTTAGACATTTAACTGGAGATTCTCTTGCAATTGCTTTAAAACATAACATTGAGTTAAAAGATATTGATTATATTCAAATCCACCCAACTACTTTTTACAGCAAGGATAATACCAAACGTTCATTCTTGATTTCAGAATCTGTTCGAGGCGAAGGTGCAAAACTATATGACAAAAACATGCATCGTTTTGTCAACGAATTATTACCTCGTGATGTAGTTGCAAATGCTATTTTTGAGCAGATGAAAAAAGATAAAACTGAATTTGTTTGGGAGGATTTACGTCCAATACCTTCAGATGAGTTAGAATCACATTTTCCAAATATTGTAGCTCACTGTAAAGAAATGGGATATGATCCTGAAAAAGAATGTATTCCTGTTGTTCCTGCACAGCATTACTTCATGGGTGGTGTCAAAGTTAATCACGAAAGCAAAACATCTATGGAACAGCTTTATGCTGTCGGCGAGACAGCTTGTAATGGTGTTCATGGAAAAAACAGATTAGCAAGCAATTCCCTTCTTGAAAGCTTAGTTTTTGCCAAACGTGCCGCAAAAGATTTAACTTTATCATATTCGAATTTAAAGAAGAATCCTACTTATGTTGCTAACATCAACTTAGAAAAATACAATGATTTAGCAGCTCTTAAAGAGGAATACAAAAATATTATTTTACAAGAAATAAAACGAAAGAAAGAAAAAATGCTTACAGCATAACGGAGGACAACAATGTTTGAAAAAAGTACACTAAAATTAAATATCGATCCTTTAATCATTCAAGCGTTACGCGAAGATATATCTGATGAAGACGTGACAACTAATGCTATTTTACAGGGAAAAGAAGTAAAAGGTGAAGTAGACCTTATCTGTAAAGAAGATGGTATTATCTGTGGTTTACAGATTTTTGAAAGAGTTTTTAAATTATTAGACGAAGATACTACTGTTGAGTTTTTCGTAAAAGATGGTGATTTTGTAAAAAACAAAACTCTTATGGCTAAAGTTCATGGTGATGTTAAAGTTCTTTTATCTGGAGAGCGTGTTGCACTCAACTATCTCCAGAGAATGAGTGGTATTGCTACTTACACTCACTCTGTTGCTAAATTATTAGACGGAACCTCAATTAAATTGTTAGATACAAGAAAAACTACCCCTAACAATAGAATTTTTGAAAAATACTCTGTTACTGTCGGTGGCGGAAATAATCATCGCTACAACTTATCTGACGGAGTTCTTTTAAAAGATAATCACATTGATGCTGCTGGTAGCGTTACAAATGCTATCAAATTAGCTCGCGATTATGCTCCTTTTGTTAGAAAAATTGAAGTTGAAGTTGAAACATTAGATATGGTTCGTGAAGCAGTTGCTGCAAAAGCTGATATCATTATGCTTGATAACATGTCACATGATGTTATGAAAGAGGCCGTACAAATTATTAATGGTTCAGCTGAAATTGAAGTTTCTGGAAATGTTACAAAAGAAAACATTGCCAAACTTGCCGATTTAGGTGTAAATTATATATCTAGTGGTGCGCTTACACATTCTGCACCAATTATGGATATTTCATTAAAAAATCTTCGTACACTATAATTTTTAATGTTATAATAACATGTATTGTAGTGAATTAATCGCGAATTAATTTTTTTTATGAATTTATTTTACGAAAGGGGGCATTGTTTGTGACTGGAAATGAACGAAGGCAACTAATCCTAGAAGAATTACAAAGCTCAAAAACGCCTATCTCAGGCGGTGCCTTCGCAAAATTATTAAAGGTTAGTCGTCAAATAGTTGTACAAGATATTGCTTTGATGCGTGCCCATGGAATAGATATACACTCAACAAATAAAGGGTATGTCATCAGTAAATCTGGTATAGCTAAAAGAGTATTCAAAGTTATTCATTCTGATGAGGAAGTTGAAGAAGAATTAACTATGATAGTTGATTTAGGTGGAAAAATAAAAGACGTTTTTGTTTATCATAAAGTATATGGTTTATTAAAAGCTGAGCTTAACATTCGTTCACGCCTGGATGTCAACCGATACATGGATGAAATTCATTCAGGTAAATCAACTCCTCTTAAAAATATTACTTCTGGATATCATTATCATACTATTGAAGCTGATGATGAATCAATTCTTAATTTAATAAAGGATGCCTTGGCAAAAAGAGGTTTTCTCGCAAAATTACAGGATTACGAACCAGTTGATTTTTGGAAAGATTAAAAAACTTTAAATTATTTAATATCAATAATTTAAAACGATTAATAACTATTGATTACTATGAAAAAGGACTATGAAAAAAAATTTCATAGTCCTTAATTTATTTGTAACCATTTTTAGTTTACTTTAAACTTTCCGACAGCTTTACTTAATTCATCGGAGATGCAGGTTGCTTTTTCTGCCTCAGTATTAATATCTCCTATATTTCCTGTAACATCTAAAGCTTTATTCGCTGCATCGTTTATATTACTAGTTGATTCTCTTACCTTGTCATTTACGGTACTTGTATGATTTTTTATCTCATCAATGTCACTTTGAACATTTGTACTCATTTTCTCAAATTTGGTCATCATATCATCAACATATTCTGCACTCTCAGTATCACCTTTTTTTGCTTCTTCAAAATCTTTACCATCTATACTTGCTCCGACTGTAGCTGCCATATTTTTAGTATTTTCCAACATCTGCTCAAAAAGAAGAGAGCGTGCTTTCTTGTAAAATATGACTCCTATAAAAACATCAGAAACCAATAGCAACGCTGAAACCAATAAAAAAATCCTTGTAGCCATTGAAATACGTCTTACTCTCATCAAAAACATCCTAACACATATCACAGAACAAAGCTTTCGCTATGTTTTTCGGCTAATTTTAAAGAATTGACATTGTATTCTTTAACAAGCTGTATTAAGTTTTTGTGAAATTTCTTATTTTTTAATGAAGTTTTTTAGGGTACGTTTTATCTTTCTATGAACTCTTTTATTTTTCTAAAATCTCCATCCATTATCTTATAATCAGCTATAATTTTCTCCTCATCTAAAATTGGAGTTGAAATATCCTGATGAATATAAATTCCATGTAAATTTGCCTTTGCGGCACCTGACATATCTGAAATATAATCATTTCCAATCATGACCGTTTTATCAGGATCTAAATCATATTTTTTTATTGGAATCATAAAATATTCTTTATCTGGTTTACTTATTTCATAATCAGAACTAATAAAAACATCATCAAAATATTTATCTAATCCAAACATTTTTATCTCGTTTAAAGTAAACAAACTCTGCGCATTTGATAAAAGTATTATTTTTTTATTATTTTCTTTTAAATAATCAAGTAATTCATATACTCCATCATAAAGCTCAATTAAGCTCGTTGATACACTTCTAAATGTTGCGGCGATGTGTTTAATTTTCGATTCAGAAATATCATCAACTTTTTTGTAAATGAATAGTTTCTTAAAGACTTTACCTAAATCAATATCAATATATTCTCTGTCTTCAAATCGCCTCTTTACATCAGCCTTTTCCTCTTGTACAAACTTGTGATACATTTCTTTTAATTCGGTATTGCTGTACTCTGCACCTTCATATCCGTAAAGGATTCTAATTGTATTCCATAGTTTTTCATCATCTTCATTGGTACGAATATCGATTAATGTGCCATATAAATCGAATAAAAAGTTGTCATAGTTTTTCATTGTTTTTACTCCATTTCTTACCTTTATTCTTCCCTTTAGCTGATATTTTTAGATATAATACTATCTTTTCCTCAAAATACATTAATCGATATAAGCATACCATATTGTGTTTTTTTATTCTATATTGTATTTTTTTTATTGTGTTTTTTATTCCATATTGTATTTTCTTCTATATAAGCGCTAGCAGATTTCGACAAAAATCTTATTTCTCACTTATCAACTGTTCTACAAATTTTTCAACTTTATTCATATCCGCTGTTGGTTCAAAACGTGCAACAACTTCACCTTTACGATTAATGACAAATTTTGTAAAATTCCACTTGATTTCAGAGTTATTCTTATAGTCTTTGTCAATTTTCTTAAGCATAACTCCCATTGCAAGTGCTTTGGGACCTTTGCCAAAACCTTCGAATCCTTTTTGTTCTTTTAAAAACTTAAATAATTCAATGGCGTTTTCACCATTAACATCTGATTTTTTCATTTGTGGAAATTGAGTATTATATTTCAATGTACAAAACTCATGAATCTCCTCATCCGTTCCTGGTGTTTGACCTGCGAACTGATTACAAGGGACATCGATAATCTCAAAGCCTGCATCATGATATTTTTCATACATAGCCTCCATTGGTTCATAATGTGGTGTAAAGCCACAGCCTGTTGCTGTATTTACCACCATCACAACTTTACCCTTATAATCACTCATCTTTACTTCTTCTCCGTTCACATTTGTAACTGATAAATCATAAAATCCCATATTTTTCCTCCATTTCTCGAATCCTTTTTCTTGAAGTTTATATCGAATTTTTTTGAAGTTTTTCAAATTCTCTATTAACTTCTTTTCAATTTTTTTCATTCTTACATTCTTTCCTGGATTCTGTAACTTGTTGTTCTCGTTTTCCTTTTGAATTTTCATGCACTATATAACAATTGTTGTACATCGATTGTCATATATCAATTGTACGCAATTGATTTTAACACAATCTTTTCTTTTGTCAACATAGTTTGCAATTATTTTATACTTTTTTAATAAAATCCATATTTTTGAACTAAAAAAGAGCACATACACAAAGTGTACCGACCCCCAAAAGTTAGACCAAAAATCTAACTTTTGGGAGGTCGGTATTTTTATGGCAAAATATGATTTTGAATTTAAGAAAAAGGTAGTCCTAGCATACCTCAAAGGTGAAGGCGGAAGG